>Ga0268252_1002154_pt1 | contig 10196 bp, 7 predicted proteins | sample AgamicMgSfrz_FD_200244 | JGI IMG/M metagenome (GOLD analysis project Ga0268252, IMG submission 200244) | Agave microbial communities from Guanajuato, Mexico - Mg.Sf.rz (v2) (version 3) | ecosystem: Host-associated > Plants > Phyllosphere > Phylloplane/Leaf | place: Guanajuato, Mexico | collected... | reverse complement strand
GCAATTCCTCTTCGATCAAGTCGACGAGATCGAACTGGCGTGAGCCCACGATCACATCGGCTTCATCGTCGTCGAGCGGAAATTCTTCAGCTTCTTCTTCGGTCGCGACGACGCGGTACGTCATGTCGACGTCGAACGTCTGGTCGTACGGCGTCATGCAGCGCTGGCACGTGAGCCACGCATGGCCATGCACCGCGAGGCGCAGATACGGCTGCTGCCCGTCGGCGCCGTCGTCCTGCAACTCCTTCTGCGTGAACCCTTCCGCCTGCCACGTGAAGACCGTGTCGCGATCTGGCGCGTCCGTCGGCACTTCGTTTAACATGCGCGGCAGTTGCGAGAGGTGTACCGCGCCAGCTGCCTGCCGCCCGCTGCGGGCGAACTCGAACAGGTCGACCGCGTGCGGATCGAGCGCCGCCGCAGGTTTGCCAGAAGAAGTGTTCATGTGCGCTCCTGCCTACAGGCTGACTTGCGGGATCCGGCTTGGCACCGCTCGCGTACGGCTCATCGAGGATGACGTACTTTACTTCCGAAGACCCGGCAGGCGCCACCACAACGGATGCCTGCCGACGAAAAGCGGGAAAGCATACCTGTTTTACCTTTTGCGGTCAATCACTTAAGCTTGCGTCCGCGCAACGCCGCGCCCCACCTGACGACTCACCGATCCAACCGACCATGCCGGATACCGTTTGCCGCCCGCCGCGGCTGATTCTTGCCTCCAGTTCCCGTTACCGCCGGGCGCTCCTCGAGCGCCTCGGCGTACCGTTCGACGTCGTGTCGCCCGACCTCGACGAAACCCCGCTGGCCGGCGAAACGCCGGCCGCGACCGCGCTGCGCCTCGCCGGCGCGAAGGCGCGCGCCGTGGCCGCGACGATCGACGCGCCGGACGGCGTGCTTGTGATCGGGTCGGACCAGGTCGCGACCTTCGACGGCCACCAGATCGGCAAGCCCGGCACGCACGAGCGCGCGCTCGCGCAACTCGTGTCGATGCAGGGCCGCGAAGTCGAATTCCACAGCGCGCTCTGCCTGTACGACAGCCGGACGGACGACGCGCAGGTCGAGGACATCGTCACGCACGTGCGCTTCCGCTCGCTGCCCGAGGCCGAACTCGACGCCTACCTGCGCGCGGAAACGCCGTACGACGTGGCCGGCAGCGCGAAGTCCGAAGGGCTTGGCATCGCCCTGCTCGATGCAATCGACTCGGACGACCCGACCGCGCTCGTCGGCCTGCCGCTGATCGCCCTCACGCGGATGCTGCGCGCCGCCGACTACCCGCTGTTTGCAACCACCCGTGGAGACCGCGCATGACCGCCGGCACGCTTTATCTCGTCCCGAACACACTCGGCGAAGGCGACGAATCGATGCTCGCCGCCGTGCTGCCCGCCGCCGTGCAGGCGCGCGCCGGCACGCTCGGCTACTACATCGGCGAGAACGCGAAAACGACGCGCGCGTTTCTGAAGAAGATCGGCACGACGCGCCCGATCCAGGAAATCGAGATCAGCGAGCTGAACGTCAATACGCCGGCCGGCGCCATCGACCGGCTGCTCGCGCCGGTACTGGCCGGCGCGGACGCCGGCCTCGTGTCGGAGGCCGGCTGCCCGGCCGTCGCCGATCCCGGCGCGCTGCTGGTACGCCGCGCGCACGAGCGTGGCGTGAAGGTCGTGCCGCTCGTCGGGCCGAGTTCGATCCTGCTCGCGCTGATGGCGTCGGGCCTGAACGGCCAGAGCTTCGCGTTCAACGGCTATCTGCCGGTCGATGCGGCCGCGCGCGCGAAACGCCTGCGCGAACTCGAGCAACTGTCGCGCAAGGGGCGCCAGACGCAGATCTTCATCGAAACGCCGTACCGGAATCACGCAATGCTCGACACGCTGGTCGCGACCTGCGCGCCGTCGACGCAAATCTGCGTCGCGGCCGATCTGACCCTCGCGACCGAGACGATCGCGAGCCGCACTGTGGCGGACTGGAAAAAGGCGCCTGCACCGAATCTGCACAAGCGCCCCGCGATCTTCCTGCTGCTCGCGAACTGATGCCGAGAACGGCGATCAGTTAATTGAAAGGCGGGCCATCGCGGCCCGCCGATTGTCGCCGGTCGCCGGTCGCCGGTCGTCAGCCGTCAGCCGTCAGCCGTCAGCGTAGACTGACCGACGCGCCGCCGGCCGTCAGCGCCTTCATCGCGGCGCCCCCGACGGCCGCGCCGAATTTGCGCGCGACGCGATTCGTCAGGCTTTCCTTCACCGTATAGTCGACCAGATCCGGCGCCTTCAGCACGTCGCGCGCGACCGTGTCGGTCGTGCCGTAGCCGTCGGCGAGCCCGAGCTCGACGCTCTTCTCGCCGGTCCAGAACAGGCCCGAGAACATGTCGGGCGTCTCGTGCAGCCGCTTGCCGCGGCCATCCTTCACGGCCTTGATGAACTGCGCATGCACCTGGTCGAGCAGCGCCTGCGCGTGCGCGTCCATCTTCGGCGTTTCCGGCGAGAACGGATCGTAGAAGCCCTTGTTTTCGCCCGACGTATGCAGGCGCCGCTCGACCCCGAGCTTGCCCATCAGCCCGGTGAAGCCGAATCCGTCCATCAGCACGCCGATCGACCCGACGATGCTCGCCTTGTCGACGAAGATCTTGTCGGCCGCGGACGCGATGTAATAGCCGCCCGACGCACACATGTCGGTCACGACGACGTACAGCGGCTTGTCCGGATACTTGCCGCGCAACCGCCGGATCTCGTCGTAGACCATGCCGGCCTGCACCGGGCTGCCGCCCGGGCTGTTGATCCGCAGCACCACGCCGACCGCGCTGTCGTCGTCGAACGCGGCGTCGAGCGCCGTGTTGATGTCGTCGGCGTTCGCGTTGACGCCGGCCGCGATCTCGCCGTCGATCGTCACGAGCGCCGTATGCCGCCCGCTCGACGAGAACTTCGAATCGCTGGAGAAATCGATCAGCGCGAACGCGAGCAGCACGAACACGCCGAGAAACGCGAAGCGGAAGAAGATCTTCCAGCGCCGTGCGGCACGCTGCTCCTTGACGGCCGCGAGCGCGATCCGCTCGAGCGCCGCGCGCTCCCAGCTCGGTTCACGGCTGTCGGGACGGGAGGAGGAATCCGGGGAATTCGGTTGGTCGGCCATGCAGTGATGTCGTCAGTCGGTCGTGGCGGGAGTGGCAGGATGCAGATCGGCATCGGGTACCCAGAATACCGCACGGCCGTCGGGCGTGTCGCGCTCGTCGACCTCGACCGGCCGCAGGCGGCCGCCGCGGCACGGGCCGCCGACGCACTTGCCGGTATCCGGCGCGTAGATCGCGCCGTGCGTCGCGCACATCAGATAAAGGCCCGACGACTCGAAGAACTGCCCTTCGGCCCAGTCGAGCTCCATCGGCACATGCGCGCAGCGGTTCAGGTAGCCGTAGGCGCGGCCGTCGTAGCGCACGAAGAACACGACGGCCTGCTCGCCGCGCAGTGTCGCGTCGACCCGCACGCCGGCGCCGCCGTCGGTCAGTGCGGCCGATGCGCACACGCGCACGGCGTCCGGCGCCGCGCTCATGCGTGCTCCCGCAGCCAGGCGGCCAGCGCGCCGACGTCCGGCGCGACGAAGCGCGGCGTGAGCGCCGCCAGCGCATCGGCCGTGTGCGCGCCGTACGCGACACCGACGCCGGCCGCGCCGGCGCTGGCGGCCATCTGCAGGTCGTGCGTGGTGTCGCCGATCATCACGGTGCGCGCCAGATCCTGCCCCAATTCCCGCGACAACTCGTGCAGCATCGCCGGATGCGGCTTCGAGAACGTCTCGTCCGCGCAGCGCGTCGCGTCGAACCAGCTCGTCAGCTTCGACTGGTCGAGCACGCGGTTCAGCCCGACCCGACCCTTGCCGGTAGCGACGGCGAGCAGGTAGCCCGTGTCGCGCAGTTCGGCGAGCAGCTCGCGCACACCGGCGAACAGCTCGATGCGCTGGTCGTCGAGCAGATAGTGATAGCGGTAGCGCTCGGCCAGCCGCGCGTAGTCGGACGGATCGAGGGTCGGCGCCGTGATCTGCAGTGCATCGCGCAGGCCGAGGCCGATCACGTAACGGGACGCCTCGTCGGACGGCGTGGGCAGGCCGAGATCGCGGCATGCCGCCTGGATGCTGTGCGCGATGTGCGCAGTCGAATCCATCAGCGTGCCGTCCCAGTCGAAGACGATCAGGTCAAATTGCTGTCGAGCCATGCGGTTCAGGCGGTATCGCGCAATGCGCTGAGTTGATCGAGAAAGCGCCGGCATTCGGCCGGCAGCGGCGCATCGAACTGCAGCGCCTCGCCGGTCAGCGGATGCGCGAGCTTGAGGCGGTGCGCATGCAGGAACATCCGTTTGAGCGACGGCTGCGCATTCGCGCGCGCCAGCGCCTTGTTCAGTGCGAAATCGCCGTATTTGGCGTCGCCGGCGATCGGCAGGCCGAGATGGGCGAGGTGCACTCGGATCTGATGGGTCCGACCCGTTTTGAGTTCCGCTTCGACGAGCACATAGTCGGGCCACCGATCGACGAGATTGAACACCGTATGCGACGCCAGCCCGTCGTCCTGCACGCGCACGCGGCGCTCCCCTTCCGGGGTCGAATACTTGAACAGCGGCGCCTTCACCGCGCGGCGCCGGCCCCAGTCGGGCTGCCATTCGCCGTGCGCGCACGCGAAGTAGCGCTTGTCCATCCGGTTCTCGCGGATCTGCTCGTGCAGGCCCACGAGCGCCGTGCGCTTCTTCGCGAGCATCAGGATCCCGGACGTCTCGCGGTCGAGCCGGTGCACCAGTTCGAGGAATTTCGCGCGCGGGCGCGCCTGCCGCATCTGCTCGATCACGCCGAACGCGACGCCGCTGCCGCCATGGACCGCGACCCCGGCCGGCTTGTCGATGACGAGCATCGCATCGTCCTCGTACAGCACGTCGAAATTCGCGGGCGGCACGACCGGCGTGTCGGCGCGCGCGAGGTCGGCCGCCGCCACGCGCACCGGCGGCACGCGGACGAGGTCGCCCAGTTCGAGGCGGTACTGCGCGTCGATCCGGCCCTTGTTGACCCGTACTTCGCCGCTGCGCAGGATCCGGTAAATATGGCTTTTCGGCACGCCTTTACAGACGCGCAACAGGAAATTGTCGATGCGCTGACCGGCCGAGTTTTCGTCGATCTCGATCATCGATACCTGGCCGCTTGCGACCGAATTCTGGGATATTTTGCCTAACTCATTCATACTGAATATAATTTTGCCCAGCCTGACGTTGTGGGTGGCCTGTTCGGCCGGCCCCGGCTGAATCGGGCAAGGCGCAAGCGCAAACTGCTATTTTACTTGCGCCGGGGGTCCGCTGCTCACCCCTAATCAAAGAGAAGCAGCAAGTTGCACGCACGGCGCCGCCCGTCGGCAAGGATCGCGCCCACAGGCGGATTCGGTCGGCAAGGCGCCGCGGTAACGGAAAGTTGGTTGAAAAGAATTTGATCGGCAGCCCGACGGCGCGAAGTGCGTCCGCAGGCTGCCGGTTGCGAAAATTACGGCGTTGCGCCCGATTTGGCCCCGCGAAGCGTGCGGGGCTTGGCGACGTCAAACCAGGGAAGTACACCCCAAGCGGGAAAGTCGGGCTGGATTCGATACTCCCCGCTGCGGCCCAAGCCGCAGCATCTGCCGCCCGTCGGCGCGCGCGACGCATTGCGCGCGCCCGTGGCAATGCCCGGACAGGCTTAGCGCGCTTTTGCAGCGTGCGGTGTGTGAACGCCGTGCTTTGAAGCCGTATTCGCAGGTGCCCTATGGCCGCCGGCCCCGTCTTTCGGGCCCAAGCGCCTCTTCAGGCAATTCTCCCCGCCAGCATTCCCGCTCCAGCGTGCTCGTGACAACACAACAAGGTGCGGCCTGTCGTCGTTCCCGCCCTCGCGCCTGACAACCGCGAGGCGCCGGCAGCGGAGCCGCCTGGAGTCGTTCATGAAACGCATGCTGTTCAATGCGACGCAGCAGGAGGAGCTGCGCGTCGCCATCGTCGATGGGCAAAAGCTCATCGACATCGACATCGAAACCGCCGGGCGCGAACAGCGCAAAGGCAATATCTACAAAGGTGTCATCACCCGTATCGAGCCGTCGCTCGAAGCGTGCTTCGTCAACTACGGCGAAGACCGCCACGGCTTCCTGCCGTTCAAGGAAGTCGCCCGCCAGTACTTCAAGGAAGGCATCGACATGCGCTCCGCGCGCATCCAGGATGCCCTGCGCGAAGGCCAGGAGCTGATCGTCCAGGTCGAGAAGGAAGAGCGTGGCAACAAGGGCGCCGCCCTCACCACCTTCATCTCGCTCGCCGGCCGCTACCTCGTGCTGATGCCGAACAATCCGCGCGGCGGCGGCGTGTCGCGCCGGATCGAAGGCGACGAGCGCCAGGAACTGCGCGAAACGATGGCGCAGCTGCAGATTCCGGACGGCATGAGCATGATCGCCCGTACCGCGGGCATCGGCCGCAGCGCCGAGGAACTGCAGTGGGACCTGAACTACCTGCTGCAACTGTGGCGCGCGATCGAGGCCGCCTCGCAAAGCGGCAATTCCGGCCAGCCGATGCTGATCTATCTGGAATCGAGCCTCGTGATCCGCGCGATCCGGGACTATTTCCAGCCGGATATCGGCGAAATCCTGATCGACACGAACGAAATCCACGATCAGGCCCGCGCGTTCATGGACATCGTGATGCCGGACAACGTCGCGAAGGTGAAGCGCTACCACGACGACGTGCCGCTGTTCTCCCGCTTCCAGATCGAGCACCAGATCGAAACCGCGTACTCGCGTACGGTCCCGCTGCCGTCCGGCGGCGCGATCGTGATCGACCACACCGAAGCGCTCGTCGCGATCGACGTGAACTCGGCACGCGCGACCAAGGGCGCGGACATCGAGGAAACGGCCACCCGCACGAACCTCGAAGCGGCGGACGAAGTCGCCCGCCAGCTGCGCCTGCGCGACCTCGGCGGCCTGATCGTGATCGATTTCATCGACATGGAATCGGCGAAGAGCCAGCGTGAAGTCGAGCAACGCCTGAAGGACGCGCTCAAGCACGACCGTGCGCGCGTGCAGATGGGCAAGATCTCCCGCTTCGGCCTGATGGAGCTGTCGCGCCAGCGTCTGCGTCCGGCGCTGTCGGAAGGCAGCCACGTGACGTGCCCGCGCTGCAACGGCACCGGCCACATCCGCGATACCGAATCGTCCGCGCTGCAGGTCCTGCGGATCATTCAGGAAGAAGCGATGAAGGAAAACACCGCGGCGATCCACTGCCAGGTGCCCGTCGAGGTGACCGCCTTCCTGCTCAACGAAAAGCGTCAGGAAATCAACAAGATCGAGTCGCGCTTCAAGGTCGGCATCGTGCTGATCCCGAACAAGCACCTCGATACGCCGCACTACAAGCTCGAGCGCCTGCGTCACGACGACGCGCGCCTCGACGATCCGCGCGCGTCCTGGAAGATGGCCGAGGAAGCAGCCCGCGAGCTCGAGTCGGAAACCGGCTACAGCAAGCGTGCCGCCGAAGTGAAGCCGAAGCAGGAAGCCGCGGTCAAGGGCATCACGCCCGAGCGTCCCGCACCGAGCGCGGCGCCGCAGCGTCCGGTCGAGCCCGTTGCCGCCCCCGCCCCTGCGCCCGTCGCAGCGGCAAGCGGCGGTTTCATCGGCTGGCTGAAGGGCCTGTTCGGCGTGTCGCCGGCACCGGCGCCCGCACCGGTTGCTCCGGCACCGGCGAAGGAGCAGGCAGCCCGTCCGGCTCGCGAACGCACCGAAAAGACCGAGCAACGCGGCGGCGATCGCAACCGCAACCGTCGCGGCGGCGCCCAGCAGGCGCAAGGCGGCCGCGACCAGGCAGCAGCAGGCCGTGGTCAGCCGCAACGCCAGGAACGCGAAGGCAAGGAAGTGCGCGAACCGCGTGAAGGCCGTGAGCCGCGCGAGGGCCGTGAGCTGCGTGAAGGTCGCGAGGGCCGCGAAGGTCGCGAGAACCGTGAGGGTCGCGAAGGTCGCGAGGGCCGTGGTCCGCGCGAAGGTCGCGAGCCGCGTGAAGGCCGTGAGCCGCGCGAACCGCGCGAAAATCGCGAGCCGCGCGAGCGTGCCGAACAGCCGGAAGGCGGCGACGCAGCCGGCCGTGGCGAGCGCCAGGAACGCGGCGAGCGTCGCGAGCGCGGCGAACGCCGCAAGCCGACCCAGCATGCGGCCACGCTCGAGACCGTCACCCGCGGTGAAAACCATCCGGAACCGGAAACCGACAAGGCTGTTGCAGAAGCCCTGCCCGGCGCGGAACTGGCAGCCGATGCGGAAGCCGGCGCACGTGACGGCGAAGAACGTCGCCGTCGCCGTCGCGGCCGCCGCGGCGGTCGTCGCGAGCGCGAGGAAGACGGCGCAGTCGACCAGGCCGAGCAAGGCATCGAAGTCGAAGGTGAAGTCGCGGCGCAAGCCGTGACGCCGGCCGCACCGGTCGCAGCCGAACCGGCCCATACGGCCGCACCGGCAGTCGTCGCGGCCGTGGCCAGCGCGGTCGCCGTCGAAGCCGTCGTCGAGCAGCATGCCGCACCGGCCGCTGTCGAAGCGCAGCCGGCACCGGCACGCGTCGAGACGGCTCCGGCCGCCCCGGTCGAGCCCGCCGTCGCCGTCCAGGCAGCAGAACCGGCACCGGTCGCACCGGTGATCGCGGAAGCGGGCCCGGCTCCGGTCGCGGTGTCGCCGACCGACGCGTTCGAAGTGCCGGCAACCGCGCCGGCCGCTGTCGAGGCGCCGCAAGCTGCGCCGGTCGAGCAAGCTGCTCCGGCCGCCGTCGCGATCGAAGCCGCTCCGGTGGCAGCCGAACCGGCACCGGTCGAAGCCGCCCCGGCCGAGGCCGTCGCTGCACCGGCACCGGTACCGACGCCGGCTCCCGCCCCCGCACAACCGGCAGCCGCGCCCGCTTCGGCGAGCCTGGATGTCGTGCTGGAGCAGGCCGGTCTCGTCTGGGTGAACACGGACGCCGACAAGTTCGCGGCCGCGCAGGAAGCCGCGTCGCGGCTCCCGCGCCCGGCCCGCGTGCCGCGCGAACGCAAGGTGCTGCCGCCGGCCGATACGGCCCCGATGCAGCAGGTCGAAACGACGCACCACTGAACGGCGCATCGCACGACCAGGAAAAGCCCGCCTCCGGCGGGCTTTTTCACGTCCGCGCTGCGGGTTTCCGCCCCCCGGCCCCGCCGTCCGGTTGCGGCTAAAATAGCGGTCTGGTTCGCACTTCTTCCAACATGTCCCGACGCATCATTCCTCTCGCCGACGTCAGCGGGATGCCGGACGTCTCCGGCGTCGCGCATGCCCCCGACGGCACGCTGGCCGACACGTTCGCCAGGCCGCTGCGCGACCTGCGCATTTCGGTGACGGACCGCTGCAACTTCCGTTGCGTGTACTGCATGCCACGCGCGGTGTTCGACAAGGACTACCCGTTCCTGCCGCACAGCGCGCTGCTCACGCACGAGGAAATCGAGCGCGTGGCGCGGCTCTTCGTCGCGCACGGCGTCGAGAAAATCCGCATCACGGGCGGTGAGCCGCTGCTGCGCAAGAACCTCGAATTCCTGATCGAGCGCCTCGCGCGCCTGACGACGCACGCCGGCCGCCCGCTCGACCTGACCCTGACGACCAACGGCTCGCTGCTCGCACGCAAGGCGCGCGCGCTGAAGGACGCCGGGCTCACGCGCGTCACGGTCAGTCTCGATGCGCTCGACGACGCGCTGTTCAAGCGCATGAACGATGCCGAGTTCGCGAGCGCCGACGTGCTCGACGGCATCTTCGCCGCACAGGCCGCGGGCCTCGCGCCGGTCAAGGTCAACATGGTCGTGAAGCGCGGCACCAACGACAGCGAGATCCTGCCGATGGCCGAGCGCTTCCGCGGCACCGGCGTGATCCTGCGTTTCATCGAATACATGGACGTCGGCACGTCGAACGGCTGGAACATGACCGAGGTGCTGCCGTCGGCGGACGTCGTCGCGCGTATCGCCGAACATTTCCCGCTCGTGCCGCTCGAGCCGCACACGGCGGCCGAAACCGCGCAGCGCTGGGCCTATGCGGACGGCAGCGGCGAGATCGGCGTGATCTCGAGCGTCACGCAGGCCTTCTGCGGCGACTGCACGCGCGCGCGGCTGTCGACCGAAGGCAAGCTGTACCTGTGCCTGTTCGCGTCGACCGGCCACGACCTGCGCGCACTCGTGCGCGGCGGCGCGAGCGATGCCGAGATCGCGAC
>Ga0268252_1002152_pt1 | contig 10205 bp, 9 predicted proteins | sample AgamicMgSfrz_FD_200244 | JGI IMG/M metagenome (GOLD analysis project Ga0268252, IMG submission 200244) | Agave microbial communities from Guanajuato, Mexico - Mg.Sf.rz (v2) (version 3) | ecosystem: Host-associated > Plants > Phyllosphere > Phylloplane/Leaf | place: Guanajuato, Mexico | collected... | reverse complement strand
AAGGTTATTATAAAACATATAATACAGTTTGTATCTGTGTAATAGTACAGCATGTCTTTTTTATGTGTTTTATTTCACAAACTAAAAAAGCGTAATTTCTTGATGTAAATGCATTGACGAACTGTTTTAGTGTATTGTAAACTAGGTAGCGTAGTAAGTGTTGTATTAATCATTTTTGCAAAATAATTAATACAGTTTAACGAAACGTTCGTTTCGCTTAAACTTTCCTTTTACGTAAATGTTTGCACAGAATTCGCTGGGGAATACATAGAAATGTTAAGGATTAGCGAATTCAAAAAGCTACTCGACAAAATATGACTTTTACTTGTCCATTTGGGACATTCTAAAAGCGTGTATGTTTGTTTGATTAGTAAAATGAATTTATACGGCTTAAATGAAAGGAAGAGGTGACTTAGATGGCTGCTAAAACTAAAAAGGCTATTATTGATGTATCAAAGCAACTTGATAAAATCGCTGAGCAGTACCAAACGTTCCAAATTCTTAATGAAGAGGGCGAAGTAGTAAATAAATCAGCGTTGCCAGATTTATCTGACGAAAAATTAAAAGAGTTAATGACTCGCATGGTATACACTCGTATTCTTGATCAACGTTCAATTTCATTGAACCGTCAAGGTCGTTTAGGTTTCTATGCACCAACTGCTGGGCAAGAAGCTTCTCAAATCGCTTCACATTTCGCATTAGAAAAAGAAGACTTCATTTTACCTGGGTACCGTGATGTGCCTCAGTTAATTTGGCATGGTCTTCCACTATATCAAGCGTTCTTATTCTCTCGTGGTCATTTCCACGGTAACCAAGCGCCAGAAGGTGTAGATATACTTTCTCCACAAATCATCATCGGTGCACAAATCGTGCAAACTGCTGGTGTGGCACTAGGTCTTAAAAAGCGCGGTAAAAAAGCAGTAGCAATCACTTATACAGGTGACGGCGGAGCTTCACAAGGTGACTTCTACGAAGGTATGAACTTCGCAGGTGCATTCAAAGCTCCAGCAATCTTTGTTGTACAAAACAACCGCTTTGCAATTTCAACACCAGTTGAAAAGCAATCTGCAGCACGTACAATCGCTCAAAAAGCAGCGGCTGTTGGTATCCCAGGCGTTCAAGTAGACGGTATGGATGCACTAGCAGTATACGTTGCAGTAAGCGAAGCTCGTGAGCGTGCAGTAAACGGTGAAGGTCCAACTTTAATTGAAACATTAACTTACCGTTATGGTCCACATACAATGGCTGGTGACGATCCAACTCGTTATCGTACAGCTGAGCTTGACACTGAGTGGGAAAAGAAAGATCCACTTGTTCGCTTCCGTAAATTCTTAGAAGCTAAAGGCATCTGGAATGAAGAAGAAGAAAACAAAGTAATCGAGCAAGCTAAAGAAGATATCAAACAAGCTATTAAGAAGGCTGACGATTATCCAAAACAAAAAGTTACAGATTTAATGGAAATCATGTACGAAACTATGCCTTCAAACTTACAAGAGCAATATGAAATCTACAAAGAGAAGGAGTCGAAGTAAGCCATGGCGCAAATGACAATGATTCAAGCGATTACTGATGCGTTACGCACAGAAATGAAAAACGACGAAAACGTATTAGTTTTTGGTGAAGACGTTGGCGTAAACGGTGGAGTATTCCGTGCGACTGAAGGTCTTCAACAAGAATTCGGCGAAGATCGCGTATTCGATACGCCATTAGCTGAATCTGGTATCGGTGGTCTTGCTGTAGGTCTATCGACTCAAGGTTTCCGTCCGGTTCCTGAAATTCAATTCTTTGGTTTCGTATACGAAGTACTTGATTCTGTATCAGGTCAAGCTGCACGTATGCGCTACCGTTCTGGCGGTCGCTGGAATGCACCAATCACATTCCGTTCACCATTCGGTGGAGGCGTTCATACACCAGAACTTCACGCTGATAGCTTAGAAGGTATCGTAGCATCTCAACCTGGTTTAAAAGTTGTAATTCCTTCAACTCCATACGATGCAAAAGGTCTTTTAATTTCATCAATTCGTGATAACGATCCGGTTGTATACTTAGAGCACATGAAGCTTTACCGTTCATTCCGTCAAGAAGTACCTGAAGAATCATACACAATTGATTTAGGTACAGCTGATGTGAAACGTGAAGGTACAGACGTAACGCTTATCGCTTACGGTGCAATGGTACACTCATCATTAAAAGCAGCTGAAGAACTAGAAAAAGAAGGTATCTCTGCTGAAGTAGTGGACTTACGTACAGTTCAACCTTTAGATATCGATACAATTCTTGCATCAGTTGAAAAAACTGGTCGCGTAGTAGTAGTTCAAGAAGCTCAAAAACAAGCTGGTATCGCAGCTAACGTTGTAGCTGAAATTAACGATCGTGCAATCTTAAGCTTAGAAGCACCAGTATTACGTGTAACAGCACCGGATACTGTGTTCCCATTCTCTCAAGCTGAGGGCGTATGGTTACCAGACCACAAAGATATCGTTGAAACAGCTAAGAAAGTACTTGAATTTTAATTAGCATTTTACTGTGATAGAAATCAGCTTTGTGCTGATTTCTGTCTTAGATAAAATAAACACTAACAAATTGAACGCAACTAACTAGGAGGGTGAAGACACGTGGCATTTGAATTTAAACTGCCGGATATCGGTGAAGGTATCCACGAAGGTGAAATTGTAAAATGGTTCGTAAAAGCTGGAGATGAAATTGATGAGGATGATGTACTAGCAGAAGTACAAAATGACAAAGCTGTTGTTGAAATCCCATCTCCTGTAAAAGGTAAAGTATTAGAAGTAAAAGTTGACGAAGGTACAGTAGCTACTGTAGGACAAGTTATCGTTACTTTTGATGCTCCTGGATACGAAGACTTAAAATTCAAAGGTGACGATCATGATGATGCACCAGCAGAAGAAGCTAAAGAAGAAGCTTCAACTGAAGAAGTGACTGAAGAAGCAACAGCTCCTGCAGCACAAGCTGATGTTGATCCTAACCGTAAAGTAATTGCTATGCCTTCAGTGCGCAAATATGCTCGTGAAAAAGGTGTAGACATTAAAGCTGTTCCTGGTTCAGGTAAAAACGGACGTATTGTTAAAGATGACATCGATGGCTTCCTATCTGGTGGTTCTACAGCTACAGCAACTGCTGAAGCTCCAGCTAAAGAGGAAACTGCTTCAGCTGAACCAAAAGCAGCAGCACAAGCTATTCCTGAAGGCGACCTACCAGAAACTCGCGAGAAAATGAGCGGTATCCGTCGTGCAATCGCAAAAGCTATGGTTAACTCTAAACACACTGCTCCACACGTAACATTAATGGATGAAATCGATGTAACAGCTCTTGTTGCTCATCGTAAAAAATTCAAAACAGTTGCAGCAGATCAAGGTATTAAATTAACATTCTTACCTTACGTGGTAAAAGCGTTAACTTCAGCACTTAAGAAGTTCCCAGCTCTTAACACTTCAATCGATGACTCTACTGATGAAGTAATTCAAAAACATTACTACAACATCGGTATCGCTGCTGACACTGAAAAAGGTCTTTTAGTACCAGTTGTGAAAAATGCTGATCGTAAATCTGTGTTCGAAATTTCTGATCAAATTAACGACCTTGCTGGAAAAGCACGTGATGGTAAATTAGCTCCTGCTGAAATGAAAGGCGCTTCTTGTACAATCACAAATATCGGTTCTGCTGGTGGACAATGGTTTACTCCTGTTATCAACCACCCAGAAGTTGCAATTCTAGGTATCGGACGTATCGCTGAAAAACCAGTTGTACGCGACGGTGAAATTGTAATTGCTCCAGTATTAGCATTATCACTAAGCTTTGACCACCGTATTATCGATGGCGCAACAGCTCAAAACGCTCTTAACCAAATCAAGCGTTTATTAAATGATCCAGAATTATTATTAATGGAGGCGTAATAAATGGTAGTAGGAGATTTCCCAATCGAAACTGATACTCTTGTCATTGGTGCTGGCCCTGGTGGCTACGTTGCAGCAATTCGTGCAGCTCAATTAGGTCAAAAAGTTACAATCGTAGAAAAAGGTAACCTTGGAGGCGTATGCTTAAACGTTGGTTGTATTCCTTCAAAAGCATTAATCGCTGCAGGTCACCGTTTTGAACACGCTAAACATTCTGAAGACATGGGGATTATCGCTGAGAACGTAACAGTTGATTTCTCTAAAGTTCAAGAATTCAAAAACGGCGTTGTAAACAAACTTACTGGCGGTGTTGAAGGCCTTCTTAAAGGTAACAAAGTTGACATCGTAAAAGGTGAAGCTTACTTCGTTGACAGCGAAACTGTACGTGTAATGGATGAAAATTCTGCACAAACGTACAAATTCAAAAATGCTATCCTTGCAACTGGTTCTCGCCCAATCGAGATCCCTGGATTCAAATTCTCTGAGCGCGTAATCAACTCTACAGGTGCATTAGCGCTTAAAGAAGTTCCTAAAAAATTAGTTGTAATCGGTGGAGGTTACATCGGTACTGAGCTTGGTACTGCTTTTGCTAACTTCGGTACAGAAGTTACATTTGTAGAAGCTGCTGATGAAATCTTAGCTGGTTTTGAAAAACAAATGAGTTCACTTGTTAAACGTAACCTTAAGAAAAAAGGAAACGTTGAAATCTATACAAAAGCAATGGCTAAAGGTGTTGAAGAAACTGCTGACGGCGTACAAGTTACGTTTGAAGTAGGCGGAGAGTCAAAAGTAATCGATGCTGACTACGTATTAGTTACTGTAGGTCGTCGTCCTAACACTGATGAGCTTGGTCTTGAGCAAGTTGGCGTTAAAATGACTGACCGTGGTCTTATCGAAATCGATAACCAAACTCGTACATCTGTAAGCAACATCTTTGCAATTGGTGATATCGTAACTGGACCTCCACTTGCACACAAAGCTTCTTACGAAGGTAAAATCGCAGCTGAAGTAATTGCTGGCGAACCTGCTGAAATTGACTACTTAGGAATTCCAGCAGTTGTATTCTCTGAGCCTGAGCTTGCATCTGTAGGTTATACTGAAGCACAAGCGAAAGAAGAAGGATTAGCTGTTAAAGCTTCTAAATTCCCATTTGCTGCTAACGGACGTGCACTTGCACTTAACGCTGCAGAAGGCTTCTTGAAGCTTATCACTCGTAAAGAAGACGGAGTAGTTGTTGGTGCTCAAATCGCTGGACCTAGCGCATCTGACATGATCGCTGAGCTTGGTCTTGCTATCGAAGCTGGCGTAACAGCTGAAGATATCGCATTAACAATTCACGCTCACCCAACATTAGGTGAAATCACAATGGAAGCTGCTGAAGTAGCTATTGGAAGCCCAATTCACATTGTAAAATAATGTTTTTAAAAAGCTGATGCGTATGCATCAGCTTTTTTTTTGAAGAAAACAGTTTTCATAAAGTATCAGATGCTTGTCAGACAGTTTTTGTTGCTGATGAGTACTCCTTTAGAAGAAACGTGTAAAAAGCGCTGAGGCAGTCTTAAATGAGCTCTAGATGCATACATATGAAGTGGGACGTGCTTTCCTTATAGGTAGATAAAAAATTGCTCTTTTGGATAACGAATGAAAAGGCGGCGAAGGAGCTATGAAGACGTATTTCGTTTGGAGCTTACACATTGTTATTTGGATGGGTTATTCACTGGTTGAATTGCTATCAAAACGTGATCAGTTGACATCTAAAATTATTTTATTTTTAGTATTTGCTTATTTAGCTTACGGCATAGCAGAAATGAACGTCAAATCTAAAAGACTGGCGCTTATGATGACGGGTACAACTTCAGCTGTCTGCTTGACATGTTATCAACTAATTTTATTTTGCACAGCGTAAGATTGCATAAAAAAAGCGTTAGCTTATATAAGCTAACGCTTTTTTTGTCTTACACAGATTTCTTTTCTCTTTTCAATGCGCCTTCTTCTTTAAATGCTTTCATTAATGAGAAGACCGTTAGCACCAGCACAATTGAGAATGGAAGTGCTGCTATAATCGCAGCTGTTTGGAGCGCGTCCAAACCACCTGTCCAAAGCAGAATGATTGCTGTTAACGATTGAATTAAGCCCCACGTAAGTTTAATAGAGCCTGAAGGATTTAGATCACCATTTGTTGTCTGCATTCCTAAAACAAATGTAGCTGAGTCAGCTGATGTAATAAAGAATGTAGCAATTAAGCAAATAGCGACAATGGACATGAACGTACCAAATGGAAACTGTTCAAGTACATAGAATAAAGCAACTTCTGTTCCTTTATTGTTGATAACATCCATAACAGGAAGATCCTTAAAAAAGTCTAAATAGACCCCAGAACCTCCGAATACGGCAAACCATAATCCACCAAATACGGTCGGAACAGCTAGTACACCAATTAAAAATTCTCGAATGGTTCTGCCTCGTGAAATACGAGCAATGAACGTACCAACGAACGGTGCCCAAGCAATCCACCATGCCCAGTAGAAAATTGTCCAATCTTGAACCCAGGTGCTGTTATCAAACGGGCTCAATCGAAAACTCATTGACGGCAAGTTTTGAATGTAGCTGCCAATGGTTGTAACGAATAAGTCCATAATAAAGTTGGTTGGACCTGCAAATAACAAGAACAGCATTAGCAGAATAGCTAAAACAATATTAATGTTGCTCAAATACTCAATACCTTTGTTCAGCCCCGTCTGTGCTGACAGCATGAACAAGAACGTCACGATAATAATAACAATTAATTGAGTCGTGAAATTGTTATCAATACTTGGCGACAAGTAAGAGGCTCCACCGGTAATTTGAATAGCGCCAAGTCCTAGAGATGTTGCTACCCCAAAGACAGTTGCAAATACGGCGATGACGTTTATGATCGTTCCAAGAGGCCCATCAACACGTTTTCCTAGTAGTGGACGTAAAATATTGCTGATGATGAACGGGTAACCTTTTCTAAATTGAAAATATGCAAGGGCCAGTGCAAGAACGGAATAAATAGCCCAAGATGTAAACCCCAGTGGAAAAACGAATAGCGTAGAGCTGCACGAGCTGATTCTGCTGTACCGCCTTCACCAGAAGGTGGAGTATGAAAATGATTGATTGGTTCTGAGACACCCCAGAATACAAGACCAATGCCCATACCAGCACTAAATAACATGGCAAACCATGAGACATAACCATACTGAGGTTTTTCGTCAGGCTTCCCTAGTTTGATGTTTCCGTACTTCGAAAAAATTAAGTACAGTGTAAAAACTAAGAATAATGTAGCTGCTAGTAAGTAATACCAGCCAAATTTCTCGATGATAAAACTATGTATTGCCGATGTAACAGGTGTGAGCGCTGCGCTTCCTAGCGTAGATTCCGGAATAACACCCCATACGATAAATACTGCAGCAATAATAACCGAAATGATAAAAACGGGAGTCAGTTTTTTCATCGATTAACACTCCTTTCCTATTCTATTTTACATAACATAGTGTTTCATATAGCCTTTTCAGGTATATATGAAACCACATGGTTATACATTTTAGTGAAGTTTGTATGAAATGTCTACCCCATTAGTAAGAAAAAGCGGAAAGAGAACAAATTTTTATTTTTCGTAATTATTTTAAAGTGATGAAATAGATTTGAAATTAGACATTGTTTTTTCATATAAATAGATATGATGCTAAGCGTTCAGCTTTTTGAAAACAAATATAACATTTATGAGAAAAATATTTTTAATGTGACATACTAATTAGTTGTTGACATATTTAATGTGACATAATAATATAATATCAAGAGTTGTAAAACGCTTACAAAAAAAGACGGTTAAAGGGGAGTTTACAAAATGGGAACAATCGTATGTCAAACATGTAACTGCACAATTGATCATTTCGAAGATGAGAAAGTGACGCGATTATACTCAACATGTAAAAGCGGAGAATGTCAAAAAGCAGATGAAGATTTAGATTAATTCAATAAAAAAAGGTGCGGAAATTCGCACCTTTTTTTTATTGAATTGCTTTATGTTCTTTAATGACACGAAATGTTTTTAATTCAAAATCTTCCGGACCCTGCACTGGTAAACCTGCCTCTAAGTTTGTTTCAATGTAGGTTAAATTTTCCTCAGTGATGATTTCCCCAGGAATAAAAATAGGAATACCAGGAGGATAGACCATCACAAATTCTGCAATAATACGACCTGCCGACTCATGAAAAGGTACCACTTCGGTTTCAGCGTAAAAAGCATCGCGAGGTGTTAAAGCCAATACAGGAATATCAGGCAATAAAATAGCCGGTTTTGCCGTTGTCTCAGAAAGATTATGGAATTTTGCAGATAACTCACGCAGAGCCGTGACCAGACGTAACAGATCTTCTTCTGTATCTCCAGGCGTGATAATACATAGAATATTATAAAGGTCAGACATTTCAACTTCGATATTATGAGCTTCACGCATCCATTTTTCTACGTCATAGCCCGTAATTCCTAAATCTGAAACAGAAATAATTAATTTAGTAGGGTCTAAATCATACGTAGCTTTTGTCCCTAAAATTTCTCTGCCTATACATCGGATATGCTCAATGGTATTAATTTCTTTTCGTGCTTTTTCAGCAAGAGAAATTGCACGTTCAGCCAGCTCTTTTCCTTCTGTAGCTAAACGTTTTCGTGCAACATCTAAAGAAGCCAGCAGCAGATAAGATGTTGATGTTGTTGTCAGCATGCTTAAAATAGACTGTACACGTTTTGGAGAAATTAAGCCTTCGCGTATGTTTAGAATTGAACTTTGCGTCATAGAGCCGCCTAATTTATGCACGCTTGTTGCTGCCATATCTGCACCGGCCTGCATAGCAGACAGAGGCAAATCATCATGGAAGTGAATATGAACGCCGTGAGCTTCATCAACAAGTACAGGTACTTGATACGAGTGGGCAATTTCTACGATTTTACGAAGGTCTCCGGAAATTCCAAAATAAGTTGGATTGATAACAAGCACTGCTTTTGCTTCAGGGTGCTGCTTTAAGGCTTTTTCTACAGAGTCCGATGTAATACCGTGAGAAATGCCAAGATTTTCGTCAATTTCAGGGTGAATAAAAATAGGCGTAGCTCCTGAAAAAACAATCGCACTCATAACAGATTTATGCACGTTTCTAGGAACGATAATTTTATCTCCAGGCCCACATGTCGCCATGACCATTGCCATAATTGCTCCGCTCGTTCCTTGAACAGAGAAAAAAGTATGGTCAGCACCGAATGCTTCTGCAGCTAAATCCTGCGCTTGTTTGATAATGCCTTTTGGCTGGTGAAGGTCATCAAGAGGACCGATATTAATTAAATCAATGGATAAAGCATCATCGCCAATAAATGAGCGGAATTCAGGATCCATTCCATTTCCTTTTTTATGTCCAGGGATATGGAATTGTGTTGGGTTTTTCTTAGCGTGATTAACCAATCCAGTAAATAATGGAGTTGAAAATTGAGAAGACAACTTTGCTATACACCTCTTTTATCATAAATTGTCAGTCCCTCTAAGCAAAGCTTAGAGGGACTTTGATTGTTTTTTATCAAATTACAGCATTCAATTTTATATACCAAAAACTAGTGGCTGTTGAATTCTACATATTAAAATATCAGATCTTTTTTCTATAAAAGAAATTCAACAGAAATTCTACTCGGCAGTTTTCTTGATTTTAACCATTATATAAATGAATGAAACGTGTATGTTTACTACTGTTTGATAATATAAATACAATTTTTAGTTAAAAAAATACAAGTAATTGTAAACTGCTTATTACTCATTATTTTATAGTTCTTTATGTTTTGAAAATCCCCATAAAACAAAAGAATTATAGCACTTATTAACCCATTTGCAAAGATATTTTAAAGAGAAAATAAAAAGAAAAAAAAGGAGAAATTCTTTTGTGTGAAAAGAGAATAAATTTTGTGTACATTATAGATTGTGATAGAGTTAAGAATATAGATATACATAGATTGAAGAAATAAATGGAGTGATGAGAAGTGGAATATCAATACCCTATCTCCCTTGATTGGAGTACAGAAGAAATTATTGATGTAGTGAAGTTTTTTGAAAGCATTGAACGAGCTTATGAAAAAGGTATTGAGCGTGATCACCTAATGGCAGTCTATCGCCGATTTAAAGAAATTGTGCCAAGTAAAGCAGAAGAAAAAACAATCTGTAACGATTTTGAAGATCAAAGCAAATACTCTTCTTATCGAACGATTCAAAAAGCAAAGGCTGCTTCTTCTGGAGA
>Ga0268252_1002148_pt1 | contig 10220 bp, 8 predicted proteins | sample AgamicMgSfrz_FD_200244 | JGI IMG/M metagenome (GOLD analysis project Ga0268252, IMG submission 200244) | Agave microbial communities from Guanajuato, Mexico - Mg.Sf.rz (v2) (version 3) | ecosystem: Host-associated > Plants > Phyllosphere > Phylloplane/Leaf | place: Guanajuato, Mexico | collected... | reverse complement strand
GCGAATTATACGCTTCTTCTTTCGTTTCAAGGCATTCATCCAGGTAACAAATTGCACTAGACGCCCCCACAGGCCTGAGAAGCTACTATTGTTCATTGGGCTGCTTGTGCATTGAACAATATGAGCAAACCGGCCTTCATTGGACTGAATCGTTGTATTAACAGATGAAGCATAATGAACATCACCTGAGAGAATGAAGCAATGACGAGGAGCCCAATAAAAAATTTGCTGCAAGAACATGCTAAACCCTTTTTCATTGTACTTCCAGGCTTCAAAATCAAACAGCTGATGAACAGGAATGCCCACCGTCCGCAGCGGATTCACATACGTATGCAGAACAGATTCAATCAGTCCAATTCCGTACAACGGTGTTGGTGAAGCAACCATTAACGCGCTTTCTCTGCTCCAGCCACTTTCCTTCAGCGATGCAGCAATCGCAGGCCAGGCGCTTTGTCGGATCAGCTCTGGATTCTGCAAATTTTCCTGTACGATTTTCCCCGTTTTCCGAGGAATGGAGGAGACATCATATCCCCTTTTTGTTCTTGTATCTAAGACAACGGCTTTCGGCTGAGTGGGCGCAATAAAATGCCAGTATGGATGATTCCATAAGCCGTAAACCCACGCCTCATAAGCATCAGACTCTACATCAAATTGCCTGGTATACTGTTTAACTGTTTTAAGAAATGCCTGATCAAATAAATCTGGTGCGTTGCCCCAGCCTTGAAAAGCCCAATACGCCCCAAGCCCATTCGCCACTACATGACGGCCCAGTGGCGATTTCTGCACATTTTCTTTCCATTCCTGTGAAATATTCCAGTCATCTGTTATATCATGATCGTCGAATATCATATAGGATGGAATGTTGGCCAACAAACGCCGGATGCGGTTTAAAGAGGCGATTGATTCTCTAAGCTCCTCTGTGTGTTCCATATAACGCTGTTTATGCTGCTTTAATTCCAATTCATGTACTTTTTTAGTATACGTTTCTGGAGAAAAAACAAAATGAATATTCCCACTCGCTTTCTCTTCCTCAAATATAGGAAGGCCTCCTGTTTCCTGAACGCACTCCCACAATTGCGGTCCCCATGATAACAAGTACATTGCGGCATACTCTGAAAATTGGATGAGATGATTGTGAGAATGATGAGAGGTGAACTGGCACAAATGGTCCATAATAAACTTTCTTCCACGAATTTGATAAAGAGAAGACTGCCGCTCTAAACGCTTATCCACCTTACTAAGAAGCTCTTTTTTACCGATTAGCTGCTCGCCGATCGATGTAATAATGGGAAACAGCGGATCTGCTACATCATCTGCATAAATTTGATCCCCTAATAAAAAGAGGGCATGCGGCCGGGCTTCTAATTCTTCATATGTTTCTTCGATCTGCATATCTCCTGCAGCCAAGGCATCTTCACCTTTTCCGTGAAGCTTTCGGCACGAACCGTATAAAATATTTGTGTGTTTCCCTTCTGGAATAAAAAAGGAAGGATAGCGAAGATTGCCATATACAAGCGAGCCATTACCGGGATCGAGCAGGCCATAGTGGCTCAAATCAACGGTATTCGAGCCGCTTGTAAAGAAAAGATTATAACCGAGAAGCGTTTGGGAGGGGAATGAACCAGAAACAGGTATAATTTTAATCATATAAATGAACAAACGCCGGCCAAAGCGAACCCGTTCCGTCTTGCTTTGTTCGCTTACTAGATGATACGTATAAGCCGGATGCATAGGTAAAGAACGAATATGATACAGCTTTGCGCTGATTTGAAGCGGCTTGCTCGTGGCAATCCAGATACAGATGCTGCCTGGGTCTACTCTTCGCAAAATCGGCCCAGATAAAATAACAGGAAGGTTCACTATCCTCCATTCCTTTCCGCTTATACTATTTTACAGGATATTCAAAAATGGAATAGAAGGTGAGCCGGCCTGGTTCGCCTCAGCTATTTTCATCATTAAAAAGCTCCGCAGCAAGCGGAGCTTAAGAGACGCACTGAAGAGCACTTTAATCTTGACCCTTCTTGCTGTGCTCCTTCTTTTTAAAGGGGGCCTCCTTCGAAACCGATAGGCCAACCGTTTTGTTTAAATTTCACTTTGAACTGAAATGCCTCCAGATCATCGCCATAGATAAATAACAATGAAAATCCGCGAAGCATCGATCCTTCAATGGTTAAAATGGATCCAAACGTTACAGATAGCAGATCATAACCAGACGCCTCCTGCACTGGTATAAACCGTTTTAAATAGCCCAAAGCTGTTTTTATATGTGCAGACAGCTGATTCATCATTTCTTCGGCCATTTCTAGTGTTAACTCATCCGGCCCTTCCCTGCTTCCTTCTACGAAAATTTCAACTTCCTCCCACTCGCCTATATTTATACAGCAAAACCATTCGGACTTGAGAAAGCCATTTTCGTCTGGCTTCCCATGAATGGATTGAGATAAAACAAGTTTTTCAAAAAGGGTTTCTTTAAAACTAAATTTCTTATCATCATTTGAATTCGAGCTAACACCGCTCATTTAATTCCACTCGCTCTCTGCCGCTTTACAAACAGCTTCTTTTATCATCACCGAATAAACATTCACTATCACATACGTACTTTGTTTCGCCCGCTTTGTTTTGCCTTATATAGTGCTTGATCGGCCTGTTTAAATAAAGCTGTGAAAGAACTGGATTCCTCTGGGATACATCCTGCTACGCCCGTGCTGATCGTAACCCAGGGTATTTCAGGTGAATTATGATGTTCTATTTTTTCTTTTTTTACATTCTGGCACAGAGCTTCGCCCCATAAAAATGCTCCTTCCGGTGTACATCCAGGAAGCCCAATCAAAAACTCTTCCCCGCCGTACCGGCTGATAAATGCGTCACTTTCGGCAAGCGTTTGCTTAATAACGCTCCCTACTTTCATTAAACAGCTGTCTCCCTGTAAGTGGCCATAAAAGTCATTGTACCTTTTAAAATAATCAATATCGATAATAATAAAGGAAATAAAAAGTTGATTTTTTATCGCATGATCCCACTCTGCTTGTAAAAACTGTTCTATCCCTCTGCGGTTAAGAAGTCCTGTTAAGCTGTCTGTATTCGACATTTCTTCTAACGAAAGATTGGCTTCTTTAAGCATTTTTTCCATATATTTACGCTCAGTAATATCTACTACTACCCCGATAATAAGCGTTTCCTGTGTTTTTTCATCCATCATTAAAGAAGAAGTCACTTTCCCCCACATAATCTGGCCATTCTGGCAAATGTACCTTTTTTCAAGCTGATAGTATTCAATTTCTCCCCTCACTAGCTTTTTTAGCAGATCATTATTCGGCAGCACGTCATCAGGATGACTAAAATCACGAAATGTCATTTTTAAAAATTCTTCTTTTTTATATCCGAACATGTCCGTCATTTTTGGATTAACAAAAATGATTTTCCCTCCTGGTTCCATCAGCGCGATACCGACACCGGCCTTTTCAAAAATCAGCCGAAAACGGTCATGATTGTTCATTAATACATTTTTTTGATGCTGCTGACGATCATATAAAGAACCTACTTTCCAGCTGATAAGTATATACACAATTAAGAAAAAGAGTTCAAATAGGCCCAGCCCTTCTTCTGAAAAAATCGCGTAATGACTACCCCACCATAAAACATTTATGATTAAAAAAAGAACAGCAAACAAGCGTCCTTTATACATATACATCACCCAATCCCGTAAAAGCATAATAAAAAAAAGCCGTTTAAGGATGCAGGTGCTGTCCTGCATCCTTAAAAAGGTGTTTAGTTTCACCATATCATGTTTTCCATACTCTTCAAAGTCTTCTTTTACTATCATCATTTTTAATATGTAAGGAAGAATTTGTAGTGAGTTTTTATGATCGATTTTACTCCAACTAACTATTTTATCCATTCTTCTCGCCGAAAAAGAAGCCAACTTTTTATGGATCAAGCCAATGTACAGTTTCCTTCCGAATGACAGCTGCATAAGCTGATAGGAAATCATGATTTATAAAGGAGCGTTATGAATGAGCGATTCATCCAAAAACCCAAAAATCTTGTCCGACAAGGTCATTGATTTGCTGGTGAGTTCGACACTTCAGAAAAATGGCGTTAATATCGACAAAGCAAAGGGCAAGCTGTCTGATGAACAGAAAAAAATGTTTAAAGAATTAGTAGAAGATTTATCTAAGCAAGTGGATTCGTTTGTGAAAAAGACGCCCTCCCAACAAAAAAAGTCGAAATAAATACTTACTTTTTTAAAAAACGCCTGCTTACAGGCGTTTTTTATTTTTACAAACAGTTACAGACGCCCTTCCCGAAAGACTGATAACTTCATACCTTGTAGTATAACGTGAAAAAGGAGGGTTAGAACTATGTCAAAATGCCATGACGACTCTGAATACAAAAGAAGAAAACGGAAAAATCATGAGGAAGAGAATTCTCGTAGAAGGCGTGATCGGCAAGAAGAGCATGCTGATGCAGAAGTAGTGCAAGACGGTGTGCAAAAATCGGTTATCGATCAAGAATCAGATGAATTAATCTGGATTAAAGATTCATGTAATGTTGAGGTGCAATCGACAGATACACAAGCTGCGGTTTCTCTTCAAGTGGGCTTACAGCTGGCTATTGCTCTAGTTATCAGCATCACGATTGGTGATTCAGACGAAGCACAAGCTGTATCGCAAGAACTGTTCCAGCATCTTGATTCTGAACAGTTGAACAAACAGAAAATCTTCATCGAAAATTCAAAAGATGTAACTGTTACGACGACTGATACAGATTTGTCTGTCAACATCCAGGCACTTCTTGAAGTGCTAGTTGCACTAGTAGCAAAATTGGATGTTTTGTAATCAAACTATGAAAAACTGAAAGAGGTGAATAATATGAGTGAGAAAAAGTGGAGAGCATTGGATCATTGTGATAATGATAACCAAAACGAAGCAGACGTTTTACAGGAAGCAGACCAGTCTGTTTCCAGCGAACAGGAATCCTTCGAGTGGATCATTGTAAAAGATTCTGAAGATGTAGAAGTCCGCACAACTGATACGCAGGTTGCTGTATCCCTTCAACTGGGCATCCAGGTTGCTATCGCAGTTGTTTTGAGCGTTACAATTGGTGACTCAGATCAAAGCAAAGCAGTGGTGCAGGACTTAAAGCAATTCCTTAAAACAAAACAGCGCAACTCACAAAAAACAGTGATTGAGGGCTCTAAGCATATTAAAGTCACAACAACTGATACAGATTTGGCCGTTAACATTCAAGCCCTTCTTCAAATCCTTCTAGCTATTGTAGCAAAACTAGATGTTTTGTAATTCATTGACCTAGCTTGAGAAAGAAGTTACACCGTGCTGGATGCATATTCATATACTTATATACTCATTAGAGATAGGGGGCAATCTTTGCTTCCTATTTTTTTAGCTAAAAATCTATAATATACTTTTATTCATCGAGATTATCGGATTATTTTTAAAAATGAAAACTGCCCTGCCAATAACAACGGGCAGTTTTTTTATTTCGTTTTCATATGGAATCAGTCCGCATCATACCTAAAAAGGCGTTACTGTAACATATAAACAAACCGTTACAATGGGTATTGTTTAAAAGATGAGAAACGTTCCTTTTTATAAAATAAGTGAAAAGCACTTAACGCTGACTTTTTTATAGTATCATTTATCTTTTTCTTACCCTGAAAAACTTTCTTAACAGCCAAGGCCCCTGCGGAAACCCGAGTGTTAGCTGCCATGCACCTAACCCCTGCAGACCATATTGGCGTACTAAAATCATCTTGGCACTAATGCTTCTCACATCCTCGAACCATACTTGATGAGTGACCCCTTGACTGTCCCTATACTGAAAAAAAGGGGATTCTGCTTCCCTGGAATATTGAATGGGCGACTGGTACCTCATGGCCGTTGCGATCGCATCTTGATTAGAGATAGCCCGCGCCGCTGTACCAGGACTGTATGGGATGGCCCAATCATAACCATACAAGGGCATTCCTAAGATAATCTTACTGCGTGGAAGCCTGCTTATCGCAAATTCTACTGTTTTTCTTACTTCTGTAATAGGCGCACCAGCCCCGGGTTCACTGCCCGCATGATGCCAGTCATATGCCATGATAAACATGTAATCCACAACCGCCCCAATACCGCCATAATCATATCCTCTGAGCCAGGGGATGTTCTCACTCGTTTTTGCGGGAACCGCTACTGTCATAACAAGTCCTGTTGGCTTCAATCGTTCCGCTAGCTGGCGAAGGAAGCCTGTAAAAAGATCTCGATCTGCTTCTAGCACTTGCTCAAAATCAATATTGACGCCACCGTACCCTTTTCTCGAAATTAAAGAAACAATATTATTAATTAAATTTGTTCGGGCGGCAGGGTTATTTAACACTTGATGAACAAGCTCTGGACTAAAACCCTGTTCGGTCAAATTAGTAATGGTTACGATGGGCGTTACTCGGCTTTGCCAGGTTGCTTGCACAGCCGTGGCATCGTTTAGCTCGTTTACAAGGCTTCCGTTTACAGTGAAGTGGTACTCAAAAAGAGAGATAATTGATGCGTAAGAAGCAAAGTCCGCAATAAGTGCTTGATCTAAAGCTGGACTTCTAACTACATAGAAGCTTAATGTGCTGGCAGGGTAGTTAGAGGTATTCGGAATTTGTATGCGCGTACCTGCTTGTAAAGCAGAGGCATTAACAGAAGGGTTCGCATTTTTCAACTGTTCTACTGTTACATAAGCCTTCTTTGCAATGGTAAAAAAAGTATCTCCCGGCTGAACGATATACGTATATAACGGAAGAAGCAGCACTTGACCAGGCACGATGTTCGTTTCAACTAGTCCATTAACCATCCGCAGCTGATCTACAGTCGCCCCGTACTTCCTGCTTATTCGAAATAAAGATTCACCTGATTGAACCTCGTGAATAAACATATTCGTCCTCCATTCACTATCTCAGCACCTCCCATAAATATGATGAAAAAGCAGCTTCTATACATAAACTCCAGCTGACTCTAGTCGTCAATGGCTCCAACAATCCAGCTGAGCTTGGTTTTATAAATTCTAATAGACGAGATTAAACGGCATTCAAGCAAAGCACTTTATATATTGAATAAACAGATGGGATCTGATTAAACGCTCGTGAAAAAGCAATAACGAGTGAACTTCAAGGTTCTTTTACGGCTGTTTAGATTCGCAGGGCGAAAAGTTTAGCCTCCCTAAAAGATGTAAGTAAACGACAAATTTAGTCAAAGGACATTCACTTTATTCACCGAACTTAAACATATATAAAGAACGTGCTCGTAAAGCTGATTGAACTGAAACTCATGCCTCTGGAAAACACCAGGATCGCACTTTTAATCAAACACATACGTTGAAACTTATCTGGAAAGGATGATCAAAATTATGACTCAAACGACAGATGAACGTACTGAAAACGCAGCTGAAAATGTTGAAGAAATGCGTTTAACTGTTAAAGAAGCAGCGAGACAGATAAATGAAAGCCCTGGTGTAGTCCGCAATTGGTTACGAGAATTAAAAGAGCACATCCCTACTGTTCAAGGAGATAACGGCTACAATTATTTTAACGAACCTGCGTTAGAAAGACTTTTGCTCATTCGTAAATTGAACAGGGATCAGAATTATTCCATCAAACAAATTGAGTATTACTTTGCAACGGGGGAAACACAAACGAAACCTGAACTTGTACCCGAAGAAGCTTCAAATGGAATTCGGCAGGACTTAGCGGTCATTATGGAGCGCATGGAGCGGCAGGAGCAGTTTAACCAAGCGCTTGTAACAAAGTTGGATGAACAGCAGCAATATATTAAAGATTCGCTGAATAAACGGGATCAATTGCTGCTTGAATCACTAAAAACATCACAAGAAGCCAAAAAAGCTGAAATCAAAAAGAAACGGTTTTTTAAATGGTTTTCAAGTGCGGCTGAATGAAGCAGAAAAAACAGCTTCGGCACCGTAAAGTTTCGTCAAGCATGGTCTAGAGAATGTGGTAAAATCTAAATTAAAAAAGGCATGTTTCTTTCTAAACAAAAGAAACATGCCTTTTTTTACCAGGATCACTTGGTGAAGCCGGCGGCTCTGCGCCCTGCCCTAAGGTGCGCGAAGTCCGACCGGCTTCACCTATCAGCTCCTGTTCAAAGGTAAGAAGTATTCCCCACAAGACAGTCACTGTTTTCTAAGGGAAGAACTTTTGTTCAACTTATGTGGATGATTCTCCTTTAAGCTGGATAATATCGTTTTAATCCTTATTACGGTGGCTTGAATAGAAGGATTAACATTCATCTAACTAGAAAGTGTTTAAACGTAAAACGAATTCATAAAAACGATTTTAGTAAGCTTGAGAAGTTTAAATCATAAAGAAATGTTTTTCCGGAACAGGTCGTTTAAGATTTACACTAGATTCAGATATGCTAAAGAATAGTATTTTTTGTTTAAACTGTTAAAGCAATCTATCACTATAAACGTTAAGAAAATAAGCCAGGCTACTCCATTTTCTCATTTAGCATGCTGCGTTTTTTTCCCTTACTTTAATTTAATTACATATCCAAAAAGATTGCCGAATATCTTACAAGGACATTTGTCTATTATGTTAGGGGGATATTTATGGCTGACTTATTTGTAAGCAGATCTTTAGATGAAATTCGATTTTGGTCTAGAATTATGAAGGAACATGCTTTGTTTTTAAGTTTGGGCTTTACTCACGATGATAAAAAATTAATTGAAGAAGCCCAGCAATTTATTAGTGTATTTGAACAGATTGAACAAAAACTGAGCACTTTTTCTATTCAAACAGATCCTCAGCAAATCAAAAACTTCAACAATCAGGTTTACCAGGCGGCTGCCTCCATTTGGGCTTATAAACGTAAGGTTTTGGGATTGATCTTACGCTGTAAAATCAGGTCCAACAATTATGCTCTTCTAGTGGACCACACAAGCCGTGAAGCGGCTTACTTCGCAAATCGTTTAAAAGAACTGAATGAAGGGAAATTGAAGCCTCTGCCTGAGGCCATCATAAAGGAAAATGTCTTTTTTCTTAAAATTATGGCTGACCATGCTAAATTTATCGGTCATCTTTTAGATCCTTCTGAAAGGAAGTTGGTAGAACAAGCCCGTGAGTTCAGCTATGATTTCGACCAGCTGGTTTTTCAAGCTCAAGATTTGGATTCTATGCGTCCGCAATCCGAAACGTCCCCTATTCTGGATCAATTCTTGGATGAAAATCGTGTTTCAGTCGTTTCTTTACGAAATTTCAAAAAAACAGCTAGAGACTTGATTGAAGAATGCAGAATTAAAAGCAACATTCACCCTTTACTAGCAGACCACGTTTTCCGTGAAGCGGAAAGATTCCTTTCTATTATAGACATGTTTGAAGAAAGCTTAAAAAAAGAAAAACACTAATTCATTACGACTCGTTTGATTCATATGCGATAAAGATGCTAGAAACCATACCAGATTGCTTTGAACATAAATGATTCTATAACGGTCTGGTATGGTTCTGCTTTACTATCGATATTTTTCTTATACAAACACATAAAGATCATGAATCTTTAATAGCCTGAGTCCTCTGAAGTAAGATTGTCCAGCATGCGGTGATCATGCTGCTGTAATGGTTTTTCGGCAGGGCCCTCCACCACTTCTCCGGTATAGGAGAACCGAGAACCATGGCATGGACAGTCCCAAGTGCGGTCTCCGCTGTTCCACTCGACTTCACAGCCAATATGAGTACAAGTTGTATCGACGATATAAAGCTTACCTTCTGTATCTCTATAGGCACCTTTTCGGTGGCCATTGATCGTAATGGCTGCCCCTTCATCTTCAGACAGGTCCTCCACACTTTTCGCCGGCTTTTCAAGTTTTCCTTTAATTAAATGACCGACTACATCAGCATTATCGAGAAGAAAATTTTTCAAGCTTGGATGCGCATAAAAACGTGAAGGTGCATACAAGTCTCGATAAGGATTCTTTTTTTTCATTACTATATCCCGGAACAAAAGTGCAGCAGCGGTGCTATTCGTCATTCCCCATTTTCGATAGCCGGTCGCAATTAAAATATTGGGTTGATCCGATGTAACTTCACCGACATAAGGAAGTTTATCTAATGTAACTAAATCCTGGGCAGACCAGCGGTAGAGAATGCTCTCTAAACCTAAAACGTCCTCTCCAAACGACTCCAGGGACTTATAGTATTCCATGGTATCTTTTCCCTGTCCTGT
>Ga0268252_1002145_pt1 | contig 10233 bp, 9 predicted proteins | sample AgamicMgSfrz_FD_200244 | JGI IMG/M metagenome (GOLD analysis project Ga0268252, IMG submission 200244) | Agave microbial communities from Guanajuato, Mexico - Mg.Sf.rz (v2) (version 3) | ecosystem: Host-associated > Plants > Phyllosphere > Phylloplane/Leaf | place: Guanajuato, Mexico | collected... | reverse complement strand
TCACGCTCCTGCATCTTGAATGGCCGCTCGGCCAGCAGCCAGTGGGAAATCGCCTGAATAAACCCGGCAATGTTCACCGCGTGGCCAAGCGTCAGCGGGGTATCCATCACCCGCACCTCAACCGTGCCAAAGTGCGGGCTGGGGCGAATGTCCCAGTGCAGATCCTTAATGCTGTCGATCATGCTGGTGTAGCTCAGGCGGCGGAACAGCCCCTCGAATTCCGACCAGTTGCTGACCCAGGGCGCGTGTCCGTTATCCGGAAACGCGGAGAAGATGTTGAGCCGCGACGAGGCGAAGCGGGTGTCGGTGCCTTGAATGTAGGGCGAGGCCGCGCCAAGGGCGATAAAGTGGGGCACGAAGCGCGACAGGCCGTGCATCAGATAGATAGCGTCGTCCCCGCTCGGGCAGCCCACGTGAACGTGCTGGCCGAACACCGTCGCCTGCTGCACCAGATAGCCAAACATCTCCAGCGTGCGCGCGTAGCGTTCGTCGTCGCATACCTCCTGGCGCTGCCAGGTCTGGAACGGGTGCGTGCCGCCGCCGCAAATTTGCAGATGGTGTTCGCTGGCGGCGCGCAGGATGATCTGCTGCATGGCCGAGAACTGCCCGGCGGCCTGGTGGATATCTCCGCACACGCCGGTGGCGATCTCCAGCATGCTTTCGGTGATGTCGTGCTTCACCTCGCCCCCTTTGACTTCAGCCTTAACGGCATCAATCAGCGTGGAGGAGTCCTGGCTAAGGTCGTATCCCGGCGGGTTAACCACCTGCAGCTCCAGCTCAATCCCCAGGGTAAAGGCGTCAGAACGATGAAAGTCGGGTAGGGGCATAGGTAAACTCGCTGTTGTCTGTTTTTAATCAGTATAGAGCGAGTTTAGCCCCGACCGAGGCGGCAGCGGGGTAACCGATTAATAATCACACAATTAACGCGGTTGCCGCACTGTGTTCACCTCGCGCCAGCGCGGCCCGATCGTAAAAATGCTGTATCACGCCGTCGGCCATAAACGCCGCACGATCCGACATGTGGGCGATCACATCCACATCATGGCTGACCAGCAGGTAGGTCATCTGATGGTCTTGCTTCAACCGGTTTAGCAGGTTAAGGATCTCCGCCTGGACCGACATATCCAGCGCCGAGGTGGGTTCATCCAGCAGCAGGATCTGCGGGCGCAGCAGCAGCGCCCGGGCAATGGCGACGCGCTGGCGTTGACCGCCGGAGAGCTGGTGCGGGTAACGTTTTCCGGCATCGGCGGAGAGGCCAACCTGCCCCAACGCCTCTGTAACCTGCTCTGCTATCTGCGTTTCACCATGGATCTTTAGCGGCTCGCACAGCGTGCGCCATATCGTGTGGTTCGGGTGCAGCGAGGCGTAGGGATCCTGAAACACCATCTGCACGTTGCGGCGCAGCGCGCCCTGATAGCGCATGCCTGGCGTAATGGCGTTGCCAAGCAGGTTGACGCTGCCTTGCCATTCACGTTGCAGGCCCGCCAGCACGCGCAGAATGGTCGACTTGCCGCAGCCGGACTCGCCAATCAGGCTGAAGGTCTCTCCGGCCGCCACGTGAAAGCTGGCGGCGGCGACGGCGGTTTTGCTGCCAAAGCTTACGCGGAGGTGATTGATATCAATGATGCTCACGCGGCACCCCCCTGATACGACTGGCTACGATCCAGCACCGGCAGCATCTGGCCCCAGGTCGTGGCGTTTGGACGGCAGGTCCAGAGCGTCCGGGTGTAGGGATGCGTCGCCTGCGGTAGGGCATGGGCGGGCATCTCATCGACCTTTTCCCCCTGATACATCACCAGCACCCGATGGCAGTGCTGGGCCACCAGCGGAAGGTCGTGGCTAATCAGCAGCATGGCCATGCTGCGCTGCTCGCACTGGGAGACCAGCAGCTCAAGGATCTGGTTGCGCAGGCGGGCATCCAGCGCCGAGGTCGGTTCATCGGCAATCAGCACGCGGGGATTGTTGATCAGCGCAATGGCAATCATCACCCGCTGTCCCATTCCGCCGGACAGCTCACCGGGATAGCGGGTCAGCACCGTATCCTGTAGCCCCACGGCGGCAACCACGTCGTGAATGCGCTCTGCGCGCTCCCGGCGTCCAACCCGCTGGTGCAGGGTGAGCGCCTCTTCCAGCTGGGCGTAAATGCTTTTCACCGGGTTCAGGGCGTAGCGCGGATCCTGCAACACCATGGCGATATCCCTGCCGCGCAGCCGCTGCCAGCCCCGGCTATTGAGGGTCAGCGCATCGTGGCCCAGCACGTCCAGCTGAGCCGCGCTAACGACACCCGGCTTGCGCACCAGCCCCATCAAGGCGCGGGCGGTCATCGATTTGCCAGAGCCGGACTCGCCCACCAGCGCCAGGCGCTCGTTGCCCAGCCGGAAGCTGAGATTGTTCACCACCCGCGCACCGGGGTAGTCAATATTGAGTGCCTCCACGGCAATCGCAGTATCAGTCATGGTGTGGCTCCAGTACATCGCGCAGGCCGTCGCCCAGCAGGTTAAACGCCAGGCTGGCGAGAAGGATAATGCTGCCGGGAGCGGCGGCAATCCACCACTGGTCAAAAATGACCTGCATGCCATCGGCAATCATCGCTCCCCACTCCGCCATTGGCGGCCTCGCCCCGAGACCGAGAAAGCCCAGCCCGGCAGCGGCCAGAATAATGCCCGCCAGGTCTAGCGCCAGACGTACAATCGCCGAGGGCAGGCACAGGGGGAGAATATGGCCCAACAGCAGCCGCCAGCCGCGAATGCCCATCATCTCTGCTGCCGCCAGGTAGTCGCTGTGGCGCAGGCGCTGGATCTCGCTCCGCGCCTGGCGGGCATAGGCGGGCCAGGTGGTGAGGGCCAGCGCCAGTGCGCCGTTGACCAGTCCCGGCCCCAGCATGGCGACAAAGGCGAAGGCGAGGATCAGGCGCGGCATCGACATCACCACGTCGGTAAACCGCATCAGCACCCGCTCCAGCCAGCCGCCGTAGTAGCCGCTGAGAATACCGATCAGCAGCCCGGCAGGCAGAGTGATGACGGTGACCAGTGCCACCAGGCCTAGCGCCGGGCGCGTACCGTAGATCAGCCGGGAGAGCAGGTCGCGGCCATAGCTGTCCGTGCCAAGCCAGTGCGCGCCGGTGGGTGCCTGCAGGCGAGCCGCGGCGTCCTGCCAGTTGGGGTCGAGCGGCGCGAGCCAGGGCGCAAACAGTGCGATCAGCAGTAGAGCCACCACCATCAGCAGCCCGCTAAACGCGGCGGGGGAGCGGCGTAACCGCCGTAGAAAAAGAGAAGCCGGCATTTAGCGCACCCTCGGATCGGTCACGCGTACCAGCAGGTCGGTGAGGTTATTGATGACCACAAAGCTCACGCCAATCAGCAGGGTGCCCCCCATGATCGCCGTGGTGTCTCCCGCGAACAGCGCGGTAGTGAGATAGCGCCCGATCCCCGGCCATGAGAAGACAGTCTCCGTCAGCACCGCCCCTTCCAGCATGCTGGTGTAGGCCAAGGCGATCACCGTCAGCAGCGTCCCGCGAATGTTGGGCAGCACGTGGCGCAGCAGGATAGTCATCTCCCCCGCGCCCTTTGCCCGCGCCAGCAAAATATACTCTTTGTTCATCTCGCTTAGGCAGGCGGAGCGGGTCAGCCGGGTAATGCTGGCGAGGGAGTAGTAGGCCAGCAGCAGCACCGGCAGCACAAGGTGACTCAGGGCGTTTTTAAACGCCTGCGGATCGCCCGAGAGCCAGGTATCGATCAGCACAAAGCCGGTCTGCGGCGTCACGGTATACTGGTAGATATCATCCAGCCTGCCGGGCCCGGCGCTCCATTGCAGCTTCGCATAGAACAGGGCCAGCAGCAGCAGGCCGAGCCAGAAGATAGGCACCGAATTTCCCAGCAGGGTAAAGGTGCGCACCAGCAGATCCCACGGCGTACCGGCATAGCGGGCGCACAGCACCCCGGCGATGACGCCCAGCAGCGCGCCGAGGATCAGGGCGAGGGTAGCCAGCTCCAGGGTAGCGGGAAACGCCGAGAGCAGATCCTGAAGGACCGGCTGACCGGTAGCGCTGGCAACGCCGAGATCGCCATGGGCCAGATTGACCACGTAGTGCCAGAACTGCACCGGCAGAGGCCGATCCAGCCCGAGCTGGTGGCGCACCTGATCGTAGGTTGACTGGCTGGCGTGATCCCCCACAATCTGCAGCACCCGATCAACCGGCGACAGCGCCGACAGAGCGAAGGTGACCAGCAGCAGGCCGAGGATCGTGAGAGCGAGGGTAAAGAGTCCCTGCAAGAGGGTAAGCAGAGGGCGCGACAAACGCCGCTCTGCGCTGTTTTGTAAAAACACAGACGTTAATACCTTGAAGGTTATTTGGTTACGCGGTCATACCAGACCATATCCGCATTCAGCCCCTGCTGGTAGCCTTTTACGTTGTCGCGCACCACAATCTGTGTTTTACCCTGATCGACAAAGATATACGGGGAGTTGTGCTGGAGGGTCTCCTGCATTTTTTTATACAGATCCAGGCGTTTAGCGGCGTCCGGCTCGGCCACCGCCGCCAGCGTCTGCTGGCTGAGCTCAGGGATCTTCCAGCCGTTCAGGCCCGCAACCGTGCTGGCTTTGCCGTCGTTGTAGACAAAGGCGCTGGCGTTAGAGTGGGCGTCGAAGTAGTCCGGGATCCACAGGCGAATCGCCGCCTGATGCTGTTTGGCACGCACGCGGGCATAAACCTGGCTACCCGCCGCCGGAAGCAGATCCACCTTCACGCCGCCCTGGGCAAAGCTGGCCTGCATCGACTGGGCAAGGGTGATAAACGGCGGTTTGTTCTCCACGTCCAGCGTGAAGTGCGCATCTTTGATACCGGCTTTTGCCAGAATGGCCTTTGCCTTTTCCGGATCGAATTTGAATGGGTTATCTTCCAACGCCCCCGGCAGGCCCACCGGCAGGAAGCTCTGGTGGATAAAGTACTGACCCTTCAGCAGATCGCGGGTGATGCCCTCGTAATCCACCAGCCAGCGGGCGGCTTCCCAGAATGCTGGATTGTTGAGCAGTGGGTTAGCGCTGTTCCCGGCGTTGAACACCAGGTAGTTCTGCTCGGCAGAAGGGATGCTCAGTACCTCAACGCCTTTTTTCCCCTGTAGGGCGGCGATCTGATCCGCCCCGAGGTCGCGCGCCACGTCGGCGTCGCCCTGCTGGATCAGCAGGCGGCGGGAGGCCGGATCCGGCACGTTTTTGATGATGATGTTTTTAAGCTTCGGTGCGCCGCCGGGAGAGGAGGGGTTAGCATCCAGCACGATGGCCTGGTGCGGCTGATAGACGCGCATCTTAAACGCGCCGCTGCCAGCAGAGTGCAGCTTCAGCCAGGCGTTACCGAAGTCATCGCCTTTCACGTTGGCAGCGACCAGCTTTTCATCAACGATAGAGGCGATAGGCGTTGAGAGAATATTCAGCGCCACCGCCGGGCTAACGTCAGCCGTCCAGTGCAGCTCAAGGGTGTGGTCATCGACTTTCTTCAGCTGGCTGTCGATGTTATCCGGCTGCCAGCCGAGCACGTTGAGGATAAACGCCGGGGATTTGTTCATCGTCACCGCACGCTTATAGGAGAAGATCACATCTTCCGGGCGCAGCGGGTTGCCGGAGGCAAATTTAGCATCGTGCTTCAGGGTGACGGTGAGGGTTTTGGCTGCCGGATCGGCTTTCCAGCTCTCTGCCAGCACAGGATTGACCTTTTCAGGGTTGTCGCGATCGGGCTGGACCAGCCTCTGATAGAGGCTAGGCACCGTCTGGATACTGGATAGCTCGTTTGCCTCGGCGGGGTCAAGACTCACAATATCATCCAGGCCCTGGGCCACCACGAGGGTATCAGGCGGTGTGGCGGCATAGCTGGTGGTAGACAGCGCGGCCAGCACCCATAACGGCAGCAATTTTTTGGTCATCGGCAATCCCTGTAAAGTAATGTCACGAAAGGTGTTATCCCGCTACGTTAGCGGCGGTTAGCGTTTTGCCGAAAGTCTTAATTCAACTTAGCTTATGCGATAAATGCATAATCTATAGCCGCTCGTTAAAAGCGGCTTTTCCCCTGCCGAAAAATAATTTTTACCGCCTGCTTAATTTTTTCCACCCTGCGCCGCTTTAGCTCTGTACCTCAGCTGAGATTCATCTATTCAAGGAGCAGAACCATGTTATCCATTAATACCAATGCCGCTTCGATGGCGGCCGTTAACGCCATCAACAAAAGCAACGCCTCTCTGAGCCAGTCCATGGAGCGCCTGGCAACCGGGAAGCGTATCAACTCTTCTGCAGACGACGCTGCGGGTAAGCAGATTGCTAACCGCATGCAGACCCAGTCTGATGGCATGGCCATGGCCCAGCGTAACATTGCCGATGCCACCGCCATGCTGCAAACCGCCGACGGCATGTTTGACGAAATGAACGATATTCTGGGACGCATGGACGAACTCGCGACTCAGGCAGCTAACGGAACGTACAGCGATGATGACCGAGCGGCCATGCAGTCCGAGTTCGACGAGCTGGGACAGGAGATGTCCGACATGCTGCAGAACACCACCAACGGCGGCACCAACCTGTTTAATAAATCTGAAAACGGCCTGTTCACCAGCACGTCCGGCGTCACCTTCCAGGTGGGATCCCAGTCTACCGATCAGATCACCATCAATATCTCCTCTCAGGTCAGCCAGCTGGCAACGGATCTGGGCAGCCTGAGCGCAGCGTTTAGCGATGACTACGGTACCGACGGTGCGGGTGGTACAGCTACCGGCGCGGCTGGCAGCGAACTGATGACCCTGGATTCAGCAAACGCCACCATTAGCGCGGTGCAGGGCGTCATGGATGAAGTCGGCAGCATTCAGTCTACCCTGGGTGCGACCATGAACCGCCTGAGCAGCACGGCGACCAACCTGCAAAGCATGCAGGACAACACCGAAGTTGCCATTGGCAACATCATGGATACCGATTACGCCACGGAAGCGTCAAACATGTCCAAACAGCAGGTGCTGATGCAGACCGGCATCACCATGCTGAAGCAGGCCAACAGCATGTCCGGGATGGTCTCCAGCCTGCTGCAATAAGCGACCAGGTTGTACTCGGCCATACCGCGCCTGTGCGGTATGGCTGTTTTTTCTGCTGTGACCACCCTGGGGAAACAGACTTTCCCTGTCTGCGGAAGCTGCACTTCCTCCCTGCATTTTTAACTTATTGAATTATAAATAATAAAATTTGGCACTGTTATTGCTATGGGTATTGATAACTGAATGGAGCGACGATGATAAACCCGCAAGTAATGGCGAAACAATTTGCCCTAATGGACATCTCTACCCGGGCAAGCCAGCTGGAGCGCCAGCAAACCGATCTGGATACCGAAAACTCTGCGCTATCGACGCTGGACAGCGCGCTAACGTCCTTTCAGTCGGCGGTAGATGCGTTAAACAGTGAGACCAGCGGGGCGGTGGTCAATACGGTTAAGGCAAACAATGACGCTGCCACCGCCACCGCCAATTCCGAGGCGCAGGCGGGCACCTACACCTTTTATGTTCAGCAGCTGGCGACCGCCCAGCAGAGCACCTTCAATATCGCCGACGGCGATATCCCCAGTAGCGGCACCTTTACCATTACGATGGGCGACAGCGAGATGGATATCGATCTCGCTCAGGCAGACGGCGACGCCGACGGCAGCGTGTCGGTCAGCGAACTGTGCAGCGCGATCAATAATGCGGAAGATAATCCAGGCGTCACCGCCACGCTGGTAAACACCGGCGAGTCGACGACCCTGATGCTCACCGCCGATGAGACCGGGCAAGACCATGCGTTTACGGTCTCGACCAGCGGCATCGATCCCAGCTCGGCCTTTGCCACGGATCTTAGCGCGCAGAAGGATCTCTCTGTCGCACAGGACTCGGTCATTTATCTCGGCAGCTCGCCGGAAGATGGGGTGCAGATCACCAGCGGATCCAACACCTATACCGACCTCATTCCTGGCGTCTCGATCACCTTTGCTGAAACCTCAGAGGCGGATGGCCCCATCACCTTCACCGTGGCGAACGATGCGTCGGCATCGCAGGAGAAGGTGCAGACATTTGTCGACGCCTATAACACGCTGGTGGATACCCTGGATTCATTAACTACCTTTGGTAGCAATGGCCAGCCAGCAGGCCCCTTTGCTGGCGACGCGGGAGTTTCCTCACTGGAGCGTCAGATCCAGAGCATTACCCATGCCACCTATAACGGCGTCTCGATGCTCGACTACGGCATCGCGCTTGACGCAGAGGGTCACCTGCAAATCGACTCCGAGCAGTTTAACGCAGCAATGGCGGAGAACCCGGCGGGCCTGACCTCGCTGTTTGTCGGCGACGACAGCATGACCGCTCAGCTTGATAGCGTGATGGAGACCTGGCTGGATGATAACAGCGGCGTTATCACTCAGCGGCAGGACGCGCTTACCGAGGAGCAGGACAAACTCACCCGCGAGGTTGATCAGGTAAAAGAGACCTATAACGCCTCCTACGAGCGCTATTTGCAGGAGTACACCTCTACGATGGTTGAAATCTACTCGATGCAGGTAAGCATGGCGGCGTTTGCCTGAGCGACAGAGAAACAGAGGAATTCACGCTATGTACGCTTCTGATAACGGCTATGGCCACTATAAAGATATCGATCTGGCCTCCCGCACGGCCTCGGCGTCGCCATTAGATCTCGTGCTGGTGCTCTACGCCGGTCTGCTGGAGGAGCTGGAGCGCGCCAAAAGCCATATCACGCATAAACGCTACGACCGCAAGGCCAAAAGCATCAATAAATGCATCGACATTCTTAACGCGCTGACCAGCTCGCTGGAGTTTGAGAGCGGCGGCGAACTGGTGCTGAATCTGGCACGGCTCTATGACCACTGCGTCTATCGCCTGTATGAAGCCAGCAGTGAACTCAATACGCAAAAAATAGACGAGGTGGTGCTGATTTTGACCAACCTGCATGAGGGCTGGCAGGGGCTGGCGAAAAAGCTGGGTTAAACGATGGAAACGCAAACCGTAAATGAGCAGATGGATGCGCTGCTGAATGCCATGGATGAAGCCTTGAATAAGCAACGCTGGCGCAGGATGCCTGCGCTACATACCCGCCTGATGGCGCTGTTTAACGCCTACTGCGCCAGCCAGCCGCCGGAGGAGGAGCTGACGGCGCTCAAGGCTCGGCTGCGTCAGGCGTTTGGCGAGATCATCGCCCGGCGAACCGAGCGGGCAGCGCTGCTGAAGGCGCGCATGGAGAAACACCGCCAGCAGCGCGAAGGGGCGCTGGCCTACTCGCTGGTGAATATCCTGTCGGAGCAGCCATGAATATGCTGAGCTTACTGACCAACGCCCTGACGCAGCGGCTTGCATCCGCCTCCGTTCAGCCGCAGGCGGGCAACCCGCAGATGCATCCCTTCACGCTGCCGGAAACCGTACAAAATGCCCTGTTAGAGCACCTGCAAACCCTGGCCGAAGGGGCGGGAGATCGTGCACCCGCTGAAAAGCAGGCTAAACATGCCGTGCAGGATGAAACGGAGGCTCAGCCGCTAGAGGCGTTGATGGCCGTGCTGCTGATGCCTGAACGTCCCGCCATAGCGGATAAAAGGGGACAGGCGGCACTGCCGGAGCAGATAGCCCAGACGGTGTCGTCGATGCAGATGCGGACGCCGATAACGCCAGCCACGCTGCCCGTGGAGCTCGCTACCGCTACGCCGAAACAGCTGGCAGAGCAGGCCCGTTTGGCTACGGAAAATCTTCCTGCGGTCGCCTCGTTAGGCGTTCAGCCAGAGGCCCCGCGACCGGAGCGTGCCGGTGCGTTACGTCATGCGGTGAATGAAAAAATGGTTCACGAGCGGCCAGAGCCCGCATCGCTCACAGCACATACCACCTTTATCTCCGACGATACTCGCCTTGTGGCCAGCAGGGTACAGCCGGAGCAGGTCGTGAGCGTTGATACCCGCGCCGCGCAGTGGGGCGAGGCGCTGGTCCACATGCTGAAAGAGAACATCCATTTTCAACTTAGCCAGCAGCAGCAGATCTCTACCATTCGCCTCGATCCGCCCTCGCTGGGCAAGCTGGAGATCGCTATTCAACTGGATGCAGGCAAATTAACGGTGCATATCGGCGCGTCCCAGGCGGACGTCTGCCGTACCCTGCAACAGTGCGGTGATGCGCTGCGGGCTCAGCTCACCCAGCAGAACTTCATGCCGGTAGAGGTACAGGTCTCCCCGGACGGACA
>Ga0268252_1002144_pt1 | contig 10235 bp, 12 predicted proteins | sample AgamicMgSfrz_FD_200244 | JGI IMG/M metagenome (GOLD analysis project Ga0268252, IMG submission 200244) | Agave microbial communities from Guanajuato, Mexico - Mg.Sf.rz (v2) (version 3) | ecosystem: Host-associated > Plants > Phyllosphere > Phylloplane/Leaf | place: Guanajuato, Mexico | collected... | reverse complement strand
GCTACTTCCTTGCCCTCTAAATCCTTAACAGTTTTAATTTTGCTATCTGGTCTCGTGAAAATTTGCGGTCCAGAATAATAGTACGGGGTAGAAAAGGACACATATTTGCTCCGCTGCGGATTAATTGTATGACTTGCAACAGCTGCATCCGCACGCCCTGTTTTAACTCCTTCTACAATCCCTTTGAATTTGATTCGCTTCTGAACCGGCTCAAGACCCATTTCTTTTGCAATGGCTTCGCCTACCTCAATATCAAATCCTGACATGGTGAGATCATCATTTATGTAACTAAATGGCTTAAACTCACCAGAAGCAGCAAAAACAAATTGATTTTTATGTATCAGTTCAGATCCGTCGGCAAGCTTCTCTTTCTCAGTACAAGCAGATAAAAAGCAAACCACAATCAAACTGAAAACCAATATTAACTTTTTATTCCATAACATGTTGGCTATCAACCCTTTTCCCTCTCATTTATTTCTACAATACCCTAACTAAATCTCTTGCTTATGAAAATATATACCCTATTTATTTCCGATAAAAACAAACAGTGTCAGGCACCATTAATTAATAGTTCCTGACACTGTTTGTATATCAATAAATTATGTAGGCTCTTTCCTCAAACATTTCTACTTTTTAAAAGGTAAAAGTAGAAATAAATAAAGAAGATATTTTCGAGATATTTATGGCACTTACCAAAGATAATTGTCTCCACTAAGCGAATGACAACAGCAATTATTAGGAAAACTGCCTTTATTTCTGATTTTAATAAGTTTTAGCGTACGAATTTAATCTCTGTTAACTATATAACAGTATAAATCAAAAAATTTCATAGGTGCTTTTACCATTAGATTTCGCTCGGTATAACGCATTATCAGCTTTTTTTAGTAGTTCATCCAGCGTTTGATTTACTTCTCTTTTATAAGTTACAATCCCTATACTGACTGATAAATTAAACTCCCTTATTTGAAAATCCCAGGATGATAACCTTTCAATTAAAGATTCTGCTATTACGCTTAAATCTTTTCCACTAAATTCACCATCTAAATTAAGGATGAATTCATCCCCACCTAACCGGAATACCGCCCCATTTAAGTTTTTCTTTTTAATTATGTTTTCTATTCTTAGTGAAACTTCTTTTAGTATTAAATCTCCAGTATCATGACCAAGGCTATCATTAATTCCCTTAAATCCATCCAAATCCAAAAAGAAAATGCAACCATTATCTATTGTAAATTCTTTAAAGTACTTTATAAGATAATGTCTATTATAACTACCGGTCAATTGGTCTCTATATGCTAAACTCTCTACTTCTAAGTAATAGGAAAACATTTTTGCAACCTTTTCAATTAATGTTATACTTTTCACATTATACTGTGTAGCATTTTCATGAACAGCACATAATGTACCAAAAATCTTTCCATTCCTAAATTTAACTGGCACTCCCAAATAAGCATTTACATTTATTCCAATAAACGTGTCCTTGATATCCTCTAGACTAGACTCTTTACTTAAATCTTCATATACTAAAGGTATCCCTTTAATAAAATCTATTCTATTACAAACAGTTGCATTTAATGAAAGTTTAGCACCCTCCGTAATATGAATATTACCCTTATTACCAGCTACCTTTAATATATGTTGTTCTGTTTCAGTGAATATACTAAGGAAGAAAAAGCTATCAGGTAAAATTTCCTTTGCTAGGTCTAAGATATCATCTGCAAGCTCATTAAAATTTTTATAAAGGGTATACTCTTGAAAGTCTTTCTCCATTTCCACACCTCGGTACTATCTAAATTAAAATGTTCACTTCTGTATCTAAGCTCATTATAGTAGCATAAACCTGATATCAATTCAAATTTCTGTTCCAGATAGCTTAGAACATCTAATGTTTGGTTTCAGTGACTATGCTAACTGCAAATCCATGGAACACTAGGTTACGTGAGCACAATTGACTACAAAGGATCGTTGCTTAAAATAGCTTTTGATTTAGTGTTGACAATCCAAAGTTATGAAAAAAGGAGAAGCTTCAATCTTCTGTTGTAATGATTAGTTATTAGTTTTTCCGTTTCTCTGTGCCTCTATTCTCTAATTCTCCTTATACTATAAGTATCATACATACAGCGCACAGTTTTATTTTGCTATAATATCCTTAACATAATCCTAAAAAGGAGGAAAAATCATTGTTAAACAGCGACAGTTCTATTCCGCTATACTTGCAGCTGAAGCAGGCTATTACAGAAAACATTAATCGAGGAGTGTATTTACAGGGAGAAAGACTTCCGACAGAAACGGAGTTATGCGAGGCTTATAATGTCAGCAGAATAACTGTGCGCAAGGCAGTACTCGATTTGGTTGAGGAGGGGCTTCTTGTGAGACAGCAAGGTAAGGGAACTTTTGTGAATCGTCCAAAGCTGAAAAGAGAGCTTGTTTCCGTTAATGGCTATTCGGAATACATGGTATCATCAGGTAATACTCCGCATCATAAGCTGCTTTCCTATACAATTAAAGATGCTACAAAAGACATTTCCGAGAAACTGAACATTCCGATTGGCTGCGATGTACTGGAACTTAGAAGAATTCTGTATCGTGATAAAGAGCCTTTGTCATATGAAATTTCTACCTATTCAATGGATCTTTTTCCTGGATTGGATAAGCATATTTCAGAGGATGTTTCGATGCATGGCATATTAAGTGAAAGGTACGATGCTGTTCCTGCCCGTAACAACAAAATTCTGAATGTCGTCTTTGCAAGTTCTGAAGAAGCTGAGGCTTTAAGCTGTGGTATCAGTGATCCTTTATATGAGCTGGAAAAAATAGCTTATAATAATGAACAGGTGGCTATATACATGTCCATTCTTTTTTACCACACGAACCATGTCAGCTTTACGATCTCAAGCCCTTTTGATAAGAAATAAAGCTGGCATCCTTAAGATGCCAGCTTTCTATTAATATTCCAATTTCCACATATATCTTCTTTTTGTTAATGGATGATTACGAACGATTGCTAATTGTTCCGCGTATACGCGGATAACGCCAGATATCAACATTGGATTGAAGTAGTCCACTACTTCGCTCGAAATGGCAGAGCCAAGTCCAAAGTCTTTCGCATCCACAACTGTTGTTTTTGCATCAAAGCGTTGCAGAAATTCCAATGCTCTTGCGTCCATGCCTCTTGTTTTGCCGTCATTCATCAGCAGTAGGAACGGAACGTCTTTATCTACTATTTCAAATGGACCGTGGAAAAACTCCCCATCATGGAATGTGCCTGAGTTAATCCACTGCATTTCCATCAGCAAGCAAATCGAGAAGGAATAGGCAACTTCATGTGTTGCGCCACTGCTCATGACATAAATGACCTCATCATCTTTATAAGCATCAGCGAATGCTTTAGCTTGTGGCACTACTGAGGATACCGCGTTATCAATCAGCCCATAAATTTTGTCAAAACCATCAAGCATTTTTTCATAATGTTGATAGCCTTCAAATTGATTTAAGATTTCTGTTGCAAGACCTAATACCATTGTCATTTTCTCCATTTTTGCTGAGTAGCTTTCATGGAAGCCGTGGTATACAACGTATTCAGCATCTGTTGTAATAGCTGAATCCTCCACATGTGTAACAGCAATGACATGAGCTCCTTTTTCCCTCGCAAGCGTTGTTGCCTCAACCGTTTCTGGAGTCGCCCCCCCAAGTGAGCATGTGATGACTATACTTGTATCGTCGACAGAAACAGGTGTTGCATAGTTAAATTCGTTTGCTGTATAAAGACTAGTTCTAAGCTGCTTTGCATTTCCTTCTAAAAAGTATTCCACAGGATATAGTTCCGCTTTGGATGCACCGCACCCTACGAAAAATACACTTTTAATTTCCGGCTGTTTTGCCTTGATAGCAGAGATGATTCTATTTAATTCCATTTTGTCATTCCTCCAAGTTTTATATATTTATAGACAGCAACGCTGCCGAATTCCCATTTTTTTAGTTGCTGAAATATAGTGTAAATGCCTTCATATTGCGCTTGTCATGTTCAGCAGGTTCTGTGAAATATCTCGAGTCGGTAATTTCCTGCCCTAAATAGCCAGTATATCCATATTTTTTTAAGGTGGACAGAAACTCTCCGAGATTATGATGACCATCACCCCAAATCAAGTGACCATAAGGGTTGCCATCGACAAAGTGAGTATGAATAATCTTTTTACCAAACACATCGAACCAATCCTGTAAGGTTTCTCCTGCTACTCCCATTGCAGTTGTATCAACTAAAACTTTCATATTAGGATGATTAATTTCGTCTAACATCCTTTTCGCGTCCTTCACAGTAATCACAAGATTTGATTCCTCTGGTCGTAAGCTTTCAAGAGCCAATGTAACACCTTCACATTTTGCTGTTTCCGCAAGTCTACTCAGCATTTCCCGTGACCGCTTCCATGCTTCCTCCCGATCCTCATCGAGATAGCCCCAGCCAGAATTGCACTGCATAATTTCGCAGCCAAGCTCAGCAGTAGCCTTAATACCGTTAGAGAAATATTTAAAGCTTTTCTCAAAAATTTCCGGCTTTGAGGCAGCAAATTGGTATTGATACATACGATTTTCAGGTGTAAAACAAACGAGTTTTAATTTTCTGTCCACGAGCTTTTTCTTAAGAACCTTACAATCTGAATAGACTATCGGATCTAAGTAATAGTGGGGAACCCCTGTCCAGAATTCAATGGATTGAATACCCGCCTCTACTTGTGCATCTAGAAAGGAATCAAGCGAATAACGCATATAATGGATATTCATTCCCGCAATTTGTTCTCTTTTTATCAAGGACATCCTATAAGCCTCCTTAAATCATCAGATAGTTTCATATATTTTTCCAAAACCAAAGGATCCATCTACCAGACACTGGCTTGAGGAAAATTCAGCTGCTATTTTCAAACTTTCTTTTATGACGGTTTCCTTACCCCAAATGCCCTTTTTCATCCTGCTCATATATTCAACAATGAAAGAGGTGATGAAGGAATCTCCAGCACCCATCGTGTCAACTGCTTTCACAAGCTTTGGTTCTTGCATGTAAAATCTCTCTCCATCAAAAAGCAATGCTCCCTTTTCTCCTAATGTACCTATTACGAGCTTGCAATGCCCGCTATTATCGTTATAAAACCAGCTATTATTGCAGTAACACTTGCATTAAAACTTCGTTTTGCCTGGGCCTTATTTATTGTATAATATTCAGTTGTTTGATTTAGATTTAATTGTATGGTATTAAAAACCGTTGCTTCCACTTCAGATTCTTCATTTTCCTTAACTACTCTCTTTTTAAGTTCTTCTCTTTCCTCGAAAAGTTTCTTTAATTGCATATCAAAATTATCAAGTTGTATTTCATACTTAGAGAATGCTAATAGAGAACACAACAATACTCCAAAAGAAAGAACTAAAATTAGAATAATCAACGGAGCTATGTCAGTATTTATTGTTTCTCTATATAGGAACCACGATATACCTCCAGCAATTAAAATTATTGAAGAAGAAATTAATGATACTATCCTAAATGATTTATTATTTTGCATCGTGCTGATTAGAAGACTTAATATTCTACTCGTTCATGAAACAAAAGGTGCCCTACTCATAGCAGAGTAAGGCTGTTTGTCAGTCACCTGTATACAATTACTTTAGGTTATTACTTGTAAATATCAAGCTTATATAACTTAGAAATTTCTTAGGAACATATCTCCATATTTTGTTGTTCAATGTGATAAACTTCACTTAAACTATCCTGCCACTATAGTTGCATAAACAAATGCCTTACCTTTTAACAGCAAAGATCCCTCACCTACAAATACTTTATCACTCAAATAGACAATTTCACGCGTAATAGAGCGTGAATCCTTCGAAGCTAGATTAATTCGCAAAGAAAAAACCGTCTAATCCCATATATACCAGTGGTTTCGACGGTCTCATTACTAATTTTATTAAGCATTAATAAGAATATATAACATGCTATTCTATTACTTAGTATAGTTTTTTTTTTAGTGATTTAATTCCTTATTAATTTTTCGAACACTTTTAATTATAGTACTTTTAGGTATATGCGGATATTTTTCTTTTATTAAATTAATGCAAGTAATCATATTCTCTTTTTGTAAAATTTTTTTGATTTCATATTCAATTGGTTCAGGTAACGATACAACCTCAGTTTTTTCGCTTTTTTCTGTTTGTAAATTATTAATTAGTATTATTAATAATGTATGTACAAACGATATTAGTACTTGAATAGCCATTGTAAGATTAACTGTACTAAAAATCGAATCCAGAAAAATAATTACTATTAAGCTGCCTAAGAAGTCAAAAAAAACAGATGTAAAGGTTTTTCTAATATTTATTTTGATAAAATTAAAGTCATTTATTACTTTTAACATATTCTCTATTAACATACTTAAAACTAAGTCAATTATATAAAATATAATAAGAAATATTATTAGATATATTAACTTAGTATAATATCCATCCATTATATTTATGATAAATATGTCTATCATAACTAATGGCAAAAATAAGATTGTAAAAATAAATAAGTAAGGCACTACCGAAAATAATTGTTTAATCATAATAACTATATATGGATTATAATAAGAATTTAACTATAAAATCTGCAATGGCATCTGCCCATTTATCTGGTACACCAGCTTTAGATAAAGCAGTTGCTATTCCATACCATGTATAGGTTTCTGCAGTATCAATGCCTTTAATAATATTTTTACCATACTTATCCACAGCATTTCTAAGTTTTTTAGATGGAATAATATTAGAATGATCAACCATATATTTTACAGCTTTTTTTACAACAGCACCCTTCCATTGGATGGAAAATTCTGAAGATGTTTCGGCCTTCACGTAATTTCCATATTTAATCAACTCATCAACAGAAAGGTTTTCTTCCTTGATTATTCTATCAAGTTCAGTTGGTGCTGTTATTGAGTAGCCAAAATCATTTTCTTGAACATACACTTCTTTTGTTGTTTCTTTTGAAGAACTAGCACTTGCAAAACCTGGAGAAATACCAGTAAAAGCTAATACACTAACTAGACTCGTAGCAGTAAATACTTTAATATTTTTATTCATTCCACAAACCTCCATATTTTGCATTTATTGTATATTGATATAACTATAATAACAAATAATCTACTATAATTCTATTAAAAAGATATTTTAAAAAAGTAAAGAACAGTTTACAAAAACTTTATCATTAATATAATTAGTTTTACATACATACCAATAGAGATAGAGTTTAAATTTTATAGAAATAGAAGGGTAAACGTGACTCAAGCAGAGTAAGACATGCCCTTTACATGGCCGTGAACAAAACTACTGATGAAATTATCCCTAGAAACAAAGAGATTAAGAGAAGTTTACGATAAGAAACGTAGTGAAGGTAAGCTTTTTAAACTAGCTGTAATTGCTTGTGCAAATAAACTTTTACAATGTTGCCCTATTAAAGAACAGAACCACTTTCCAATATATAGCATAGTAACCAAACCCATCAAGACTATGAAAAACCTTCTAACTAAGGATACAGGAAGGTTATTTGGCATGCATATTTTTAGTATAACATGATAGATTTTAAGTTTTTATTGAAAGATGTTGACAAATTATTAGCTGGTTTAGTTAATTGTAATGTTTCACATTCTCTATACAGGTTGTTACTTAAATATAAATAAATTTAATTCTTTATGTAAAGTGTTTGGTATTAATCTTTAATTCGTTCAATTAATAATTCTAGGTACAGTGCCAAAAAGGTTAATAATAAAAGTGTGTTTTTGTAAATCGTAGCATTTATTAAAAGTAGAATTGATTTACTATTTTCTTATAGGGGGATAAAAAGGTGGGACGACATGATAAAAACATATCGATTTGTAAAATGACAGCACATACAAATATACACTGTGTTTTCATTTTTAATTAGGAAAAAGTCTCAAATCCTTACTACAAAAGTATTTATACTAATAAAATAAATCTTGGTATGTATCAAAAACAATAATAACAACTAGGTCTTATGACCTTAATTATATAACTAGACATTTTGACAAGGCAAATTAATTTCAAATAAAACTATTGATTGATTTTATATCTTATTTTTCATATATTTAGGTAAAAATACTTAGGAGATATCTAAATGAATAAGAAATTAGATTCGAAAGAAAAAATACTTCAAACTGCCTCCAGGCTTTTCCAACTCAAAGGATACCATGCTACTGGGATCAATCAAATAATCAAGGAAACGGGACTACCTAAAGGGTCCATTTATCATCATTTTCCCAACGGAAAGGAAGAATTAGCGTTAGAAGCTGTAAAGTATACAAGTAAATATATTGAAGATAAAATTACGTCCTTTCTGACTAAAGAGCCAGATGTAGTGGAAGCCATTCAAGCATTTATAATGGACTCGGCCAATCAATTCCGAAAGTTTTTTAAATTTTTATTTATATTATTTAGTACAAATAATATTCTTACAATTATTCCTATTACTAAGCCAGTAATAATAGTAGGTCCTTCACCTTGTCCCAGAAAATTTATTATGTATATCGCAATTACTGATATCACCATTGATAATAATAGATACAATTCCAAAACCTCCTTTTACTACCAATATAACTTAAAGTTATTTTTTTATCTATTTTATTCCAACATTTACACTAAATTTTAATATATGACATTAAATAGTAAGAACATCCACAAGTCATACTGTTTGTTTTCACTAACATTCCGTTCTAATTTATTTGAGCATATAGAATATATTGCTAAATTAATGCCCACGTTTGTATTTTCAGGTCACATTAACGTTTTGAATAAATTCACTTAAACTATCCTGCCACTATAGCACCATAAGAAAAAGGCGTCCCTTTTATTTAAGGAAAACACCCTTTACTCTAAGTGCATATTCACAAACTTTTTCTAAAAGTTTATTTATTACAGAAATACTGTCATGATAACAAAAAATATTACATAAAATGAAGCTTCTATTAATCATGAAAGGATTAAATCTGGATTGGAAAACTTAAGCCAACTTATTAAGATCTTTTAGTACCTTATCTGAAGGTATTATTGGTTTATATTCTATAGGCGAGGATAGAGAAATCAATGTTTTTGAATAATCACCATATTTTATAATTTCATTCTCAAACAGTTCAAGTTCTTTAGTCGATTCGACTATAACTTTTATTAAATAATTAAAATCTCCACTAATACGATGACATTCTGCTACTTGTGGAGAATTTGCACAATACTCTACAAAATCTGTACATTGCATCGTTCTATATAAAAGAAATGCTACAGTAGACTTTCCTATTTTCTCTTTATCTACAACTGTTCTATAAGTCGTAATAATCCCCTGTTCCTCAAGCCTTTTCACTCTTTCTGTGACAGCTGGTTGTGACATGCCGATTAATTTACCTATGGCTGTCATAGATAACTTGGCATTTTCCTGCATATGCATCAAAATTTCTTGATCTATAATATCCAACTTAGAATCACCCCTTGTATTTTTTCACCATTCTATTTAATATTTTTAGTTTCTCTAAATAATTATAAACCAAAAGGAAAAAATAGTCATTTAGTAAATAATAAGCAAAAGCAGAAAAATACAAATAATTTATAACTAATTAACTTATAAATCAAATGGGAAGTTATGTAAAACATGTTTAGACTCCTCTAAAATAAAGTATAAGAAAGTTACTGATCTACCTAATGAGGAATGAAAGGATTGTATAAAATATGATTAATGTAACAACCCCTTGTAAAAACAGAACACTTGCTAAAGCCTCAAATCAACTTCCTTGGAACGGATTGATTATCTTAGCATTAGCTGGTTTTGTTTGTATATTAACAGAAACGCTTCCAGCAGGGTTATTATTAGAAATAAGCAGTGGATTAAATATATCAGAATCACTTGCTGGTCAACTAATCACTGCATATGCTCTAGGTTCCTTAGTAGCTGCTATTCCATTAACTACCGCAACTCAAGGATGGAGAAGAAAACCATTGCTTATTTTAGTAATCTTTAGTTTTTTAACCTTTAATACCATTACTTCCGTATCAACTAATTTTACTTTGACTCTTATTGCAAGATTCTTTGCTGGAATGACAGCTGGTGTTCTTTGGGGTATTACAGCTGGATATGCACGACTAATGGTAACAGATGCTCTTAAAGGAAAAGCAATGGCAATAGCAATGGTTGGAACGCCTCTAGCCTTAGCCTT
>Ga0268252_1002143_pt1 | contig 10235 bp, 10 predicted proteins | sample AgamicMgSfrz_FD_200244 | JGI IMG/M metagenome (GOLD analysis project Ga0268252, IMG submission 200244) | Agave microbial communities from Guanajuato, Mexico - Mg.Sf.rz (v2) (version 3) | ecosystem: Host-associated > Plants > Phyllosphere > Phylloplane/Leaf | place: Guanajuato, Mexico | collected... | reverse complement strand
TAGTCCAAAAAGAAGATGTGACGGAAATTTTCCGTTCTCACTTAGAAAATGCGGTTAATACGCTCTTAGCGAGCGAATTGACAGCTTTTTTGGACTACGAAAAATATGATCGTATTGGATTTAATACGGGGAACTCACGAAATGGTTCGTACGAACGGATGCTGCACACAGGGTTTGGAGAACTTCATCTCGTTATTCCTCGTGATCGGAATGGCGACTTTAAGCAACAGACGGTGGCTCCTTATAAACGAGCCAATGATACGCTTGAAGTGTTTGTCATTCATATGTTCTAAAAGGGTGTAACGACAGCTGAAATTGCCCATCTAATGGAGCGCATGTATGGCCATCACTACACGCCTCAAACCATTTCAAATATGACAAAGGTGATGTCTGAACAGGTAGAAGCCTTTCGTGATCGAACTTTGTGCGCACATTATGCGTGCGTTTATTTAGATGCTACGTACATTGCCTTGAAACGGAATACGGTGTCAAAAGAAGCTGTCTATATTGCGGTTGGCATTCGCGAAGACGGTTCATAAGAATTACTTGGTTATACAATCGCCCCTAACGAATCCGCCTTTGTCTGGAAAGAACTTTTAGAAGACATCAAATCTCGTGTAAACGTAAAGAACAATTCCCTAACGAAGAGTCACTTGAACGCTTCCTCGTTTCTCAGTTTGACCAGTATAATCAGCGCTTTGCGACAAGATGTCATATTGGTTTCGATCAAGCTCGCGCAGAGCTACAAATGATGTTTAAAGCAAACTAGTGGGTAACGTTCATAAGAAAAGGAAACTCCTATTTACACAAAATTATTGAGGGTCCCAAAGAAAAATTCACCTGTATTACATATCAATATTAAAGAATGGTTAAAAAGTTAGTAGCTTATTACCCTTGCTACCAAGTTATAGTATATGTTTCTTTAGGGGAAATTTGAAATAGAAAAATTCCCCTTTTTTTACTTAATAAATAAACAGATCTTTTTTGTTTCCCTTTTATCTGTAAGAAATAAAATTTAAAATCTATACCCCTGGAATTTAATTACCAAAAATCGGTTCTGGTGCAAAGATTCTGCTTGTTTGAAAAAGATATATAGATTTCTAATAAGTTTGTTCTTATGCAGTTATTCCAAATAGTTTATGAATGAGCTTTATTTGATTTTGGACAGACTTCTCCCTTTGGAGAGTCTGCCCTTTTTTAATCATGTGCATAGCCTCTATTCCCGCAATAATCTGTTTGGCAGTCCGTAGGGACATTAATCCAAACATCGGGCGAATACGTCTTTTGATAAAACGATGACCCTGCTCGACGATATTGTTAAAATATTGGACTCGCCTTAGTTGGATGTCTTCAGGCATCTGCTTTTCTTTTTTTAATTCCTGGATGGCAATAGGATAAGCTGGGTTCTTATCTACTGTTATCACACGAGGCCTAGAAACTTGCGAAAAAGCCAAGGCTTTTAAAAAAAAGCGCTTGGCTACACGTTTATCTCTTGATTCACTCAAATGAAAATCCATAGTATTTCCTTCTGAATCAACGGCACGACACAGGTGGATTCATTGACCTTTAACTTTTACATAGTTATCATCGATTCTCCAAGAATCATTGGTTGGTTTAAGATAACGTCGTACTCGTTCATCTAATTCAGGTCCGTATTGATGAACTCAACGCATAATGGTTGTATGAGCCTTAGATAGTTCACGCTCTTCCATCATTTCGACTAAATCACGAAAACTTAGGTTGTACCGCAGATACCATTTCCCAGTTAATAAGATAAGATCAGGTTAATAATGTTTCCATTTGAATAAATTTCCCTTTTCCATACTAATCACGTCCTTCATAGATACTAGTATCAGTGTGTCCCAGGTTTGGAGAGTACTTACAGCTATTTTGAAGTTTTTGCACCAGAAACGTAATTATTATTTATAATGAAAGGTAATTTAGTATATCCAATTCAAAGAGAAGGGTTAGACTTTTTGACTTGCTCAGGTATTACATATGCAACAAGCCCATAAAGCTCCTTTATTTCATTTACAACTTGATCTGCTGTTGCTTTATCAATAAATGCGCCTGTAATGACACGATAACGTTGTTTTTGGATTAAATCCACATCATTAGAGTTATATTCTTCTTGAAATTGATTCCTGCACATAATTCTTTCCTCCTTATTTATTTTATAGCTAAAAAATAAATTAATTTACGTATTTAGTGATTGATTTTTCCCTTAGTAAGGGCACCTCTAAAAGCACCCTATTATTCTTAAAACAGGTGCTTTGGATGAGTTAAAAAAACCTATAATTTATTTCAACTTGTCAAATATTCTTTAATAGTGGTTATATGTATGTAGAATACCTCGACAGTACTTAACTATTGACAGAAGCTAAAGCCAGTACAAGGAGGAATCTCTACGTAAGCTTAATAGTATTTTAACTAACACAAAAGTTATTTTCTTCGATGAAATATACTAAACTTTCACTATAAATAGATTCCGTAAGTACATAAGAAAGAATATTTTTATGCATTTACAAAAGGAAAACACCATCCAGTATCATCTTCCAATAATGATTATTCGCATTTCATTTATCATGATTTGGAAGTTCGTTAGTGCAAACCTTTTGTAAGGGCCAACTCTTTTCAACTAAATTGTCTACATCAGTATGATTAATAATAAGGACTCTAAAATCATTTACAATCATTCTAGATAAAATAGATTCAAGCTCTGCAACATCCTCAAAATTAGCTTCTGTCCTTATAAATAGAATACGTGAACTTGTAGTTAACTTCTCTAAGGAACGTGGAATTCTTCTATCATACTTTTCTTTAACCTCAGGATATCCGCCTAGATGAGAAAGTATATTTTTATCCGTATTAAAGTCATGATTAAATCTTATATTATAAACTTTATCCCAAACAAATAAATCCCACTGGGATATATATTTTATAATTCTCAAGTTTTGCAGGTTTAAAAAATCTGCAAACTGATTTTGCAAAAGAAGGTTAACATTCTTTAAAGAAGGAGATGAAACCCAATCTAATATTCCCGCAAAAGTTCTCAAGTTGTTTTCTCCAAGCTGAATAGAAGTCAAACACAAATCCTATAAACTGAAGATAGCATCATAGGATCCTTTTATACCTTCTAGATTCATATTATGCTCTCCTTACTAATAAACTTTGTACAAGTTTATATACTATATTAAATGCATTTAATATATAAAAAGGAAGGGCTATTAACTATTTATTAAATAAAATAAATAGTTACAGAAAAAAATCATTTATCAGATTGGCTCGGAGTCTTAGAGCTGATAAATGATTACAATTAATGTATTAAATTTTAACCCACTTAAGGTTTAATCATTACTTTTTAGCTATCTATACGTTTCCTTTAACCCATTAAAAACGGAAGTATTAGGGCTCCATTTTAATAATTGGCGTGCTTTTTTATTATCCAGACAACTATGTTTGATGTCTCCAGCTCTTCCTTCTGTATAAGTAACATTGATATTAGAACCATGAATCTTTTCAAGTGTTTTTAGTAAATCTTTTACAGAAGTTTTCTGTGAAGTACTCACATGGATAGTTTCCTGATTCCCTTTCCCTATAGCCGCTATATTCGCTTGAACAATATCTTTTACATATATGAAGTCACGTGTTTGTTCACCGTCACCATGAATATTCAGAGTAACTCCTTTTCTTAATCTTTCTAAAAATACTGAAACTACTCCGCCTTCTCCTTTCGGAGTTTGTCTTGGTCCATATACATTTCCATAGCGAAGAATTGTATATGGAAGCCCATATAAATAATAAAATAAACGAATATATGATTCAGCGGTTAATTTAGATAGTCCATAATAAGAAATAGGTACTGCAGGATCCTCTTCATTAATTAAATCTTTTTGTAAATTTCCATAAACTGCTGAAGTAGAGGCAAATATGAACTTTTCTGTTGAAGCATCTCGACAAGCTTCAAGCATATTTATTGTCCCATTGACATTTACATCAGCATCGTACTGGGGGTCGTTAATAGACCTTGCAACATCTGCCTGAGCGGCCAAATGAAATACTACATTAGGTTTTTCATCGAAAATAATTTGTTTGGCCTCTTTACTACATATATCTTCAACATGCAGAGTAGCAAGAGAATGTATATTATCGTATTTTCCTGAAATCATGTTATCAATTACATGAACCTCAAACCCTTGTGTAATAAGCTCTTCTACAAGATGGGAACCAATAAAACCTGCCCCACCAGTCACTACAGCCTTCATATACTATTCTCTCCTCCTTTAAAGTTTTAATAATATATGTTATCTATAAGGCCGTTGTATAAGCTACCTACCTAATATCCCATAAAAAAGAAGAATTAGACTTATAACTCTTCTTTACCGTAATACTATTTGTTCATAATCATTAATTCATTTTTCGTTTGAAAGAGTATTATCATAAACATTTAATATATTTTCTATTGCTCTTTTTTGACACCAGTGCCTTAAGGCCCATTCTTGAGCTTTTGCTCCTATGCTCTCCCTACACTCTGGATTTATTAATAAATCATAAATATTTTTACATAAAGCTTTCGAATCACCTATAGGAAAAATCAACCCTGTAGATCCGTGTTCCACCATCTCTGGTAATCCTCCTGCATCACTCACTATCACAGGTTTTCTAGCGAGTTGTGCCTCGATTACCGATAAAGGTTGGTTCTCTATAACACTTGGGAGTACAAAGATATTAGCAAGAGCTAATAAAGAAGGAACGTCACTTCTATTACCTAAAAATATAACTCTTTTTCCTAGACCTAATGTCTTACTTAGAGCCTTTAGCTCAGCTTTTTGCTCCCCATCCCCAACTATCCAACATACCCACCCTTTTTTTATTTTTTTGAGTTCACTGAGGGCGGATAACAAATATTGAACTCCTTTAATTTCAGTTAACCTTCCTGCATAAATAATTACTTGTTGGCCAACTGGTGGACGAAAATTTGTTGGCAGTTGCATTCGCTTAAAAAAAGAATCTATGTCATATCCATAATGAAATACTTTAAGCTGTTCCTCTTGAACATGAAATTCTTTAATTAACACTTCTTTTAGCCAATGGTTTGCAACTACCGTACAGTCAGCAGACATAGCACCTGTATACTCAAGATCATCAAAATATTTACACGCTATATCAGCAGTAGGAGATTTTAAGATATATTTAATATGACGATTTAGCTCATGGGCCACACAACCGTGTATAGTAGCTACTAAGGGTGTGGTTTTAGACCTTATCGAATCAATACATACCGTTGAAAATACATCTTGAGTATGAATTATATCGTATTGATCTATCTCTAAATGGGCAACTGCTGCTGAGTAACTGATACGCTCATTCTCATAATAACTAACTGCCCAGTCTTTATACAAATCAGGGGTTTTTTTCTGCCTTCGTTCCAGCTCCTTTGAGGAAAGTAATTTATCTTTAATTATCTCTTTCTCTTTGTTCACAACACGAATTGATTTGTTTTCCTCTCCATGCCCCAACAAATCTACCTCATGGCCTAATACTTCCAGCTCCTCTTTTAACTGTTGCATATAATTCCATACTCCACCTACATGGGGAACTTCCCAAAATGTAGCAAGTAATATTTTCATAAGTTTCTCTCCTCTGTTAATAATATTAATTTTTCCTTCCCTTCACTTCCCTATATATAGGTATTCATTTAGCTGACTAATGTTATGAACCACTGTCTCCATTTTAAATTTAATATCGTAACAACAGAATATAGAACTGTAGGTGAAATATTTAGTTTTTTTAGCATACATCTAATAGTAGGGTGTATTATTTAATCGAAATTCTTAATATGTTAGATTGGATGTGAAACTGATGAATAAAAAGGAAAAATTACTAATTACAGGGGCGAGTGGCTTTACTGGATACCATGCATGTCAGCATTTTTCCAAGTTAGACTTTGATATTACAGCAATAGCACACAAAAATGACTTTTATGATGAGAGAATTAATTGGAGAAAGTGTGATTTTTCAGATAAAGAAGCAGTAAAGGCATTAATTAAAAAGATAAAACCCGATTATGTTCTTCACTTGGCAGGACAAAACGCAGTAAGCTGCTCATGGGAAGATCCTATTCGCTCACTAGAAGTAAATTCAATGGCTACAGCATATTTACTTGAGGCTCTTAGGTTAGAAAGTCCCACTTGTAAAACTGTCATTGTAGGTTCAGCTCTTCAGTTTGATCCAACCTCCATATCTACGTTTAACCATCCTTATGGCTTAAGTAAAACCATGCAATTCATTATTTCACAATTTTGGGCTAATTTATATAATATGCATATTGTCGTAGCTAAACCTTCAAACTTGATAGGACCAGGATTTTCTAAAGGTGTTTGTTCTATTTTTGCTCAAAAAATTGTACAAATGGAGAAAAAAAAAGAAGAAAAAAAAATAGAAGTGAGTAATTTGAATAACCGTATTGATTTTCTAGATGTAAGAGATGCAGTAAGAGCTTACGATTTTCTTTTTTTAAAAGGAAAATCAGGAAAAGTATATGAAGTCTCTTCCGGCAAGAGTCACTCTCTAGGACAGGTTCTAAAGATATTCAGAGAAATGACTGCTATTAATTTCCACATAGAGGTACTTCAAGAAAATCATCTAAGCAATCATATCAATACAATTCCTTTATCATTAATAGAACTAGGTTGGGAACCCACATATTCAATAGAATCCACCTTAAAAGATGTTCTTCATTTTTATCGTAAGAGTATGGATTAATCTACTTAATATTCTCTTTTTATTATTTATACAACTCTAGTAATTATTAGAATGTCCTTTACTATGTATTAAAAGACACATCTTTCACATATCTCTTTTTTACACTGATATTAATTTTTCAAGGGAATAATTCCCATAATATATATTATAAATAAAATTTTTCCTCATCTTAGCCTAAATTTTAATATTACATTTACCTTGGCTAGATGACATATCACTTAAGACGGTTTTTGCATATCCTAGTTAGTGTATTTAGCAGGAATTTTAAAATTTATGAATTCATGCCTAAATAATAAAAATCTCTGTAACTTATAATAATAGCTATCGAAATGTTGATATTTTACAGCGTGAGCATATTGACTAATATAAGGATTTTAACTTTCCTATTACTTATACCGGAAAAAAATTTATTTCTTGGAGGATAAAAGATGTATCCTAAAGTATCAATAATTATCCCTTTTTATAATTGTCCATATGTAGATCAGGCTATCGAAAGCGCTTTAAGTCAGACATATGAAAATATAGAAATAGTTGTGGTGAACGATGGGGCTACAAGTTTCACTGAAAAAATTAGCCCATTTAGAGATAAAATTGTCTATATAGAAAAAGAAAATGGTGGGACGGCTACTGCCTTAAATTCCGGTTTACTCGCCGCTACGGGTGAATATATTGCCTGGTTGAGTTCAGATGATTATTTTGTTTCTGAGAAGGTCTCTAGACAGATACAATTCATGAAAGAAAAAAATATTGAGGCAAGCTTTACAAACTATGATTATATTGACAAAGATAATCAAGTACTAATACCTTGGTGTGGAAAACGTTTTGCTAATATAGAGGACGTATACAAAACTTTTTTGACTCTCAATGGTATTAATGGATGCACAGTAATTATAAAAAAGAACATTTTTGAGAAAATTGGTTATTTTTCTCCATATTTTCGTTATACACATGACTATGAGATGTGGTTTCGTATGCTTGTAAATGACTATCCAATTCATTATTTAGATGAGATACTTACTAAATTCCGAACACATGAGAATACAGGAACGAGGAAATATCAAACGGAGATGCAAAAGGAAATGGCTATTATAGAGCACAATTACCGCCCTATTATGGAAAAATATATAAAAGATCATAACTATTAATGTGTATATCCCTCACCGATTTACCTTAAGTTCATTTATAAATCAATAAACAGACTCCCTCTATAAATTGAGCAATATCAAGGGTTTATAGGGGGAAAATAAAATATAAAATAATTTTTTGTGTTCATTCCAAGCCTTATATTTTCATTTTTATAAGAAACTGGTACCAAGGGGAATAGCTTCGCTATTCTTTTTCCATTATCTTGAAAAAGGTAGAGGCATACCTATGGTCGCACAATGGATCTCTATATGCCTCATAGCGATGAAATCTCCCATGTCTCTCAGCGTCTTAGCGCCTACATTCCTTCGTTCAATCTGTCTATGAGATAGAGTTTGGTAATGCTAGTTTGCAAGGTCGAATGCCTGAAAGTCTGTTTTATCCCAAATACTCCGTGCTTCATTTTTAATGGACAAAGGTTAAGCTTTTAAAGCTAAAGAAAGATGGGGAATATCTTGTATCATTCGCTCTTCATCAAATGGACATTGTTTCTGACCTACAATGTAGAACACGAACTAACTTCCCACAAAGTACAATCAGTGATTGTTTCTTACGTAAAGGGTTTTCCTGTCTCGTTGTATAGTACTGATGCAGGGCCTTAAAGGCTCGATTATGTCGAACAAGAGGCATAACAGTTCGAAAGAGCAAAGCCCTCAACTTGGCCCTTCCTCGCTTGGTAATTCGTGCTTGTCCTTTATGCTTTCCTGAGCTAGATTCTCGTAGATTTAATCCCGCGTATTTTAAGGTTTGGCGTGGATTTTTAAAGTTTTTAATATCACCCAACTCAGAATAAAGTTCAATAACCCTTACCATCCCAACACCAGGTACAGTTAGCATTTCAGCAATACCCGGCAGGGTCAGAACAAGGGTTTCTAACTCTTTTTCTAGTGCACGTACGTCTTCTTTCAACATCTTATACCGTTTAATATTTGTAGCTATTTCTCGTTGTGCCATCTGTAGTCCCACATTTAACCCTACTGAACGTGCAGCAGCTTCTTGAAGTCGCTGTATACGTTTAAGACTTGGTCGTTGCACGTCTCCGTGAGTAGACCATATCTCTGCCACCCTTTCGGGTGTCGTTTGATTAAGCTGAACTGGGAGAGGAATATGTTCTAGTGTGGCCAAAGCCATCTTTCCACTCCAGTCCTTAAAAACGGTTAGAAACTCAGGGAAATACTTATCTAACCAATTGTGAATCCGTCCTTGTAGAGTTTGTAAATCACCTACAATTTGGTTTCTGATTGTAATTCCAGCCTTTACTTCTGCATCTTGATCCATTGGTAAGCGAGGATAAGAAAATCGACCATCTTTTATCAGCTGGGCAATAACTCTAGCATCCTTGATATCATTTTTCGTTGGAGAGTTATCGTCGAGTTCTTTACTTCGCTTAACGTGCAGAGGATTGACGACTCCGAAGGAGACAAGTCGTTCCTTTAGTGTATAGGTTAGATTTAACCAGTAATGACCGGTAGGTTCCATGCCAACTAGAACATCGGCTTTCTCATGTTTGTGTTGCATCTCTTCCAACCAGGCAAAGAACGCATCAAATCCTTCTTTTGTATTCGTGAAGGTTAGAGCTTTCCCAAGAATCTTTCCACACGATCATCTTGTGCCCGAGCAACATGCTTAAATTTAGCAATATCTACTCCGACAATCAGTGTATGGGGTGTAACTTGATTTAACTTTTCGTTTTGAGTACAATTCATAAGAGTCCTCCTTGAATGATGAATTGAAGTCATGGCCATGACCTTCTGCATCATATCAAGGGGACTTTTTTATTTCAAGACACCAAGTAATTTCAAACAGGAATGCTAGTTAGATGGCTAAAAATAAAACATCGGAGCCTTTACAAGCTCCGATGTTTTATTTAATTGGTATCATTTATTCCAATAGAATTAACCATGGCAATAAAATTTGTACAGTATAATTCTGGGCTAAAGTTTATCTTTACGTGTTGGAGAGCATTTGTACGTATGTACTCTCTTAATTGAGAATCCATTATCAACTCTTTTGCTTCCTTAACGGCTTCATCAACATTACCTAACATATAGTATTTTCCTGTTTGATTATGAATAATTGAACTTTTTACACCATCAGAATCTGTCGTCAATACGGGACACTTACAGCTCATTGCTTCAAGAAGCGAATAAGGTGCTCCCTCCACTTTTGAAGTAGAGCATAAAAAGCCACCGGATTCACCGATCATTGAAAAGTAATTTGCCATTTCATTGTTAGGGACATTTGCGTGAAGCAGAAGATTTGCCTCTAAATTTAATTCTTTAATTAAATTTTTAAATTCAGCTCTTTCTTTTGGTTCACTTATAGTA
>Ga0268252_1002142_pt1 | contig 10237 bp, 10 predicted proteins | sample AgamicMgSfrz_FD_200244 | JGI IMG/M metagenome (GOLD analysis project Ga0268252, IMG submission 200244) | Agave microbial communities from Guanajuato, Mexico - Mg.Sf.rz (v2) (version 3) | ecosystem: Host-associated > Plants > Phyllosphere > Phylloplane/Leaf | place: Guanajuato, Mexico | collected... | reverse complement strand
AGCATGGTGACATGTGGAGCTGACTAATACTAATCGATCGAGGACTTAACCTAAGAATTGATCATAATCGGATATGTTTTTCCTTGCGCTTGTTATTTAGTTTTGAGTGAACAACTCTATATAGTCTGGTAACCATAGCCAAGAGGTCACACCTGTTCCCATGCCGAACACAGAAGTTAAGCTCTTGAACGCCGATGGTAGTTGGGACTTTGTCCCTGTGAGAGTAGGACGTTGCCAGGCACCATAGAAAAAGGCTAATCTTTAAAAGATTAGCCTTTTTTGTTTATCTTGTATTTAAGGGATGATTTTACAGAAAGTTTACAAACGAGCTTCCTTCACCTTGATATAATAATAATAGTGTGAAAAATCATATAATATCAGGGGGAAAAGAAATGAAATTAAAGAAATTTAGAAAATTAGGGACCTATTCTCTTTTATCTGCCCTAGCAGTAAGTACATACCTTATCCCATTCAGTTCAACATATGTGAAAGCTGAGACAGAAAATATTAAAGTTCAACTTTTAAGTATTAATGATCTTCACGGGCAAATTGACTATTCTTCAAAGGCTGATGTAAACGGGGACGGAAAAAAAGAAGAGATTGTGGGAGGAGCTGAATACTTATCAGCTCATATGAAGGAACATGAAGCTGATAATGAAAACACGTTCTATGTACATGCAGGTGATATTATTGGAGGAAGCCCACTTGTTTCAGGCGCATTTCAAGACGAGCCAGTTGTAGAGATTATGGAAGAGATGGGCTTTGATGTTGGTACGGTTGGAAATCATGAATTTGATGAAGGAATTGAGGAGCTTCGTCGCATGGTTAAAGGGGGAGATCATCCTGAAGGGAAAGGCACAAAAGGTTATGATGGAATGAACTTTCCCGTTGTAGCAGCTAATGCGTACGATAAAAGCGATGGTAAACTTATTCTTCCTCCATATGCTGTAAAAGAAGTGGAAGGAGCAAAAATAGGATTCATTGGTGTTGTTACAACGGAAACTCCAGGCATGGTTATTAAAAAAGGAAATGAAAATCTTCAAATTACAGATGAAGTAGAAGCAATTAATAAGTATGCGAAAAAATTAAAAGAACAAGGAGTAAAATCAATTGTTGTGCTTGCTCATAATCCTTCGATTCAAGAAGCTAATGGAGCTGTCTCAGGACAAACAGCTGAATTTGCTAAGAAGATTGACGACGAGGTAGATATTATTTTCGCTGGTCATAATCATCAATTTACAAATGGTGTTGTAGATAATAAACTCATTGTGCAATCTTTTGAATATGGACAAGCTTTCGGAGATGTTGATATTGAGATTGATCCATCTACAGGTGATATTGTAAAAAAGAGTGCTACAACAGAGTGGGTAACTCAAGAGGGCATCAAGCCTGATGAAAAAGTAAAATCTATCTTGGAAAAGTACAATGAAAAAGTGAAGCCTGTAAAAGAAGAGGTTATTAGCAAGAGTGCTGTAGATTATCCTTCTCAACGCTATCCAGGATTTGGGCCAGTTGGAGATCATCCTGTTGGAAATATGATTGCAGATGGTATGAGAGAGACAATGGATGCTGATATTGCTCTTATGAACGGTGGAGGAGTCCGGGCTGGAATCGATAAAGGCGATATCACGTTTGGTGAATTGTACACTATTCAACCGTTTGGGAACGTCCTAAACAAGTTTACTGTAACAGGCGCAGGTCTTCGAGAAATATTAGATGGTCAAATCACAAGTTATGGACTTGATTATTCTATCTCAGGTCTTCGTTATACGTACACGTATGATCATAATGCTAAGCGAGGGAAGGTAGTAGATATCTTCTTACCAAACGGCAAGAAAATCAATCCTAGTGAGAAGTATACTGTTGTTGTGAATAACTATATGTTTGGAGCAGATCAAGCTATTATAGATAATGCACTAGATCAACCTGAAACAGGTCCTGTTGATATTGATGCGACATCTAATTATGTACGCTCATTAGAAAGTCCTGTTCATTTTAAAGCAGAAGGACGTATTCAAGAAGTATCTTCTATTTTTAAAGATGTTCCTTTAAACAGTTGGTCAAATCCTTATGTTTCATATTTAGCAAATGAAGGTGTTGTAAAGGGGAAAAGTCCTGAAGTCTTTGCTCCGTTTAGTCCATTAAATCGTGCTCAGTTTGCCTCAATGCTTGTACGTGCTCTTGATTTAAAAGCAGAAGGCACATCTCCGTTTAAAGATTTAGATAAAATGGATAAAGAAACAAAAGATGAAATTACAGCAGCTTATAAAGCGGGATTAATTAAAGGAACAAGTGATACGACATTTGAACCATGGGAACCTATTTCACGTTCTCAAATGGTTACAATGATGATGAGAGCCTATGAAGTGAAACATGGAGCACCTTATGAAGGAGAAACGTCTACGAAATTTACGGATCTTAAAACATTAGATAGTGAAATGAAGAAAGCTGTGGCGGCAGCTGAAGAACTTGGGTATGTAGAGGGATATGGTGATAAATTTAAACCATATAATGGAGCAACACGTGAACAAATGGCTAAAGTTGTATCGCTGTTTTTATTAGATAAGTAAGAAAAAACGAGAGAAATTTTATTTCTCTCGTTTTTTCTTTGCTCAATTCCGTTTATAATAAGAACCATGAAAATTCCTAAGGAGGATTTATATTGGCTAGTAAGAATAAGAAAACATTTGAAGTCCAACAAGGCGAGACGATTTCTGATTGTCTTGATCGTATGAAAAAGGAAGGATATACTCCTGTACGTCGCTTTGAGAAACCAGTGTTCACTGAGAAAGTAGTAAACGGAAAAAAAGAGTACATTCCAACAGAACGAAAAATCACTTTCGAAGGAAAGAAACTGTAAAACACGAACAATAGATAAAAAACAATATAAAATATTCGATTTTTGATTGACATAAGGTTTGTTAAGCTGTTACTATGATTATAGAAATTTTAAGAAGCGAACTCTCGTATAATAGTGGGGATATGGCCCACAAGTTTCTACCTGACGACCGTAAATTGTCGGACTATGAGAGAAAGTATCTTACACTAGGTTATGTATTCGAAGAATGCCTAGAGTAGGTGGTGACTTTCTCTTGTCTCCAACTACTCTAGGCATTTTTATTTTCAAAAGGAGAGCTTATACATGAATGCAAAAGTAGCTGTAATTATGGGAAGTACTTCTGATTGGGAAACGATGAAGCATGCTTGTGATATTTTAGATGAACTGCATGTAGCATATGAAAAAAAAGTTGTTTCAGCACATCGTACTCCTGATTTAATGTTTCAATATGCAGAAGAAGCAAAAGAACGAGGAATTGAAGTAATTATTGCAGGCGCTGGGGGTGCAGCACATTTGCCAGGTATGGTAGCAGCTAAAACGTTACTTCCAGTTATCGGAGTTCCGGTTCGCTCTAGTCATTTGCAAGGGTTAGACTCACTTCTTTCTATCGTACAAATGCCAGGTGGTGTACCTGTGGCGACCGTTGCAATTGGAAAAGCAGGGGCTACAAATGCAGGATTGTTAGCAGCCCAAATATTAGCGACTCGGGACGATCAGCTTGAAGCTCGTTTACATGAGCGCCGTGAGTCTACAAAACAAAAAGCGATGCAAAGTAGTGATGAACTTGAATAGAATTTTACCAGGACAAACAATTGGAATCATCGGTGGTGGCCAGCTTGGACGAATGATGGCCATGTCAGCAAAAGAAATGGGGTACAATATAGCGGTTTTAGAACCTGCTGAGGATTCTCCATGTGGGCAAGTAGCTGATATCAAGATTGTAGCAGGTTATGATGACTTTGAAGGAATTCAAAAGCTTGCTCAATGTTCAGATGTCATTACGTATGAGTTTGAAAATGTGAATGTAGAGATGGTTAAGTGGCTTGAGGAACATTCTTATGTACCACAAGGAAGTCACTTACTCAAAATCACACAAAATCGTCAGTTCGAAAAAGAAGAAATTACAAAAGCAGAACTTCCAATTGCTCCTTATCGCATTATTGTAAAAGCTGAGGAAATGGAAGAGGCAGTTGAAAGTATCGGATATCCATGCGTCTTAAAAACATGTCAAGGTGGCTATGATGGGAAAGGTCAACATCTAATTGAACGCAAAGAAGATATTGATGAAGCCGTAAAGCTTCTAAATGCGGGAACTTGCGTACTGGAAAGCTGGATCGATCTTCAAAAGGAAGTGTCTGTCATTGTTCATCGTAACGAAAATGGTGATGTAACATGCTTGCCAATTGGTGAAAACATTCATAAACATCACATTTTATATCAAACAATCGTACCAGCACGCGTGAGTGAAGAAACAAAAGAAAAAGCAACCCAGATTGCTTTGAAAATCGCGAATCATTTAAAGCTTGTGGGCACACTAGCTGTAGAGATGTTTATAACAAGAGACGGAGAGCTATTTGTTAATGAACTCGCTCCTCGTCCGCATAACTCTGGCCATTATTCTATGAATGCCTGTGCTGTTTCACAATTTGGTCAGCATATCCGAGCTATCTGTAACTGGCCATTAGGAGATTCTTCGCTGCTAAAGCCAGCAGTAATGGCAAACCTTTTAGGAGACGAAATGAACAAGGCACTTGATAAAGTCGAACAATTTTCAGACTGCCACCTTCATTTGTACGGAAAAAAGGAAGTAAAAGATGGACGAAAAATGGGACATATGACGGTTATTGCTGATAACATAGAGATGGCGCTAGAAAAAATCAACGCCTTAAAAATTTGGAGTTAAACGGAGGAACTAAAATGATTGAACGTTATACACGTGAAGAAATGGGAGCAATTTGGACAGAGGAAAATCGCTTTAAAGCATGGCTAGAAGTTGAAATTTTAGCTTGTGAAGCATGGTCAGAGCTTGGCGTTATTCCAAAGGAAGATGTAAAAAAACTGCGTGAGAATGCTTCTTTTGATATCAATCGTATTAAAGAGATTGAAGAAGAAACACGTCACGACGTTGTTGCTTTCACACGTGCCGTATCAGAAACACTTGGTGAAGAACGTAAATGGGTACACTATGGCTTAACATCAACAGACGTTGTGGACACAGCTCTTTCTTACCTTTTAAAACAAGCAAACGACATCTTAATTGGAGACCTTGAGCGTTTTGTTGACATTTTAAAAGAGAAAGCACAAGAACATAAATATACAGTAATGATGGGGCGTACACATGGTGTTCATGCTGAGCCAACAACATTCGGATTAAAGATGGCTCTTTGGCACGAAGAAATGAAGCGCAATGTTGAGCGTTTCAAAAATGCAGCAGAGAACATTGCAGTTGGTAAAATGTCTGGAGCAGTTGGAACGTTCGCAAATATTGATCCATTTGTTGAGAAATTTGTATGTGAGAAGCTTGGTTTAAAACCGGCACCAATTTCCACACAAACGCTTCAGCGTGATCGTCATGCTCACTATATGTCAGCACTTGCTCTTGTAGCAGCGTCTATTGAAAAATTTGCAGTAGAAGTACGCGGCTTACAAAAAACAGAAACTCGTGAAGTTGAAGAGTTTTTTGCAAAAGGTCAAAAAGGTTCATCTGCAATGCCTCATAAACGTAACCCAATCGGTTCTGAAAATATGACAGGCTTAGCTCGTTTAATTCGTGGCTATATGGTAACAGCTTACGAAAACGTTGCTTTATGGCATGAGCGTGATATTTCTCACTCTTCAGCAGAACGCGTTATCTTACCAGATGCAACAATTGCTTTAAACTACATGTTAAACAGATTTGGCAATATCGTAAAAAACCTAACAGTCTTCCCAGAAAACATGCAGCGTAACATGGAGAAAACATTTGGTCTTATTTTCTCTCAGCGTGTCCTTCTTACACTTATTGATACAGGTATGGTTCGTGAGGAAGCATATGACCTTGTTCAACCAAAAGCAATGCAAGCATGGGAAGAGCAAGTTCCGTTCCGCTCACTAATTGAAAGTGATGAGCGCGTTACAAGTCGCTTAACAGCAGAGCAGATTGAAGAATGCTTTGACTACAAGCACCATTTGAAAAATGTAGACATGATCTTTAATCGTCTAGGACTTTAATTTCATAGAAAGAAGGCATTGCGCCTTCTTTCTAAAATAGTGCTGATACTTCAGATGAGGTGAGGAACAGATGGAAAAACAAGAATTGTTGTACGAAGGAAAAGCAAAGAAAATATATGCTACAGATCAAGAAAATATTTTATGGCTTGAATATAAAGATGATGCAACAGCATTTAACGGTGAGAAGAAGTCATCTATCGCTGGTAAAAAAGTATTAAATAACGAGATTAGTAGCTTACTATTTGAAGTGCTTCATAAAGAGAATGTATCAACACACTTTGTTGAAAGACTTTCAAACTATGAGCAACTTGTAAAGAAAGTAAGCATTATTCCTCTAGAAGTAGTGGTTCGCAATGTTATCGCAGGAAGTCTTGCAAAACGCCTTGGCGTTGAGGAAGGCACGAAAACTGAGCAGCCAATTGTTGAACTTTATTATAAAGATGATGCACTTGGAGATCCGCTTATTACAGATGAGCATGCGCTATTCCTAAAAGCGGCAGGCTGGGATGAACTTGCTTACATTAAGTTCTTAGCACGTCGAGTAAATGAAATTCTTTTACCATACTTCCTTGAGCGTGACATTACGCTTGTTGATTTTAAGTTGGAATTTGGAAAAACAGAAGATGGCACAATTATTTTAGCTGATGAAGTGTCACCAGACACATGTCGTTTCTGGGATGTTCATACGAATGAAAAGCTTGATAAAGACGTATTTCGTCGTGATCTTGGCGGTCTTACAGATGCATATGAAGAAATTTTAAAACGAATCGGGGGAAAATCACATGTATAAAGTAAAGGTATTTGTTACATTACGTGAAAGTGTTTTAGATCCACAAGGAACAGCAGTTGAGCAATCTCTTCATCATTTAGGTTACAAAGAAGCAAGCGAAGTACGTATCGGAAAATTTATCGAACTTACGGTAGAAGAAACAGAAAACGTTGAAACACGTGTGAAAGAGATGTGTGAAAAACTTTTAGCTAACACAGTTATTGAAGACTACCGTTTCGAAATTGAAGAGGTGGCAAAAGTATGAAATTCGCAGTAATTGTATTCCCAGGGTCAAACTGTGATGTTGATATGTATCATGCAATTAAAGATGAACTTGGCGAAGAAGTAGAATATGTTCGTCATACTGAAAAAGATTTAAGTCGCTTTGATGGAATCTTACTTCCTGGTGGATTCTCATACGGTGACTACTTACGATGTGGAGCAATTTCAAGGTTTGCAAATGTAATGGAAGAAGTTCAAAAAGCAGCAAAAGCTGGAAAACCAGTGCTTGGTGTTTGTAATGGATTTCAAATTCTTTTAGAATCTGGTTTGCTTCCAGGTGCAATGCAGCGTAATGAAAACTTGAAATTCATTTGTGAGCCATTAACGCTCGTTGTAGAAAACAATAAAACAATGTTTACAAATGCATATAAAGAAAAACAAGAAATCACTATTCCAGTTGCACATGGTGAAGGAAACTACTATTGCAGTGAAGAGCTTTTAGAAGAGCTTGAAGAGAATAATCAAATTGCTTTCCGTTATAAAGATAATCCAAACGGAAGTGTATCAGATATTGCTGGAATCACAAACAAGGAAGGAAATGTCCTTGGAATGATGCCACACCCAGAACGTGCTGTATCAGAGCTTTTAGGTAGCGCTGATGGATTACAACTTTTTCAATCAATTGTTCGCCAATGGAGGGAAAATCATGTCATTACTTCTTGAGCCAAGTACCGAAGAAATTAAAGCGCAAAAGATTTATCAAGAAATGGGTTTAACAGATGAGGAGTTTCAAAAAGTTGAAGAATTATTAGGTCGTTTGCCGAACTACACGGAAACAGGTCTTTTCGCTGTTATGTGGTCAGAGCATTGTAGCTATAAAAATTCTAAACCAATTCTAAAGAAATTCCCAGTAACAGGTGAGAGAGTCTTACAAGGTCCTGGAGAAGGAGCTGGAATTGTCGATATTGGCGATGATCAAGCGGTTGTATTTAAAATCGAAAGTCATAACCACCCATCAGCAATTGAGCCTTATCAAGGAGCTGCAACAGGAGTAGGTGGAATTATTCGTGACGTTTTCTCAATGGGAGCTCGTCCTGTCGCAATCTTAAACTCTTTACGCTTTGGTGAGCTGTTAAGTCCGCGCGTCCGCTACTTGTTTGAAGAAGTAGTTGCAGGGATTGCTGGATATGGTAACTGTATCGGTATCCCAACCGTTGGAGGAGAAATTGCGTTTGATCCTTGCTATGAAGGAAACCCACTTGTAAATGCAATGTGCGTTGGATTAATTGATCATAAAGATATTCAAAAAGGCGTTGCATCTGGCGTTGGAAACACAGTAATGTACGTTGGCGCGAAAACAGGTCGCGACGGTATTCACGGAGCAACGTTTGCTTCTGAAGAACTTTCCGATTCATCAGATGAGAAACGCCCAGCAGTTCAAGTTGGCGATCCATTTATGGAAAAACTATTACTTGAAGCTTGTATTGAGCTTGTTCAATGTGAAGCACTTGTTGGAATTCAAGATATGGGTGCTGCAGGTCTTACAAGTTCTTCAGCAGAAATGGCAAGTAAAGCAGGTATGGGACTTGAAATGAACCTTGACCTTGTACCACAACGTGAAACAGGAATGACAGCATATGAAATGATGCTTTCTGAATCTCAAGAGCGCATGCTTGTTGTTGTGAAAAAAGGCCAAGAGCAAGAGATCATTGATCTTTTCACAAAGTATGGTCTTGAAGGCGTTGCAATTGGTAAAGTAACAGAAGACAAAAAGCTTCGTCTTCTTCATAAAGGGGAAGTAGTGGCAGACGTACCTGTTGATGCACTTGCAGAAGATGCACCAGTATACCATAAGCCTTCTAAGAAACCTGAATATATTGAAGAGTTTGAAGAAATGGAAAATTACGTTCCACGTGTAACTGATTACAAAGAAACGCTTCTTTCCCTTTTAAAGCAGCCGACAGTGGCAAGCAAAGAATGGGTTTATCGTCAATATGATTACATGGTACGTACAAACACAGTTGTTGCACCTGGATCAGATGCTGCAGTTATCCGTATTCGTGAAACAAACAAAGCTCTTGCAATGACAACGGACTGTAACTCTCGCTATCTTTATTTAAATCCTGAAGTTGGCGGTCAAATTGCGGTAGCAGAGGCTGCACGTAATATCGTTTGCTCAGGTGGAGAGCCACTTGCTATTACAGATTGCTTGAACTTCGGTAACCCAGAGAAGCCTGAAATCTTCTGGCAAATCGAAAAAGCAGCAGACGGAATGAGTGAAGCATGTCGTACACTATCAACTCCTGTTATCGGCGGGAACGTTTCATTATACAACGAGACAAATGGTGAAGCAGTTTATCCAACACCAGTTGTTGGTATGGTTGGTTTGATTCATGAACTTGAACATATTACAACACAGAGTGCGAAAAAAGAAGGAGACTTCATCTATGTGATGGGAGAAGCAGAGGTGGAGTTTGGTGGAAGTGAGCTTCAAAAACTTCTTGAAGGAAAAATCTTTGGAGCAGCACCTACTTTAGATTTAGCGACAGAGAAAGAACGTCAAGCACAGCTTTTAAAAGCAATTCAAAGCGGTGTTGTTGCGTCTGCTCATGACATTGCTGAAGGTGGATTAGCAGTAGCTGTAGCAGAAAAATTAATGAACAGTGAGAAGCTTGGTGCTGAAATTACAGTTGGTGAAGATGTAGTAGCTGAACTATTTAGTGAAACACAATCGCGCTTTGTTGTAACAGTAAGCCCTGAAAACCAAGAAGCATTCGAAAATATCGTAAATGCGAAGAAAATTGGTACTGTGACAGATAACCAACGTTTTGTTGTGAAGAATGAGCAAGGAAACGTAATTATTGATGAAACAACAGCACAATTACAAGAAGCTTGGAAAGGGGCTATCTCATGCTTGCTGAAATCAAAGGCTTAAACGAAGAATGCGGCGTGTTTGGGGTTTGGGGTCATGAAAAAGCAGCAGAGTTAACATACTACGGGCTACACAGTTTACAGCATCGCGGTCAAGAAGGAGCGGGAATTGCAGTAAGTGATCAAGAGACAGTGAACATTCATAAAGACACAGGTCTTGTTTCTGAAGTATTTCAAAACGGTCAGCTTAAGGATTTAAAAGGAACCGCTGCAATTGGGCATGTTCGTTATGCAACAGCAGGAGGTGGAGGCTACGAGAACGTTCA
>Ga0268252_1002131_pt1 | contig 10272 bp, 11 predicted proteins | sample AgamicMgSfrz_FD_200244 | JGI IMG/M metagenome (GOLD analysis project Ga0268252, IMG submission 200244) | Agave microbial communities from Guanajuato, Mexico - Mg.Sf.rz (v2) (version 3) | ecosystem: Host-associated > Plants > Phyllosphere > Phylloplane/Leaf | place: Guanajuato, Mexico | collected... | reverse complement strand
TTAAAGCTGGAATTACCCTTGACGAAATACCTTCTACTATTAATCATCATTTCTTTAAGAAATATCGTTTAGGAGGTGTTTTTGATATTTTTGCTCAATCCCCATTCAAAGTTATCGATGCTGTTTATCCTGGCGTATTTAAGCCCTGGCAATTTAATAATGTAGTAATGAATTGTTGGAAAGATCCTGTACATATAGAAGAGGTAATGGAATGGTTTCTCTTTCAACAACTTGGTTTTCCCTCCTACGCTGAGGCGTTTATAAAGATAAAAGTAAAGCATTTCTTTGAATATCAATTAACTGGTTTATATCAAAGAGGATTTAACTCCCGATTGGAAAAAGTCAAACAGTGGATCTCAATAAGAATCGAAAAAGAGGAAAGAACTAGACAGCAATTAGAAACAACATATAATGAATCTAACTGAAGATGTTACTTTAAGAAGTCCAATACACTATACGTGGCTTCTGATGTAAAAAGATTCAAGCAGTCAAATAGAGCCTTTTTCTACAAGGTATGGACATGATGAAATTGATTGTAATAACGTTTTAGTATGATTTTTCCCCTATACATTTTTAGGATTTAGGAAAGCAAAAATTAGGGTAAAAGTTAATCTAGTCAATGTCTATGTATGAGTGATTTTGATGGGTAATTATTATCTGTAGGAACTATGAAATAAAAGGTAATATAGAATTTAGGTAATTAATGTTAACAACCATGATATTACTAGAAAATACATACTTGGATAAGGAATTTATTATTGTCTATCAAACAAAAAAGGTACTTTTCTTGGTAGAAAAGTACCTAAACTCTAAAGGATTTTATTCAGTTGCTAATTCTAGATTAAGAGATGCTTCTAAATCTTCAGCATAATTCCCAATGAAGTAAGTAACTTTATTAATACAACCTTCGTAAATAAAGGGTGAACTATATTGTTTGCTAACAGGGCTTTGTTCATTTTGTCCAATTTGTAGCACCCCCCTTGAAAAGCCTAAACTATCTGTATGTTTTATCTCACTAATACCTACTGGCACATCATTTATAAATAATTGGCCGATTCCCTCGTTATCGTTAATTCGGATAAAACGAAACTTTAAGTTTTGACGACCTTCTGTTAATAACTGTGTGGAAGTTAATAGATATCGGACCACACCATCATAATTATACTCAAAATTGAAATAGTTATTTTTAATAAATAATGTATAGCCTCCAGCTTGGTTGCCCTGAGCAAGTAATACTCCTTCTTCTTTTTCACTTGCTCTGTCTAAATCTATAACAATTTCAAACGATTTATTACGTAAGTCGGGTGCTAAAGATGAATGAAACCTTGTTGAAGTTGGATAAAATACCCTTTGAATAGGCCCCTGGATAGCCCTTTTATGTTTTTTTACATCCATTAGTTTATTAGCTAGCGAACGTCCATCTAAAGGAAAAACATCATATTTTGCTGCCTCTTTCCACCAAAGGTTAACCAGTTCTTTTAATTTATCAGGGTATTTATCTGCCAAATTATCACTTTCAGAAAAGTCTTTGTCTACATGATACAGCTCCCATTCATCTTCTTCAAATGAAGTATCCGCTTTGTGGATTGCAACAGCTTTCCAACCCTTGTACCAAATCGCGCGGTTGCCTATCATCTCGAAATGCTGAACTTCTTTAGAAGTTGGCTGGGTGGGATTATTAAACGTATAAGACATGTCAATTCCTTGTATGTCTTTTTGTTGAACTCCTTTGATGGTTTTGGGAGGCTCAATCTCTAACAAATTTAAAATAGTAGGAACAATATCAATAACATGATGATATTGAGAGCGTATTTCACCAGATTTTTTAATCCCCTTAGGATAATGAATAATAAGTGGATCCTTTACACCACCTGCGTGTACAAATGATTTGTACCATTTTAAAGGAGTATTTCCGATACTTGCCCATCCCTTTGGATAATGGTTGTCGGCTAAGTGGCTACCAATCTCGTGTATTCTGTTTAACTTATTTTCAAATGATTCCTTTTGTTGGGCAACACTTTCACTCCAATTGTTAACGGCTCCTTCTTCTCCCCCCATTGCACAAGCTCCGTTATCAGAAAGTAAAACAACAACCGTATTATCTAGTTGATCTATTTCTTCTAAAAAGGAGATGAGGCGACCGATATGGACATCTGTATGCTCTAAAAAACCTGCAAAAGCTTCTTGCAATCGTGCAAATAATTTTTTTTGTTCAGCTGTTAGACTGTCCCAAGCTGGAACGTCTGGATTTCTCGGTGGTAATACTGTATTTTCAGGAATAATACCTAATTCCTTTTGTCTGTTAAACCATTCCTCTCGAACTTGATCCCAGCCTTTATCATACTTACCTTTATATCTATCAATATATTCTTTAGGAGCATGATGAGGAGCATGTGTAGCCCCATAGGCTAGGTAACAGAAGAAAGGTTTGTCAGGTGCAGCAGACTTTTGATCTTTAATATAATGAATTGCCTTATCTGTTAGATCCTCTGTTAAATGATATCCTTCCTCTGGAGATTTAGGCTGTTTTACTCGACGGTTATCCTCTACTAAATCAGGGTACCACTGACTTGTTGCACCTTCAAGGAATCCATAATAATGTTCAAACCCTCTTCCCAGTGGCCAGTTATTAAATGGACCAACATTGGATTGTTCATTACCAGGAGTTAAGTGCCATTTTCCAACGGCAAATGTGCTGTATCCTTTTTCTACTAAGATCTCACTTAATAAGCCTGTTTCATTACTTACTTTACTTCTCCCATTTGGAAATCCACTATCGTGATGAGCAACAAAAGAAACACCAGTTGAATGAGGGTTTCTTCCTGTTAATAAAGCTGCTCGAGTAGGAGAACAAATAGCAGTTGTATGAAAATTATTATAGCGAAGACCTTTATAAGCTAATTTATCAATATTAGGGGTATGGATATCAGATCCATAACAACCTAAATGTGAAAAGCCTAAATCGTCCAATAAAATTAGAACTACATTTGGATTATCTTTTTTTGGTTCCTTTTGTTTCGGCCACCATGGGGTCGATTTGTCTACTGTTTTTTCAATATTGCCTTGAAAACTTGAATTAGTCACGTATATCACCTTTATCTTTTATTAGTATTTGTAGCCACTGCTCCGTAACGGGAAAGAGCTGTTTTCCCAAGTAAATGAAGAATTCGGTCCATTAAAAATCCCATGATGCCAAGAGAGATTAAGCCTACAAAAATCCAGTCTGTTTGAAAGTATAACCGTGAGTTCCAGATCATGAAGCCGACTCCTTCATTAGCTGCAACCATTTCTGCCCCCACAATCGCCATAAATGAAGACCCCATTGCAAGTCGTGATCCTGTGTAAATGTAAGGAACAGTTGCTGGGATTACAACATGACGTAAGATTTGGAATTCTGATGCCCCCATACTTCTTGCTGCTCGAACTTTATCTTCTTCAACTGCTAAAACACCTGTCATTGTATTAATAATCACTATAAACAATGTAGCGTACATGATTAAAATCACTTTTGATTGTTCGCCAATACCAAACCAAAGCATAAACAGTGTAATGAACGCTAGTGGTGGTATAAATCGAACAAAATTTATCAAAGGGTCCAATAAACTTCTAATAATTTTTATACGACCAATTACAAGCCCCAAAGGAATTGCAATGAGGTTTCCTAATACCCATCCTATCAATACACGTAAGAAACTAATCCCCATATATTTAAATAACGAGCCATCGCTCGATAGTGCTATAGCTCCCAAAAATGTGCGAGCTGGACTCGGTAAAAATTGTGGATCGGAAAACAAGGAGGCTATTTGCCAAACGACTAAAATAATAAGCCATGTTACAATTCCTGAGCTTATTAATTTTTTATACATAGTTTCTCACCCTTTAATGTTCAAAATGTTGTTGAATATTTGCATATATTTCATTAAATTTAGATGTTGTAATATCCCGAGGATATTCAAGATTCACGTCATAGTAATGAGTAATTTTAGAATCTGGGCCTACGGACATAATTCCAATTTTTTGACCTAGTAATAAAGCTTCCTGAAGATCATGAGTCACAAAAACAATCGTTTTATTCGTTTGTTTCCACACTCGAATTAATTCCTGCTGCATGACTTTTCTCGTCATGGCATCAAGCGCTCCAAATGGTTCATCCATTAGTAAAATATCAGGATTATTAGCGAGTACCCTTGCTAATTGAACTCTTTGCTTCATTCCTCCAGATAGCTCTCGGGGGAATTTATGCTCATGTCCTGATAAATTGACTAAGTCAATATAATGCTTTGAAATTTTGTTTCTTTCTGATTTTTCAATCTTTTTCATCCGCAATCCAAACTCGACATTTTCTTTTACTGTTAACCATGGAAATAACGAAGAGTCTGCTTGCTGGAACATCATGCCCCTATCTTCACCTGGTTTGATTACTTCTTGATTATTTGCAATCAATTGTCCATCAGTTGCTTGGATAAAACCTGCAATCATATTGAGCAAAGTTGATTTTCCGCATCCACTTGGCCCTAATAAGATGAAAAACTCTCCTTTTCTTACATTTAAATTTACATCTTTTAATACATAAGAAGTTTTTGATACTTTAGGCTCCGAGAAAGTTTTAGATATATCTTTAATTTGAATTAAAGCATTAGACATTTATCTCTTCCTTTCATTATTTATAGTCTACAGATTTAGGAACTGCCTTCTTAATTGGTGCCACATCAATTTTAGATTTTAAGTCATAGTCTTGTTTTAATAACTTCTTATCTTTCAACCATTCCTTCATATTCTCTAAATGCTCCACATCAGCTTTTGTTAGTCCAATGACATAATTATTTCTTTCCAAGTCTTTATGTGCATCATCTTCAGGTACCTTTAATTCTTTAAATGCTAGCTTAGCTGTTTCCTCTTTATGGCTATCCACATATTTGACTGCTTCATCTAATGCTTTCAAAGTATTTGTTACTACTTCTGGATTCTGTTTTACAAATGAACTTTGAACGACAAAGTAACTATTAATTTTCACACCTGAATCATTTAAGTCAGCTATTTCTTTGACGCCATCTACTTTTTTGAATTTATCTGTTAATGCTCCGCCAATCCATACCGCATCAATGTTTCCCTTTTGTAAACCAACAATAGCTTCATCTGGCGTACTATATGGAACATATTGAATATCATCTTCACTAATCTTATTTTTTTCTAAATACTTAGACCAAACATATTCATATACGGTCCCTTTTGCCACACCTAGCTTTTTTCCTTTTAAGTCTTTAGCATCTTTAATATTTCCATTTGCAAATAATTGTGTTTCCTCTCCTTTTTCTTTTGTTGTACGCGTTAACGTACTAACAACTGTCACGTCCCCTTTATTAAGTGAATTTAACAATGCATAGTCAGCAGCAATCCCTGTTTCAGTACGTCCCACTAACATAGCGTTAATAGTATCAATGCCATATGCAAAATTAGATAATTGAGCATCAATGCCATATTTTTTAAAAATGCCCTTTTCTTTTGCAATTCGGAATTGGAGTGATCCCCCTGCTGCTGTATCTACACCGAAATTCACTTTAACAAGCTTCTTGTCACTACTACCAGACTGATTTGAAGCTTGAGAGAACTTAGTGGAACAACCAGCTAAAGCTAATACCAATAGTAGAATAGTAATAATAAACCCTCTGTGTTTCTTTCCCATATTCATTCTCCTTTATTGTTTTATAAATCAGCTACGCATCGAAACCCCATGTGGCCGGTTGAACTGTCTAGCGTATTTGAACTTCTAGCAGCTACGCGGTATCGATTACAGTAGGATTCATGACAAAGGTAAGATCCTCCTCGAATAACTTTTGATTCACTCTGAACCTGAGAGAATCTTTTAAATTCATTTTCGCACCATTCCCATACATTCCCCGACATATTATATAAGCCATATCCATTTGAATTATATGCGTCCACCGGTGCAGTTCCAAAATAACCATCTTCCTTTGTATTTCGAGCAGGGAATTCACCTTGCCAAATATTACATTGATGCTCACCATTTATAAGTAACTCGTTTCCCCAAGGGAAACGTTGTTGAATTAAACCTCCCCGTGCTGCGTATTCCCATTCGGTCTCAGTTGGAAGCCTTTTATTTGCCCAACTAGAATATGCTTTTGCATCATTCCATGAAACATGAACGACAGGATGATTTAAACACCCTTCAATTGTTGAATCTATTCCTTTTGGGTGATTCCAACATGCTCCTTCCACTACCCACCACCAAGGTGTTTGTTCAACTTTATGCATAACTGTTTTAGCAGTAGCTATCGAGACAAATTGATGAAATACAAATGACCATCCAAACTTTTCAGCATCTGTTATATATCCAGTATCTTCTACAAACTTCTTGAAGTCCTGATTTGTTACGGCAAAAGGATCCATAAGAAACCCTTGAACTTTTACGTTCCGAACAGGCCCTTCTTCATCCTCTGTAAAACCTTCATTGCTATCACTTCCCATAAGGAAATCACCTTCTGGAATATATACCATGTTATCTCGCCAAACCTGACCTTTTTTTCTTGTAATGACATTATCATTGGCACAATATGTTTTAATGATTTTTTCTCTACCAATTGAGCAACAGTTTCTCTGTTTAGAATCACCCACTATTGCTTCACCTCCTCTTTCTCCAATTCATTAATTGAGTGCTGTACGTCACTTGAAAAACTAGATAAATTTTTTAGAAGCTTTGTGTAAACCACGTGCTGTTCTCTTAATTCATCAATAGTAAACCCTTGAAATAATCGTTCCCTCACTTTTAAATCTTTGTAGTCCTCAACTATTTGTTTACCTTTCTCAGTAATATGAATTAGCACAACTCTTCGATCATTGTCACTCCGTAATCGGGTAATATATCCGCCAAGCATTAGCTTATCGCATAAATTCGTAATTCCACCTGTTGTGATATCTAATGTTTCTGATAACTGACCTGGTTTTTGAGGCCCTTTAAAATAGATTTCTTTTAAAATCAATGTCTGCTGTAACTTTACCTGGTTATCAATAACAATCTTGTCTCTTTCTTTTACAAACCTTCTTAACATTGTTCGAAAAAGCTCGTCTACTTCAATCAATAATTCTTCATACTCGTGCATAAATACCCTCCATAAAAAACGAATTTTCAATTAACTTATTTTAATCTTTAGAGTCGTTGAAATAATAATTAAAACTTCATATAACAACTTCTTTTAAAATATCTATTACCAATAAAAAAGCTCTAAAAGTTCTCTTCTGAATATAAGTAAGAGAACTTTTAGAGCCTTTGGCGGTCCAATCGACTAAACATATTTATTTTAATACTTAATATCTTAGTACTAAATTAATTAATAAAATAATAATACCTATATCCCTATAAGTCAAGTAGGATTAGTGGTTTTTTTGATTTGAAATATATTAGTTTTAGGCTATTAATTACTTTATCAAATAAATTAGTCTTTGCATCAGAACAAAATATCTTAAATTCTGCTAAATAAGCGCTCAGACTAGTAAAGTATAATAGTAATATATTAACCCTAAGTTAAATTGTAAATTTTATATAAATTAGGTAATAAAAAGATTGTAAGTAATAAATTGGGGTTATATAATTAGACTTGTATAAAAAAGGAAAAGCTGACTTGATGACAAGAAGCGCTAAAAAGGATCTTCAGTATGATAGTAATTTGAATTACACGACACGGTATTCCAGGTCTCTGTAAGCACTCAATTATTAAATACAGATAAGGAACTTTTTAAGTGCTTTTTATTTTCCTTTTTATTCAAAAATTACTCAATATGGAGGAATGGAAGATGGAAAAAATGTGTATGAACATGATGATGATGACGTGTATGGAAAGAATGATGTGTGAAATGAATAACATGAAAATGATGATGGATAAGGCATGCGACATGAATATGGATATGGATGAGGTAATGTCTAAAATGTACGAGTGCAATAAAATGATGACATCGATGATGACCATGAAAGAAAAATACTAAGTACATAAGAAGAAGCACCTTATCTTTTCATAGATAGGGTGCTTTTCTATCTTATTGTAGAATCCAAAACAACATTCAACTCAGAAATTGCTGCGAGTTCCACTTTACCTAACACATCCATTTTCTTAATTTCACAAGTAGCATTATTGTAGATCCATATAACTTGGTACTCTTCTCCTTTAAATAGGACTACAGTGCCAACTCGCACTTCTATCTCCTCCTAGGTTTTACATTTGAACGACTAAAGCTTTAAAAATATAAGTATAGATAGATGGACGTTTTTTATATTGATATCTATATTAGTCTTTATAGCCCTGTTTTTTGTCGTACAAATGTATCGAACTAATAAAATAGACTAAGTTCTCAACTTTTATCTATGTAATGTAATTGAATTTGTAGCGTTTTCACGTGGGGAAAATTGCTTCTGAGGTAATATAAATCGATGCTTTTCATTACAATCTACTTGAGTAATTTTCCCATTGTGAATCGTGATATTCAAAGATCCATACTGAAGTTTTTCTAATGCAGCAACTATATAGTTAATTTTTTGCTCGTTTAATTTTGCCATAGGTATCCCCCCTGGTAGATTTTTATAGATTTAGTAAGAAATAAAAAACTTACACTCCTCTTTCCTAATGACTGATTTGAATTACAAGCGTTAAGCCTAAAGACCATTAATAAAAAAAAGAAACCTCTCCTATATTGCTTTCCAAATACGAAACTAAATTTCTGTTTTTTCTGATTCTTGAATTCTATTTATAACACATATTAAACCTATAGCCAAACTTGGTTTTTTAAAAAAGCAAATTACAGTTCGTAATCGTTCAGGGAACCCTTACGCAATAAAGTTTCTTTGCTTACTGGGTTCTAAAACAAGGTACTATGTTAATTAGAGACGTATGAAAAAAGCACTGGGTTTTTAGCGTATATCAGTATACAACCTTTTGTCCTCATTGGTTATACTTATTCTCAATATTTAGAGCAGTTAGGGTTCCTTCTTTTAAGGAAAAAGGAATATAACGAGGTCGTTATATTCCTTTTCACACATGACAAACATAAATTTTGAATCAACAAAGAGGTGAAAGCACTGAATTTCATTATTTCTTGATGAAATTTTTTTCTTTCAACAGGTTTATTATCACTGTATTTTGTCTTATTATCCATTCAATATTCCCCTTGTATTCTTTTTTGAACAAAAGGAATCCTAAAGATATACAAGGAGGTGAATCAACATGTCAAACAACAGTGGTAGCCGTAATCAATTATTAGTACGTGGTGCTGAGCAAGCAATCGATCAATTGAAATATGAGATCGCTAGCGAATTTGGTGTAAACCTTGGTGCTGATGCAACAGCTCGTGCCAATGGTTCAGTAGGTGGAGAAATCACAAAACGCCTTGTAGCAACTGCTCAACAACAATTAGCTGGTGGCTTTTCAGGACAATCTGGAACTTCTCGCTAATAACTCGTGAAGAGTTATAAAAGGTTAAATAATTAAATAGGTCTTGATGGCTTTGGCTACCTACATTTGTAGGTAGCCTTATTATTTTTATGAAAACATCTCTTCACACTTGATAAAGCCCTTCTTTTATACACAATACCTTTTCTTCTACAATAACGAATAAGGAAATGGAGTATTTTCTAAGAGTTTTTTTGGTCTTTCTATAGACAGATAAGTAGACCGTGACTATTGAAGAGTAATGTTGTGTAATTTCAGCTATTATATCCTCTATAGAAAAATAGTACATTTTTCTATAGAGGATGTAATAGATAAACTTATTTTTAATAAAATACGTTAACTATCACTTAAATGTTAAGAGTAATTTAGTACATATAATGTTTTACATAATCAAACTTATGTTAACTCGAAAAGAAGAAGCCTGTATCTAAGGAGATACAGGCTTCTTCCCATACTGTTTAAGAATTTGTTCATTTGCCCTTGTTTAGGCCCTTTCGTTACGTATATCGGTTCATAACCAAAGTGCCTTGTGTGAGATACGAATATCTACTTTCAATTTGAGGCAATACGTTTGTTGAAGTCGCTGTTAATTCTTTCAAAACTAATCAGTCCCTTCATAAATTAAGTATTTACCTTCTCACAACAACCAACAATAATATTAGCGTTGTACTATATGTGTACCACATGTTTTAAAGCTAAAACGTTAATCCAACAGATTTTTTATAGTTTTCTCCTTCATATATTAATTAAAGAATCAAACAGATGATAGTAGTGAATTTCATTTCATATTAAAACCTGTTTATTCCCTATCAAAAAG
>Ga0268252_1002127_pt1 | contig 10279 bp, 8 predicted proteins | sample AgamicMgSfrz_FD_200244 | JGI IMG/M metagenome (GOLD analysis project Ga0268252, IMG submission 200244) | Agave microbial communities from Guanajuato, Mexico - Mg.Sf.rz (v2) (version 3) | ecosystem: Host-associated > Plants > Phyllosphere > Phylloplane/Leaf | place: Guanajuato, Mexico | collected... | reverse complement strand
ACCGAACATTATGAAAATAAATCCGGTAATAGTGAAAAAATATGCATGACCTTACATCCTACTTACGCTATAATGAGTAAAAATTATTTATGTACGCATGCTCATGTTTATGCGTAAGTAGAGAGAATGAGGGGGATATAATGAATTTGAGCAAGGGGCAGAATAGCCTGTCTGATAAAAATGAACGCTTCTCGTCTGCTGGATTTATATTGGCGGCGATCGGCAGTGCGGCAGGACTAGGCAACATCTGGAAATTTCCGTATATTACAGGACAATATGGCGGAGCTGCATTTTTCTTATTGTTTATTGTCTGCCTGTTGCTTGTTGGTTTGCCTGTACTTTTAGCAGAGCTTGCGCTTGGTCGTGCAGGTCGAGGAAGTGCTGCTTCTGCAATGGTAAAAGTAGGCGGCCATCCGATTTGGGGCAAGATGAGCATCATGTTTGTTATCGTGCCGTTTGTTATCTTATCGTTTTATGCCATTGTAGGAGGCTGGACACTGCATTATGCCGTAGAGGCATTTAGCGGAAATCTGTTTTCAAATAATGATTTTGCTGGACAGTTCGCTTCTTTTTCCTCCGGGTATGCGCCATTGGTTTGGCTGTTAGTTGTTTTTGCATTTACAGCAGTCGTGGTTACTCTTGGGGTATCAAACGGGATTGAAAAGTTCAATAAAATTTTGATTCCTGCCAAGGTCATCCTGTTGCTCGTGTTGATGATTAACGCTCTTATGCTGCCAGGCTCTGGTGCGGGCGTATCCTTCTTTCTGAATCCCGACTTCTCTAAGCTGAGTATAGAGTCTGCATTGGTTGCTTTGGGACATGCCTTCTTCTCGCTTTCACTAGGGATGGGGATTATGATCACGTACGGTGCGTACGTAGATCGCCGTCAATCGCTGGGTGGAGCCATGCTGGCAGTTGGTGGCGGAGATTTAATCTATGCGTTTATCGCAGGTATGATTATTTTCCCTACAACCTTCTCCTTCGGAATTAACCCAGCTCAAGGACCATCGCTGGTTTTCATTGCTTTACCGGCTGCTTTCTCGGCAATGCCTTTTGGTGCATTCTTCGGCGGTTTGTTCTTCGTACTGCTGGCGGTTGCTGCGTTAGGTTCTATGGTATCCTTGCTGGAGGTTCCAGTAGCCTATGTCATGGAGCGTATGCGTTGGAGCCGGGTTCGCTCCGTTATCGTCGTATCGGTTCTGTGCTTGATGCTGGGCGTCCCTTCTGCATTGTCCATGGGCCTGGTACCGGAATTAAAAGTGGGGGATAAATCATTCTTTGATTTCGTAGACTTCACCGCGTCCAACATCTTCTTACCGTTAGGCGGTTTGTTGATTGTTATATTCACAGGTTATTACTGGAAGACTGCGGCTGAGCATGCGAACATCAAACCCTTCTGGTTCAACGTGTGGTTGTTCGGTCTTCGGTATGTTGCACCGATCCTGATGTTGTTGGTCTTCCTTCATACCTCAGGTATCATCAAATTTTAAGAGAATAGAATACGAATAAAAAGGCATTTTCTTCCTAAGGGAAGAGATGCCTTTTTTTGTATATCTATCAGTGGTTACCTAACTGTGGAAAGGAATGATATAATAAAAACATTGTCATTAATTTTAACTTCATTGAAATCATTACGATTATGAAGTTTTATATAATGAATGAAAAGGCTATAGGGCATCGCAGACGATGTGCAGGAGAGGGAAAGGGCAGAAGAGCATTGAAACAGACAGGGAGCTTGAATTTGCAAGAAGGACGGCGGCTGAAATGAAGTCTAATCGGTTGTCGTCACAACGTCGTTATATGCCAGGTTTGGATGGTTTAAGAGCGCTGGCGGTCATCGCAGTCATTGTGTATCATCTGAATCCGGATTGGTTGCCGGGTGGTTTGTTGGGTGTAGGCGTGTTTTTTACTTTGTCGGGGTATCTGATTACAGATATTTTGGTTAGTCAGTGGGATACATATCATAGTTTTAAAATGAAAGATTTCTGGCTGCGGCGTGCCAGAAGGTTGCTGCCTGCCATGTTGACGGTTGTGGCTGTCATTGTCCTGTGCTCGTTGCTTTTCGATCCGTCACGGCTCACGGCCTTGCGCGGAGATGTACCTGCCGCATTGGTGTATATGAGCAATTGGTGGTTTATCTTCCATCAGGTTTCATATTTTGAAAGTTTCGGCCCACCTTCTCCGCTTGGGCATCTGTGGTCACTGGCGGTAGAGGAGCAGTTTTATATATTGTGGCCTTTACTGCTGGCGCTCGGGCTAAAATACATGCCCAAGCGTATTGTGCTCGCAGGCTGGGTAACTTGTCTGGCGTTAATATCTGCGCTCCTGATGGCTGTGATTTACGTACCGGGTAGCGACCCGAGCCGGGTGTATTATGGCACGGATACGCGTGGATTTGCTTTACTGATTGGTGCGGCGCTGGCCTTGGTGTGGCCAAGCGGCAAGCTGAAAGAGCAAGCCTCTCCTAAAGCGCGTATGCTTCTGGATAGCATCGGTGCGATAAGCTTGCTGTTGCTTTGTCACTGGGCGTGGGCCTCGAATGAATACGACCCATCTCTATACCGGGGCGGCCTGCTGGGCATTGCTTTGGTCAGTGCTATTGTGGTCGCAGCATTGGCACATCCGGTAAGCCACCTTGGTCGTCTCCTTGGAATCAAGCCGCTGCGCTGGATTGGAGCCCGTTCCTACGGACTGTATCTGTGGCATGTTCCGGTTATTACGCTAACGACGCCTCAAGTAGATACCGATGGTGTGCATGTGATGCGCATCATTTTACAATTGCTAGCTACCGTATTGCTGGCGTCTCTCTCGTTTAAATATATTGAGGAGCCGATCCGCCATGGAGGATTCCGCCACTGGATCACAGGAATCCGTTCAGCGGTTCGTAGACAGGCGCGGTGGAGATGGATGCCTACAACTACAGCGGCTGTGCTTTTTGCAGGTATTCTCGTGGGTACCGTCCACCTGTACGTGACATCTTCTGATGCAACTATTCAGGCGGCATCAAGTGATGAGAAGCCCGTCGCAAAGGCAAAGGCGATGCCGCCGCTTCACGGAACGGTATCCGTGGCTTCCAAGGGGACCCAAGGCACCAAGCTGCAAGGGTCCGAGGGCAGCAAGGCGCAGACCCCAGTCCCGTCTCAAGCTCAGACGCCTAAGAATACAGCGGTCCAGCCTGGTACTACGGATGATGTTACGAAACCGTCGCAACCTTCAGCCAAACCCCAAGAAGCTACGCCTATGACAGGTGATGGCTCGAGTGTGACCGCCATCGGAGACTCTGTCATGTTGGATGTACAGTCGTACATTCAGGAATCCTTCCCGGGAGCTGTTGTAGATGGGCGGATCGGCCGTCAGATGGCGGAGGCACCTGCCGTACTGGAGCAGCTAAGACAGAACGGACAGCTGGGTAAGACAGTTATCATTGAGCTGGGCACGAACGGCGCTTTCACCAAGGATCAGTTAGCGAATTTGCTCGACAGTCTGAAGGATACGAAGCGTATTATACTCGTGAATACCCGTGTGCCTCGGCCATGGGAGAGCATTGTGAACAAGCATCTTGCGGAAGCAGCGTCCCAGGACCCGCGAATTACAATGATTGACTGGTATGCAGCCAGTTCTGGTAAAAATTCATATTTCGAGCATGACGGAGTACATTTAAAACCTAAAGGTGCTAAAGCTTATGCGTCCTTGTTGGCTCAGGTCCTAACGAAACAATCGTAATAAACTGCAATGATACTCATCAATTATGCAAATGCAAGACAAGAAAGCCACCGGGAGTAGGTTGTCCTCTGGTTGAAGTGCATCCCTAAATTTTCATCGGCTAAACCTAAGGGTTTTTCCAATGTCCATTTTAAGGTGTGTACATCAGCCCTGATCCGGTGGTTTTTCTTATTTTAGTGTGGAGGTACATAAGCTCATGGAAAAGGGTTATTCACATAGTAGGACAAGAGAGCACCGCTTGAAGAGGAACAGAAAAAGACTGATTTTGATTGCTATTATATTATTTGTGACAGGCTGTATTACTTTCATTGCAATAAAGGTCTCAGATAACAAATCGCATGCGCCAACACAGGAGCTTGCTAAAAAAACAGATTCCGTAACCAAGGACTCATCCAAAGGTAAAGTAAATGCAGGGGCAAATGGTAAAGCGGTCTCTCCAAAAAGCGACCCCGAAGTAGAAGATGGTGCCTTTGTCGAAAAATATTTAAAACAGCAAATGCTAGGGCAGATGCCCGATGGAGCCGATGGTAAAAAAGTGGCCTACTTATCCTTTGATGATGGTCCATCCGTGACGGTAACACCTAAAATATTGGACATTCTGAAAAAACAGAAGGTCAAGGCAACCTTTTTTATCGTAGGAAAAGAAGCTGATGAAAATGAACATACCAGAAACATTATCAAAAGAATTGTTAAAGAAGGTCATGCGATAGGAAACCACACGTACTCTCATAATTATAAGTATTTATATCCTAACAGGCGGGTAAGCACGGACCATGTTATGCAGGATATTGAGAGGAACAATAAGGTGCTAAAAAGTATTCTGGGGCCAGAATTCACCACAAGAATGATCCGGTTTCCGGGGGGCCACATGACATGGAATAGCAGAGATCCACAGGGGATGGCTGCTTTGGATAAAGTCTTACTTCAAAAGGACTATCATCAGGTAGATTGGAATGTATTAACGAAGGATGCAGAGGGAAAATCCAAGAAAGCACCCGCACTAATCAACCAATTTATAAGATCAGCCAAAGGTCGGGAAAAAGCTATCATACTCATGCATGACACCTATGGTAAAGAAGAAACAGCCAAAGCATTGCCGCAAATTATAGAATATCTAAAGAAACAGGGATATGAGTTTAAGGTTATGAAGTAAGATATATTTATATATTGGAAAAGGACGGGGCTGATGGCCACCGTCCTTTTTGCAATTAAGGTATATCGTTTGCGCGTTTTAGATGCGCTCTGCTTCACCCATCGCCTGAATGAAAGCTCCGATACCTTTGGGATCGTTGGTTATAATCGGCTCACTGATATAGTAAGCGAAGGTACCGTCCCGACGATCTTTACCACCCAAACCGCTTACTTGCACCGTTTTGTTCAGATTCACGAGTCCTTCTTCAGTGATCGTGATAAATTCATCGATAATTCCCTTGCGGATGATTTCTGCCTCTTGACGATATTGCTCCGGCAGATAGCCTTTGCGAACGCCCTTGGCAATAGCATAGAGAATCATGCAGGAAGCAGAGGCTTCCAGATAGTTGCCTTTCACATGGCCCAGGTTGAGCACTTGATAAAAGACGCCACTTTCTTTATCACGCACTTTCAGCAGGGCTTCCAGTGTTTCCGTCAGCATATCGATCAGGACGGGACGGTCTGCATGATCTTCTGGAATATAGTCCAACACGTCAACGAGTGCCATGACAAACCAGCCCATCGAGCGTCCCCAGAAATTTTTGGAACAGCCTGTTTCCGGGTTGCACCAATGCTGCTCACCCTTCTCATCCCAAGCATGGTAGAGCAGGCCTGTTTCAGGATCACGTGTATGTTCGTAGCAGAGCTTGAATTGCAGGGTCACATCGTCAAACTCTGACGGATCTCCGAATTCGCGGATAAATTCAGCGTAAAACGGGGCACCCATGTACAAGCCGTCGAGCCAAATTTGATATGGATAAATTTGTTTATGCCAGAATGCGCCCTCACTTGTGCGCGGGTGGTTTTCCAACTGACTGCGTAATTGATAGGCTGCCTTTTTGTATCGTTCATCTCCTGTGGCACGATACAGCGAGAAGAGCAGCTTACCGTTATTCACATGGTCAATATTGTACTCATCTACTTTATAGCGCTGAATTACGCCATTTTCGTCAACAAAATGGTCCATATGTTTTTTTATATATTCCATGTACTTGGGATCGTCTGTCAGTTCGCCAACCCATTCCAGACCTCTGTAAATGACACCGTGGTCATATTCCCATTTTTCATAAAATTCCGGGCTCCGTTGCAGAACGGAATCGCTCATACGTACAGCCCAAGAATCTGTTTTTGTAGGACTGGTGGTTGGTTGTGATGTTGGATTTGCCATGATACAGTCACCTCTTTAGTAAATGTTTAATCTGTAATTGTTATTGTTGTTACATAGACGGAGTGTGCGTTTTAGGGTCAACAGGTTTGTTCTTAAAGCCCACATTATTGTTGCCCCAGCACCGATCGTAATGGAAACCTGTCAGTTCCTCAAATACCTTTCGTGCTTCCGGTTTGGCTGATTTCATGGAGCCACCGTTTTTGAGGCGGTCAATTTCGGCGATTAGCTTCTTGTGGCTGTCAATATCCAGCTTCATCACGACAGAAGCAATCATACCGATGATCGCGAGAACGATGGTACCGACCACGAGCACATAAAAGATGGCGTGCTGAGCAGCGACTGGCTGACTATCAGCCCCGGATACAAAGCCAAAATGCTGTAACACCCAGCCGAGAATGAAGACGACAACGGCCCGCACCATTTTTCCGGCAAAAGTCATCATACCTGCATAAATACCTTCCCGGCGACGGCCGGTCAACGCTTCATCCACATCGGCAAGGAACGTGTATTGATTCCAAGGGATGTAGTAGACGCCCCCTGTACCAAGTCCCATGAACAATGTGATGACATATAGCCATACCATCGTATTAGAGGCTCCCGTTATATAGAGCAGGCCATAACCTGCTACGCTAAAGCAAACGACAACGAGTGCGGCGATGAAAGGCATACGGAACCCTTTACGCACACAGAATTGGATGAAGAAATAGGTAGAAATCAATTGAATGACAGAGTTAAAGCTGTTCAAATTGGATACCATCTCCGAGCTTTGGAACAAGGAGAAGACAATAAAGTACGTAAAAGCAGAAGTAAACAGCCACTCAGCTGAAAAGCCGCCCAGGTACATCCCGAGATGATGACGGAACGTCTTGACTCGGAAGGTAGAGGAAATGTCGACAAACAACTTTTTCATCGAATCCATAAAGGAAAGCGGAGCTTCACCTTCCAGTTCCTTTTGCAGTTCCTCACTTGGACGTTCCCAGGAGTTTTTATACAAGAATGCCATCGCAATCAGCAGAATAGCTGCAAAAACGAGACCGGTATAAAAGAAAGGCAATGGAGAGTCTTTGCCATACTCGGCAATAAAGCGACCAGGGATAAAAGCAGCGGCAAAATTGGCGATTTTGCCAAACATGGCCTTCCATCCGGTCAATCTGGAGCGTGCGCCGAAATCTCGGGTCATCTCTGACGCTAGTGCTTCATACGGCACCATGACAGAGGTATACACCAGTTCAAAGAGTACGTACGTACTCAGGTAATACCAGAAGCCCAACCCATCTACCCAAAGCATCGGATACACGAGCATCAGCGGGATACCCATCATGATGAAAAAGCGTCGTCTGCCGAATTTACGGCCCAAGCGGGTCCGGTGAAAGTTATCGCTGATAAAGCCCATGATCGGATTGCTGACTGCATCTATGATGCTGGCAACAGAGAAAATGGCCGCGGCCTGAACGGGAGACAGTCCGCAAAAGGTTGTATAAAAGTACATTAACCATGCACCGCTAATAGCAAGTGCGCCACTTCCCAGCATGTTACCGCTTCCATAGGCGAGTGTATGTTTCAATGTGATTCTTCGTTCCATGATCTGTTCACCTCATATTTTGTCTGGTTATGAGGACAATCACCGGTCGCTATATTATGCAAAATTGTCTGAGTTGGTAGATGGGCCAGGGCGTCCTGATTAGGCGGGGCTCTTAACGTGCCCCTATATTTTTTCCGCTCGGAGTACCCGAGCCGATCAGATCGCTTCCTTTGGCCAGCTTAAGGAAGTCACCTAGCTGGATGGAACCGTCTGCACTTCGAGTGATAGAAGGCGTGAGACTAACAAAGTCGTCTGCACTGACTACCAGACCTTTGGCATTCGTCGATTTTTTGTTTTTCCACCAAACGCTAGAGTCGTCTTGATCTGTACCGCTTGTTTTGTCACTGGAGCTTCCCTCAAAGGAAAGGTTGTTAATGAACACGTGATCACCCTTGTCAAAGGCAAAATTACTTTGTCCATTGTCCCACGAGGTATTATTAGTCAACGTAATGCTGCCGGGGTTGCTATTGTAAGTGAAGCCGTGTTTTTTGTTCTGGAAAGCAATACTGTTTTTCACGATATGGTTGACTTTGATTTTGTCTCCACCCAGCTTAAATCCGTTGCCGTCGCTGTTCGCGGTAGACGTTCCATCTGCGGTCTGCCCGTTGTGGTGGGCCACACTGTTCAAAATGGTTACTTCGCCGATGGGACCCGTTTCGGTTTTGCTATACAAATCCCAGCCATCGTCTACGTTGTACGCGGCCAAGCAGTTATCAAACACATTACCTGGTCCCACAGTCAATTTGGCAGCGAAGCCATCGGCATCCTCACCATTATCGGGATCAGCGTTATCGTGAGAGTAAGAATTCAAAATCAAATTGTTCGAAGGCCACTCACTAGTGGAAGCGTTAGGGGAGTAACGTCCAAGCTGAAGTCCAGTATCCCGGTTGTGGTGGGTTTCCACGTTTTCGATTCGGTTATTGCTGCCGCCGATATAGATACCATTATCTCCGGCACCCTTGACTTCAAGGCCCTTTACCAGCCAAAAGTCTCCGTTAAGCTGAAGTCCACGATTGGCTGAACCAAAGGCTTGAGCAGAGAAATCAAGTACCGGCTTTTCACTACCGTAAGCGACCAACCTTTTGAGTGAGCCGTTATTGCCGCTATTTTCACGCTGAATTGTAATCGTTGAGGAGTAGGCGTAGTTACCACCGCGCAGGTAAATGGTTTTACCAGGAGCAATTTGTGTAAGTGCTGCTTCGAGCGTAGTAGGACTGGATATTGTACCCGGATTGGACACGTTACCATTTGGCGCCACATACAAATCTCCTGCCGCTAAAGTTGTGGAGGCAGTGGTTGCGTCGGTTGTACTGACTGCCTCTTCTGTGAGTGCGGAAGAAGGGATGTCGTTGGATAACGTATCTGCGTAAGCGGTTCCAATAAGGCAAGAAGAAGCAAAAACAAAAGAAACACCGAGTCTTAGAGCGTTAAAGCCGGTTTTTGGACGATCATTTCGTTTAAACATGTAATTTCCTCCTTATTTGAGCTCATATTTTAAAAGAAGCTAGCATATATAAAAGCGGTTCATGCTGTCTTTCCACTAAAAACAGGACACCTCCTGGGGGGACAGATTGATCTACCATTAGTCCAAAACGCTCTAAGAAGTATATGCACAGTGTAATATATGTTAACGTTTGCATCAACAGTTTTTTACTGTTTTTTTGATATTGTGAAAAAAAGTTCACACTTTTGTTTCAACTAAAAATGCAATTTTGCCAGACTGGGAAAATTTGATTATACTTAAACATTATACATATAATAGGAATGAAAACTGTGAGAAAGGGTGGATTCAGTGCATGGAGAGTGGAAATCATTTGACGGATTCAACTGTCGAACAATTGCAGGAAAAGCAGCCACGAGTGAAAAATGAGATGATCGATTGGCTTAAGGCCATTATTGTAGCCATTGTGCTCGTGTTCATTATACGTTGGCTATTATTTGCGCCATTTATTGTTGAGGGAGCCTCCATGGAACCGAATTTCAAGACAGATGAACGAGTGGTCGTGAACAAGATGATTTATGATTTTCGTGATCCCAAGCCGAGTGAGGTTGTTGTATTCCATGTGAGAAAGGAACAAAAAGACTTTATTAAGCGTGTTATTGGAGTGGCTGGAGATACGATCCAGTATCAAGGTGATCATCTTTATGTGAACGGTAAGAAAGTAGAGGAGTCATACATTCAGGGAGCTATTCAGGATGCGCACGCCAAGGGGGAACTATATAACAATGTCGATTTTCCAAATGGAACCATAACCGATTCCAAGGTACCTGAAGGGTATATTTTTGTGATGGGCGACCATCGCAATAATAGTAGGGACAGTCGTGCTATTGGCTTTGTTTCTATTAAAGATATTGTTGGCCGTGCGGATGTGATTTTTTGGCCGGTGGATAGTGCACAATGGGTTAAGCAGAAATAATATAAGAGCGCCTAAGAGGGGGAGGATTCCTCACTTAAGGCGCTTTTTGTTTTATAATCTCATTGTATTTTTTTCGTAAACGGGTCCGGCAGCTTGCGCCAATCCTGCTCTATTTCTTCAGGGGTCAGCAGTGTTTCATCCAGGGTGCGCTCGATTTCTTCCCGGTTCATGTCGATACCAATAAATACGAGCTTGGTA
>Ga0268252_1002124_pt1 | contig 10282 bp, 11 predicted proteins | sample AgamicMgSfrz_FD_200244 | JGI IMG/M metagenome (GOLD analysis project Ga0268252, IMG submission 200244) | Agave microbial communities from Guanajuato, Mexico - Mg.Sf.rz (v2) (version 3) | ecosystem: Host-associated > Plants > Phyllosphere > Phylloplane/Leaf | place: Guanajuato, Mexico | collected... | reverse complement strand
TTACAAATATTATACAATATAAAAAGACTAATAATTTAGGGGGGAAGATTATATGGGAAGAAAAAATGGAACAATCAAGTCGTACAATTTTAATAAAGGGTATGGTTTTATTACAGCAGAGGATGAAACTGAGCTTTTTGTTTCTTATCGCTCTATTGAAGGAAATGGTTATGCAGTTCTGAGAGAAGGCCAAAAGGTTTCTTTTGACGTAGAAACAGGTCAAAATGGGCTAGAAGCAGTACGTGTACGGGTCCTAGACTAATATCCTAAGATCATCTGTTATTTCAAAGGCAACGGGTTATTCCGTTGTCTTATTTGTACTTTATAAAGCTGTTTTGCAGTTATTAGATAAACAATCACTACAATAATCAAAATAAACTTTTAGATAAAAAATGAACACAAACAGACAGTTCGTAAAATAAACGTTCGTATTTGTATACTTTTACGGACATATAAGAAATTATCAAATTCGATTATTTCTTATATCCGTAAATGTTAAAAAACACTTTATGAACGTTCTTTGTTTTACATATACTTTTACGGACGTTTTTTGACTAAAAACGGATATAAAAATCTGTTAACTGATGATTTGTACCACGATTTCTATTAACAACATCAATTATGGAATTAAGGCGATTATTTTCCATAACATCTAAACCCAATAGATAATCAATAAAAGCGATTTTCGATAGGGTAGCAATCATCAATGTTTCCAAATCACGCTGATCCATTATTTCATTAACGAGCTTATAAAGTTCATTTTTTCTATGTCTTATCGCTTTTTCATCCACAACAACAGACCTGTCAATTTTAAAAATGTTCACCTTGTTCCCTCGCTTTCTGAATGATCTATTTTCATTAGTATGTTCATATCTCCAGAAAATAAAAAAAGATACCCGATTTAAGCAAATCGAATATCTAGTACATCATTAAGCTTTAATTTATTTTTCATTTCAAAAACTTCATCTACAAAATAGAGAACTTTTGTATGGATATTTATACTGTATATGGTGCATGTCTCCGTGATACATTAACCTCTTTTATAAAATTCTTTAAGAGGCTTTGTAGTTAGATAAAATGTTTTATGAATATGTTAAGGTACTCTTCATCGTTTGTATTTTTAATTCGTTCTTTTAAAATTTTAATTATATGTGGTCGCATATCTTCATTTTTAGAAATGGCTTCTATAAGGCCATCGTTGTACCTTTTTAGCCAAATAGGATTAAACTTCTCATAATCAAAAGATTTTGGATTAACGAAGAAATCGTATTCATCAACAAGACCTACATAGTCCCTCATTCTAGTATCGGTTAACTCTCCCCTAAAAAACCAAATCCCTAACTGAACTTCCAATTTATTAATACGATCCAACTTAACTCCATTCCTTTGGCTTTCACGAATTTTTGTCATTCGTTTATCCATGAAATCATTAATTAAGTATTGGTAATCAGATAAATTTTCTACTGCATCAACTCTTACACTATCAATAAGACCATTGATATCTTCTATCTTTTTCATATGTAGAAGGTGGCTTTTGGCTTCTGATGATAAGATTTTTGATAATCTGTACATGAAATTAATTTGATTATTCATATCCTCAGATAGGTTTAAGACATAATCCGATAAACGATTTGAAACAAATTCTTCATTAAAATGATGGATTAAATAACTGAAATTTTTTGAATCTAGACCATTAGTTGAGGCTTCGGAATAATTACTATCTGAATGTTTATCCGCCTGGCTAATCAAAAAGTCCTCAATAACTGGAATTGCTTCTTTGGGAAGTCCACTCTTCCGAGCCAATTGATCAATCCATAGATAACGAACGCCGATATCTGCTGCCAATTCAGGAAAATAAAACAACAAGGCTCTTACTATATTTGTGAAATTTTCTCCAGAAAGGTTTACATACTTAGCAAAGTAGAAAGCGGTTTTTGCTTCATTCATAAATTGGTTATAGAAAATAATATCCATACCATCTTTGGAAAAATACTTTATCAATTCATTTGTTATACGCATTAAATAACTCTCAATCTCTTCTATACCACGAAATTCAAATTGTTCTAGTTCAACGTTACTTTCAATATGCTTTATATCCTCAATGTTAAATGATTTTGCCACATTAACAAAATCGTAATAATCAAAATAGAAACTTGGTCCTACTAAGTCAGAGAACATATCAGACTCATCAATATCTCGAGTTATATCATAATGTGCCTTTTCCATAAGAAGCATTAGAGAATTTCGCATATACTGTCCAAATTCATAGAAATTAGCTGACCATAGGTGATTCTCATATAGGAAACGAAGATTATCATTGAGTCGCAACTGCGTTTCGTAACTTGCTGTTAACCCAAATGAGTATGATCCCTTATTAATTTCAGAACGAACTTTATTGGTCAACTCAAATAATTTAACTGTTTCATCGTATAAAAACTGATTATCACTAAGGGCCTTAAGAATTCGGTATTTCTCTTTGAAGTCATAAGGCATACTTTCAAAAACATCATTTATTTCAAATTTTTTCATTTCACTTTCTATACGCTGTAAAAACTCGCTTGAAAATGGTTTGTGATTTCTTCCATAAGTTAGAACTCCTACCCTATCGAGATATCTTACTTGTTGGGTAATAGATTGATACAGTCTATATCTATTAATCTGTGAAAGATAATGTATCCACCAATTAGAGTCGTCTATTGATCTTAGAAGCAGTCCTGAATATAATTTGTATGCATCTTCCCATCTGCCAAGGCAAGCTAGGTAGAAAGCGTTACGATACTCCTCTTCAAGGCTATTAGGTTGTAGTTGAATCATTCTTTCCATTTCCTCATAGTCGCTATGATAAGCTGGATTTTCAATCCTAAAGGGGCATACAGTATTTTCGTTTTCTTCATCTTTTGACATACCAACTATTCCATTTTGGCTGAAAAAATTTACTATTCCCTCGAATTTTTTCTTTAGACTTTCACTTAATTTGTCTTTATCTTTTTCCTTAAGTTCAAAAAATCTCTCCATGTATTTAAATCCTGTATTTTTATTACAATAAATTTCCCCATCAATTTTAAACTCATAATCATATTCAAATACATACTTAAGATCAAGTTTACGTACATATTGAAGAGAAAATAAGGGGCTTAGCTTTTGGTATATATATTCAATTACATCTTCATCTGTAGATAAAAGGTCATTATCTTTTGAATCAATCAGAATGTTCATGAATGCTTCATAACGCTTTAGATATTCATTCTCATTACTTTCCACAAGTGAAGCAGTATCTATAATACGGAGCCCTCTTTTTTCATAATAAACAGCTGTTTTTTCTTCAACAGGTTCATGATTTCCTCGAACAAAAAACGGTTTTATATATCCATCCTTTTGTAATTGTCTAACCCAATTCAGGAGAGAGTTAATGTTATAATCACCTAGACTATAACCGATAAAAACAATAGTATGGGTAGCCATTAACGTTTTCATTAGATTGCTTATTAATGGAAAATTCCGTTCATAGTTCATATAGTCACTTTCTTTAAGAACCACATGTTTCCCTTTATAGCCTTTAGTAAAATCACCATGCACCTTAAGTAGGTATCTAGAAGAGGTTGCTCTTGCGATATCTTCTTCAGAACTAATTACACTTAAGTACTGTCCCCGTTGCCAACATGCTTTTTCAATTAGATCATCATAGTTTGTCGTAATGATATGGACAGGATTCATTGCTAGAATCTTTTCATGTATTGAATTGGTATCTCTATCCACTGAAAATACATCTTGAAGAACTTTATCGTATGCTTCTTCACCTTCGACGTCGTGAAAAATTTGTGGAATTCTTAGATACTCATCTGATGAATAATCATCTTTCTTTTCTTCTCCATACAATTTAATATGATATTTATTTACAAGTTCTCCCCATTGAGGATAGTCAGAGAGTCTTGAAATTCCTGCACCAATAAAAAATATTAAGTTGTCATTTTTTGCAGCCTTTGTTATATCCTGAATATACTGATAGATTTTTTTGTCCATGCTTCCCCATCTTCCCTCACTGCTTATTAGAAAAAATTAGATTAATAACCTAATATTTCTCTACTTTCAAATATAAGATAAATAACTCAAAAAGTAACTATTTAAGGAAAAAGATTATGAAATAAGTATGTCTATTTTAGAGCCAATCGGCTATAATCTTTCCTTATTCTATCGCCTTCAAGAAAACAAAAAAGCAATCAACATAATTAAATGCTGATTGCTTTTTTAGCGAAATATAATAACTAGAATTTTATTTTATCATTCTTTATCACTAATTTTATTTATAATATGCGTTCTTCTGTTTAAAGCAAATTTTAAATTAAAGTTTGTTTTACTTATTACTACAACATTTTTTATACTTCTTACTACTACCGCAAGGACAAGGATCATTACGACCGATTCTTATACTTTTAGTGAGACTCGGTTGAGATTTAACGGTTTTTTGATAAAAGTCTTCATAGGGATCTTTAATCAAGTTATAATTAAAAAAGCTAATATCATAATCATCTTCTTTAATCTTATAAATGGGTATATATCCTCCCTTAAAACAACCATTATAAGGTTTAATTGCTATAGGACATTTTAAAAACTCTTTAAACTCGTCTACAGATGGGTATTGTTCCTTCCATAAATTCTCTTGAAAGAGTTCTTCTACTTCACTACTTACAGATATCCCTTTAACTTGTGGTGTCATGAAAAATTTTAAAAGGGATGATGAATCCATGATTTCTATATCATCCAGAATAAATGTTGAGAAATTCAGTAAATTTGTACAAACTAATTTTATAACCTTATCTTCTTCAATTGGATCGTCAGGTAATTTAAAACTACACTGTTCCTTTAACTTCTCCCAGTCTTTCTTGTAAGTATTAGCTCGTCTAACTACTTGATGAACACCCTCTTTAATTATATCTAAGGCGTCTTTATACTCTGTATCCGAAAAAGGAATTTTCAGATGTTTAAATTCTATTAGCAGAAGGTGATCTTTAAACTTTGCAATAAAATCATATTGAATATCTTTTCCGTCACAGGATACAAATTCCATTTTATTTGTATTAACATCAATGTGGGGATTAAACGAAAGAATAAACCTTAGATTGTTCTCAAAATCAGTTCCTTTTTGCGATATATGTTTGTTCAATTTAATGTTAGTTGCTAACAATTCTATCGTTCTTACTATATTCATTCTTAAGACTAGAGTTGGACAGAGTATTACTTTATTATTACCCGCATAGATGAGAGGTTGAGAAAATATATCGAACCCTCTCTCATTTTTAAAAATAAAGATATTTATAATTTTTTCAGAGATGTGCTTTTCTAGTCTGTAAATTTCTGCAAAATGATTTATTAAGCTATTTTTGTCCACAATAGGTGCTAATTTTTTATATTCTTTATCATTTTCTTCATCAAAATTAACTTCAATAGATATTTGGTAAATTTCACTTATTGTATATAGATACTCAACACCCTTAAGAATATCGTCTAACTTCAAATCTTTATAGTTTAAAGTATGATAAATCTCATCTAATGATTGTATTTGCCCTTTTATTAGATTTTTCATAAATATATTGGCTTTAAAGTATTCTTTTTTTTCTAGTGCGAATAAGGTATTTATTTCATCTGGATCAACCTTTTTAGAGAGTGTATTTAAATATCTACCAGATTTTTGATTTTCTTTTATGTTTCTTGAATGTTCTTGTTGAGTATTGATAAATTCACGATAGCTATTTCTTCTTACACCAATGTATTCTTTTTTATACTCCTCTTTAGAAGCAGGTATAAAGGTATAAATATTATTATCATCAACTCCTGTTTTCCTCAATTCCCATTTTCTGTATTTAAATTTCCCCCAGACCAAGTTTAATAAATTTCGTTGGTGTGTTAAATATAAAATTTCTTCAAAGCTTGCAATATGATACGGAGAAACATCTTTATTTACAAAGTTTTCTTCTTTATCAATCGTTTCTTGCGATATATAGTAAAGGTACTTAAACAACGTGTCAGCTGTTTCAATTAATCCTTCGTAATTATCTGTTTCAGAAACACTTAAATTTTCGTTATCATCTGTCTTAAATCTAGCTACTTCATTTTCCATCCCTGTTATATAAGCTGCCTTTGCAGAATGCTTCAATTGATTCTTTCTAAAAAGTCTATTTTGATCCTGTATGTAAATACAAAACATTTGTAGCTGCTCAGATATTGAATAGTCTGAAAAATTATTTTCTTTTAGCCTATTTGCATTACTTTGCAAATTTTTATGAATAATTTTGATTGTTTGGTATACCTCACTAAAATCTCTTGCGAATTTTTCTATATTAACATCTTTATTAATTAACTGGATAGATGCTAATTTAAAAGAGTGTAACAAGACTTCAAGCTTTTTCTCCTTAAAGTTTATTTGGAGAGGTTCAGGTAGAGTATTACTTAATAATAAACTTCTTTTAAAATTATCTGGACTTTCAATATATAAGTTTGCGATTATATCGGCTGCTAATTCTGCATTAGAATTATCTAATGCAACTTTTAATTTTTTCAGCTGCACTTGCTCTCACTCTCCAGTATGAAATCACATTAATTCGATTCTAGATAACTAGACTCTTTTAATACAACCTCTAATTTGTTTATTTCATCAACTCTCAAATAAAATAATAGCATATATTACAATAAATATTATTTTTTTTGTAAAAATGCATTACTTTAGTAAGGTCACTTACTATGTCTTTAGATTCATAGAACGAGCAAGGATATTTTTAACAACTTAAATAACATTGAATAAAGAACGTTTGTTCGTATATAATAAAGAACAAATGTTCTTTATTGAGGAGTTATTCCAATGGATTATGGGCAGCTACCAAACAGAGTTATTATTTGCATAGACATGAAAAGTTTCTTTGCTTCGGTTTCTTCTGTCATACGGGGATTAAATCCGTTGAAAACAAGGCTTGCAGTTGTAGGAGATATCAAACGTTCGGGATCTGTTGTGTTAGCAGCCACACCTTTATTAAAGAAAGAAGGGATCAAAACCGGCAGCCGTCTTTTTGAAATTCCTAAAAGGAAAGATATCCATGTAGTAAATCCATCAATGGAGAGATATATCAAAGCATCTAACTATATTTCAAGTTTGGTATTGCAGTATGTAGCTCCTGAAGACTTTCATGCGTATAGTATTGATGAGTTGTTTATTGATGCGACAGCTTCTTTGCATTTATTTGCTCGAACACCAGAGGAACTAGCTCATCGTATACTTAATGAGATCTATCGCAAAACACGGCTGACAGCTACCGCAGGAATCGGTCCTAATCTCTTACTGGCTAAAGTTAGCTTAGATCATGAAGCGAAGCACAGTCCAACAGGGGTTGCGTATTGGAGATATGAGGATATTCCCTTTAAGTTATGGTCGATTCATCCAATGAAGGATTTCTGGGGGATCTCATCAGCTACAGAAAGACGCTTAAACCGTTTAGGCATCTATACCATAAAAGAACTTGCTCTTTCTTCTAAAGAGATGTTACAAAAAGAATTTGGCATCATGGGAGAGGAACTTCATCAACATGCGAATGGGATTGATTTTAGTCGCATTTCTGATGTGTACATTCCTAGCTCTCGTTCCTTTGGAAAAAGTCAGATTCTCTTTCGAGATTATACAAGCCGAAAAGAAGTGGAATTATTACTATTGGAGCTATTGGACGATGTTTGTTTTCGTTTACGCATGCATCAAGTGGTGGCTCAAACGATCCATTTATCCATTGGCTACAGCAAACAAACAGGTGGAGGATTCTCTAGGCAAAAGAAAATGGGGCGAGCTTCGAACTTAAGCCAAGATATTTTCCCTTATTGTTTAACCATTTTACATAATTTTGATAATGGCATGCCGATTCGCTCAATTGGGATTTCATTATCCAATACTAGCATTGAAGAAGAGGAGCAAATGAGCTTATTTGAGGATATCGATCAGCGTGAAAGAGCCTATGCTCTTGCCAAAACGATTGATGAGATTCGGCTGCGTTATGGGAAGAATAGTGTATTACGTGCGTCTAGTCACCTTCCTTATTCAACAGCTCGTTATCGAAATGGCCTTATGGGTGGCCATAAAGCGTAAGGAGGAAAAAGAGATGGAACCTAGAGGAATGAAAAAATGGCGTCCATTCGCCACTATGCCAGAGCAATATATAGGGTTACAGGAAGTCATAAATAAGCAAGCAGAAGTAGCTCAACCTGTTTTAACAGAAGAGCAAATGGAACAAATCAATTTCACCTTGATTGAAGCCTTACATACAAATAAACAAGTATACCTTACCTATTATAAGCAAGGCCAATGCATAACAGAGACAGGATTCATTCAGTTTGTCGATTCTCTTGGGGATTTATTTATTTTCATTGATGACGTATTTGAGTTAAAGAATAAAATGAAATTAAATGCACTGATTGATGTTCGCTTTGTATGAGGATAAGATAAACAAGCTAGACATCTAGATTACATACTAAAAAAGAAACCAACATAGGGAGTGGAGAAATTTGTTTACCATAGAAAATCATATTAACTCATTGAAGGAAGGACTTCAGCAACATTCCGATGCCCTAATTGAACGTATAAAAGAAACATGTAAGTTCAATTATTACAAAGAAATTGACTTATTAGACTATACAGCTTTCGTTCAAGCATCCGAAATTACCCTTAGGATGTTTTCTATAGACAAAGATGCAAACGAAGTCTTTTATGAAGGAAATGACAGTAGTATTTTTTCAGGTAGCTGCGATTTGCTTGACGAAATTGAAACGTATAGCATACCTGATGACAAAGAAGATGAATTTTGGGAGTTCTATGAAAAATCCGACCAAGAAATATCGGAAGCTGAAACAAAAGCTATTGTAGAATGGTTTGTGGAGTGTTGGAATAAAGCAGACGGAAAAGGTATTACGTTACCTGCCTATTTTAGTTTTCATGATTATGATACATGCTACGATTTACAAAATGATAAATGGATTACTGATGGAGATAAATGGGATGATTAAGTTCTAACATTTGTTTGCTCTTATTTAAATTAATCTAATAAGAGGCCATTAGAAAAGAAAGATTAACTTCGGGGAGAAACGGCAGCAAGCAATCAATTTTAATAAAGCTTAGGACTGTAAATATAAGGGGTAAAAATAATGAATGAATTTTATAACGCGTTAACATATGTAAATGAGAACTTTTATGAACCAAATCACTTCGTTATAAAAGCTATTCGAGAAGAAGCTCAGAATTCAGATTATGGTGCTGGTATATTTCAGCTGAATTCAAAATCTGTACGATTTAGGGTGGCAAAAACTACACCGAGTAAGGTAGGGCAATTCGTATCCTTTTGGGAAAAAGATGAGACACATAAAAACCAAGCCTTTTCGTATGAAAAAGCTACCGATTTATTAGTTATTAATACCTTCACTAGTACAAATAGACTTGGACAATTTGTTTTTCCAAAAGAAGTTCTTTTAAAACAAAAAATCCTTAAAACGGCTACCACAAAAGGTAAAATGGCAATTAGAGTGTATCCGATATGGGATACACCAACTAGCAAACAAGCTATTAAAACACAAAAATGGCAATTAGAATATTTTGTTGAGACGAATAATCTGCCCCGCCAAAAATTATTAAAGCTTTACTCCTAGAGTGGCAACGATTAAAGCCTTACATAAGAATAAACAAGCACACCTTACATATTATAAGCAAGGCCAATACATAACAGAGACAGGATTCATTCAGTTTGTCGATTCTCTTGGGGATTTATTTATTTTCATTGATGACGTATTTGAGTTAAAAAATAAAATGAGGTTAAGCCAGCTCATCGATGTTCGCTTTGCGTAGTTCCTGAAGAAATCGTGTACAAGAATCATTTATTTGGGTGGATATACATTCATGTACAATTTTAGAGTCTACACGTTACGTGACGGTTCAAAGAGAATCATTAAATTAAAAGAAGGAGAATCCTTTAAACAGGAACTTCAAAGAGCCGGTATTCAAGAAACACAAATTTTTCAGATGCAACTAGTGGAAAAACCAGAGTAATCTTAACATATACCTTTTATATAGACCTAATTGTGGTAGTCTAATAAAAGCCAAATAGAAAAGAGTGATTAACCTGGAAGAAATAAAGGAGCAAGAAATAGATCTTGATAAAGTGTATGAATACGATGAATTTCCGGATAAAGTTAGTGGCAGATGCGATAACTGCAACTCATCTTACTTCAAAAGTTCCGTAAAAGGTGGCGTTTTCTTACGTGA
>Ga0268252_1002119_pt1 | contig 10304 bp, 9 predicted proteins | sample AgamicMgSfrz_FD_200244 | JGI IMG/M metagenome (GOLD analysis project Ga0268252, IMG submission 200244) | Agave microbial communities from Guanajuato, Mexico - Mg.Sf.rz (v2) (version 3) | ecosystem: Host-associated > Plants > Phyllosphere > Phylloplane/Leaf | place: Guanajuato, Mexico | collected... | reverse complement strand
CCTTTTTTAAAAAAACCTTTTAGTAAAAAAATAGCTTTTAAAAAGGATAAACAGAAAATCAGAAGAAAAAGGATAACGTAGAAAGTGAGTTATTCGCTAGACTATCTATTTTAAACAAAAAATTTGGAGGTTTTACAAATGAACAAAACAGAATTAATTAACAAAGTTGCCGAAGTAAGCGAGATTTCTAAAAAGGATGCTGCTAATGCTGTAGATGCAGTATTTGCAACTATTACTACAGCTCTTGAAAATAATGATAAAGTACAACTTATCGGTTTCGGTACATTCGAAGTACGCGAGCGTTCTGAACGTCAAGGTCGTAACCCACAAACTGGTGAGGAAATGACAATTCCAGCTTCGAAAATTCCAGCTTTCAAACCAGGTAAAGCATTGAAAGATGCAGTAAAATAGTCGCTTGAGCGCTTACATACCAAGGTTTGTAGCGATTTCAAAGTTCACTAAGGTATTAGTGTCTAGAAAAAGCATATAAAAAAGCTCACTAGAATCTCTTCTAGTGAGCTTTTTTTAATATTTGAGGGAAAGGATTATCGACCATCTTTAAGGAATTAAAAAATCAAAAATTAAATTCAGAATGGAAACTCAGTTTTCTTTTCTAAATCTATCTTTGTATATTTCCCCATGTAAGCAATGCGCAGTTCTTCATTTTCGTTAGATAATTCTTTAATCCGTTCTTCGAGCAGAGAAATATATTTTTCTTTTTGTTCAAGAGCTCTCGCTAAATCCTCAGTTTTTTTGTTTTGTTGTTTAGAGGAAATTTGTTCAAAGCCCTCAGATTCTTTTTTAAGCTCTTTTGCTTCCTCTTCGAGCTGTGAATACCATGTGTTTAAGTAATCAATGTAGGGGCTTTTCCAAAGGCTTCTGCGGCTAGATAAACCCAATTTAGGATAAATCATATCAAAAACTTCGTTTTTGGTGATTTTTGAACGCCTACCTTTACTAAATTGAGTCCTTAAAGCTCTTTTAACTATGCGAGTTGCTTGATACAGGTCATCTTTTGTGTATTTGTTGTTAGCCATTTATGACTCCTTTCTTGAGAAACATAAGGGCTTCTTGAAACGTGAGGGTAGGTTTGGTTTTTTTATATTTACGATAGTAAGTCTTAGCCTTGGAATATAGTTGGTTTTCAATGTTTTTTGTTGCTTTCGCATCTATTTCAAATTTTTTAAAAAGGTTTTGGAAGGTCTCATTTAAAAGTTCCTTAATATCTTCTGAACGATAGGTAATAACTTCTCGTTCTAACTTGTTCTTTTTTGCTAAATCATCATTATGAGATAAGAGGAGTATATACCGTAATATTTCAGCTTTATGCTCTTCGAGCTTGTCACTATCAGGCATATACTTTTGGCAACTAAAACAATGAAGTTCGGTATGACCACAATTTACAATCTCCGTTGCCAGGCAATTATGGGTTCTTATTGGGAAACCTGTTGATAAGGGTTGTTTTCCTGTGTTATTAGGTAATTTTCCTTTTTGTTTCTCCACCTTACTAATTATGTTTTCTAAGAACAGTTTTGCACTTTCTTTTCCTTCTGAAGTTAGGCTTTGTTTCTGTGCCCGTTTCAAAGTTTGCTCCAAAGGAGTTCCGTCGGCAGTTTGCTGAGATTCTGGAAGTTCGACTAAATGACTCCAAATTCCTTTTTCAGCTATTTTTTTATAATAAGCCTGTATCTCAGGTGGTTTGGTTTCCAAATAGGGCAACTGAGAGTCAATGTTTAGTTGCCCAAGTTGTTCTTGTATATCTTCGGCACTTTTCCCTTTTATTTTCATGTAAACGGCATTCATTCTTCTTAAGTCGTGACTAGTGTAGTATCTAGAGGCACTGACATTACTCCACAACTTCTCTTGAACATCTCTTAAAAAATTATTAATACTTGATACTAAAAGAGGTCCATCATCATAAATATTCGCAAATAAGCGATAATCTGTTTCATCATCACCATAATAATACTCTTCGCTTGATATTTTAATTTTTGAACTTGGTGCCATTGTTTGAAGCTGTTGAACCCATTGAACCAAATCTTTTGTAGCAGGCAGGGTATGCGGTTCACCGTTTTTAGTTTTATGGAAGTGTATAAAAACGTTGCCTTCTGCATCTCTCGGTAGGCAATTCTTTTTTAAAAGTAAGACCTCTGCCAAACGTTTTCCAGTTACTAGCTGAATTAAACAAGCTCTTCTAGCTCTTAAATGGAATAATTTATTTTCGTCAAACGTATCAGACTGGTCTTCTAGAAGAGTGGAGATAAGAGCGTGAACCGAACCAAAATTAAGTAACTTACCATACGCTCTTTCTTTATTAGAAACACTTATTGGAATAATTCGGTTGATATTTATCTTCAAACTGTTTATGTTAGAGTAACATTCTAGCCAAATTCTCAACGAAGTTTTTATATTGCCTTTATCGTTCTTAGGAAGTGTTTGGAAAGAATGTGATGAAAGGGTGTCTATGATGCCGCCCGAGAGGGCTTGTTCCGTTGAAAGTATGTACCCATTTTGAATCATAAGCGTCGCAAATTTTCTTAGAGCACTAGAATAAGCTCGAAACGTTCCCCATCTAATGGAAGATAGAGCTTGCCGTTGCGTTGTGCCATCTTCAAGATGAAAAGTTAAAAGGTAGCCGCCTTCAGCCTTACCTTTTAAAATTTCAAATGTGAAATGGTAAAGATGCTGAGCAATTTCACATGCATTTTCTTTTATCAACATATCCCATTTTGCTTTTTCGGATTCTAGGATAGTAATTCTATCTTGGGTGTTAGGGACAAAGGTAACATGTGAAAGGGGTTCATCTTTTAAAATTATTGCTACAAACCTAGCCACTTTCTTGTTTCTTGTCATTAAATATTCAATTTCAGTGTCACTAATGGTTCGAAACGTATAACCCTGTAGCAGACCATAACCGCATAGCCACAGTTTGAATACAGTTTGAGTAACTCGTTTTTTAAAATCGGCTCTAGCCTTTGGAACGTTCGCATTTACTTTATCAAAGGAATCGTAATTTTTTTCAAAAAGCTCATCGAGCTTTGTGAAATTGTCCAGTTGTTCAATTGGGTAATGAACGTAGCTAACAGGGGATTGGAAAGCGTCGCTTAAATTAAATTGTATACGCTGAAAAAATGCTAGTTTTAGAGCGTAACCAACCTCGCTTTTGGTTAATGATTTTAGTTCTGTGAAATAGTCAATTGGTGTATCAAAAAATGATTGAGACATAGATTTCTTGCTTAGCATGTTTCTTTCAAAGTGGTTGAAATGTCTTTTTACACCAAGCTCTACAGGCACATTTGTAATTACTATAGAGCGTTGTTGCTGGGGAAGTAGATTATTGTTCATTTTGTGCTCCTTTCCAATTAATTGAAAACCATAGAAGTAATTTCTTCTTCTGATATCTTTAAATCCATTAATCTTTCCTTGATTAATCCTATGGCTGTTAATTTATTTTGAGTAATAGTATTCTCATAACTAAAGTCTACACTTTCATCCTTAAACTCAACGAACTCGAATGTTAACTCCTTCAAAAGTTTTACAGCGCCTTCAATTTCTTCTCGTGTCATCATAAAGCTAGGACAACTCCAGCATTTTAAGTAGTGTCTACAAGTACCATCTTCATCAAAACAAAATCCCATTTCAGTTCTACGTCCGTGTTTCTTGATAAACTCTTCCATAGTCAACTCTTTTGTTAAGTCATAAAGTAATTCACTTGTAGGTTCATTAGTAGTTAACGCTTCAATAAGCCTTAAGTAAAACTTGCCAGTTATCTCACCTTGTTCGTATTTGTCAATAGCTCTGTATAATAATGCTTTCTTTGCATGAGCGCTTTTAATATAAGTTTTGGTCATGGTAGAATTTGAGTGTCCAGCTGCAACTTGCGTAGCTTCTAAACTTCCAGTTTGCTTGAGTATTTCTGTTAAGATATGATGACGGAACCCATGCGCTCCACCTAAAGACGACTCTTCGAGTTTTAAAATAGAGGATACTTTAGGCTTTATTTTATTATTGAAAAAATCCCAAACAATGTATCTATTAAGTACCCACGGAGATTCCGAAAGTTGGAATAAATGGACATACCTATCTTTTGTTTCATCATTGTAGAGCGCAGGGAAATTTGCTACTTTTGCTCTTGTTTGCAAAGCGCTAACCGCCTCAATTCCTAATTTATCTACAAAAGGAAATTGACCGCCCTTGTTTCCTGCTTTATCTGCATTCCGTGAATAAATTCCATAAGCATTTGGCTCGTTAGGAAGGCGTTGTAAGGCATCTTCAGCTTGAAGGTTAAGCACAAAGCTGAAGCGCGCAGGACAAGAAACTATAATCCTCCAAAAAAAGAGGCATAGTTGTTCTAGTTCATTTTTAGGTTGGTATTTTGTAAGAATCTTAACAATCTCATCAGCTATATTTTCATCTGTGAACGCACGACCATTTCCTTTTCTACTGTGTTCTTTTGCCTGTTTGCTCAAGCTTTTCCAAAAGCTCTCAGGAAACTCTAATTCTTTTGGAAAGAAACTATTTTCATTGGCTCCCCATAAAAAAAATTTCTTATATTTAGCAATCATTACACTAACGCTGCTGACTTCTCTATTATCACTCAAAAGAAAATTAGTGAGAGATTCGAAATCCTCCCATGTAAATTGAGAGCAGTCTTTTAAGGAATGAAGTTCTAGATAATCCATCAGAACTTTTAAGCATTGACCAACTCTGGTAATATAAATGGGCTTGGCATCAGCCCGAACAAGATAATCATGATATTCTCTAAACATTTCACCCCAACAGGGGTCGGGAAAGAGGATGGTTGTCCAATTGCTAGTTCGAGGTTTTTTTACAATCTTATGAGTGTATCCAAGTTTTAATCGTAGGTCATTGACCGTCTTTTTACTTAATCTTCTGTTATAAGTAATAGGGGTTTTATCAAGGTCTTCATCTGTAATTTCTCTAAACGGTTTCATGAGAAAAAGCGTTAAAAAGATAATCACTTTAAAACTCCCATTCTTGGTGTTGTTGTTGGTTTTGATAAGTGCCCATTCATTATCTGTGAGCAAAGGATATTCTCTGACCCATCTTTTAATCTGGTTAGCTGTTCCTGAGATGCCATAGCGTTGAAATAAATAGTCATAAAGGAACTGTCTATACTCCAAATTTAAATATATCTTCTTCTTCCAAGCCCAAAATAGGATATATTCTAGCTCAGATACATTTCTAAATTGAATACCTTTTTCTTCAATTGGTGATGAGAGCCATTCTTTACCTGAAGGATATCGCTCTTGGAGCTGTCCTACGACTACTCTGTAATTTTTCACACGGTGTGTTGTCACATGTTCTTGAGTTGATTTAGGAATCTTTTCTTCGAACTCTTCGAATGGTACCCATTCCATTTTTTTCACCCCTTGGAAGCAACACGAAAAGTGTCACTTATGTCTCTAGCTTTTTCATCTGACTCATCGTTGTTATCGTGTAAATAATGTGAATATATCCCTAAAGTAACTTCTTTATCTGAATGACCTAGGTGACGTTGTACATCTTCAACAGAGTGTTTTAGTACTCTTAGGCAGTATGTTGCATAATAATGTCTGAAAGTGTGTGGCGTTATTTCTTGCAAAACGGATTCTTTATCTAAGTAGTTAGATAAGGTGTTTTTTAATTTGTCATAGACCGTTCTTCCAGTGATACGCTTGCCTATACGAGAAGGTGCCCTAGATACAAATAAGTAAGGGTGTTTACTTCCTGCTCTTTTCATTACTAATTCTCTTTCTTTCAGCGCATCAAGTAATAGTGATGAAAATTCATCTTGGGAGAAGAAAAGGGGTATTGTTCTATCTTCAGACGTTTTATTCCTTGACTGGAAATGACCGTTTGCATCGTTTCTATTAACGACGTTACATACCCACTTATCAATGCTAGGAACAAATTTAATATCACCACGTAAGTGGTCTTTTAACTGTTCAATTGCTTCAAAGTAATTTAAACGAAGCAATTTTTTTGGTAAAGTTGATGTGTCTATCATTAGGTTCGCAGCTTCTGATTCTCTTAGTCCAAAACATTTTAAAATGTGAAACAAGAAGGTGTTTTGTCTTTTGTTTGTAGGTAAAGATGAAAAGAACACATTCATTTCTGTGACTGTAGGAATTCTTTCCTTGAGTGCTGTATATCTTTTTGTAGAGCCTTTTATTCCGATGCCAGCTCTGTCCATAATGTATTTAATATCGAATACTGAAACTTGAACATTGCCTAATGTTCCTGACAGAAATGTTTCTTTGTACTTTTTCTTTACAGGAATCTCTCCGAGATTAAGGTAACTGTATTTATGCGTTCGTCTCTTTAAGAAAATAAAATATTTAATAGCAAGGGATACGATATTTGAAACATAAGATGAAGGCAATTTGCCCCACGGAACCTTCTCTCTGCCACCGTACTCGTCCATTTGAATTGTTAGTACCTTTCCTGCTGTTCTCGCTTCTCTGTGAAGAGGTACATATTCAAAAACAGCCCATTCAATGGCTTTATCAGGTAAAGGGTAGTCAGCAGTTCCTTTGGTTTCAACTAATCGTAAATAGTCAACGAAACCAGTTAGGATTATCATTAAATCTCCATCTAATATGTCCATATCCCAAAGCATTAGAAAGTCCAGTAACTTTTTCATTTGGTATCCATAGTTGCGAATTGTGTTTATTGAGTAATTTTCATTTTTGCATTGTAATAGAAATGATGTTGCTTCATGGTGGGTTGAATGGTCAGGGGTGCAAATGGAAATTACATTGGTTTCGGCAAAGAAATTCGTATAATGTAAACCATTTATTCTTAGTTTGTTGTAGTATTCAGCGAAGGCTTTCAATCTCTTATCGTTATCTAATATATCGGCAATAACAAAGAAATCAGCGAAACTCATTCAGTTATTCCTCCAGCCAATTGTATATTTCAATATCTGATGGCTTGCTCGAAGAGTAAGTGTTTCTTCTTGCTACTTTCTTATCCTTTTTCACGGCTATGTCTGAAGGTTTGTATCCCTCTTGTATAGCTCTTCTAAACCAAGCTAGTGGATTTCTTACATGTTTAGACTGTTTGTAACAGCACAGGACTTCAGCAGTTCGTTGAATTCCAATGTAGGTGAATAATCCAATAAGTTCTTCGTAAGGTTCATACCCAGTAGTAGCATAGAACATGTTAATGATAATTCCTCTTACTTCATCTTTCGAATAGTGTTCTGATTGTCGGTTTGATTGATTCATTGTTTATCTCCCTTCTATTTGTATAGATGTTATTGAGGTAAGTACTACAATTGAACTTTCAAATATATTCCAAAAACTTGTAACTTGAATTATAATACATTGTCGAATCAAAGTACACTAAAAATTCTGAATTATTAGTGTACTTTAGGTGGATTTATACGGTTAATATAAATATTTTGGAGTTTTTAGAGTGATTTATAGTAGATTACATATACACCATTGATACGTATATATAAAGAATGTCATGAGTTAGCTCTTTATAGGGGGAACATAACAAAAAATTAAGGAGCTACTTTATAGCTATGGTAGGTATTTAACAATTAATTGTTAAATGGGAGGGGAATAAACATTTATTGCATAATGTAACATACTTACAGTAGTGTAAATCAAATGTGCAAAAATAGAGCCTCAAAAATTTTGAGGCTCTATTTTTGGTGAAACGTAAACGTTTCTTGGTATTCTTTTTCTTTCCAAGCTATCACAATATTTAAATTGGTTGCCTCATTTTGAGGATGTTTTTAACAAATGCTTCTTTGTAATTAGTGTATTCATTTATCTCAGTAGATGCCTTTTTTAAATACTCCAATTTAACCTCTAAATACTGTTTTCTTGCAGTTTCATTCGAATTTAGATAATCCCTAAAAAAGATTAGATTATTCCAATGTTCTTTTTCAAGTTCTACCAAATGGATATAATGTGTTTTTTCTTGATGAGTTTTATCAGTAAATTTTGCAAATATGATTTTTTTAGGTATTTTCACTCTCAATTGTAAAAAACCAACCTTCTTTAACCCACTGATTATTGTTCTATTAAAGTTTTGTAAATCGTCAACTCCTATTAAGATATCCAAAATGGGTTTTGCCGACATGCTCTTGATTGCTGTACTGCCAATATGTTCAACCTGATTTTCTTTAAGGTGTGTATTTGCTATTATTTCTTTTTTTACTCTAATAAACTCTTCGTTCCATTCTGATGTGTAATCAACTAATCTTACTTCATCCTTTTTAAGACCTAAGTTCACGAATTCAACCCCCTGTGAGATTTTTTCTTAACTAACAGCCTCTACCTTATTAGTTTACCATTAAAATCCAAACGTTGTATCTCGTAACTTCCTTTGAAAATACTTTGAAAAATGAAGTGAAGTGAAGTGAAAATACTAATGAAGAGAGAGTTTAACATAAGCCCCTTTCGGGGCTAACTCAATCCTTTATAGAGATATTCAACGTAGCATATTAGACATTGTATAAAACTAAGTCCATCACAATAATATATGTGTGTATTTCTTTTGTGAATGTGGGCTTACTCCGCACATTCACCCCAAGGAATTAGTTTGTTATCTTTCCCATAGCAGTCAATATAGAAAGGCTTCATTTTTTCTATATTGGTATTACGTGGGAGCTTTTTAAAATGTACAAAATACGTTCCTTTTTTTATTGGAACAGTGTATGAAGATTTTTTATCCAGAGTAGCGAGTCGTAGTGTATGAATGCGATTTTCCTCATTAAACCCATAAACCAAATTATATGGAACATTATTATACGGAACATCATCAAGGTACATAGCGTAATTGTTTATTTTTTGTGAAGTAGAAGCTAATCCCCCAATGAAAGTATATTTGTTTTTTTCTTTTTTGAATATCGCGTCACCTAAATGCTTTGTATGGTATGGGCTAAAAGTATATAAAACTATATAGTAATGTTTCTTCGGAGTTTTAACCATTTTTACAATGTTAACAGGTTTTGATGAATCAAAATCAGGTACTTTCTCCTTTAAGTTGTCTATAATTTGACGTTTAATCGTATCAGGATATGTTGTCTTGGCTAAAGTGGGTGAACAAGCGATTAAATTTAACAGTAAAGCAATTGTAAATAAACAAATGAGACATTTACGCACTTCACATTCCTCCTAGAATACTGGCTTGTACATACCTTTATAATTAGGATATCCCATATTAATATGATTAACAGGAAAGGATTATGAAATTTTAACTCATTATGATGCTTTCATTTTCTTCAAATGTGTTTTTTATCTATTGTGAATAGTTTTGTATGTAATGAGGAATTCTATCTACAAATTGAATCCAAGGAGCAAGATACATATGAAAAAAATAATTCTTTCATTATCAGTAATAATAATGTTTTGTACAGTATCTGCTATCAATGCACAAGCTACACCAAATGAAAAGTTTATAGTAGATACTATTACGCAAGACTTTATAAAAACCCACAATATTAAAGTAGACGGTTACAAGTACTCACCCATGAGAGGATTTTTTCCTGATAAAGATAACTTATCCTCTGAACAGAAATCATTGCAAAACGTTGTTAAGAACATAGCTGAAGAACAGATGATGGGTGATTGGGCTCCTATAATATATCTTAATGAAGAAAATAAAAAAGGATATGCTTTAGAAAAAAGACTAAGTGGAATGAACAAGTTACATGTATTATCTTATAATGAGACGTCTCAAGAGTGGAAAATAGAGCAGAATGTTGACAAAATGGGTACAGATTTAGCTGATTTAGGGCTTTTAAAAAGAGCTAATTGAAAAGGCTGCTCTGAAATAAAAGTAACTTTATTTCACAAAGAAGTAGCTGTAGCTCCTAAAAGATAGAGAAAGCTAATATTACTTAGCCCATCTCTATCTTTTTGATTTACTGTGTAAAATGTATAACATTTGATAGAAATACTGTTTATTCAATGAATACCAAAATACTGTTAACTTTTAATAAAAGCGAGGGGATACCTCTTTTTTAAAAAAACAGGAGAAGTTATTTAAATCGGTGTAATATTTTTTGAAGGGATTTTTTATGAAGAATATTTTTGTTTTTGCTATAAGCCCCTAAATGTTCGTCTCTCCATTATGTTAGAGGTTATTGGTTGTTGTTGTAAGAGTCTACAAAGAGCCTGTTAAGAGCCTGTTAAAAACTAATGTCATTTCCTATACTGTATGTATTACTCATTCTTTAAATAAGGTTCACTGAACATTTAGATTAGTTAGTGAACTTTGAATACTATTTACCTGTTGATACCCTTGTGTTTTTTTAGTATTATATTTTTAATAGTAGATTA
>Ga0268252_1002117_pt1 | contig 10322 bp, 17 predicted proteins | sample AgamicMgSfrz_FD_200244 | JGI IMG/M metagenome (GOLD analysis project Ga0268252, IMG submission 200244) | Agave microbial communities from Guanajuato, Mexico - Mg.Sf.rz (v2) (version 3) | ecosystem: Host-associated > Plants > Phyllosphere > Phylloplane/Leaf | place: Guanajuato, Mexico | collected... | reverse complement strand
GATTTTAATAAATATCGACAGAAGATGGAGGGAGGGCGAATAGATGGAAGAGTGCTGCGTGTAGTATGCGGCTTATAAATCAGAAACGGCGAACTCTATTCACGTATCACGGACAGAGCGTATGTAGTGAAGGGTGCGCATTCGAGCTAACAGGTATAGAAGAGGACGTTATGGACGAATAAAAAAGACGCTCGTATGAGCGCCTATTATGCGTTTTGTTTCACTTCGGTTTTATCTTTTGCAGCAGCTTCGGCTTGCTGCTTACGATTGCCGTCACGACCTTTATTGCCTTTTGGCTTTTCTTCTTTCGGTGCTGCTGGTGCTTCGGATTTAGAAAGAACTTCAGCAGCTTCCCGATGTATTCTCTCGGCGAATATATCCTCGTGTACGAATGCGAATACGCCTGCATACTCGTTAAAACTTTCGTCTAGGAAATACTTTTGACTTTTCTTAGGCTCTTTCGGATAGATTCCCGCTTGTTCGATGAACGTTTTAGCGCTCGCATATGCTCTATCACCACTAAAGCGGAATGGTTTCTTTTCCTTATCTGCATGCTCGCTATCGAAGCGAATTAAGTAGATTGTACCGTCAACGTGTCCGACTTGAATATCTGTAGGTTGCGATTTAGTTATACCGAATCGTTTCTGCGTATCAGAGTTCATGTAGATGCGTCCTTGCGAATCAATGGAAATGTACGGACTTTCTGACTTTTGCTTTTCATTAGAGAAGATACCAAAGTTCATTTTTATCAACCTTTCACATATAGAATTTTCACATTTAAGTATACACGCAAATCTAAAAGGGGGCAATACACAACATGGGCGTATCTAATTACGACAAGGAAGCAGGCACGAAAAAATACGAAATGAAATATACACTAGACACGGCGGAAGGATTCGAAAAACTACTAGAAGATACGCACAAGATACGAAGTAGGGCGCTAGAGCGTGGCGATATGGCTGCAATAGACCTATTAATAGACCTAGAGAGTGCTATCGAAATAGCGCCACTAACAGACAAACAACGAAGAGCGATAACGTTATACTACGAAAACGATTTAAGCCAAGAAGAAACGGCTAAACGAATGGGCTGCGATACATCAACGGTAAGTAGACACCGAAAAGCGGCATTAAAACACATTACGAAAGTATATAAAGACTGGAATTATAACTAGGAGGAAACGACAATGACAACGACCGAAGAAAAAAAGATCATAAATGCAAAAGAGTACAAAGAACAGTTCAAAACAGTATTTACAGGCGACTTTAAGAGGCTTTTCGCAGAGGAAGCGAAGAGGCTCGTAGAGCTAATGCTGCCGCTACTCGACCGCATGGAAGCCGTAGAGTTCTTAACAGAGCGATTTTTCGAAGATGTGGGGTGCATGCCTACGGATATTACCGTAACGGATTCGAAGAATATGCGAGTTAACGCACTAGACTATCTTTCGAGCCACATCTTATATGAGAGCTTAGAGGGAGATAAGCGCCCCGATAAAATAACATTAGAAGAGTTCCCAGTAGTAACTGAAAGCCAAACGAAGCGACGACGCATTAAGCGTGGAGAGATTAGCGTAGATGTAGCAAAAGCATGTACATCTATCGGCAGCGATGGAAGAGACTACCGAGAACCTACACGCCGTATGCGTAAACCATACGAAAATGACAAGGTAGAGCAGCAGGCAGCAGAAAAAGCACGAAAAAATAACGTCGTATATATGAATGCGTCGTCACCGAGCAAGATTACACGTACGAAAATCGCTTAGGAGGTGCAGACATGTTCTTAAAACTACGACCTAAACCGAGTATTCGCAGAGTTCTTAAAAAGCAAGGGCTAAAAATAGGGCGTCATGAGTACGAGTATCTCTGCGACTATAATAGTATTATCGTAAACACCAGCCCAGTACACCCGAAGAAGAGACTAGAGGACGGTGTAAACGTTATCGAAGTCATTCATAACGGGCATAGTGCGAAGTTTTGGGTAGAGGTATATAGAAAGAGAGTAATTAGAGCTTACGTTATGTAGGCTCTTTTTTTTATAAAAATATTCGGTAGCAATACCAAATATCATACGGCGCTGCGCCTATAGAAATGTAAAGCAAATAAAAAATAAACTCGAAGGGAATTGATTTATTATGAAAAGTACATGTTAGCAAAGGGCGTAGTAAATACATACCGCAATTCAGTAAAGGGGAATGCAAACACACCTCACGAGCAAGTGCAGCTTAAACTAACTCGTAACATTATGTTAGCTCACAAATTCACCGGCGTATACGGCACCGACATCTATGCATACGGGCGATTACACATTTTCGTAAGAAGTAATCAGATTATCGGACTAGTAAACAACATGTTTACCCCAAGAGGCTTTAAGATTGATAAAGCCGAGTACAAGGCAATGAATAAAATCTTAGGTATTACGCATTAATGCGAAGAGAGGGCGCTATATGAGCGCTCTTTTTTTATGCTTGAAAACTTGTTGCGAATATTGTTGACAGCGTTAAGCTATTTACGTAATATAATAGACGTAGCAGGCGAGCTACTACAAAACATACGAAAGAGGTAATCACACATGAAACTAACACCACTAAAAGACATCGAAGCAGCAGTAGAGGCGCAGCTCTTACACTACATAGAGAATCCCGACACTCACGGCTGGAACTTCACAGACAGCGAGTACATCGGATATAGAGACGGGCATTTTAAAGCGAGAGCCAAACATCCCGACGACAAGGATTTAGTAATATTCCGACTAGACCCATACACATTCGTTGTAACAGCAGAGTTTAAAAGACATAAAGGTACACAGTGGCATATCGGAACACTGGCTTAATGGGAGCGCTTCGGCGCTTCTTTTTTTATGCCTAAACGTCTTTTTCGCTTTTGCGAAATTAGTTGTTGACATCCACTGGATGTCAGTTGAATATAATAAGCGTAGGGTGCAACGAACACCGTACAGGGCTAACGAAAGCCCGCTGCGTCATGGACAAGAAAAGCGCAGCCCACAGCGAAAATAAAAACGAAAGAGGTAATCATAGATGAAATTTTCAATCACATTAGCAAACTTAGAAGTATATAACGAAGGCGAGCTGCACGCAGAGAGTATTCTTTTCCCAGCAGAAACGGAAGAAATTGCGGCGGCATACAATCGAGTATCATACAGCGGAATGAATTTCGCATCTATCGAGAGGTTAAAGATGTAGGCGATGTGGCTTATCAAATTCTACAGGAAGATGCAGAGTTTCAAGGCCTTCCCGATTACGTAAAACATAACTTTGATTACAGCGGATACGGCGAAGAGCTGGAAAGCGAATCTTCTTTCTATGAAGACTTCAAAAACGAAGCGCTTTTAGTAATCCATAATTAAACACCACGGGCGGGCAACCGCCTTTTTAATTTGCTAGGGCGCTATATGCGCCTTACTTGTGTTGGATACCAAAAATGCGAGTGCCATGCGCCTATAGAAGCGTAAAATAAATAAACGCAAATGAGGCGATAACATGGAAACTAAGAAATTTTTATTTAATCATAACGGAATTACAGTAGGGTATGACAAAGCAATTGAACAGCCTAGCATTGACGTATTAAAGAATACGCCTGCGCTATGGAATGCATCACTAGAGGACGCACTAAAGTATGGTGTCGCGCTTACAAAGGCTGCTATAGGTGCGATGAATCTGCGTTTTGATAAAAAAATACATCATTGTAGATACAAAAGTACATATGCTCATGCCTAATATGTGTCCAGTTATTCCAAATTGGCACCACGAGGCGCAGAACTAGATCCATGAGCGAAAGCAGCGCCCGACAGCTTCGCACAGGAACAAATGACAGATAGCCGTTTTCACTTGCTTGTAACGGGTGAAGGCTGCCTAACCGAGTTCATTAAGAATCCCGTAGAACTAGATGTACCAGCAGAGCCAAATACGGCGTTATACAGCATGGTAAACGAAAACAAGTAAAAGATTTAGAGGTCTTCACAGCGCCGCGATGTACACCTATCGAGTTCAATTGGTTCGACATAAATAGAGGCGTGCAGGCAACTAAACACGAATGGCGCTACTTAATCCGAGTAACAGAAATCGACCACATGCCGCAGCAGACGGATTTACGACAGATATTGCGTACTCAGCAGCAAGTATACGTACTGACTAACTTCGGGTGGTGAGCGTATGAAAATAATATTTAACTGCACACAAGCACTAGCAGATACGTTAGAGATAAGCAGAGCGGCAAACAATATCGTATTACGGCTAGATATATCAGGTTATCACGACATGTCGGTACAACTTTCGATAAACGATGCGAAGAAGCTACGCAAGTCCTTAAAGAAGTTAATACGAGAGGCGGAAGATAACTATGTTAGTGTGCGCTAAATGTAATGAATCAGTAAAAGAGTTATGCAATTCAACGCAGCAGCCGCAGCTTTTAATATGTGAAAAATGTAAAGCACAAGAAAAAGATCATAAAACGAAAGAGGGAAAATAACAATGGAAAAGTTTCTAGTAGGTTGCATGGGATTTATAGCATTAGCATTCATACCGCTGCTGCTATTAGGTGGCATTATTTACGAAGTGAAGTGGCTGCGTACAATCACGTAACTACAGTAAAAGGCGAAGTGGTCGATAAGTACACGAAGCGGGGCAGCGAGAGCGATAAATTTTATATCGTAGTACGAGAGGAAGACGGCACAGAAAACGTACTTACTAACGAGGACAGTATCTTTATGTGGAAGTTCGATAGTGCAGGCGAAAGTACACCAAGGAGAATCATACGAATTTCAACTACGTGGGTATAGAGTTCCGTTTTTATCGGCATTCCCTAACGTAGATTCGACAAAGGCGCTGAAATAGGGCGCTCTTTTTTATGCCTAAATTACGAGGCTGCTGCGCCTATAAAAGTGAGATAAATACGAAAGGAGGCGCTTATATGTCGCAAGAAATCAGAGTAGGGACATTAGCGAGATTAACGGACAACTTTACAGTTACAGAAGTATTGTACGATGAATACCCGCATGTAGATTCGGACGACTTCGTACATTTTGTGCGTGGTACAGTTGTACGTGTGCTGCATCTATTCGAACAAGACAGCTGCGGAAAGCTAGCGGTAATCTATTCGGACGTAATAAAAGAGGCGACTACGTGTCTCGTAGATTACTTAGAGCCTATGAAGGCTATTTATGTAGAGCCTACGCACCAAGAATATATAAGAGCGGGTAAAATGATACGGGGGTGAGGGAAATTAGACGGCTACGAACGAAGAAAGAGAAGGTGGAATATATACTACAGCATTATCCCGAAACGAGGGTAAGCGATAGGCTACTAGTGCTTACGTATTGGCGTCATTTCGATAACATTACGAAGATTGACGATTGCGTAAAAGCTACCAGCTCGGAGACTATTACAAGGCTGCGCCGACTACTTAACGAAAATGGCAAGTACGTAGTATCGGACGAAGACCGTAGGGCGCTACATACGAAGGAGCAGGAGAAAGAAAATGAGTTCCGTAGGTTACTCGAAGAGAATGCGTTCGACGACGGTTTTATATCAATAAAAGCGCCTAGTGTACGCAAGACTTTGCACATTGATTTAATACGTGCAGACGAGCGGGCGCTTTATGATCTCAAATCCGTAGGCGGTGTCTATGTCTTCTATGATATGTACAGTAATCCGCTTTATGTAGGCATTTCAAAGGACTTACATACACGTATGCAATCGCATATTAACGAGGTAAGTACGAATAAGAGACTACGTGAGCTTATGCGTGCTGGCATCGTCCATCGAGTGGACTTTATGTATGTAAGCAACGTATACAGCCGAGATATATACGAGACGTATCTTATTAAGTCGCTACGACCTTTCTGCAATCTAGGGAAGACGAACAAAGGGCGCACGTCCAGCGAGCAGTGCGACATATTACAAGATTATAAAGACCACATTAACGAAATAAGGAGCGCGTAGGGCGCTTTTTTTCTTTTATAGTTGACAGCCGGCTCCTTTTAATACGAAAATAGTACATAGATACATAGGGGGTTTTATTCATAGTACGAGGAAAAAGGGTAGACATAGTATTTATTAAAGTTGACGGTAAACTAGTAGAGGCGAAGCCGTGTACAAAATGCAACCAAGTTAAGGAGCTTACCGCATACTATAAGGATAGTGGTAGCGGTGGGGTAGGCGGTAGACAGTCTGTATGTAAGGTGTGTATCTTAGCAAAGAACAAAAATCCTAGTAAAGTAGAAGCGCTTTTATTCATTGAGATTAACGGCGAGCAAGTGGAAGCGAAAAAGTGTACGAAGTGCAACGAGGTTAAGGCGCTTACTGAATATTATAGTAACGGTAGGGGTGGAAAGCGGAGAGACTGCAAGGTCTGCGTACGCATACAAGCGAAGGAGTACGAGAAGAAAAACCCTGAAAAGGTAGCCGAGTATAGGAGGCAGTCAGCCTTAAAAGCGAAGAAAAAGCGTGCCAAAAATAAGAAGCCACACGACGTCGCTGTAGTGCATATTGAAATTGACGGGCATGCCGTGGAAGCTAAACGGTGTGCAAGTTGCAATGTGATTAAAGCGCTAACTGATTTTAGAAAAACAAACAAAGGCATCGGTGGTAGGCGTAGACAGTGTAAGTCGTGTATGAGTCCTACAGAAATGTCAAGAGAAGAGTTTGTAGAGGCAAATGCGAAAAGGAAAAATAAAAGGATTAGAGAGCAGCGTATCGCTAAAAAACTAGCTAAGTGCGCCGAAACTGCAAAAGCTATCCGCCCTATTGTTGTGAGTCCCGAGGGCATTGCGCAAGAAGGTAGGATGTGTAGTAAGTGTGAGATTATCAAACCTCTAGGAGATTATCATAAACACAGCCGTAACAAGGTACGTTCTAGCTGCGGCTCATGTAGTAATAGTAGATGGAAAGAGTACGCCAAAAATAATAGAGCTAAAATGCGGCTGTTAGAGAAGGCGAAAGAACACCGCAGAAAGGCGATAGATAAGGCACTAGACGCTAGTATCTCGGCGAATGATATAGACTACATTAAGGAGATATTCGAGGGCTGCGCACTTACAGGAGTAGCAGAAGATATTCACCTAGACCATTTTATTCCGCTTTCGTGGGGGCACGGTGGCAGTATGTTGGAAAACATGATTCCGCTGTCTAGCTGGCTTAATCTGTCTAAACATGACAATAATCCTTTCGAGTGGATTAAGCGAGAAGAGGTGCAGCAGCGGGTAGATATGCGGAAATGGTACGAACTTATCCAATACCTTGCGGACTTAAACAATATGTCGCCGCAGGAATACGAAGTGTATGTGTACTGGTGTGAAGATAATAAGAGAGACTTAACGAAGGGCGCATAAATAGCGCTCTTTTTTATTTACTCGTACCAAGAAAAAAGAGCGGTGCGCCTATAGAAGTGAAAACAATAAAAGAAAGAGGTGAATTTAATGCAAATTGAAATCAAACAAGAATCAAAAGACGTAGTACAGGTGGGTGATATTGTAGAGATTCAATTCTACGGCGGTCAGTCTAATTTCTATCTAGTGGCTGAAATAAATACACCGTACTTAATGAATCTTAAAGGGCGTAGCGCACGATATATAAACGATGCTAAAACGTTAGATGATATCATAAGACTTTTAGATGCGGACAAAAAGAGTCAAGACTTCGCACTCTATAGCATCTACTCGAAAGAAGAGTATATACTTAAAGTGGAAAGTAACGAGAACTAGTTTCTTCCTATTATATAGACTACGATAAATGAACGAAAAAAAGAGCGGTCGCTATAAAGCGCCGCTTTTTATTTTGCCGACTTTCTTCGTCGTATCCTGCGTTCTGTTACGATAGCTGCACCGACTGCGGTAGATACCAGCAAGAAGAGTACGGCGATAACATCAACGAGAAGGCTATTAAATTTGTGCGATATCCCGACGAATAGCAGCGCTGCTGCGAGTACTGATAACATAATGATACTTGTTTTGTCTTCGCTCATAATTATATATGTGTAAGACGTACAAAGCCGTGGTATAATATTTAGTAAGTACACCGCCTAGTACTCGGAATACTAAGCGATGTATGTGCCTTACTTGTTACGTTCACGATTAAAGGAGATGTTAATTTCTATGTAATTCTCACCCTTTTGTCGCTTAACGCTAACACTTAGGTCTTTTACGAAGAAGTATGCGACTACTACTGTAAAGACTGGCGTGCTTGTTTTGGTTAGTTCAACTAGCGTTTGTACGTCTAACACAAGATAACCTCCTTTCGTTGGTTATTGTGCTAATCACTAGCACATACATAGTATAACAATGATAGCTTTACACTGTCAACAATTATTTTTTATGCTTATTTTGGCGTGACTTTTATAGCTTATTATAGCCGTATTGTTCGTATTTTATTTAAAATAATTAGCTTCGAATATGCAAGAAGTATATAGCGTAGAAGTCTAAAGATAAGCTAATAATCGTATACGGCGCTATATGTATACGATTAAATGAACGGTAAATGTTCGTTATTAGCACTAAGTGTATAAGCCTACATTTCTGTAAGTATTTCGCTATCATTTCCTATAATATGCGGTATGATCTTTTATTTATATATGGCTAAATGATGCGTTAAATGTAGCGATAATAGGCGCTAATATGTACGCACAATGAGAGCTAATGTAAACAGTCGATTAATGTGCGCTATATGTCCGAATACCAATGCGCTTAATGTACAATAATAGGGCGGTATATGCGGTCGTATATTATTTTATTTAAATATAGGCGTATAAGTTGTAACACATGGGCGCATGGCTATTTACCACTCCGTTATACCTACGCATAATAGGATATATGGTATAGGCGGTATATGTGCGCTATATATATGCGGTACATGTTTACGTGAGATTACATAAGAAAGGTTTATTCGTAATGTATCGAAGGTATTTGTACCAGCGTTATATGTCCGATATATGTAGGAGAAAGGGTATGCATGGTGATACATATGTACAGGTGTATGCGTATGGTTATCATAAGGTATTTGCGTTTAGTTATTTTATTCTATTTCATCTGCTCGCTCTCGTTTCGAGGAAGGACTCGAAAACTCAGGGGGTTTAAAAGCAATCGTCTTCTTTCTTTATGCAAGTTCTTATTCATCGCAAAGAATATTCAAGAAGTTAAATGAACGTTGAATTAAAAGGATTCTTTCGAATGCATAAACGAAAAAGGAATAAAGTATAAAAGCGAAAGCTCTTAAAACGTTGATTTAAAAGCATTCTAAACGAAAGTTCAATGTAACAGAAAGTCATTGTGTTTCATTCGTTATGCTAAAATCACGCATGAAAATTCATCGAAGCCGATACACCCAATCGAAAAATCCTCGACCCCCCAGCCGCCCCCACGAAGCCGCTGCATCTGCTGTACTGAAATCCCGCAATATAAAATTGAACTCAGGGTGTACAGTCGCCATCACTTAACATCAATCGCTCGTACTTTACGCACATCCTTCGAATTCTCATACAGTTAAATCCGCTACATACTTCGCACATACTACGCACATACTTCGACTTATTCACTTATACTCATTCAGCGCAAGCAATCGAATAGAACGGTTTATACGACCTCCTTAAACGCCACTAAAGGCGCTTTTTTTATTTACCGCAGCAAGATACCAATACAACGAATTTAGTGCGCCTATATAAATGAGAAGGGAAAAATAACATATCGGCGCTATCGCTCCGAGTGTTCGCAAGCTCTCACAATAACTATTACTGCGTAAGCTCTTTTTAAATTAAACGCATTACTCAACACCCTAAATCGGCAACGTTAAGGAAGCCGTGACGCTATGTATTTGCTGCGTCAAAGAGGTTTCGTTATCCACACAGATAACAGAGTACTTTGATAAGCAAAACCGTTTACATCCCTTGCGGCTCTAAGGATTAGTCCGATTTTTGAAGGTGTCAAATATGTGACAAATTCATTGGCGAAGGTGTCAAATATGTGACAAGTTTACACCGCTTTACAGCGAGAAGGGGGAAATATAGTGGAAAGTACAAACAATCTATTCGAAGAAATCAGCGCCATTGTACACGCTGGCTCAATCGAAGGACTAACAGAAGCACAGCAAACAGCGTTAAAACAGGCGGTAGCAATCGCAGAGACTCAAAGAATACGCACGCAAGCCGAACTAGATGCGATTCGCTACAAAGAGTCACGCAAAGAAGACACACGCCGTTTTGTGATGGTCAACGGTAATGAAAAAGAACGATACAGCCACGTAACACTTAATCAGCTAGGCGTCTTCTTCAAATTATCATTATACCTGCAAATGAATGCGGGTGGCTTATTAATGCATG
>Ga0268252_1002113_pt1 | contig 10339 bp, 9 predicted proteins | sample AgamicMgSfrz_FD_200244 | JGI IMG/M metagenome (GOLD analysis project Ga0268252, IMG submission 200244) | Agave microbial communities from Guanajuato, Mexico - Mg.Sf.rz (v2) (version 3) | ecosystem: Host-associated > Plants > Phyllosphere > Phylloplane/Leaf | place: Guanajuato, Mexico | collected... | reverse complement strand
CGCGCGCAATCGCCGCATTGAAATTACGCTGTTTGCCGCTCCGACGCCGGTTAACCATGCGCAGAAGGAGAAGCCATGATGAAAAAACGCTGGCCCACCCTGTTTTCCAGCCGTCTCGCCTGGGGCTTTATCGGCATCAGCGCCTTTGCCTGCCTGATCTGGCTGACCGGCCCGCTGCTGATCGTTAACGATACGCGCCCGCTGGAGCCGGTGTTTAACCGCCAGCTGGTGATCGGCCTCGGCTACTTTTTCTGGATTTTGATGCAGCTCATCCCGCGTCTCTATAACGCCTGGTTTAATAACCGGCTGCTGACCAATCTGCAACAGCAGGCGGTTCTCGATCCGGCAGAGCAGCAGGCCACGGAAACGATGCTCAACGATCGCTTTAACGAAGCCATTACGCTGCTGAAAAAGGCGCAGTTTGGCCGCAAGCGCCACGGCAACCGCTGGCAGCGCTTCAGCGCCCCCTGGCTCTATCAGTTGCCCTGGTACATGATCGTCGGCGCGCCTGGCGCCGGTAAAACCACCGCCCTGCTCAATTCGGGGCTGGAATTCCCGCTGACCGACAGCCTGGGCAAAAGCGCGGTGCGCGGCATCGGCGGCACGCGCCATTGCGACTGGTGGTTTACCGATCGCGCCGTGCTGCTGGATACCGCCGGACGTTATACCCTGCAGGAGAGCCAGCGCGCCCGCGACGCCAGCGAATGGCAATCCTTTATTGGCCTGCTGAAACGCTATCGCGCGCGCCAGCCAATCAACGGCGTGATTATGACCATCAGCGTCGCCGATCTGCTGAGCGACGCCGCCGAAGCGCGCTTTGCCCAGGCCACCGCGCTGCGCCAGCGCATGCTGGAGCTGCACCAGCAAACCGGCATCCATTTTCCGGTCTATATAATGGTGACGAAAACCGATCTGCTGAAAGGCTTTATGGGCTACTTCGCTACTCTGGATAAGCAGCAGCGCGATCGTATATGGGGCTTTACTTTCCCCTGGGAGCCGAACCGCGACGGCAGCCATCCGCTAAACGGCCATTTTGAACAGCAGTTTTCATTATTGCATCAGCAGCTACAGCGCGATGTCGCGCATCGCATGGAGCAGCAGAATGATCTGATTCAGCGCGCCGATTGCTTCCTGTTTCCGCAGGAGTTTGCCTCGCTGCGTCCGCTGCTGGCGGAATATCTCGCTATTGTTTTTTCGCCCGCCAGCGGTCCGGTTGCCTGGATGCCGCGCGGCCTGTTCTTTACCAGCGGCACCCAGGAAGGACTGCCGTTCGACCGCATTATGGGCCAGCTGACGCGCAAGCTGCAGCTGCCGCGCACCGGCGAGCATTCAATTGCCGCCTGGGATAGCGTCAACCGCGCCGCGCCGATCCCTGGCAACAAAGGACAAAGCTATTTTATTCGTCATCTGCTGAGCGACCTGATTTTTGCCGAAAGCGGCCTGGCCGGTAGCGATCGCCGCTGGGAAGATCGCAATCGTCTGCTGCACTGGACCGCCTGGAGCGCGATGGCCGCCGGACTGGTGCTGGCCTGCGGGCTGTGGATCACCAGCTATGTGCAGAACCAGCACTATTTACAGCAGATTGCGCAGCGCGTCCCGCCGTTGACACGTCAGGGCGAGGAACTTGCCCGGCAAAACACCGGCACCATTTTCGATCTGCTACCCTATTTGAACAGCCTGGTGAAATTGCCGCAGGTGGATAGCTTTTCGCTGGACAGCCCGCCGCTGAGTATGCGCGCCGGGCTCTATCGTGGCGATCAGGTGAGCGACGCGGCCGGCGTGCTTTATCAGAACGCGCTGAGGTCGCTACTGTTGCCGCGGGTGGCGCAGGAGATTACGCGCATTCTGGGCAGCGATAAGGGCGAGGACAGCGAATACAGCCGTAATGCGTTGCGCGCTTATCAAATGCTGTATCAGCCGCGCAACTATGACGGCGAGTTCCTGCGTGGCTGGTTAATGCAAAATTTACAGCGCACCCTGCCCGCAAGCGTGACGACGCACGATCTCCAGCAGCTGGACTGGCATTTGAGTCAGCTGCTGGACCGACAGATCCAGTCGTCGCCTTTCGCCCGCGACAATGCGTTAATGATGCGCAAGCTGGCCGCCCGCCTGGCTGATTCAGGTCAGGTAAGCAAAAAGTTTGCGGCAATGTCCGCAGAGGCCCCGGCGAAAAGCGGGCAATCGGTATCAGCGAGGTAACTGTTATGGCGGAGAAACTGGCACCGGGCTGGTATGGAAAGCTGCCGGTTACCGGCGATTTCTTGCAGCGACGGCTGTCGGCTAGCCTGGTCACCAGCTGGTCGAACTGGTTTCAGCAAGGCATTACACTGTGGCATCAGCAAGATGTCGCCGCCGACGCCTTTCTGCGTGCGCCGGTCTGGAATTTTGTTATTCCCGTGACGCCCGGATTTCAGCGCATTCAGATGGGTTGCCTGCTGCCTTCCCGCGACCGCGTCGGCCGTATCTGGCCGCTGGTGGCGCTAAAAACCTTTACGCCTGAACAGTGGCATCCGGCGCAGCTGAAGATTGCCGGCGACTGGTATCAGCAGACCGGCAGCGCGTTGTCACAGGCGGTGCGCGAGCAGCTGTCGGCGGATACGCTGGAGCAGCATCTGCTGGCGCTGCCGCTACCGCAGCCGGAAAAGCAACGTTCCGCCATAATGGATGTGATCGGCTACCAGGATCTGCCCTGTACGCTGAGCTGGCGCGAGGTGGCTGACCGCTTCAATCCGCAACATTTTATCAGCTACTGGTGGAGCAACCGCTGCGACGGCTTTCCGCACGCTACCCATAAGCACAGCGGCATTTTAAACGCGCAACTTTTCTCCCTGCTGTTTAACCCGGCCGCTGGCGCGCAGCCCGGACGTAACGGCCTTTATCCACCGATGTTTGAGTAGTGCCTTTAGCCGTCCCGGCTTTTTGATGCAGGAATCATCATGCGATTTACCATTGTGCAACAAACAGGCGTGCCCCATCAGACGGTCGATTTCTTACCGCCCGGCGGAACCATCGGCCGCAGTCAGGATAATGATTTGGTTCTGCCCGATGAAGCGCGCGCTATCTCACGCCTTCAGGCAGTAGTGCATGTTTCAGCGCAGGGCGAATGCCGCCTGACCAATCGCGGCAGCGTGACCACCGTGGTGTTAAACGGTCTGGCGCTGGAGCGTGACCAGCAGGTTCAGCTGCAGCACGGCGATACGCTGAGCATTGGCGAGTATCAGATTGAGGTGCACGATCCGCGCCATGAGACCGCTAGCGAAAACCAGGCCAGCTCGCTGGATCCGCTTTCGCTGTTTCAGCAGCAGCATACGTTAAACGGCGATCCGCTGGGCATGCTGCAAAATGACGCGCCGCCGGTGGCGACCGCCACGCTGGAGCCTTCGGCGACCGACAGCGCGGTCAGCCGTACCGGTGCGCACAGCAGCGCCCGGCTCGATATTGATCCCCTGCCGCAGACACAGAGCGAACGTGCCGACAGCGCGGCGCCCTGTAGCGACGATCGGCTGATTCAGGCGCTGCTGGACGGCATGGGTCTCGATAGTCATGGCAAAGAGGGACTGACGGAAGAACAGATGCGCATGACCGGCAGGATGCTCAGCCTCTTTTCGCAGGGCACGGTGGCGCTGCTGTCGTCGCGTTCAATCCTTAAGCGCGGCGTAAAAGCAGAGATGACCATGATTCTGAACGAAGCGAATAACCCGTTTAAAATCCTGCCCTCTGGCAAAACGGTGCTGATGCAGATGTACCAAAGCCAGATGCCCGGCTTTATGCAGCCGGAACAGGCGGTGCGCGATGCGCTGGTGGATCTGCAGGCGCATCAGCTGGGCATGATCGCCGGCATCCGCGCCATCATCGCCGCCATGCTGCAATCTTTTAATCCGCAGCGGCTGGAAGAACATGCGCGCCAGGAGGGCCAGCTGCCGAAAATGCGCTTTACGGCGCATCGCAAGGCGGCGCTGTGGGATTACTTTATGCGCAGTTACCAGCGTACCGCCGGCGAGCTGGAAGATGACTTTCATTCGCTGTTCGGCGAGGCGTTTCTGCACGCTTACGATATGGAAGTCAACCAGTACAAAGACTCTCAGACGCGGATGGATAATGAATGAACATCGCCTTTGCCATAACCTCGCAACAGGGTGAGCGCAACAATAATCAGGATCGGGTAGGCCATCTGCTGACGGAACAGAACGCCTGTTTTGCGGTGTGCGATGGCGTGGCCGGCCTGCCCGGCGGCGAACAGGCGGCGGGCATCGCCTGCGATACGCTACTCGATACTTTAACGGCGCTGGACAGCTTCAGCATTCAGGAAAGTCGGCAGGCGATTGAAAAAAGCGATCGGGCGATTCGCGAGGCTCAGCAGATAAATCCGAAACTACAGCGCATGAGTACTACCCTCGCCGCGCTGTTTATCGAGCGCTCGCAACAGCTGGCCTGGTGGGCGCACGCGGGCGATAGCCGTATTTATCACTTCCGTCGTGGCTACCTGAAACAGGTGACGCACGACCATAGTCTGGCGCAGCGCATGAAAGATGCCGGTTATGAAAATACCGGAATTAACAGCAATTTACTTTATAATGCGCTCGGTGCTGAAACGATGCGCGAAGTCAGCTACAGCGACGTTATTACGCTGGAGGATGGCGACGCATTTTTAGTTTGCAGCGACGGTTTTTGGCTTCACCTGGCTACCGCCGAGATGGAGCAGGCGCTGCGGATGGTCAACAGCTGCGAAGAGTGGTTAACGCTAATGCAGCAGGCTATCGACAGAACCTGCAAGAACGATAACCTGAGCGCCGTCGCCATTTGGGTCGGCTCGCCCCAGGAAACGACGCTATTACAGTCACTGGCTGATTCGGCACGCCTGCTGCCGCCTCGCGATTAATACCAAGGAACGTTATGAAATATTGGTTGCCCGGCGTTATCACTCTTTTGATGGCTTCTGCCGCCAGCGCAGAAAATTATCGCGTGGTCTACTCCCCCAGCATGGCGCTGGAGGTGTTTATTGACAACGTCGCCAGCAATGCGCCGCAGGACTGGTGTCAAGAGACGCTGCGTCTGCGCATTGTTTCCGGCGAAAGCAAAACGTCGAATGTGTTAACAACCTTTTTGCCCCGCGTCGGGACACTGCTCGCTAACCAGTGCGGCAAATTACAGGAACTGCCGTGGGAAATGATGGATAAGCAAGGTGCGGCGTTAGCCAGCGGCACAGCGGTGAAAGCGCAAAACTGGCGCCCGATCGTCACCGCCGATGCGACCGCAACGGCCAACGCCAGCAATGCGGCTCCGCTCGATCTCTCGCGCCCCGCCAACAGCGAGCCGCTGCAGCATTTTGAACTGCCGGGCGGCTGTCACTTCCGTACCTGGTGGGACGACAACGGCCAGTCGCTGTTTATTCCCGACAGCCGTAGCATGCGCTGCTCTACCGAGGGCTGGCTGGAGGGCGCCAGCGAACTGACGCTGATAAGCGACGGTAAAAGTGAGCCGATTGCAGTGAATTTCTGGCAGGGCTATCCTCTGATCGGCCTGAAGCCGAACGGCGATACGCTGAGCATGGTGACCATTAACAATCAGCGCATGGTGGTCACGCATACGCAGGATGAAGAGAGCTGGCTGATTCTGCCGTTTGATCATCATCTGCATGCCTGGCAATTCAACGGCACGCTGCTGGTGAAAATGGATAAAAGCGCCGCCCAGGATCTCGCTGCGATCCGAACGCGCGTCAGCGCGGCGCGCAAAGCCTGGTCAGGGATGCTGCTACCTGGGCAAAAAATAACCGTTATGCTGGTGGATGCGCTGCATCCTGACCTCGCCGATCCGGCGATTGGCGCATACCGCACCTTAAATTAAACGCAGGCGCGCGCCTGCACAGTAACAGGCCGTAAACGCTCAGAGAGTGGTAACTATGTCGGCAAATGAAGAACAGAATACGGTGACTGGCGCCCTTCCGGCGGGTCACCGGTTCAATGAATTTGAAATCAAGGATGTGATTGGCGGCGGCGGTTTCGGCATTGTCTACCGCGCCTGGGATCATTTGCTGGAGCGCACCATCGCCATCAAAGAGTATATGCCCGCATCGCTGGCGATACGCAATGACGATTTGTCGCTGGGGCTGCGCAGCGAACGTTTCGCCCGGCTGTTTAACGCCGGACTGACCAGTTTTATTCAGGAAGCCCGCCTGCTGGCGCGTTTTAATCATCCCGGCCTGCTGCACGTGTTGCGCTTCTGGGAAGAGAACGGCACCGCCTATATGGGCACGCTCTGGTACAGCGGCATGTCGCTGAAGGCGTGGCAGCAGCAGCATCCCGATACCATCAACGAGGAATGGATCCGCCAGCTTTTGCCGCCGCTGTTCGGCGCTATCAGCACCATTCATCAGGCGGGCTATCTGCATCGCGATATTGCGCTGGACAATATCCAGATTCAGGACAACCAGCTGCCGGTGTTGCTCGACTTCGGCTCGGCGCGCAAGGAGATCGGCAACCTTTCCGATGAAACGGAAATTATGCTGAAACCCGGCTATGCGCCCATCGAACAATACAGCGAAGAGACCGACAGCGATCAGGGCCCCTGGACAGATATTTACGCGCTGGGCGCGGTGCTGCATACGCTGATCACCGGCAGCCCGCCGCCTGCCAGCGTGGTGCGCTGCATCGAAGATCATTACCAGCCGCTGGCACAGCGCCAGCCCGCCGGTTATTCCCTGTCGCTGCTGCATGCGGTGGATCGCGCTTTGATGATGAAACCATCTGACCGGCCGCAGTCTGTTGATGAGCTGGCGACGCTGATTTCACTGCCGATCAGCGATGTACAGCAGCTGGTCAGCACCGTAAACCAGGCGCAGGAAAAGGTGGAACCGGACAGCACGCCGCCGGAGCCGGTGGTATTAGCGGTCAATCACGGCGCTTCCAGCGCCGATCCGCTTACGCCGCGTGCGCCGCGCCGTCTTTCTCTGCCGTTAATTTTGCTGAGCGGCGGCGCGTTGCTGGCGGTGATCGCTATCGCCGCGCTGGTCAACAGCGGCAATGAGGATACGGCGGCCCCCGCTGCCAGCGCCACGCCTGCCGCACCTGCCGCGCCTGCAGAGGCGCAGCCGCAGGGCAATGGCCCAACGCTGGCGACGGTCTATTTACGCTTGCGCAGTGATGAAACGGTCAAACTGAATGGAGAAACGCTGGATGTGAAGCCGAGCAATAACGGCTATGCGGCGCTAAACCTGGCCGCCGGTCATTATCTGGTGGAAGTCCAGCAGCAGGATGGTTTACACAGCCAGCAACTGGAGATTAATCGTGCCGGAACCTGGCTGATTAATCCGGCACGCGCAAAATAACAACTCCTGGCGGACGCCGTCCCGACGGCGTCCGCCCTATCCCTGCAAACTGCTGTGGCACACCTGGAGTTCCCGCACCTGCTGCGCCAGTTCCGACAGCGCGGCATCTTCCATTCCACGACGGTGCAGCTCCTGCGCCAGCGAAAACAGATATTGCGCATTGGTGCCCAGCGGACCGCTGGCGCGGGCGATCAGCGGCGCGATGGTTTTTGCACAGGTATCCGCTTCATACAGCGGATGGCGCGGATCCATAATAAACACCAGCGCTGTCACCTGACGTCCGTCATTCAGCGTTAATTCCCGCCAGCTGGGCAGATAACAGCCAGTGACCATTTCGCGCTTCCACAGCAGCTCCAGTTCTTCGTGCAGGCTGGCATCCGGCAACCGAAACGCGAGTCCGCGAGTATTCCCGCCCTCTTTTAACGCCAGCATCCGGCCTGGCTGCTGCGCGGTACCCCGACCGGCGGTTAAGCGCAGACAGAAGGCGCGATGCCAGCCACGCAGTGTGGCTTCCGCAACCTCTTCGGCATCAAATACCGGATTCCACATCAGCGAACCGTAGCCGAAAATCCATACCGGACTGTTATTGGGCCGACAGGCGAGCGTCGCGGCCAGCGAAGCCGCGCGCTGTTCGCAGGTCCATAACAGCGACTCTTCAATCTCGCCAAAAGCGGTTTTACAGTCGGCTTTTAATAAGAATTCGCGTGTTAACAACCTTACCTCCTCAGCCTGATCCCTTTCCTGGTGACGAACAGGCTTTCTCCCTGCGCTGAGACATTCAGCTGCCCGTCGTTGCGTTATGTTTAAAAGACCTTATTCATTTCCTGCAGCGCTTGCAAGCGTGAAGCAGATCACAAAAGAAACGAAACTTATAAAAAGCATCGGCGGTTCAAAACAAGACTTGAGGAGATTAAGGGAAATTTTTTCAGGAGATGAACTGACGCACACAAAAAGCGGAAGGTTGCAGGAAGGTTTGCCGGGCGCGCCGCAGCGTCGGCCCGGCCATGCTTATTTCTCAGGATGCCATTTGTCGTCGTCGCCTTTGGCATATTTGCTTTTTACAGCGGCCCAGGCGACCTTGTGCGCCACTTCTTCGCGGGACTCATCGCCGCGACGCGCTTTTTTATCTTCATACTCATCCCAGGCACTGTTAAACGCGGCCTGATAAATTTCCTGCGCATGCGCAGGCAGGACGTTCTTCACGTTATCCGGTAAAGAAGCTGTCGTTTTATAAGGCATATTTCCTCCTGTGCTGTTCAGCATAAGTGTGGCCCAGCGCGCCGTTTTAGCAAATTTCGCTGGCATCACCCGAATATCGCTTTTTTGCCGTAAAACGCACATAACCCTCATTTTAATTGGCGGTAAACACTCTGTAACACCGCTTTTATTAAAGAGATATTAAAATCAATATATTGAAAAATAAAGGTTTTATCATAAAAAGTTATTACAATCATGATGATAAATGTTTTTTCAACAAAAGAGTAAAATAAAGTAAAATAGCATGCGGATTTATTTTTACTTACTACACTGTCAGCGCTGGTAAAAATGATAACAGCACGTAATCTTTAGAGGCCCGCTATTGGGTTTCTGCCATAAGGGATGCATCGTTAAGACAGGAGAATATTGCCTATGGGTACGCACGACAGTAAGAAAACCCGCCATACCGAATACTCACTTCTTTTTCCTCTGGCTGCGCTGGTCGTGCTGTGGTTCTACGGCAGCGCCAGTTCAATGCCGCTGGTTATCGCGATTAATCTGTTAGCGCTGGTCGGTATCCTGAGCAGCGCCTTTAGCGTGGTGCGCCATGCAGACGTGCTGGCGCATCGCCTGGGCGAACCTTATGGCTCGCTGATCCTCAGCCTGTCGGTGGTGATTCTGGAAGTCAGCTTAATTTCCGCGCTGATGGCCACCGGCGGCGCGGCGCCGGCGCTGATGCGCGATACGCTTTACTCAATCATCATGATTGTGACTTCCGGGCTGGTGGGCTTTGCGCTGCTGCTGGGCGGGCGCAAATTCGCCACGCAGTATGTCAATCTGGCCGGCGTAAAGCAGTATCTGATCGCTATCGTTCCGCTGGCGATTCTGGTGCTGGTATTCCCGAATGCGCTGCCGGGCGGTAATTTCACCACCGGTCAGGCGCTGCTGATTTCCGCTATCTCCGCCGCGATGTATGGCGTTTTCCTGCTGATTCAGACCAAAACACATCAGAGCCTGTTTGTGTATGAACATGAAGATGACAGCGACGATGGCGATCCGCATCACGGCAAGCCCTCCGCGCACGGCAGCCTCTGGCACACCGTCTGGCTGCTGATTCATCTGGTAGCGGTGATTAGCGTGACGAAAATGAACGCTGAGCCACTGGAGAGCTTACTGACGGAGCTGAACGCCCCGCAGCAGTTTACCGGCTTCCTTGTCGCCCTGTTGATCCTGTCGCCGGAAGGCCTGGGCGCGATTAAAGCGGTGCTGGCTAATCAGGTGCAGCGCGCGATGAACCTGTTTTTCGGTTCGGTGCTGGCGACCATCTCGCTGACGGTGCCGACCGTTACGCTTATCGCTGCGCTGACCGGTCAGGAGCTGATTTTCGGCCTTGAGATGCCGCAGATGATTATCATGGGCTCGGTGCTGATCCTGTGTAATATTTCGTTCTCGACCGGCCGAACCAATGTCCTGAACGGCGCGGCGCACCTGGCGCTGTTTATCGGCTATCTGATGACCGTTATGCTGTAACGGTAAAGCGGCATAAAAAAAGCAGCGGCCTGGCCGCTGCTTTTTTATTGGCGCGATATCGCGATTACTTACTGGTATCGAGCGCCGGGAAGCTTTTGACCAGCTCGTCGATGGCTTTCATCTGCACCAGGAACGGTTCCAGCTTGTCCAGCGGCAGCGCGGACGGGCCGTCGCATTTTGCATTGGCTGGATCCGGGTGCGCTTCAATAAACAGACCGGCAATGCCGACCGCCATGCCGGCGCGCGCCAGTTCAGCGACCTGCGCACGACGACCGCCGGAAGCGGCGC
>Ga0268252_1002112_pt1 | contig 10339 bp, 10 predicted proteins | sample AgamicMgSfrz_FD_200244 | JGI IMG/M metagenome (GOLD analysis project Ga0268252, IMG submission 200244) | Agave microbial communities from Guanajuato, Mexico - Mg.Sf.rz (v2) (version 3) | ecosystem: Host-associated > Plants > Phyllosphere > Phylloplane/Leaf | place: Guanajuato, Mexico | collected... | reverse complement strand
ATATCATAGAGATATATATGAGATTAATTATATAGGACGTTACTATAATGTAGATGATAATCACCATGACCATTATGATGATTATGACCATTCAAGACAACCTGAATTCAGTGAGTATGTAGGTGGTTTTGTAACTGCTACTGTTGATGAATTGCTTTCTGAACAAACACGCCTCTTTATTCATGAATCTTCTATAAATCATGAAGGTATAGAGATGGTTACTATAGTTTATCCAGAAGATTCTGATGATGTACGTGGGGCTAATGTTGCTACAGTTAACGCAGATTCCATATCCGTCATATTATCAATAGAATAGTTATATTACTTATTATATCTAGAAGGGGTTAAGTATCTATAAAAGGTACTTAATCCCTTTTCTATTCTTATAAGATAGATTATGTTAACTAAGGTTGTATAGAGTATACATTTGAAAAAGAGAGAGTTGGAGGTATCTCTCTCTTCAAAACGACTCAATTGTGGTGATCTATAGAGAACTTCCCTTTATTATATGTTCTGTGCTAAGAATTGCTATTATTTATACCTGTGAGATGGATTATATTAATTGACTTTATACGTTGTATACAGATAAAAATAAAAAAATTTTCTAAATGTAGCATAGCTAGTTTTCCGATAAGACAAGCATCTAAGCAGAATCTTTTTCTCTTCATATACATGTAGTAAGTCTCGAATAAAGGAGGCTATTCGTATGTGTTTTTATTGTAGAAGAGATAAATATCATGGAAGAGGTAAGGGAAAGCCATGTACCCACAAAAGGGAGAATAATTGTTGCACTTGTTCCCATTGTTGTTGTTCTAGTTCTGGACCTCTTTTTTGCCCAGTACCAGGACCGCAAGGACCACCGGGTCCACAGGGTCCAAGAGGAGCACGAGGTTTGCCAGGACCGACAGGACCACAAGGGCCACCGGGTCTACCAATCCCTGGACCAATACCAACAACTAGTTTATTATACTTTACTTTTTCAGATGGACAGAAGCTTATATATACAAATAGTGATGGTTTTGGACAATATGGAATAACTGAGATACCATCACCAAGCGAAGTTTCCTATATCAATTTGTTTATCAATGGTCTCCTCCAACCCCAAAATAATTACCAAGTAGAAGAAGGAAAATTAACTTTGTTGGTAGATGAAGCTCCTTCAGAAGGTGTACCTATTACTCTTCAGTTTATAACTATTAACTGATGAGAATATAGACAAAAAGAGATCGATTCTCTCTTGAGAACATCGATCTCTTTTTGTCTATAAATTAGAATTAGTTAACTACAACTTCAACAAGGATTGGAGTTCCATCATCAAGTACATCGCCACCTGGAATAGTTATAGTAGTAGTAGTAAGGGTGGAGGTATCAGCTGTTTGAGGTTGTGCGTTGATATATAAAACATAATAAGCAAATGACCCTGGAAATGCTGTAGCAGCTGCACCAGTATCATCTATGAAGGCTGTGGCCGCAATAGCAAACGTTGCACCAGTACCCGTACCATCTCCTATTGTGGCGCTAAATTTTCTGGAAGCCATAAAGGGTTTGATAATAGGCATTTATATTCACTCCTTTTTTTAAAAATAGGGAAAATTTGTTAAAAAACTTGTCCCTTTTCTAGTTTATTATTTCATTTTGTTTTGGTAACGGTAAACGATTTAATACATAAGCACATTTTATGAGAATTTTGATACATTTAAATTGATTTTTAATATTTACTTTTGTGAAAGAAATGCTTGTGTAATGGAAAGTGAGGTTTCAATGACTCTTTACGTACTAAAATAACGATTATGTTAACTAAGGTTGTATAGAGTATACATATAGAAAAACCAAAAAATGATCTCTTTCTTAAGAGATCATTTTTTGGATTTAGTGCAACAATGAAAACGGATAGGAGTTCGAGTTCTATATAAGCAAATCATTGGATTCCTTGTAGTTTGCTCAAAATATGGACTGTTATTCATTTCTTATAATAATCATTGATTGTGATAGAAATAAATTATAAAGCAAACCATGATGAATAAATTAAGATGTGGGAGGTTCTGGGATCCTTCCCCTACCCTATAGATATTATTTATCATGAAGGCAAAAGACTTTAGTTTAAGCTAAAGTCTTTTGTTCATCCATAAGTGATTTGTTTCTTCTTGGAACAAACATTATATAGACTAAAATTATATATTTACAATCCAAAAAACGACTCTTTATAGTAAAGGTCGTTTTTGGGTTGTAAAACATTAAGAAATAGGTTTATTTATAGTGTTTCCATAGATACATGACAGTATACTTTATAGTTTGTTCAAATTATTATATATATGTATTGGTCTAAAAACTTGTTACTATTCCCTTAAAATAAGTATTTGCTTCTGATAAAAAAACACATGGTCTACCTCATTCGCTTCGACAATTCTGTATGACTATAGATAAATAGTTGCGATGAGAGCAACTATTTATGGTTTTTCCATCAATTTCAAAAAAACTACCCTATACAGGTAGTTTTTTTAGGGTTAATAACAAGGATATAGTGGATGATGCTCACCTACACATCTTGGTTAGTTTGCTTAAAATATGAAATTATATTCTTTTATGAACCAATTTTTGATATAAGCGGAAGAATAATGAAACGAGATTTGGAGATATTAAACATGTGCATAGCAAGAAAGGTGGCACACTATCATGAATTTTATAAGGAGGATAACAATGGGTATTTTAAGTGGAAATCCTACAGATGAACCGATGCATTATGGTGAGGTATTTGGAACATGGTCGTATCTTTCCACCTCAAAAGCGTTAGTGTCTGGTTATCAAGCATTTCTAAATCATGTAGGAGACAAGGACCTACATAAGTTGGTACAAGAGACGATTGAACAGTGTCAGCAAGAAATGAAAGGTATAGAAACATTGTTAAAAGAAAATGGAGTTGGTTTACCACCAACCCCACCAGAACGTCCTGAAGCTTGTTTAGATGATATACCCATAGGTGCACGTGTTCAAGACCCGGAAATTGCAGCAGCCATTTCAATAAATATAGCTGCTGGTCTAGTTGCTTGTAGTCAACTGATTGGACAATCTATTCGTGAAGATATTGCAGCCATGTTTGCACAAATTCATATGCAAAAAGTAGCTCTTGGAGGAAAGTTTTTAAGACTTAATAAAGAAAAAGGCTGGTTAATTCCTCCTCCTCTTCATAAGTCTAAAAATACTGATTGTTAACGATTAGCTTTCCAAAAAAGCTTACCTTAAATAATAAAAAAGGTGTCTCTTAGCAAATAGGGACACTTTTTTCATTTCCGATAATTTTCATTACGTTAACTAGATATGTATAAAGTATTTACCTCATATTATAAAACAGAGAGGTTAGAGAAGAACCTCCCTGTTTTTCACTACGGCTCAATTTAGTGAATTTATGGAATCCCTCTATCATATGTATTGTTCTAACAACTTGCTACTATTCTTTTAAAATAAGTGTGTGATTCGATACTTTTAAAAAAGGAATGTTTTAATATTTAATAAACATTCCTTTTTTAAAACCTTGGAGATCTTGATGGATTACTTTAGTAGTATTGATTACTGAATCGAAGCTGTTGAACCGGAGCTGGTGCGGTAAGTACAGAACCAAAAACCGTTGTGGAGCGAGCTATACAATTACCACCTGCTCCTGTTTGAGGAAATACTATTGTAACTATTTCATTTCCTCCAGCATCCACTACAACCCTATGAATAAAAACGCGTGTTCCCGCAGGAATTGTACCGCCTGCTATGGGGATATTATTTAAAACAGTAATAAAAGTCCCGACTTGATTTGCTAATTGACGAAAATTATACATATCATTCGTGTAGTTATGAGGGTATTGTTCTGAATGAAAGTTTGGGTACATAAATTTTCAATCTCCTTACTTTCTAGATTTATTTAGTACATTTATCTATATATTCATTGGGCTATGATATGTATAGGTGAAAAGCCTAAAAACAGCTTTTATTTTGGGTATAAATAACAAAAAACTTGTTTTCCTTAATAGCATTAATAATTTTATTTCTTTGATGTAATGTGAATCAATTTTCTATTTCGAAGAATAACTGATGAGGTAAAAGGGGGGATGGGGTTATATAGCATGTTAGGTAAATTAAATATAAGAAAGAACATCTTGAATACATCTCCTTTTATGAGCTATGTAAAAAGCTGTTGGAATTGAAAATCCAACAGCTTTTATCGTATGATAATGCACATTATGTTAACTAGATTTGTATAAGATATTCAATCTATTTTGGCCAAAGTTATTCTGTACTCAGTAAAACAAGCATTTTAATTTATATTTTCATGTCTTGTTTACAAAATAACAGCAAAAATGAGAAGAAGTTAATAAATAAAATAAAACATCCAAGTGAATTTTCCTTTTAACTGCTCATAAAATCTAGAGTTTAAGCATTTATTATTTCTTTACTAAACATATTACATAAAGGAGAGGTAATTATGCTGTATCTTATAAAAGAAAATGAGACATTACAGGATATTGCAATCAGATTTCGGAGTTCCGTTCAGGCAATCTTAAAGGCGAATATTATTTGTGATTCAAATAGAGTTTTTCCAGGAGTACATTTGATTATCCCTGAAAAAGACATAGATTTACCAAAAGCAGGTGGAGGTCCCTATTATGTTGCACAACTTGGGGATACTTTAGAATGTTTAGCATTTCACTTCAATACAACGGTAAAGACCCTTATAGAAATCAACCGTTTATATTATTCAGAACCTTTATGGGCAGGAATTGAATTACTTGTTGGTATTCAGAAGTATACCCCTAAAGAACTTTACGAAAAGTGGAGATTAGCAGGGGATACAGATCTGAAGTGCAGTGCATCCTCAAATCACGAAGTTTTTTTCAGTGGTTCATATGAATGGGAAGCGATAGGAGATCCTGCTGTTCCTTATCTTGCCAAGTTGCTTAAACATCCTTGTGACGGTTTGAAGTTAGGGGCCGTACTAAGTTTGGGTCGTATTGCAAGTATCAATGCACAAAATATATTAAGAGCTTTTATAATTCAAGACAAAGATCCATTAATTATTGAAGTAGCAAAAACAGCGTTACAGAGAATACAGGTTGTACAACAGACTAATAATAAACGATTTCATTTATTTATGCATGACTGGTTTATTTTACAGGAGCCTAAATCAGGATCTTTTAAAACAGACATTCCAAAAGGAACCACTGTACTTGGAATACGTTGGAATATCCCGAGCCCTTTTCAAGAGGAAGGTCCAAAAGGAGGATTACAAATATTCGATTTCGTTCAAATTATTGAAACAGGTCAAACTGGCTTCATGCCGCGAGTTGGTTATAATACAATATGGTTAATTTAAGTAACAATCGAGTCAATTTTTGAAAGAGAAAAATTTATTATAAAGATACTAATTTCATGATTGATAAAAAGTAGAATACTATTAATGTCAAGTCCGTCCCGTATCAATAAGTATGTATAAAAATTATGTAAAGTCATTAAAACCTGACCTTTTTATGCTTCAAACAACAATCATACAAAATTCGGCAGTTATCTTTTAGTTAGATAGCGTATAAATTGGTTTTCTTATCCAAATTGGGAAAAGAGTAAAAATGCAACTTATCACTAAGTATAATATAGACTTTAAGCAGTATATAGCACCGTTATAGCGGAGTGTTATTTGTAGAAATATTCTTCTTTTCAAGTGTGGTAATTAGATAAAAGTAAGGTTTCCTTATTTATCGTCCCAACAGGCGAGCGAGGAAGCCTTTCTTTTGTTGTGCCTCTATCTTTTCTTGTGTAGTGGCAATTAATTTTTGTATTTCATCATTTTCCTTCTTTTGTTCTTGCATACCTCTTATTGCTTCCATGAATTTTTTCTCTCTATTTATTGATCGTTCCTCTTGTTTTACTAACTGCTGCTGAATAAATTTATCTCTTTCTTCCAAGCGGTCAGCTAATACTTTTATAAATTCCGTTTGCTTTTGAACAGTCTCTTTTAATTCTTTTAATTCTTTTATATCGTCGCTATAGCGTTCCTCTATTCCTTCATCTATCATAGCGGGCACCGATGCATATTCACCTTTAAGCATTGATACAACTTGCTTTGCTGCCTTTTCTAACGTTATATCGCTTTTATCTTTAGCCTGGATTACCCTTCTTATCGCCATAATGTCCGTATCGGTGTATTGTCTATGGCCATTACTATTTTTAGCGAAATTCCAACCCACTTTTTCAAGTTGTACTGCATACTTACGTAATGTTGATTCTCTTATATTGAGCATAGCGCATAAATCACTAGGCGAATAAAAGACCTCTACTTTATTTTGTTCGTTTGACATAACACACCTCCCTGTTACTTTCATGTTGTCCACTTCGCTATAGCGCTATGGCAATCCTCTTTATGATAACAAATAATTTTCCCATTAGGGTAGACTCTATTGGGAAACATGGACACGAGAAATAAAAAACAAAAGAATAATAGTTTGTGCATTCCCAATAGACTTTTCCCAAAATGATGTATAATAAGAGGATAAAATAATCATCTATACTTTATAAGGGAGTTAATAATATATGATTTACGGATATGCTCGTGTTTCAACAAAAGAACAAAACTTAGATAGACAATTAAAACAATTAAATGATTCTGGTTGCGATAAGATTTTTGAAGAAAAGATTAGTGGAGCTACTACCGAACGTCCAGAACTACAAAGTATGCTTTCCATTCTTCAATCCGGGGATAAAATTATTGTTTCTGACCTAACGCGTATTTCGAGAAGCAGCAAGGATTTATTTAAGTTAATTGAGATTATTAGAGAAAAGGGGGCTGCTTTAAAAAGCTTAAAAGATACATGGCTTGATATGACAGAAGACAATCCTTATTCAACGTTCCTTCTAACCGTTATGGCGGGTGTTAACCAACTGGAGCGAGATATAACAAGAATGCGCCAAAAAGAAGGGATTGCTATTGCAAAGAATAAAGGACGCTATATCGGTAGGACGAAAAAGTACCATGATAAACATGCGGGTATGCATCATGCTATTGAACTTTATCAAGCAGGAAAACATACAATCAAAGAGATCAGTGATATTACAAACGTGAGTAAAAGTGCGCTTTATAGAAAGTTAGCTACTTTAAAGGATAAACGATCTGTATAGTTATAATTAACGTTATTGTGATTTAAATTATAAAATGAACGTATTGACTAGTTTATGTTTGATAAATCTCAGATCACTTTATGCCTCAACTTTTGCATAAAAGTTTATTATTCATGCAAGTATTTTCGAACTACTAAAAAATGTTTTAGTAACAATAACATATAAAACCCTGAATGGCATGGGAAAAAAGAAAAGGCTAGATTCCCCGTCATAAAAGGGATCTATACTCTTCTAACTTCCTTGAAGGAGATGGATTATGTAAACTTAAAATGTATATAGTATTCACCTTGTATTATAAAACAGAGAGGTTTGGGAAGAACCTCTCTGTTTTATAATACGACTCAATTTAGTGAATTTATGGAATCCCTCTATCATATGTATTGTTCTAAAAACTTGCTACTATTCCCTTAAAATAAATATTTGCTTTTAATAAAAAACCGCATGGTCTACCTCATGCGGTTCGAGTATTACTTAGGAATTCTAATCCCATTGTTATTTTATGTCACTACAGTTGGGTGATTGTTTTTGCAACCTACAGCTGATTTTAACTTGTAATATATAATGTGTGTAAATTAAGGAGGGATATGGTACATATCTTGAAATGGAATAAAACAAGAGAAATTGTTCATATGAGCTTTTTACAGGATGTTCCCCTTTAATTACGATTAGATGCTTGTCCATTTCATTTTCACCTTTTTTACATAGAATGTAGTATCTCTGTAAAAAGGAGGTGAATAGCATGATTAGTGGTTTGATTCAATTTATTCAAGCTACACTAGAGAGTGTGACTAATTTGGTAAATTCACTTCTTGGGATAATTACTGGTAGCTTAGGGGAAGTAATTAATCTTTTAGTTCAATTACTTCAATCTTTGATAGCATCAATTACTTCTTTTCTTAATGGACTTATTCCCATAGTTGGTGAGGTTTTAGAGGGAGTAGTCACTTCATTATCTCAATTCATCGAATCTATTGTACAAGCTCTTATTAATTTGCTTAATTCCCTTGTTTCTTCTGCTGCATAGTAGGAAAAGCATTGTTTGATTGGATTAAAATAAATAGTTTAAAGTTTCTCTTTACCAAACAAACGTAACAAAATGTTTATCTTGTTATATTCAAAAGAGGTTGGGTACCTAGAAGGTACCCAACCTCTTTCATGGTCGATAATCATTACTATGTTAACTAGATTTATATAGAATATACAGTCTAAAAAGAGAAAAAACTCCTGATCCAGGCACAGGAGTTTTTGAGGGTGAATGGATGTCTGTGGTTAGGTTATCCCTTATAACCAGAGAAAGCACATGCACCAATAATGATTAATAAAATAAACAGTACTACTATAATCGCGAAATTATCACATCTGCCATGGTGAACATCACATCCATATCCATATCCATATCCAGGAGCTGAATATCCGGGAGATATACCAGGTGAGAAGGGGGCGTTCTCTCCAGAAGTAAATGGTAAGTTTGCGTTATTATACATTTTCACATCTTCCTTTCGTTTGTAAATCCCTGTGATTATCTATATTAGTAGTCATAGCCATCAGTGTAGAAGTCATCTCCCGCATAACAACGATGAACCCAACGACAGCGAGGGGGAGAAGGGTAAGGATAAGGCTGTGGATAGTATTGTGATTGCTATCTATAAAAAGTATCATCATGATGAAATTATTGAAGCTCGTTAGGGGATTACTTCAGGTTGATAATGATTGTACAAGCTAATCTTTCTTTTTATCTTTCCTCAATACACTACTATATGTTTACAGAAATAATGGATATGGACTTATACCTAGAAAAATGAGCCTGATTTTAGGTATTTAAACTAAAATTAGCTTTAAGACTTTATTTTTAAATATATAAATGCTAATAACATGTTTCATGTAAACTAAAAGTGCATAGCGTATATAGCTTAAAAACAGAAAAAAATTGTATGAGGCGATGTTTGGTAACAGCTTGATTTGTGTGATCATAATATAAGTAACTTATTTGTACATCTAGAAGCCTTTGGTTTTTTTATGAATAACAGTACCTAATTGACAGGATAGATTGTAAATGGATAATCAATTAAAAGAAATCTTTGGAGCATGGTTAGCAGTTATTGGAACGGTTACTTCTGCTGTTGGAAGCACTCCATCTTTATTTATAAAAAAAGATTTGAGAAATGACTTGAATTTGTGGGGAAACGTATTACAAGGTGTAGGAAATGCTGTTGTAGCTGATGGACAAGGAGAATGGTCCCTTGAAACGATAGGAAATGAACTTCAGTCAGTTGGTAATATAACAGTAATAGCTGGTCTTGTTATAGATTTCGAAGATGAAATTCAGCAACGATTGATTATTGATGGAAATTGGATTCAAGCTTTAGGTGGAGTTACTGCTCTAGGAAATGAGCTTGAAGATACTTTAGATAAAAATGAAATCTATAATATTATAGGGAACTTATTGCAAGCCATAGGTAATTCATTGCAAGCTTTAAGTGGTGCATATGAATTGAAAGCTAGTAGTTATAACAGGGTTGAAAAGAGCAATCAGGATGAAAATAATGAATCATTAGATGTTATTGGAAGTTGGATACAAGCAATTGGATCAGTTATTTCCCTCATTGGACAGATACATGAAGAAAGTGAAGAGCAGAACAATGAGGATGAAAAAAACCAAACTTCTAAAAATTATTAATTAGACAGCCATTCTTTTGTGAGTTAAAAAATGGCTGCTTTTATTTATATTTAAGAAAATACATAGGTATTGGGAATGTACATTATGTAAATTAAAACTGTATAGTAACTGATATTATCCTGATAATACTGGAAAGTCCGTTTTTTTTAAAATATGCACCATTTGGACAAGTTTTTCATAGATTGTAATATCCCTCAATATAGGAGGTGATAGAATGGGTAACGGTAACGGAGTTGGATTTGGTAACAATTTTGCATTATTGGTTGTATTATTTATTCTTTTAATTATCGTTGGTGCTACTATCTTATAAAATGCCCTTCTTCCTTTTAAAGACCATATCCTTTTAAAGATATGGTCTTTTTTTGCGTATCAAAAATGATACACAAAAAAAGACCTGTGCTTCTTAGCTGTCAAACATGACACCACTATCACGAAGCATGTCCAAGCAAAATAAGAGAATAACCATATTATATTAATAAATTTGAAAGAGAGGTGACAAAATGCCAAAAT
>Ga0268252_1002107_pt1 | contig 10351 bp, 16 predicted proteins | sample AgamicMgSfrz_FD_200244 | JGI IMG/M metagenome (GOLD analysis project Ga0268252, IMG submission 200244) | Agave microbial communities from Guanajuato, Mexico - Mg.Sf.rz (v2) (version 3) | ecosystem: Host-associated > Plants > Phyllosphere > Phylloplane/Leaf | place: Guanajuato, Mexico | collected... | reverse complement strand
CTATTAACTCCGTAACCATGACCGCCTGCATACTGATACTCATTATTCTCTTTAATAAATGAAGCTTCTCCTAGATAGGTGCTTGAATGTGATTTAAAGCTAAATAGTGCTATGTAATAATTTTTTTGAGGCACTTTATCAAATCTAATTAATTTAACTTTAACAGAAGATTTTATATCTTTACCATCTTGTAATAGCGTTTCTTTTATAACAGCCTCTAAAGCTTCAGTTTGAGAGGGTTGGTTAGCACATGTCGTATGTGCATAAAAGCTACATAGTAGCGTTAGTACCATTGTTAGTGCAATCCCTTTTAACAACGTAATTCCTCCTTTTTTATCTAAATATGAGGTTAGTGTTGCCTTGTTTTCACAAAAATAAATTTGCAATAAATGTAATATTATTAGTGGGTTTTCTGTATAGATACAGTTCATTATAAGAAACCTACTAAAAAGGAGGTAATTGTCATCTAGCTTTTGACTCTAACAATTTTGACGATGTTTATCGTATCTACGTATCCACTTCAAACACACGCTGATAAAATGCCATGTACGATTGCATTAGAACCTATCAATAAAAACCTTAAAAATGCCAAAGGATCAGCATTAGTTTACAACGTTCAATTAGGCAGTCCCCCTAGTTTTCCACGAACAAACATTAGTATTCTAGGTGTTCATCTTCCTAAACCTTCTTCATACGGACGCTATGATGGATATGAAGGGATTGCTTCTATACCTAATGAAGTAAGTTGGAGGTTCCGTATGTATCCCACACCTGAAGGTGAAAGTCCTACATGGGCGGGACGTTTCGATTTAATTACAGCAGATATAAAAAATGTAAAGGTACAGGTCCGTCTTTCGAACTCAAAAACAGAAAAGCTTGGACCACCTGTGTTGCAGGGGATGATAAAAACGTGCGACTAACCAGTTTAAAAGGACGAGTGGGATTACAATGTTATCTCTAACAAGTTGGGAGGAAGAAAAATGAAACGTTTAATCTGCATTATTTTCACCATTGGATTGATTTTTCCAATGGTTCACGATACCTATGCATATTCCGATACAAATCCTGCGCTATATAACTTCATTGATAGCTATATGACAAAGGGACCTAAAGCTGCTGAGGGTTATGTTGCAAAAGGAGTTCGTATTCCTGATGTGACAGAAAAAACGCGCATTGTTCGCTTTCAAGGCTTGCCTGCTGCAAAACAAAAGAACGCGCGCATTGTGATTACCTACTTTGAAGATGGAAAGATAAATATTAATCGAATTGCATTTATTTGGAGAATATCTTTTAACAAAAAAGAAATTACAAATATTGAAGAACTATATGACGGCTCCGAACCTAATATCTAAGCGAACTGAGAAAGGAGTTAGGAAGAATGAGAAAACGTCTTTTGGCCGCAACTACAATAGCTATGACTTTCTTTTTTGTTTCTACATTTGTTCATGCTGATGTAAATAGACCAGTTACGAAACCAACTCGCGAAAACATCCTAGAGGATGCGCTAATTGATTTAATGGATACCCAAATGACACAAGCTGCAGAAAAATATTATGGAGTTAAACAAAGCAAAGGTGTACGGTTTCAATGTAGAAGAGTGGTATCCATAAAGAAGATAGATGGACCTGGCTCTATGATGTTTGAAGCGAAAATTGAAGGGATGACATTTTTTGGTGCACATAATCCCCCTAATGATATTTTTACAGTGACGATTAGAGATGATTATCACACCAACGGTTGGGAGATGAAGTCATTTAAAGTAAGAAAATTGAAGTCTCATGAAGTGTATGAATGCAGAGACCCAGCTTAGAATTCTTCATTTAAACTTTCTGCTTGAATGAACGGACGGATACAGAAAAATGGACAAATCAAATGAATAACAATATGATATAATTTGCTATATCCAAAAAATAGAAAAATGTATTTTGATAGGGGGAATTATATGAAATATTTATTAGATAGGTTTAAAAGCACAGATTTACTGGAGATCTATACATACGAAGGTGACGTTAACAAATGTTTAGTCGCATATATTATTCAAACTAATGAAGAGTACACGCTGTTAGCAACAGTTGGGACTTCTGGTTTATATGATGGACACTACGTTATTTCTACAGAAAGCGTTGTTTCAGTAGCTACTGAAACTGAATATCTGAAAAAGATCAAAAACCTCTACAACCTTAAGAAACAAGTTCATCCAACATATACAGGAAATACCGAAGACCTAATTATAGGCGGCTTAGAATTTTCTAAAGCACAGAATTATATTGTCTCACTTATGCTATTAGATAGTGAAGAATACTCAACTACTGGCTTTGTAAACGAAATTATAGAGAATGAAACTGTAGTTATATCTGAAGTGGACTCATTTGGTTTTGTTGATGGAAAAAGGTTTATAGACATTGAAACTATTGAACATTTGACTATCAATGGTGAAGAAGAACAAGATATAAAGCTTCTTTTTAGTAATAACATTTAAATAAACTAAGTTATAAGGGAGTATCCTATGGAACTACTAAATGGCGTAACAGGGTTTTATATAGGCCTAAAAGATAAACCTCTTACCACCAGTCTTAAGCAGTTTAAAATACATAGTTATGAAGCTATAAGAACTTATAATGGAGAACTATTGGAATGTAACGATACAGACGTTCATTCCAATTTTTATTTTAGCATTTTAAGAATTAGTAATAAAGAGGTCTACGTATTGCTAAATAAGCATTATCCGTTTGTTGCATTTGCCTCTTCTGTTAATGAAGAGAGAATCACCTTTCTTAATGACAAAGAACTAAGCATCTTCTTTTCAGCTTTTTACACGATTCTAGATGCAGAGTCACTGAATGAAAAGTTAATGTACACCCGTAAAAAGGGATCTGTACTAATAAAAAATGACAACCAACTAAATAGTGCAGAATTAGCACAAATAGCATATTGGAAACCAATTACTTTAGGGGAAGTTCTTTATAACTACTGGGATTAAGTTTCTACTAAGAAGAAAACAAAATGGAGATATAAAAATGGATTCAAGAAAAGCTATGTTGATGATATTATACTCAATGTCGTTGGTGCTTATATAGGCTATTTAAGTTATAAACTATTGAGAATGTTAAGTTTGAAAGCTGTACAATTAGTTTCTTTTAAAACTACCCATAAATAATATCAAACAAAAAAGCAGTTGAAACAGATATGTTCAACTGCTTTTTTGTTCCTGTAATGTTGATTATGTTCATTAAATGTGTGTGTTGTACCAAATTATTTTCTCCATAAAACCCTATATTGTATGCTAATATCATTAGGATAGAGTTAAGAAAAAGAGAAGGTAAAGAAAATGATTATTTTATTATCTATAGGGCTAGTAATTATTATAGGTGGATGCTTTTATTCTAAAAGGATTCATAAGAAAATATTCGCTGAAGGGAACCTTCCTGGTTCAGATAATTTACTAGGAATCATCTTACTTTTCATGCTAACAGTCTTAAATTTTTCACCGTGGTACATAACGAAAAGTGTAATTGTTTTAACTGGATTTCTAATCATTTTTTGGACGTTAAAATATCATGTATCTTAAAAGAGCTGCTGCTGATTTCAACAGCAGCTCTTTTGTATTTGTACCTATAATAAAGATTATGGAAACTAGTCTTGTATGTAATATAGATTGTGTATCCCATCTATATACTTGATAAAATGTAATAAAAAGGTTTTTGTTTAAGGAGGAAAAAGATGAAAAAGGTTTATTTTATTGTTTTCATATTGTTTCTAATGTGTGGATGCCAAGGTAAAGAACCTTTAGATTTTTCAGGTGAAAATAAAAACTGGTCAGCCAATGTTAATGTAAATCCTTCTAAAAATGATAAATAAACAGCTCTAATTAAATTAAGTTATCTAGGTAATCAAATAGAATATATTGGTAATTTTGGAATTAGTCTCGAAAATTCAAATAATAAAAATGGAATCGCAATTCGAGATGTACAGTTAGATAAAGAGGGGAAATTTAAAGAAAAAATAGAGGTCGATACTGATAAGAAAATGAATACATCTGATTCTTTGGTTTTAACAGTAGAATGGAATGATAAATCAGAAGATATTGTTTTAAAAGCTCAGTAATATGAACACATTTTCACCTTTTTTATTGCCGATAAGGTACATTATGGTAACTAAAAATGTATGGAGTATTCATACTAAAAATCATAAATATATTCTGTTTAAAAAGTAAAAAATTACTAATTTTTACGGTATACTAATTATGTACACAATAGGATTAGATCAAGAAAAGAGGAAGATCAGTTATGAGTCAATTAAAAAGAAGTATTTTAATTGCAATATTAATTGCAAGTGGAGTTCTTATAAGTTTTCTCGTTACCTTTATCAATTATCATATAATCGCTGTAATATTAAAGATAGTTGTACTTTTTATTGGTTTTGTAGTTGCAGGTTTGATTCTTCAATCTCGCGAAAAAGGTATTGATACCATTGTTCGTACCACTCGTAACAATAAAGAATAGTTCTTAATCCTATTGTGTATATGAATAAAAGAACCTCTTTACTCAAGGTAAAGAGGCTCTTTTATTTTGTTTATTTCATTCCTATAATTCACATTATGAAAATTAGAAATAAACAAAGAGTACAAGGAGTATATATAGTAACAATAACGAATTAAGTAAAGAGGTGAGATACCTTGAAAGTAAGTGCTACTAAACTATCAACAACTATATTTTTTGTCGTACTCCTGATTTCTTTTATGCTATATATTACAATACAAAACAATATTCATACGCGTGAGTATACAATTAAAGAATATCTTAGCGATTTACCTACTACAACTGACTTAGAAAATAAAAACATAGGCCAGATACTAAATACAAATAAAAAAGATACATTTTTTTTGCTTCTTAAAACAAATACTTCTGATAAAAATAATATTTTGGTTCCCATTGGCTTAAAAAAAGACCTGCTTGGATGGAAAAGTTTTGATCCAGATCCTTATGCTAAAGCTGACCTTAGTCAATATAAGATTAATCAAAGATTCTTTGATCTACCTAATAAGAGATAAGTTTACTCACTGTAATCCCTGTATCTCAATGGACTTCGTTAAACAAATTATATAAATAGATCACTAAAAAAGCCTTTGAAATGTATAATTCCAAAGGGCTTTTTCTATCAATCCACTTTATGGTAAATAACTTTGTATATAACATACATGCTGTTTTTTACTACTTGGAGCTCTTGTTATACTTACATTTAAGACCTACCTATCGTGATTATGTTAACTAAAAGTGTATGCTCTATTTGTCTTTATTTTTAATTTTAGACAAGTATTTTTCTTGCATCTTTCTAAAATTTCTTTCATATTTGTCTAACTTTTCCTTATCTCGCTTATCGTTTAAAATTGGTTTTCTTTTTCCAACAACCATAGTATTAAGATTACCAATAGGATAGGATAATTTGAAATATGGTTCAAATTTATTGCACTGTGCATTAGGCAATAGGACAGAAAGCATCGCAAATTCTTCAGTTGGAAATTGATTAGACGTTTTAAAAATCTCCAAACCTTTTAGAACTGAAATAGGTTCTAAAGATTCATCCATTACTCTAATATTAGACAATGCTAAATACTCTAGGTTTTGAAGAGATTTTAGTGGTTGTAGATTCTCTATTTTCAATTGATTTGAATCGTTCCCTTCTAAATTTAATATCTTTAGGTTAGATCCATGTTTTAAATATTGAATATTAGTAAGTTTAGAAAACCCTCTAATTAATAAAGATTCTAAAAATGGATTAGCTTTTAAATCCCACAATTCCTGGGTTCTTGTATTAGATTCTAATCCAAGAATTTTTAGATTTGTTAAGTTTTCTAGCCCAGATAAATCCTCCACTCTCATACCATAGATATAGAGGGATTCAGGGTTAATTAGATTGATAATTTTATCGAACTCCTTTTGGTTCACAAACTCAATCCATAGTTTTTTTACTCCAGACAGTTCTGTAAGTTTTAAAAGGTTTTTGGTATCTCCTCTAATCAAGAGTTCTATTGCTGATGTCTCTACATTTTTTAGATCATATGTAATATCGGGCCTTTTATTATCATGAAATACATATACTACGTGTTTCTTTTCTAAGTCCATACATTCTCACTTTCGCTCCATAAAGTATTTGATTATTACTATTTATTAATGCTAAAACTTTATAAAATCTTTTTCTTTATGTGAATAATGTTTCTTATTTGTAAAATAAACCTGTTTTAATCTTGTACATGGACTAATATCCCCATCCAATACATTGGTTCCTAAAAAAGAAAACGCTTCTAGATTTTCTAATCGTCTTATGAAATTAATGGAAGGTAATTCACCACACTTAGTCAAGATAAGCGTTTCTAAATTCGATAAGGTTTGAATAGTTGAAAAGTCTTGTATGTTTTTACATGCTTCAATCTTAAGGGATTTTAAAGAGCTATATAGACCTTCAGTTCCTTTTAAGGATTTTAAGGTACGGAGATAAGCAATGTCGAGAGAGTTCAATGTTTTAATATATTCAATTCCTTGAAGAGATTCAATTCTACACTGTGTAAGGTGTAAACATTCAAGGCTCTTAAGATTTTTAAACTCTTCTAAATCCTTACTTTTAGGGTTATATCTCCATATATAAAGTCCTTTGAGATTTGAAAGTTGATGTATATTCTTAAACTTTTTATTCCAACTTAAAGTTAAAGTTTCTAATGTGCTTAAATTGCCCAAATTAATTTCTATATTTGCACTTGAAATCCCAAATCCTTTTAAATTCTTTAGAGAGTAAATTCCGGAAATATCTTTTAGATATCCTCCATCTATTGAAAGATATTCAATATGGTTACATTGTAATAAAAAATTGACATCTTCTTTCTTATAATATTCGTTTGTTATATCAAGAGATTTAACACGATGCTTGTTAATATATTCAATACATTCATCAAGATACCTATCATTGATATAGACAGTTTCCTCTTGTGAGTATTTAGTTTCCTTGTGAATTTTTACATTGCCTGATTTAAAAAGAAACAATTTGATAACCTCTACTTTTAAGTTTTATTTTAGGTATATACCACACTACCAATAATACCAGTCAGAGAACTAAATTAGTAATCGATTTGTTCCTAAAATACGCTTTATCTTAACTTAAAATGCATAGAGGATTCATTTTGAAATAATTCCATTTTGGAACAATTCCTTTAAAGAGTCTGTAACTTTTTCTCTGCCTTCACTTAATATTACATCAGATTGTTCTCCTGAATCATGGTAAACTTGAAAAACTGGATAGTCAGCATGATTAAAGTTAATGAAATAGGGATCTCCTAATCCTGAAAGATCACCGCCAATGCATATGTACCCTTTATCTAAAATTGGAATACCAGGATAGGCGTTATAGGATTCATCTATCATATCTTTTGGAGCTAAAATCTCAATATATTGTACGCCATCATAATCATCCTCAGGTTCATCGGCCTGCCACCCAATTTCCATATGAATTAACGGGAGTTCAGAAATTAAAAAACAATACCAATCTGGAAGCTTTGAACCAAATTTTTGCTTTAACAAATTAATTTCTTCTTCCGTTGCATTTCTACCTAAGGTTTCTTCACTTAACAACTTTGCTCGTTCTATAAATGATTTTGCCACATTAAAAATAGTGTTTTCCATGTCGTCTCTCCATCTATTAATATCGTTCTTATCAAGAATATCAGGCAGAGAGCTAAGTTAGTATTAATTAGCTCCGGTAATTTACATTATAGAAACTAAAAATGTATAGCCCATACATAATGTTTTACAGTGATTCTGATATATAATCAGATAAGGATTAAGAAAATATTTCACGAAAGAAATATTTCTAATTTATATAAATCATCCTTTAAAGGGCAAGGAGGAGTTTTATGAATCATTTCTCTATTGATTTAATTCCATTTGGCTTTGATGATTATGAAGAAAATACTGTTCTTCCAGCGCATGATTTAATTCTTCAACCATTATTTTTCGAGGCTAAAGAATGTTATATATATGGCTTAAAAAAAGATACAGATTTATTTAATAAGTGTACTGACGTAATTGATTGGTCTCACAATAAATATAAATTAAATTTAAGAAAAGAAGTAATTAAAGGTTATGAGTCATTATGGAATGCAACAGGCTGGAGAAGAGGATCTATTGTAGTTTTTATAGATTTAGAGGAATTCATGAACTTAAACATTTTTTCTTTTTGTTATGATCCGAGTATTTGGGAGAATCCTAACTCTGGCGAAAGTATGGCAGCGATTAGATTTTGTAAGAGGAAAGTAGAGAAAGATAAGGTAATTGGTCTTTGTTTTTCGGCCTCGAATGGAATTCAATATATGAAACTTTATGCGACTGAAGATATTTTAAAAAGTTTGTATGATAAGGCGGTTAATGAATCATTAAATTCAAACGAGGATTTTTTGTATAAATCAAGAAAGAAACGTAGAAACCTACCTAAGTAGAAGAAGCTGCAGATAATTTCTGTTATGCTAGCTAAATTTATATATGTTTTACATAACAGGTAGTTGAATGCTTTGATAAAATAAGGCTAAAAAAGTGAAGGGCTTTATGAAACCATATATTATTTAGGAGTGAGTTTAAGATTAAACAGCTTTGGAGTAGATATGAAAAATGGCTAAAAATAAATTGTCCAGAGGTACTAAACACATTAAAAAGTGGTGCAGATGAGAAAGCTATTAGTAAACTGGAAGAAAAATTAGGTGTTAAATTTCCTAAAGGCTTAAAGGATCTACTAAGTATTCATGATGGACAAGTGGACGAAGGGATTGGGGTGATAGGTAATTATTATTTATTATCTTTAGAGGAGATTTTATACACTCAGTCAACTATGAAAGAATTACTAGATAATGGAGATTTTGAAGACTTTGAACCAGTAGAGGCGATTGGTCCAGTGAAAAGAGATTTTTGGTGGAACCCGAAATGGATATCCATTGCTACTAATGGTTTTGGAGATGACATATGTATTGACCTGGATCCTGATAGTGGAGGAAATGTTGGGCAAATTATTACATTTTGGCATGATTGGGATGAAAGGAAAGTTATATCAGAGAGCTTAGAAGAATGGTTTGAAGATGTTCTAGTAAAATTAGAAAATGGAAAATATAAATTAATTGTAAGCCAAGGTGAATTAATGTTTAATAACGATGGCTTCGCAGAATAGTCTGTATCCACACCTCTAATAATTTTAATCTTTAAAAGAGTAGCTTTCGATGAACAGCTACTCTTTTTTATGATTCTGTTGCAAAAAAAAATTTTCTACAAGCATAAAGTCATTAAATGATTCCCTAACGATAGTTAATTAAAGAAGTTAGCAAACATCACCTATTTTGCTAGCATGTCCAACAAAATAAAAAGGCAAAGGGACGTTACTTCCTTGCCTCGTAAGCTTTTACCTTATTATAAAATGTCGCTTTTTTCATTCCTACTTCCTTCATAAATGCTACAGCAGTGATCTTTCCAGACGTCCATTCTTTATATAGCTTATCCCATTCTTTTGGAAAAGTAATGATGGGGCGACCAAGGTGTCTCCCTTTAGATTTAGCAATATCTATGCCTTCTCGTTGTCGCTTTAAAATGGTTGCTCTCTCTTGTTCAGCCATAGAAGTATAAACCTCTATAATGATGTTATTTATCATTTCTATGACCCACTCTTGCCCAGTTGGTACATCTTACATAGTGGTAGGTACATCAATAATTTTGATTCTAATTCCTTCATTTTTAAACTGCTCTAAATGTTTTTTTATTTGTGCTTTATTCCGTCCTAGACGATCAATGGATTTAATATAAAGTGTGTCGCCATCTCTCATTGCTTTAAGCATATTCTGAAAGCCGTCGCGTTCCATGTTCTTCCCACTTGCCTTATCACTGTATAGATATTTTTCATCCGTTAGATAAGGTTTTATTGCTTCTAACTGTCTATCTAAATTTTGTTCGTTGGTACTTACACGAATATACCCAAAACTAATTCCCATTGTTAAAACCATCCTTGTCTTTTAAGTATATGGCAAAAAGTATAAAAAGGTCTATTACTTCTCATACATCTCAAAAGGTTTATTTTTACGATTAAATAGACGCGTTATCATTGATTTTTCTGACGTCTAAAAAGGTGTACCTTTTCGGACTGTGTACATTGGCAGCCTTAATTAATCTAAAAAGTAATATAACAAATGGCTTCATAAAGGCTTGTAGTGAAATTTACTCTATTTCTGGAATATTATCTTATTCACCACACGTAAATACAAAAGCTGGTGGAATGTTCCAAAGTACTTTTTCTACGTCGATATTTACAAAGAAAGACTGAAAAAATTGTT
>Ga0268252_1002100_pt1 | contig 10364 bp, 10 predicted proteins | sample AgamicMgSfrz_FD_200244 | JGI IMG/M metagenome (GOLD analysis project Ga0268252, IMG submission 200244) | Agave microbial communities from Guanajuato, Mexico - Mg.Sf.rz (v2) (version 3) | ecosystem: Host-associated > Plants > Phyllosphere > Phylloplane/Leaf | place: Guanajuato, Mexico | collected... | reverse complement strand
GAAATCTTTTTTAATTAAAATAATGTAATTTATATGTCTTTCCAAATAAATCATAAAAACGTACTTTTCTTATATGTTTTTACTCTAGGATATAATTTTTTATACACTAATTTAAAAGGGGGCACAATCCTAATTTACTAAAAATAGCCCAGGCAAACTCGATAATTTTTTCTATAATAGTCAATGTAGCATCATTATAAATATAAAGAGGGGGATTAGCCATGAAAAAAGCAAGAAAATCTGTGGGTAATACAACGAAAATTTTCTTAACATTAACATCAAATAATTCAGGCAAAATTGCCAAGAAGCGTTGAGACATTTATCCATCCACTAAATTTTATAAGTAAAAAACAGCTGTCTTCGTTTGAAGATAGTTGTTTTTATTTTATTGATTTATTCACTTCTTAAGGCTCATTATTTTCACAAACTGAGGTCTGCAGAACTGTAATCAAAGAATTCAGTAATAAATTGCTTACAAACATATTTTTTATACATATTTTACCTGAATACATAAATCCAATTAATGTTTTCATAAGTAATACGTTTATCCAATCCTTTCTAACGGAACATGAATATTCTATAAGTACCCAGTTCTTTAGGAGGGAAATACATGCTTAATTGGCTTGTTATTGTCTCATCTATATTCTTTATTATACTGTTATTTTATACTGTGAAATATATAGTGACACTCTTGCAGCTGGAGCCTTCAGAATTTACTAAGAACAATCAAATAACTGTTAACTTTAAAGAAAGCATCTCTAAAAAATTTAAGGCTGACACTCAAATAATCGTCAAGTTTAAAGAAGATGTATGTAAAGCAACACAGCTAGACATTCATTGTAAGAATGAATGTCCTATTCTACATCACAGCAAGGATCTTAACTTTCCAGTTTTCCATTCCTAGAATAATTAAATTCCCTCTCGTATCAAAGTTTATAACAAATCTAGATTTATCTAGGATGACAAAAAAGTTGAAAAAGAAATTTCCTCTATATAAAGGTTTTAATAATTTTTATACTTTGTTTATTCTTTTACATACAATTAACTAAAGAATTACTTAATAAAGTTGAATTTCTATCCTTAAAATCTATAAAAACTGCATAAAAGAGATTCCTAATTGAATATATAAAATTTTTTAATATCTAAAATAAATGCTTTATCTCTTAAAAATTTCATATTTTTATCCAGAATTAAAATAAGGAATATATATATAATATATCCGAAAAATAGAATACTGCTAAACTACGAAGGAACCTTCTATTTTCATCTACAATTAAACTAGAAACAAAAATCTCGAATAATATCTTGAGCATCTAGGTTCTAGAATCAATAATAATCCTTTTATAACAATGTTATATACCATCTAAATTTTTCATTTAGAAAGGAGAAGTCTAGAGAAAGGTCTAAAAACTCAGATGAAGAAATTGTTTACACCTTAAAAGATACTGTTAAATTACCTTGGTTAAGTATTGACTTAGTTAGGTTATATGAAAAAGAGTTTCATCTTCAGGTTCAACATACAGAAGGGGGCCACTGAAGATATAGCAAGCAGAAATATTGATTTACTAATTGAACAAGAGAATACAAAAGCAAAACTGGAGCTATAAAATGTAACCAATGGCTTTAGGGAGAAATCATAACAGAATCTGTTGAAGTTTAATTAAATCTCGAAAAGAAAGTAGAATCGTTTGAAGATAAAATTCAACAATTACTTGATCGCTCTGAAAAAGATGAGCATTTTCAATTTGCACTTATTCAACGTTTAGATGAACAAAGCCAGCTTATAAAACAACTCACTAAAAGGTTATCCTCCAAGATAAATATATTGAAAATAATCTAGAAAAGCGCGACGAGAAGTTAACTAATGCTATTCGAGAAACTAGTGATACACAGAAACTTAACACAGCCGCTCAAGAAAATCTAGGGCAACAATCAATTTACACCTTTTATTGTAAATGGTTCTCCTGTGTTTGATGTATTAGGTGATGAATCACCCACAACTACTGACCTTGTAGGTAATTCAACTTTTCCTGCTGTTTTTTTGCGTATGATGGTACTAATATATATTTTAGATTAAGGCTAGATTCAGACCCAAGAAACAGTAAACTAACAGCCTTTGACAATTTTGCATGGGGGATACTTATCAATACTAGCGATACACCAGGCACTTATGATTGGCTATTTAATGGCAATGGGTTGCGAAATAATATAAATCTAATACAAAATACCACTAAGTTAGTGAACTCTTGGAATGATCCTGCTGAAGGATTAGGAGGGGGGGGAACACCAAATTTCACTCAAGCTATTACTAATTTTGACTTCGCCAGGGTTACTGTTGCTGATTCAGCCTTTGGAGGAAACCCAGATTATTTTCTAGATTGGTTCTTACCGACTTCTACTTTTTTTAGTATATTAGAGATTAATGAAAACTCTTCTATTCGAGCTTTAGTTTTCACTTCCACAAATGCTAATAACTACAATAAGGATTCTTTGCAAACAAGTAAAGGCTTTTCGTTTGCAGATGCATTGAGTGCCCCTATTACTACAAGTGTAGCTGATATCCGGGCAAAGTTAGCAACTACAAAAAACTTATCATCAGGCTACGTGGACTGGATCTATTACAGTTTCTAATACCGGAAAATCCACCGCTACATCGATTTCATTACAAGATATTATAGGCCTTGATAATATAACGTCTTTTATCGTCAATTCAACTACTCAAGGAAGTACCGTCTATAATGCGTCTTCTAAAACGTTAAGTTGGAACGTTGGTAATCTTAATGCTGGCGTAACAGCAACTCTAACATTCACACTATCCGGTGCATTTACCATTATAAAAAGTTAGATACGGTAAGTGCCACAGGATTTGATAGCTCTTCTGGAAGCTCAATTCAGTCAAATAGTTCAGCTATTACTATTAATGTTCAACAAGTAGGGAGTGTTAACGGTAAAATTATTGACAATGCTTCTGGTCTTCCCATCTCGGGAGCTAATGTTACCTTATCTCAAAATAGTAATCCAGTCTCCACTGCTATTTCTAATTCAAATGGTTTCTATTCCTTTACAGGGTTGGTGCCAGGACAATACACCGTTACAGCCAATCAAAATCTTTCCTTAACGCCCTTACCAAGTACCGTTTCTGGAACAGTGACCACAAGTTCAGGGACTCCTGTTGCTCAAACAACACCGAATGCAAGTGGTAACTACTCTTTTACAGGGATTTCTCCAGGTTCTTATACAATTTCTGTGATGGCTACAAATTTCCAATACCAATCTATCATTACACAATCTAATCAAACAACCAACGTGAATTTCACTTTACAGCCTAGTCCAGGAGCCGTATTTGGAACTATTACCAATGCTCAAACCGGGACTGTTATTCCTAATGCTACTGTTCAATTATTAAGTATTAACGGTACCCTTATGGCTTCAACTACAACGAATGCTTCTGGGGATTATAGTTTTACGGATCTAGCACCTGGTCAATCCCAGATAAAAGCAGTAAGCACTAATTTTAGTACAAATACTTTAATAGAAAGCACACTTACAGACGGTAATGGTGTTTATTTAGCAGAAGGTTTACCTGAAGGAAATGCCGTAGTAACAACTACGTTCCAAAACTATGCAGCCTCTGTTAATAGTACATCTTTGTCACCCAATCAAACTAAAGTGTTAAATATTGTTCTTTCGCCTTTCCCATCAACCATAGTTGGTACTGTTACAGATAATGCAACAGCAAATATGATTAGTGGTGTTTCTGTACAACTGGTAATCGTCCAAACAGGTATTACTGTTGCTTCCACAGTAACTTCAAGTGATAGGACTTATACTCTTGCTAATTTGCCTCAAGGGACATTTAATATCATCTTTTCGGCTAATAATTATACAACTCAGACATTTACAGTGAACCTAACGCCAGGCGAAGTAGAAATGATCAGTCCATCCCTTACGCCAAATCCGGCCACCATTACGGGTACCGTGCTTGACTCTGTCACCAGTACACCAATTACCAACGCACTCGTTCAAGTTTTCAACAGCCAGGACGTCTTTGTGGCGAGTGTGTTAACCGATATGAATGGGCAGTATACCCTTTCAGGACTCCCGGAGGGGACACTTACCGTGGCAGCGAGTACAGCTGACTTTGGCACCGGTATTCAAACGGTTACTCTTACAGATGGGCAAACCTAAACGCTTCCTTTTACACTCACACCAAATCCAGCTTCTCTCTCAGGGACCGTCACCGACGCGCAAACCAGCAGTCCAATCGCGGGAGCCTTGGTTCAAGTGTCTGTCATAGGTATGACGCTTCCAATTAAACCTATCTTAACGTATGATAACGGGCAATATAGAATAACTGGGCTTCCCTCAGCCACATATACTATCATTGTCTCTGCTCAGAACTTTACTACTCAATCTTTAAACGCTACATTAATGAATGGGGAAGAAAGAAAAATCGTTATTCAACTTAATCGAGGATTAGGTACCATTATTGGTACTGTAACAGATTATTTAACTGGTATACTTCTCCCAAAGATTCTTATCGAAGTGTTTAATCTTGAAGGAGAACTTATTGCAAGTACTGCTACAGATTTCAGTGGCAAATATAAGTTAACGGGATTGCCAATCGGGACAATTATTGTGAAGGCTCGCTCTAAAAGCTTCATTCTACAGTCCCAAGTGGTTACACTAAAAGCTAATGAAACTAAAACTGTAAACTTTATACTTGCAAGAAGAGAAGGGTTACCTACAGAAATAGTTGTGAACCTTCAGCAAGAGGACTTTATCTATGAAATCTTAGATCAATTAATGTCTATCAGTACAAAAAGAACTTTAATTTGGATAAAAGATTCTCATAATGTACGTGTTCAACCCGCTAATGATCAATCCTTAGTCTCATTGCAAATAAATTTGCAATTAGCAATTGCTACAGTAGCCAGTATTATATTTAATGAACCAATTGTTACTAATAAACCTAGAGTACAAAACAGAAGACAACGATCTAGAAAAAAGCAAATAAATAATAAAAGAATTATTATATCTAATTCTCGAAATATTGAAATATCCAATGGTGATATTGACCTTATATCTAATATTGAAGTTTTATTTCAAGTTCTTGAAACTCTACTCATGCAATTAGATATTGTATAATCCTTGAAACTAAAACTCTAGATTAAGTATCATTAAAAGGTCAATAAATGAAACAAAAATAAAAAGCTAACGAATATCGTTAGCTTTTTATTTTTGTTTTAACGCTTTAGTGAGTATTTTCTTGGAGTTCATCCTATGAAAAAGCAAATAATATCTGGTAGATTATATAAGTACAGGGGATTAAGCTTTATAAATATAACTCCATAGAATTAACAAACTCCACTCTGTTTACTACAACTGATTTCTAATTATTTTTTCTATTGTTTTGTATCGTAAAGATAATAGCTACTATCCAGCAAGTAACGATCCCTATATAAGTGAAAATTTCTCCTATATTATTTATGGACCAAACCTTAAATAATGTCCAAACATTGGTTAAAATAATAAAACCACCTACCAAAACACCCAGAAGATAAGAAGGCATTATTCTTACTAGCCATGCCGCAATTGGAGCTGCTATAATCCCTCCTAACATAAGAGCTATTACCCAGAGCCAATTAACATCTTGCCACCCTAACGAAATAAGAAACCCGAGAGTAGCAGAGATAGCAATAGCAAGCTCACTTGTATCAACTGTACCTATTACTTTTCTAGCTGAATTACTATTCTTAGACAATAGTATAGGAGTGGTAAGAGGGCCCCATCCACCGCCACCAGTGGCATCAGCAAATCCTGCTATTAATCCTAATGGTATAGCCTGCTTTGTAGATAAATTAAGGTTTTTCTTATCACTACTCTTTTTATTCTTAAATACAAAACGGATGACAACATAAATACCCAGCATTAATAAAAATAAAGAAATATATGGTTTAACTATATCTCCTGGCACATTGCTTAAAAAACAGGCTCCTATAAAGGCTCCTATAGAACCTGGAATTATTAACTTAAAAAGAGCTTGGCGATCCACGTTTCCAAACTTCATATGAGAAATTCCTGAAGCTGCGGTGGTTACTACTTCTGATAGGTGTATAGAAGCTGAGGCTATTGCAGGAGCCATTCCAAACGTTAATAAGAGGGAAGATGAGGTAACGCCATAAGCCATTCCTAAGGAACCATCAATTAATTGGGCTAAAAAGCCAATAATAGCAAAGATAAATAATTTTTTCATGTGTGTCCTCCTGTAAACACTTTAATTTATCTTCAAAAGCGACGCAGTATATTTTCTTGCAAGGGATTAAGTTATATGGGAAATAGAATAGGCGGAATACCCATTTTCATAAATTTTAAAGAGCAAAGAGGAGAGAGACCATAGAAGATGTAAATTCGAATTATTTAGTTAGATTATTAAGAATTATCTTTTTACAACTTTCATACAATACCTGTTATTAGCGGCAAGAAAAATAAGGGTAATGCCTTAGCTAAAACATTTGTAATTGCAGACTTTCCCGCCACTGACAAACCAGTAAACCATCTAATAAAACTTTGATGTCCATTTTGATCTCTTCTTTGCCTTTTTGTAATTAAGGAATCATGCCGAGTAATATTCCTTTTATATGTCAACATTTCTCTAATTTTCAAGATTGACTTTGAAGACCTTTTATTAATAATTCTGCAACTTCTTTCCGAGTGAATGCGCGTGGGGGCAATTCTCCATTACGTAACAGTGTTCTAACTTTTGTATCTGAAAAGGTAACATGATGTTCTTCATCAGGTGTGCATATTTTAGTTGAAGCCATTGCATCACATTTTTTGGAGTCATATGTTCCATAATAATTACCTATCCCCGCATGATCACGATCTACAATGAAATGGGTGCAGCCAAAATTTTTACGTACTAATCCATGAAACACTACTTCTCTTGGTCCTGCATATCGCATTGTTGCTGGAAATACTGACAAAAATACACGATTTTTTGGATAATAATTATCAAGCAATACTTCGTAACTTTCCAGCCGAATTTCTGCTGAAATATCATCATCCTTGGTTTCCCCAGCAAGTGGAATTAAAAATAGTCCATCTGCAATCCCTAAAGCAGACTTTTAAATATACTCATGAGCACGATGAATCGGATTTCGTGTTTGAAAACCTACAACCGTGTTCCATACGGTTTACTTTGTTTCACGTTCTCTTCATAGCTAAGCTGTTTAATTAAATTAGATTTCACAAATTCATAAAGTTCAATATCCAATTGATTATCTTTCTCTATTTTCTTAATAATGTTATCAGGAATGTCCTGTAACTTAGGATGTGATATAGTAATGTTTTTTTTCTCATATTCGATGTTACTCCAACCAAACTTTTCTGCCAATAAAGATAAAGATTCGTTAAACACTTCCGTTATCCCTACCACCTCAAAACCATTCAGCCTCTCCTTGGCCTTTTCTATACTCACTTCAGAATGTAAACGTGTACCACAAATTTGAAGAGTTTGTCCGTTCTTAGCTTGAGGATCCCATTCAATGTATTCTTCAAAAGACATATCTTTCATCTTTTTTTTATAATAACCTGGGTAATCTTTCAAAAAGTAATATAACAAAACCACACGTTCAATAGGCTCACGTATCATTGTAAAGTAGATAAAAGGTTTAGAAGTAAATTCATGTACTCCATAGAAATGATGTCCTGATATTGCCTTTATCGCTTCTTTTTCCTTTTACTTCAATTGATTAAAGTTTTCCTCCATTCTTTCTATAGGTATATGATCATAAATCTCATTTTGTCCATACAACTTGGCGAAAATCTCATTCAAAGTGGTTCCGCCTGTTTTAGGAATATGCATAAAAATAATAAGTTTATCTTTCATGTTTCAATTCCCCCTAAATCTTAATGTTTCTATACTTTATTCTTGTAGTTAGTGAATGTTTCAGGTGTCTGTATTTAAACTTAAACACAAGGCATAACAGATAATAACTAACTTAATCTAGGATTAAACTTGGCAGAATTTACTTCAATACATAATTAAGTTGTCCAAGCATATATCGTAAATAAAGTATTCTATATAGTAACCCTTCAAAAGAAAGGAGTGATTACTATGAACTTAAAAGATATAAAAGGATCTTATGACTTAATAGTTAGTTTAGGTAGTGCCTGTAACCCTACTCTTCAGTTAAAACGACTCAATTTAAGGAGCTTTACTTCAAGCTAACTCGATTGGAGTTATTCTCCTTTCCTTGTAGATGTAAATAAATTATTGAAAAATAAATTTGACGGCTTTATGGAACTAGAAAACATGCGTTTAATAGATGATGGTGGAAAGTATGCATATTTTAATGATAAACCTCTTAAACTTCCTCACCAAATTATCTATGTGCCTACAGCATCTTACGTAGTACAAGATATACATTATAATATTTTTTCAGCTCATGACTTTCCTATTATTCTAAACAAACACTGGACTGCCACTTATCCTAAATTCAAAAGGACTTTAAATTATAAAATAAATCGATTTTATTTATCAGGTGGGGAGCTAATTATAGTGAAACAGTGGAATTACGATTAATTCTATCTCAAATAACGAGCGCAAATTTTAAAATACTCATTATAAATCCACCAGAGGGATTAGAAACTCCAAGTGAATTAGATTGGGGCATAGATAAAGTATGCATTGTAAATGCACCTATAGATCCAAATAGCATTTCAACATGGGATTATGTCCTAAATGGCGTAACATTGAATTACTAAGTTAAGAACTCTCCCTTTGAAATATGTTAGACGCTCCCTTTTTATAAGACAAACAATGAACAAGAGTCTCTAAAATCTTGATTAAAAATACTTTATCTCGTACAAAGCAATGTCCGAAATTAGGGGGGGGATTAAAAATCAAAAAAGTGGGGGCACGGTTGATTAGGTTTACTCAAATGTTTAGGTATTTTGTCCAAGCAAATATCTATAATTAAGCATTTAATATAATAGAACCGTAAAAGCAAAGGGATGATTATATTGAATTTACAAGATATTCGAGGATCTTATGATTTAATGTTAGGGTTAGGCAGCTGGTGTGGTCCCTCCCTTAATCTAAGAAGACATAATTGGAGGAGATTTTCGTTCCCTTTAGATTGGATGATATCTAATTCAATTTCTGATGTAAGTAGATTGTTAAGAAATAGGTTCACTGGATTTATGGAGTTTCAAAACTTACAGCGAACTGATGGTTATGCTCATTTTCTTGATGACGGCGTAGCAATCTTTCCTGAAGAAGGAGGAACTAAACCAGTTAATGCTCACTTCATTCATGATACTTACTACAATATCATTTCTGTCCATGATTTCCCTATCATTCCAAACGTAGATTGGACTGTAATGTACCCTTCCTATAAAGAGAAACTCAATCAGCGAATAGCTAGATTTTTGGAGAAAGTCGAAAATAGTTCCTCCATTTTGTTTATTAGGTGGGGAGCAGCTAGTCCAGAAGAAGCTATAGAATTAAAATCTGTATTATCAGGGTTGACAAAAGGGTCGTTTAATATATTACTTCTTCAGCCAACAGATGGGCTTAAAAACGTTATTGATATGCATTGGGCAATTGATAGAGTCTGTTCTGTTCAGGTACCTATGGATGAACCAAATAATGAACTAGTATGGGATTATGTACTAAACGGGGTAAGTTTAAGTAATTATTGGGGTTAGCGTTTAAGGTAGAGTATATTTTTTTCTCCATGATAATAAAGCCAAAAGAAGGGACCATTATAAAAAAAGACAGCAGAACTTTTTAAAAAGTTTTGTTGTCTTTTTTTATAATGAATAAATAACTAAATATCCTTTTTAAATTTATTTATGAGTCCCATACGTAACCCTGTTTTATGCTATTTCTAAAATTTTAAGAAAGGATAATAATGTCTAGAAAAGAACCCTATACCTGTATTGCCTTGTCCCTACTCTAATTTTAAAATTTGGGTAAGTAAGTTTTTATTGGGAAGATTAATAGATTAGCCTATAGCAAGAAACAAGGGTGAGCATATTTTAATAAATAAGGGGCGAATACGAAATAGAGCAGGTGTTTATGCTCAAATAACATGGATAGGGTGTGTATACAATGAAAGTTATGACTATTTTGGGTACAAGACCCGAAATTATACGTTTAAGCCTCATTATCAGAAAACTAGATGATTACGCAACAGAACACATTTTAGTGCATACAGGGCAGAACTTCACCGCTTCATTAAGCGAAGTATTTTTCCAAGAATTAAATGTTCGCCAGCCAGATTATATATTGGCTAACCAACAACTTACCCTAGGGGAACAGTTATCAAAAATGTACAAAGAGCTAGAAGGTATAT
>Ga0268252_1002097_pt1 | contig 10374 bp, 14 predicted proteins | sample AgamicMgSfrz_FD_200244 | JGI IMG/M metagenome (GOLD analysis project Ga0268252, IMG submission 200244) | Agave microbial communities from Guanajuato, Mexico - Mg.Sf.rz (v2) (version 3) | ecosystem: Host-associated > Plants > Phyllosphere > Phylloplane/Leaf | place: Guanajuato, Mexico | collected... | reverse complement strand
AATAATTTTGCAAGTGAAAGACGTGTTTTTTGTCCTCCACTAAGCGTTGAAATAGGTACGGAGTGATCTTTAAAGCGAAATCCATGTAAAATAGAACGAGTTTCTGCTTCATACTGATATCCACCCTTATCTTTAAAAGCTGCTTGAAGCATGTCGTACTCTTGAAGGAGCTTTTCATATTTGGTAGAATCGTTTAAAAAGGCAGGGTCACCCATTTTTTCTTCCAGTAAACGGATTTTCTTCTCCATTTCTTTTAGCGGTGAGAATACTGTCATCATTTCATCCCAAATGCTTAAGTCTGATTCAAGCATTGTATCCTGTCCCATATAGCCAAGTTCTACATCTTTTGGTTTTATAATTTCCCCACCGTCATAGGAGATTGCACCTGAAATAATTTTAAGCAGAGTGGATTTTCCAGCTCCATTTCGACCAACAAGGCCAATTCGGTCGTTTGATTGTACTTCCATTTTAATATTCGATAAAATAATATCAGCGCCAAAATACTTCGTGATATTATTTAGTTGTAATAAAATCATTTTTTCACCTCAGTTAATCCTTTACAATAAAGGGGGAAGAGCTCAGGCAGCTATTCTAGAGCTTTCCTTAGTTAAATAATTCACATTATGTTGAAAAAAAGGCTGCTATAGGTATTCTACCATACCTATAAAGGAGAGTTAAAAAGGAACATTCATATAGGTAGAAAAGTGCAAAGACAGATGACTAAAAATAGTGTATAGTCAAAATAAGGAGGAACTAAAGTGGGGTTTACTCATTTTAACGAACAAGGTCGCGCTAATATGGTCGACATCTCAGAGAAAGCTGAAACAACAAGAGTTGCAACAGCTGCTTCAAGCATTGAAGTAAACAAAGAAACATACGATAAGATTACATCACAAGAAATTGGAAAAGGTGATGTATTAGCTGTTTCTCAAATAGCAGGCATCATGGCGGCCAAAAAAACGTCTGATCTTATTCCAATGTGTCATCCTTTATTTATAAAAGGAGTAAATATTGAATTTAATTGGGCTGAAAAAGAAGGAAAATATCGCTTGCTTATTGAAGCTACTGTAAAGACAAAGGGGAGTACAGGAGTAGAAATGGAAGCGCTAACGGCAGCGTCCGTATGTGCTTTGACCGCTTACGATATGTGCAAAGCCATCGATAAAGGAATGGTTATCGGTCCAACGTATTTGCTTACAAAAACAGGTGGGAAAAGTGGAGATTTTACAAGGGAACAAGGGTTAACAGATTGGGGGGTATAGTGTGAGTACAGAACAATTAAAAATACCGCAGGCAACAGCAAAACGCTTGCCTTTATACTATCGTTTTCTTAAGAATTTACATTCCTCAGGAAAACAGCGAGTATCGTCAGCAGAGCTAAGCGAAGCGGTCAAAGTAGATTCAGCAACAATTCGTCGTGACTTCTCTTATTTTGGAGCTTTAGGAAAAAAGGGATATGGTTATAACGTAAATTATTTACTTACATTTTTTAGAAAAACGCTAGACCAAGATGAATTAACGAAGATTGCGCTAATTGGTGTTGGTAATCTTGGAACGGCATTATTAAACTATAATTTCATTAAAAATAATAATACAAAAATTGAAATGGCTTTTGACGTTGATGAAAGCCGAGTAGGACAAGAAATTAGTAATGTGCCTATTTATCATCTTAACGATTTAGAAGAAAAATTAGGTAACGATATAAGCGTTGTTATTTTAACAGTGCCTGCAACAGCTGCTCAAGGTATAACAGACAGATTAGAGCATACTAGTGTAAAAGGGATATTAAATTTCACACCAGCGCGCATCAATGTGCCAGATTCAATTCGCATTCATCATATTGATTTAGCTGTTGAGCTTCAAGCGCTCATCTATTTTTTACGCAACTATCCAACAGAGTTAGTCAACTGAGGGAACGTGTAACACATTCCATTTAGAGGAGGTGGGAGAAGATGCTTAGCACGGGAAGTATTATTCTCATTGTCTTTGCAGCTCTCTTAATATTCGGTCCTAAAAAACTGCCTGAGTTAGGAAAGGCAGTTGGAAAAACACTGCGTGAATTTAAGCAAGGTGCACAAGGAATTGCAGATGATGAAGGGAAAGAAAAAGCAAAAGCGGATCATACTGATGTTAAATAATGCAAGGGTGAAGCGATATGAATGAACAAAACATGTCGATTTATGAGCATATTGGAGAGCTTAGAAGAAGAATTTTAATTGTTGCAGCCGTTTTTTTAGGTGCAACAATAGCAGGCTTTTTTCTTGCCGACAGTCTTATTGTCTATTTACAAGGTGCAGATGAAGTGAAAGAGCTTGAGATGAATACATTTCGTCTGACAGATCCAGTGAAGATTTATATGCAGTTTGCCTTTATTATTGGATGTGTTCTTTCCTCACCTGTGATTCTTTATCATGTATGGGCATTTGTAAGTCCTGGATTACTTGAAAAAGAAAGAAAGGTAACATTAAGCTATATACCATTCTCGGTGCTATTGTTCTTAGCAGGGGTATCATTTTCTTATTTTGTTCTCTTTCCATTTGTCGTTAAGTTTATGACAAGCTTAACAGAGCGTTTAGACGTAAATCAAGTGATTGGAATTAATGAGTACTTTGAATTTCTTTTTCAATTTACGTTACCATTTGGGATTTTGTTTCAAATGCCTGTTGTTGTCATGTTTCTCACTCGTTTAGGCATTATTACACCAATGACATTAGTGAGCATCCGCAAGTACGCATATTTTGTATTGCTTGTCATTGCAGCGATTATTACACCTCCAGAGCTTTTGTCTCATCTAATGGTGACGTTACCGTTGCTCGTTCTATATGAAATCAGTATTGGAATCTCATATTTTTCTTACAAAAAGAGTATGAAAGTGCAAGAAGAAGAGGAAAAATTCCATGTACAATAGAATATAAAATAAAGACAGCCTTTCATAGCTAAAGCTTGTGAAAGGCTGTCTTTATCTTCTACTGCTTCTTTTTCATCTTTTTGATACGAAAGTGAAGGATAAACGCTCTAATGGCAACCCCAATTTCTAGCGTTGCAAAAATGGTGAATATAATCGTCATAAAGTTAAAGACTGTTTCATGCGCATTTCGAATCGCAAGAAACGTAAAGATAATTCCTAAAAATCCATACATAATTCCCAAGTTAAGGGGAGTAGTTCTCATAGCTGAAAGCCTCCGAAAATTTGTTGAAGTTTCTCCTGTTGTTCGATGTATTTTTCAATATCGTCTTTAAAAACGTACTGCATCATCACAACGAATGTATTCATTGAAACATGTGCGAAGATGGGAACAAGAATAGATGACGTTTTGACATAGAGAAAAGCAAATGTTAGTCCCATCGCCATATAGACGAGAAGATGTGAAAAATCTTGATGAACAAGAGCAAAGATAAAGGAACTAATAATTGCTGCGATAAAGAAGTTAGATCGACCGTAAAGAGAACCAAAAATAATTTTACGAAATACTACTTCTTCTAAAATAGGACCTATTATAGAGACAACAGCAATTAGTAATGGAACAACTTCTACTAACCTCATAATGTTCTGGGTATTTTCTGATTCAGGGTTAACGCCGAATACGTTTGTTTCAATATTAGATGCAATTCCTTGCGCTAAAAGCGCCATAAAAACGCCTAGAATTGCCCAAGTTATAAGTTTAGACCAGTTGTATTTCTTACGCATGTTCATATCTGGTCTTAATAAGAGAAGCGTAATGATTAAGGCAAGGATAAAGCTAATGATTGTCCAATAAATGTTTGCCGTGACAAGCTCAGATCTTGTAGAAAATACATTCATCTTCATTAGGGCATACAAAACTGGATATCCAGAAAGCTGCATTAATACGTACGTCAAAATGACATACCAGTAACGTTTAGTCAAGAAAAGAAAACCCCTTTACAATATATTTGAAGGTAAAACTTATGTACATTGCAAAACAATTCACCTTAGCTATTGTAACATATGATCGAAATGAGCTAACACTAAACGCAATCAGCGGTTTATCTATTTTACGCTCCGCAGTGGATAGAAATACATAGAATATCTTGTCATGTGCTCCTGAAGCCCTCTATAAAAGAAAACCCTTACTAAAATTTTCGGACTGAACAAAAGTGTTTTAAATTTTTTATACTTTTCACTTGCAAAAGATACCCAATTTATTTAATATAATAATTGTGTTAGCACTCATAGAGGTTGAGTGCTAATAAAAAAAACTTACACATTATTGAGGAGGTTGTTTTACTTGTTAAAGCCATTAGGTGATCGCGTAATAGTTGAACTTGTAGAAGCTGAGGAAAAAACATCAAGTGGTATCGTATTACCAGATACTGCAAAAGAAAAGCCACAGGAAGGTAAAGTGGTAGCTGTTGGTACAGGCCGAGTATTAGAGAGCGGTGAGCGTGTAGCGCTTGAAGTTTCTGAGAGCGATCGTATCATCTTCTCAAAATATGCAGGTACTGAAGTTAAATATGAAGGAACAGAATACTTAATCTTGCGTGAAAGCGACATTTTAGCTGTTATCGGCTAAGCACGTAATTTATTTTTAAATATCATAACGTAAAATACATGAATAAATACTAGGAGGTTTTTAACATGGCGAAAGATATTAAATTTAGCGAAGACGCACGTCGCTCAATGCTACGTGGTGTGGATGTTCTTGCAGACGCAGTAAAAGTAACGCTTGGACCAAAAGGACGTAACGTTGTTCTTGAGAAAAAATTTGGTTCTCCATTAATCACAAATGACGGGGTAACAATTGCAAAAGAAATCGAACTTGAAGATGCATTCGAAAACATGGGTGCAAAACTTGTTGCTGAAGTAGCAAGCAAAACAAATGACATTGCTGGGGACGGAACAACTACAGCAACTGTTTTAGCTCAAGCAATGATTCGTGAAGGTCTTAAAAACGTAACATCTGGTGCTAATCCAGTTGGCGTACGTAAAGGGATCGAAAAAGCAGTTTCAACAGCTGTTGCTGAACTTAAAGGTATCTCTAAACAAATTGAAGGCAAAGAGTCTATCGCTCAAGTAGCGGCAATCTCTGCAGCTGACGAAGAAGTTGGTCAACTAATTGCTGAAGCAATGGAGCGCGTTGGTAACGACGGCGTTATTACAATTGAAGAGTCTAAAGGATTCTCAACAGAGCTTGAAGTTGTAGAAGGTATGCAATTTGACCGTGGATATGCTTCTCCATACATGGTAACAGACCAAGATAAAATGGAAGCAGTTCTTGAAGATCCATATCTTTTAATCACAGATAAAAAGATTACAAACATTCAAGAAATCCTTCCAGTACTAGAGCAAGTAGTACAACAAGGTAAACCACTACTATTAATCGCTGAAGATGTTGAAGGGGAAGCTCTTGCAACACTAGTAGTGAACAAACTTCGCGGTACATTCAACGCTGTAGCTGTTAAAGCACCAGGCTTTGGTGACCGTCGTAAAGCAATGCTTGAAGACATCGCTACTTTAACTGGCGCAGAAGTTATCACTGAAGATCTTGGTTTAGATCTTAAATCTGCAAATATTACTCAACTAGGCCGCGCGTCTAAAGTTGTTGTAACAAAAGACAACACAACAGTTGTTGAAGGTTCTGGAGATTCTCAACAAATCGCAGCTCGCGTAAGCCAAATCCGTGCTCAATTAGAAGAAACTACTTCTGAATTTGACCGTGAAAAATTACAAGAGCGTCTTGCTAAACTAGCTGGCGGCGTTGCCGTTGTTAAAGTTGGTGCAGCAACTGAAACAGAACTTAAAGAGCGTAAACTTCGCATCGAAGACGCCCTAAACTCTACTCGCGCAGCAGTAGAAGAAGGAATCGTTGCTGGTGGTGGTACAGCTCTAGTTAACGTATATAACAAAGTAGCTGCTCTAAGTGAAGAAGGCGACGTTCAAACAGGTATCAACATCGTTCTTCGCGCACTAGAAGAGCCAGTACGTCAAATCGCACACAACGCTGGTCTTGAAGGATCAATCATCGTTGAGCGTCTTAAAAAAGAAGACGTTGGCACTGGTTACAATGCAGCAACTGGCGAGTGGGTAAACATGGTTGAAGCTGGTATCGTTGACCCAACAAAAGTAACTCGTTCAGCTCTTCAAAACGCAGCATCTGTAGCAGCTATGTTCCTAACAACTGAAGCTGTTGTAGCTGACAAGCCAGAAGAAAACGCTGGCGGCGGAATGCCTGACATGAGCGGCATGGGTGGAATGGGCGGCATGATGTAATTCATGCCCTCTACTCCTTAACATAGACGGCTTATAAAAGCTATCTCTGTGAGAAAAGGTCTCTCATCAGTTTACAAAACTGGTGGGAGGCCTTTTCTTTTTTTAGGATGGTTTCTAACATAAAACAATTATTCTATATGGGGTTGTTTGAGCTGGAATGCTTTTAGTTGAAGTTCCGTAAATAACAATTAGATCTCGGTTTACAGGTATTCTTGAAAAAAATTGTCCGTTTGTTAATAGTATTTGAGTATAGGGCGCTATATTTATTTGTAATTGTCCATCACTACTCACTAACTGGCTATTAAAGTAATCTACTTTCACGTTCTGACTTGTACTCTCTTTTACAATAACAAGTGCTTGGTATTGTGGTGGATAAATAAGAGGAACAGGGGCGTCTCCGTCATAATATCCAGTTATATAATCTCCTACTGATACTGCAACATGATCGACAAAGTAAGTTGAAGGTCCTGCTACAAAATTTACGACCGCTCCTAATTCATTTTCTACTGAAATTAACTTGTAACACCCTGCATTTCCCTCATTCTCTCCTATATTCAAATCCGTAATCATCGTAATAATTCCATTAAAAAAATAAAAATTTGTCATTTCTATCCCTCCATTACTACACGAATGAACTGGTTATTTTCTGATGTACCATATGCAAACTTATGCCTATATGACACTTATAAAGAAAATGGGGAGCACGGATAAAACGCTCAAAAGGCTATTTGATTCACAGAATCTGCCACAATAATCATGATATGTAGGCAAAGACCCATTGCTTAGCGAACAAGTTGATAGGTAAACAACTAAAGAATAGGATGCTGTAAGATTTGAAAATAAAGGAGTTTAATATTATGTATCCTTATCATAAAAACTTTGGTTATGGCTATTTGAATCATCAACAAACACATTCTCATTTAGACCAAACAGGCTTTGATGAAAGACAATTCAGTGGATTTTTTCCTTCTACACCACCTACATCCCCACCACTGGGACCACCTGGAGCACCTGCTCAAGGGCCAACTTCTGGTCCACCAACTGCTCCACCGCCAACTTTTGTTCCTCAACAACAAGTAGAAACATTTGCGGTTGATCCAGGCGGTATTGCAAGATGTTTATTCAACTATACGTATGTATGGTTAAGGGGATTTGAACAGTTCTGGTTTTACCCAATATTTGTTGGTCAAACTTCTGTTTCAGGATATCGATGGACAGGATTTAACTGGGTTTATTTTGGGATCGGCTTACAACAAATTCAATCGTTTACTTGCTTTTAAACAGATAGGGTCTACTATGTGATCTAATAAAGGTTTGTTAATGATAACAGAAGAGAGAGATCTGGATATAAAAAAGCTGTTCTAAGGAAAATTAAGCTTTTGAGCAGCTTTTTTATTGTGATAATTTGAAAGTGATAAGGGGGATTGCTCATGAACTTTATACACTATCTTACTGCAGAGTCCAAAGTCGCTACAGGTTTAATAATTGCTGAAAAACTGTTTCACACAATAGAGTTCAATGAGCCTGGATATCAAACAGGTAAAGAGGCTCTTGATGATTGTTGGAAATGGCTTGCAGGGGAAAATGTAACTGGAGATTATCTTTATAACTACATAGACAGTGGGGATTACATAGATATAACTGAATTTGCCAACGATGAAGAAAATAGATTAAAACAACATGCATGGTATGCCGTTTTAGATGCAGTTTCCTATACCATTTATCAAGCATATGAAAAGGAAAATGTAAAAATTGTTCCTCAAGCAATGGAAAGTATTGATGACGATACATTGAAAACGTTAGGAGAAAATGCGATAGAATCAGGTTTATTTAATCTTGAAAGTATTAATAATATCAAAACATATATATTAGAAAATGATTCTTCAGGCTCAAAATTAAAAAGACCAACTTCTTTAATAGTAAAGCTGTTATAGATGAAAAACTAAAAGTAAATGTTGATAGCAGTACGATGACCCATATATATAAAGGCTTATTAATAATAAGATAGAAAGAAATACTCACATTTTACTAGCAAATAAAAGGCTGCTCAAAAGTTTAATTAACTTTTGAGCAGCTTTTTTTATTAATCAACCTAATATTGTTCCAATAAAAAAATCTTCCTATATTGCTTATTTTATTTAAGTTGTTAACCAAGAGTATCAACAGATGGAATAAATTTATAATCAATTTGCAAGCAATATCCCAAACCTATATAATAAAAACCAACTAATATCACAAAAAACCACAAAATATCAATAAACTATTAACAATGCATTAATAATCACTTTACAATCATTTTTTATAATTTGAGTAGAAAGCAAAGGAGAATGAATGATGTCTTTATTAGCAGAAGAAAGAAAGAAGAGAATTATAGAGATAGTGAATAATGAAGGACAGGTGAAGGTAAATGATCTTGCAAAGATTTTTAAAGTATCAACAGAAACCATCCGTCGTCATTTAGAAGAATTAGAAAGTGAACAAAAAATTAGAAAAGTTCATGGTGGAGCAGTAAGAGTTGAAGAAGCTTCTAATGAGTTGTCTATGTTTAAGAGAAGAATCCTCCATATCGATCAAAAAATTATCATTGGTCTAAAAGCTGCATCTTTTGTGGAAGATGGAGAAGTTATTTTTATTGATGAAGGAAGTACGACGTTACAAATGGCATCTTCTATCAAACGAAAGAAAGATGTGACTGTTATTACAAACTCGTTTCCTTTTGCAGCGAAGTTAATGGAATATGAGGATGATGAACATCCATTTAAAGGAGAAATAATTTTTCTTGGAGGGCATGTAAAAGGTGATCATTTTCGTACTTCTGGTTCTTTAGCAGAGAGAATGGCCAAGGAGCTCTTTGTAGATAAAGCATTTATTTCTATTGATGGGCTTGATCATCGGGCAGGTATCACAAGTTATGATTTAGACAAATGTATGCTTTCTAATATCTTTATAGCTAATGCTAAAGAGTCTTATATCTTAAGCGACTCTTCAAAGATTGGTAATATTGCTAATTACAAAATACAAGATCTGAGTGAAGTGAACTACATTATTACGAATGTGCCAAATGTTCAAGACTTTGGAATAAATGATTCTAAGTGGATTCAAGCTGATTAGGAGAACAGAATTGAGAGCATTTCAGCTCAATTACCTCCTAAAGCATTTATAACTAACTATGTACGTTTAACTTTACAGATGGAGGTGAGTTGTTTGCTAAAGCTAGAGAAAATTAGTAAACAGTATGATAACAAGGTAGTGCTTGATAACATTAGTTTGGAAATTAATAAAGGTGAAATTGTTTCGTTACTTGGGCAAAGTGGAAGCGGGAAAACAACGCTATTAAATATTATTTTAGGTCTAATTAAAATGGACAAAGGAAGAATTATTTTTGACAACGAAGATTTGACGAATGTAAAGATGAGGGATCGAGGATTTAATATTGTATTTCAAGATTATGCCCTTTTTCCTCATTTGAATGCCTATGACAACATTGTATATGGGTTGAAGAATAAACGAGGATTAGTGACGGAAGAAGAATTAAAAGAGTATATCAATTTCCTTGAACTAAAGCCTCATCTGAATAAAAAAATCAGTGAATTATCTGGAGGTCAAAAACAGAGAGTGGCACTAGCTAGAACTTTAGTGATGAAGCCAAAACTTCTTCTCCTTGATGAACCATTAAGTGCCCTTGATGGGGTTATTAAGGAATCGATTAAAGAAAGAATTAAATCAATCGCAAAGGAATTTCAGCTTACAACTATTATCGTAACCCACGATCCAGAAGAAGCATTAACTTTATCTGATAAGATTCTTATTATTAATCAAGGGAATGTCTCTCAATTTGGGACACCCCATGAAATTATTCATCATCCAAAGAATGAATTTGTGAAAGGATTTATATTAAAACAATTACAGATTAAAAGACAAAATATCTTTCATTTATTTGGTGAGCAATATGCTTAATGTACGTGCAGAAATGAGAGTGATATATGGGATAATCTTAATGATTTTCTTCTTGTTCCTGGTATTACCGCTTGGGATACTTGTTGTACGTTCTTTCGAAGGCAGTCAAGGGTTTGACATATATAATTACGTAAACATTCTATCTAATAGTGAACTAATGACAGCTTTTGCAAACAGTATCAAGATTT
>Ga0268252_1002096_pt1 | contig 10378 bp, 6 predicted proteins | sample AgamicMgSfrz_FD_200244 | JGI IMG/M metagenome (GOLD analysis project Ga0268252, IMG submission 200244) | Agave microbial communities from Guanajuato, Mexico - Mg.Sf.rz (v2) (version 3) | ecosystem: Host-associated > Plants > Phyllosphere > Phylloplane/Leaf | place: Guanajuato, Mexico | collected... | reverse complement strand
CAGTCGGTAGAGCAGGGGATTGAAAATCCCCGTGTCCTTGGTTCGATTCCGAGTCCGGGCACCATCATTTAAAGAACTCGCCCAAAAGGCGGGTTTTTGCTTTTCTGCGTCTGAACCCTACATCGAACTGTCTCCAGCCTTTTAAACTGCCTGTACGGCAGTGAACATGTTTGGCTTAGGAATTGAAGCCCGAAGGGTTTTCTAAGCTGCCTGTACGGCAGTGAACGTTCCCGTAGCGCTGAATTCTCTCAGGCTCGATTTCTAAGCTGCCTGTACGGCAGTGAACCTGGGTGCCAGCTTCACTTTGCTGCTGATGTCTTTCTAAGCTGCCTGTACGGCAGTGAACAGCCGCGATTAAAAATACCGAGGCATTCAAATTTTCTAAGCTGCCTGTACGGCAGTGAACGACGGAGGGGCGGCTACTGGGCAGCAGATAGTTTCTAAGCTGCCTGTACGGCAGTGAACGCCCGGCTGCCCGGCGTACTGCTATCAGAGGATTTCTAAGCTGCCTGTACGGCAGTGAACCTGGGTGCCAGCTTCACTTTGCTGCTGATGTCTTTCTAAGCTGCCTGTACGGCAGTGAACCCCGGCTCTTTCGCCAGACCTTGCAGCACGTATTTCTAAGCTGCCTGTACGGCAGTGAACTTCGCCAGCTGACCAGTCTTGTGTTTCACGTATTTCTAAGCTGCCTGTACGGCAGTGAACACTGTGGGGGTTCACAAATCGCAGGTCAGTAGTTTCTAAGCTGCCTGTACGGCAGTGAACCTGTGCAAGCCAATCGTCCCAGTGCGACACGCTTTCTAAGCTGCCTGTACGGCAGTGAACATAAAGGGGCGTCACACAGCACTGTGCTGCCCTTTCTAAGCTGCCTGTACGGCAGTGAACTGGCGGCAGCGCCTACGCCGACTTTCGCGTTGTTTCTAAGCTGCCTGTACGGCAGTGAACAGCGGCAAGGCCATCACCGCCCGGCAGGAACATTTCTAAGCTGCCTGTACGGCAGTGAACGACCTGCGCACCGCTGACACCAACGGCTGGCTTTTCTAAGCTGCCTGTACGGCAGTGAACGATCAGCCAACTTCGTAACGTTTTGTTATTACATAAAAATCCTTTTAATTTTCTTCCTTACCCCTTTTTTCTTACCTCATATTTAGGTCTCAATAAATCAACAACTTATCCTTGACGGAAATAAAAGGGTCAGAACCAGGGGATGGTAGCGGTGTTGCTCAGGCCGTAACAGCTAAACTCCCCTGCGGTGGCGACGGGCTGAAGTTCACCATGGCGGATAAACAGCCGGAAGTGGTGACCGCTGGAAAGGCTTTTTACTGCCAACCAGGGCAAGTCGCTTCGCTGTTCCTGACTATTTTCAAGCCGCTGTGTCGCCTCTGCTTCACTGATCCAGCCTTTCTTCACTGAGCGCCGCAGTAGGCGCCCGGCACTGCTTTTCACCTGCACCCGGCTTACCGTGCGCCACCCTTTGATCCCGCTGACCTGTGTGATCGCTGAAACAGCGCAGTAATCGCTAAGGCCGGTACGCCAGTGCAAAGACTCCAGCGTATGCAATGCGGCCTGCGTGCCGTGCAGGCGCAGAACCGGCCCGGGTTTAACATCGTGTGCCGGAAAGCTGATGCCAATATCACCCCGCTTATGCGCCGCTAATGCCCGGTGCAATTTGGCGAACAGCGCAGACATCAATGTCTCTTCGGTAAACTCAGGGTCAGGTAATACACGGATCTCAAGAAAATGATCCATCGCCATTCTCCTTAATCGGCTTTTTCACCAAAGACACCACCACGAATCAGCACCGCCATGACATAGTGCTGCTGCTCTGCCGGCGGCTGCTCGCCACGGATGACCCACCGGTCCAGTAGCGTATAGAAGTCCATCTTCTCTTTCGGTTGCCGGCAGGCAATGCCGCGGCTGGTCACAGAACCATACGGCTCAACAGCAATCGCCCCTAGTGTGTCAGCCTGGGGGTGCCAGGTATCAATAGTGCGAAGCGCATTGCCTATTTTCTGGGAATGCATCGCTGCCACGCTATTCACCTGGTACAGCACTTTCCTTTTATCGCTGCTTTTATCAAGCACCAACTCCTGGGAAGGAAAGACCTCCTGCCCCTCCCCCAGATGGGCATACGCAGCAACCTGTAACAGGACAAAGCGCTCACCGCGCAGCCCGGCGGCAATCTCATCCGCCAACTCACTCAGCGTGGCGTCTGTGGGCGTAAATGTCCGTAGGGAATAGTCATGCGCCATAAATTCCCAGGTTTTACTCCCGGTGACCACCACCCGGATCTGCCCGGCGCCGACCCGGTTGCGCCACAGGAAACGGGCATTTGCCAGATTAGCGGCATAACGTTTTGCCAGTTCGTCAAAGCCTTGTTCATCGATATAGCCGGTAATAATTTGTTGTAAGGCGTCCTGATAACGCCTGTCATTACATACTGAAGGTTCGGCCAGGTTGCCCAACACGCGCAGGGTGAAGCTTACTTTCAGGGTATCCGCGTCTGCCGGTAGTGCAGCCACATCCACTCGTTTCAGGTTGGCGTTCTGGATCTGATTATCCAGTTTGGCGTTATCGCTGGTTACCGCATTTTTCAGGCGGTTAGAGATGGTTCCCCGTACTGCTTTTTCCTGAACAGAAATGGGTTGCCACTCTACCCCTTGCCAAGGGCCAGAGAACATCAGCGCATCGGACGTCGCCAGTTTGCGTTCAAATGCCAGTACTGACGCCGTTTTGATATCAACAGGTGCCTTTGCCATGTTTGCGTCCTTTTAAAAGTGATCATCATCATAAGTGCTATCTTCTGCTTCAATGGCGGCCTGCGCCCCGCAGCAGTAGTAACCTGTCTCCGTGGTGTGATAACGCCACAACAGTTCATCCAGCGAGTGGATCCGGTGCAGGCCGCACCATTCCCCCACGCCATATACCGCTTCGGCAAAACAGAAAGGGGTTGCCGGGTCACGGGTCCGCGCTACGTCACCTGGGGCGTAGCACGGCGAGATACGCTGATAGCCGGTCATCAACGGCACCAGGTAACCGGCATAAGGTTTTGGCTCATAACGCCATTCAGCGGGCGCACCGGGCTCCGGTAATATGCCCTCCCCGGTATGCGGTGCCAGCTTCAGCGCAGCGAAGTCGAGCCAGGCATCCAGCATGTCTGTTTGCGGCTCGAGTGCCTGTTTTGCTGAACAATGCTGTGCCAGCCAGGGCGAACGGTCGACCAGCGCAAAGCCCGGCATCAGCGGCCAGAACAGTGCACTGACTCTTTCATCATCCGCCAGGTTGCGTACCTGCACCTTGCCCATACTGACCACCGTGCCCCCAGCCAACCGCTGTTGCCGGCACAGCACCTGTAAATGCTCAGCCAGCAATGCTAAACCGGTATCACCGTTGGCAAGCGTGCCCCGGCACTTCATGACCAGCGATACGGTGAGATGCATCCGCGCCTCTTCATTGATTGACGCGGTCTTGCCCTCTTTACTCAACGGGTTGCGGGTCAAGGCAAACTGGTAATCCCCACCCGCGTTATAGGCATGAACCTGATGGCGATGGCAGATGACCCCGCAGCCCTCCAGCATGATGCCGTGGCTCTGCTGAAGTTTGCGTGACAGCGCGTGTACATACCCAAGAAAATGGGTGATAGCCGGAAATCCCCAGGTCAGCCCTGCGGCTGCATTGGCATTTTCCACCTGCAACCGCGGCAAAATAATGCACCGGCTCATGGCTGTGCCTCCTTGATGACGTATTCCATTTCACGTAAACGCTGTTGGCATTGCGTGCGCCACGCTTTGCGTTCAACCATCCCCACTGCACATTTTGCGGCATTTAACTGCGTGTTCAGCCACAGGGCGAAGTCATCTGCCACGGCGGCTTGCCAGTCACCCCGTTCCCGCTCCAGCGCAAACGCCGGGTCATCCCGGGTACGCCACGGATCAAGCCAGATCGCCTGATGAGGCCTAAGAAGGCAAGAGGGCTCTGTTGTCCAGTTGCACCACTCAGGCCGTTGAATACCCGCAGCAACGTTGAATAGCAGGTCGATCAGTTCATCAACATAGTGTTCACGGCGGCGTTTAATGGCGGCATTGTTATAGTTGCCGCTATGCGTGAGCAGTGCAGTGAAGTTTGTAAGGGTATTGGCTGCTAAATACTCAAAGGGCCCTTTAGGCGCGAACAGTGACGTAATAGCCAGTGGCTTTCGCTCTTGCGCCTGCCATTGCGGTGGTTGTGACGAAAGCAGCCACATCCGGCCGCCGCGGCTGCTGTTAAGTGCAGAGATATTTTGCGAATTGGTGCCGCCAAAGTTCATCACAGCGGTATTGGGAAAGGAAACCACCGGCAATGGGTGCCACTGTTTATTGCGCCGGGCCTGACGGGCAGCTTTGCTCTCTTCGCTGAAACGCTGCGCAACAATTTTCTGATGCAGTGCCTGCGCTAATGAGGAGGAGAACAAGGGGCTGAGCAGATGGTAATCACCATCAACCGGAAAGTAGATCTGCTTGGACAGCGTATGGGACGTGGGCTGACCGGTCTCAAGCACCCGGGAAAAACCGGTTACCCAGGCAGCTAACTGCTCACTATCTTCTGCCAGCTCAGCGAGCAGTGAATACTCTTTGCGGCGCAGGCAGTCCAGCAAAGACTCTTTCCCAAACCGGGTTTGCAGCAGTTTTGCCACATCCAGCGCTGCGGCATTGCCTACTGCATCCAAAGAGGGCGCCGCCAATGAGGCTGTCGACAGGTAGCCCTCCTGCTGGCGGATACAGCTATAGAGGCTGCTGCTTTGCGCGTCGCCATGTGTATATTTCGCTGCATGTGTCACCAGGCTGATTTGCCCGGCGCGTTGCGCGGCATTCGTCAGCCAGGTACGGGGTTCATATTTCAGTTCCAGTTCCCGCCGCGCCTCGGCAAGGGCCTGCTCAAGTGTGCTCAGGTCTGCTTCTGATGCTGCCTCACGCCGTTTTTTCGCGTCTTTGTCGAAGGCCGCGAGTTTGATCTGCTTCCGGTCATTGATCCATGAAGTGATGTCCATCTCTTTACCGCCATTTAACTTAATACGAACGTTAATAATGAAAATACGGTTTGCGCTGACTCACCCGCGCCCTCAGTCGAGGGCGCGGAATACCCCTAAAAGCGGATGAAAACACCACGCCTGCGGTGCCTCCGTTGGGCTGCACATCAGGGAGAGTTCGCCATAGCGCGTACTGACTTCTTCCAGTGACAGATCGCCCTGATCAGCCAGCGCCAGCCATACTGTGTAGTAATCCGTTTCTATCCAGGCACTGACACCGGCAGCAAACTCAACCTCTGCCCTGTCAAAGCACCCTGCTTCCTTCCAGCCGCTGGGGCCGTCATCCCGGAAATAAAATCCTGGCGTGTCATATTCCTCCTCCATACGCAAAAAGAACTGTTCTTCAGGAGAAGTGCGGCGGAAAGGGGTACGACGTTGCAACTCATCATTCCAGTGCAGTGGCTGGCGCCACCAGAGCGCCGCCGAGAGCTTGCCCTGCCCACGGCCTAATAACACCTCACGGGTGTGCTGGTGCTCCAGCGCAGTCAGGCTGCTGTATGGGCTACGTTGTGCCGGAGGCTCGATCAACCTCGGGAGGGAACTGATGACGCGATACTCCTCCTCATGCAATACGTCATTCACGTCGTCACTTGTCAGACGAAAATGTTGGTTTTCAAAACCAGGCCGGCAGAAGACCGCTTGCCCAGGATGGGTACGGCGTAAGGCACGCAGATTTTTATTGAGGATGAAGATATTGGGGGAATCAGGCACCCGCCTGCGGTGGCGCTGAATACGCCCGGCAAACTGAACCATCGAGCGAACCGAGCTAAATTCCAGAATGCCCCAATCCGCATCCCAGTCACGCCCAACTTCTACTACGGACGTCGCCAGCACGACAAACAGATGATTTTCGGCGGTTGAGCCGGCCAGAACCCGCTTAACTTCCGGCAATGTCCAGAGTGCGTCTGTTTCACGCCGGTTAAAGGCACGATCCAGATGCTGTTCAATATGGGAGCGTATTCCTGTCGGGTGATGGCTGTGGTAGACGCAATAATGAATATGCGTTCCCGGTGGTGAAGGGCATTGCAGCAATGCTTTGGCGACCGCCACCAACGGATCAATATTTGCCATACGCACCAGCCCCAGAGAGACCTTTTTACCGTGCTCATGGCATTCATGGTGCGCATGATGGAGAGACAGCATGGCCTCATGCAATGTGGTGGCTACCGCTGTAATGACCTCCGGCACAGAGTGGCCGGCGGCCTTGACGGGGATAATGCTGCCTTGCCGCACTGCCGGTTTATTGCGTAAACGCGCAACGCGAGCAGCTATAAAATCCTGATGAGCCTCAAGAAATTTTTCATAATCACTAAAACAGCCCTTCTCAACCTTATCCTCGTCAAACCAGGCGCAGCAAACCGCCATATCCTGTGACTGACCGATGGCGTACTGGTAAGCCTTACGCCCTTTGCCATAGGCAATATAAAGCGCCTGTACCAAAGAAGGGGGCAACGTTGCCGAGGAGAGCACGACTTTCGCCCCAAGCATACCGGCCCAGTTGACCAGGCGACACAGGGCGTACTCATCAGCCAGGTCGAAATCGTCCGGCTCATCCAGCACCAGATCACTGGTCAGCAGCCGCAGCATCGGGGCAAGCTGTTTTCCGCCGCGTGTGCCTTCCGTCGCCGGCATCAAATGATCAATCGTCGCCACCAGCACGGGGGCATTAACCAGCTGTTTGAGTTTGGGATCTTTCTGCAGCCAGTGTTGCAATGGGCTGTTATCGGGCGCGCCATCGTAATGAACATATTGATGCTCTTCAAACAGCGCCTGGGCTGACAGACTATTGTCATCCGGCTCCGGATGCTGCTGTTCATAAAGTTCTCTGGCAGCGGATGAGCCAATCATGACGGCCAGATCATCCGGCTGAAGATGTAAGCGCTCGCGCAGCGCCTGCCCTGTCTGAAGCGTCAGTGTTCGCAGGCCCAATGCCACCGTAAACCGGCATCCCTGCTGCTCATTCGCCAGCGCATACATGATACGGGCATTAGCGAATGTCTTACCGCAACCTGTTGAAGCGAGATTGATGCCGAAAAAACCGTGCTGCTGCGCCTGTTCCCGCAGCCCGGTACAGCATTCCCAGGCTTTATTCTGCCACTGGAAGCGTGCATCAGCGGCCCGCTCACGGAAACCTTTATGGCGGGCAATCGCCGGCAGTTGCCGCCGGATGCCGGGCAGCGCGCGTGCCAACAGCAAAGCATGATGCGCGACCCCGACACAATGCTCATCCAGCCGCTGCTTCAGCTGACCGGTGACGCTGTCGGTATTGGCCCAGACCGGATAGTGTTCATCTTGCCAGTGCGCAGACGCCTGCTGTGAAGAGTAGTGGTGATCTGCCAGCATCAGAGCCAGCCGGGCCAGATGCGGAACAAACGCTTCATCAAGCCGGGCGAAATCCACTAATGCGCCGGAGTTCAGGGCGCGTTTCGCCAGTTGACGTGCTTTATTGCCCCAGGCTGCGCTGCGCCACGGTAATCCGTGTGGAAAAGTCCAGACACTGTCGAAATCCGCTTCTGTCCACCCGGCCTGGTGGTTAAGTGCATTCCAGGAGGCATCAAGCTGTTGCTCCAGCCATGCTGCGCTCTCGGCCATATCCAGCGGGTTCTTTCCCTGATAATGCGGCAACCGATGGTGTGACAGCAGAAGCCAGCACACCGTTTGTGCCAATGGCGTCATCCCATGGAAAGGGCTGGCCGGCATAGTATGATCGTTGGGATCGAGTGCGGGTTGCACCCGATCTTTCTTCAGGCGTGCAAGGATCGCCTCTTCATCAATAAGATCGGGGTGGTGTAATAACGCCAGCCACTCAGTATCACCTTGTTCCCCGACAAACGCCTGAAATAACCGTACCGAGAGCCATTCATGGCGGAATGGCTGATAACGACGCACTGAGGCGTGGCACAGAGTGTGCTGAAACAGGCAACCGGCTTTCCCAAAATCATGAAACAGCCCGGCAAGTGCAGCCAGCAACGCAATCGCTTCAGTACAGATCCAGGCGTTCTCTTGTCGGCTGCGTAAAATATCCAGTGTGGTGTAATGGGTAGGCACCGTACCCTGTGCATTAAAACAACGAATATTTCCCACAATCCAGAGCAGTTCACTCTGCCCATTTTTTTTCAGCCAATGGCAGGCAACAGCGGTGTTCCGGCGCGCGCTACGACGTAACAGGCGCCGTAATGTATTGACGCCCTCCAGAGTGATGGCCGTCTGCCAGGTGCTGTCACCTTTGCGCTCAGCAAATTGATCCAGGATACGGAGCGTTTCTGTACGCGCATGTTTACTGCATTTTGATATCAACAGAATATTCATGATGCCAATGCCTCTGCGGTCTCCTGCAATGAGGCAATCATCACATCCAGCGCTTCTGCCTGTTGAAAGCCAGAGATGCAGCGTTGGCGGAATGTTTGTTCATCCTCGCCCTCCATTGCGGCAATAAACGCTTGTGGTAACACCAGCGCATCTTTAATAAGATCGGCAATATCAAATACCAACCCGCCACGCCGGGTTTTGCCGTGTAATACAGCCAGCCCATGAGGAATACCTGTTACCCAGGCGGCAACAGCGGCCAACCCATAAGCCAGGTAATTACCATGGTCGAGAAACTGGTTTGCGCTGTCAGTCCCGGTGCCGCGTTTTGCCCGGCTGAAGCGCCCGTACTGCACAGTTTCAGCAGCCAGTTTATAGAGTGCTTTGGTCAATTGGGCTTCTTGTAACAACATGTCAGTATGAGAGCCTGCATGCTCAATTCCCTGACGATAACGATGCAGCAAAGCACGTAACTGGGCTTCTTCCGGTTTGAAACGGGTTTCACGTTGCGCTCTACCTCCTAACCAGCAACGTTCAATTTGCCCGAGCCGGATATGCTGAAAACGGCGGGCAGCCAAAAGGCGCTTTTCCTCATCAAACCAAAAAGAGACCCATTGCTGTAGATAATGTGTAGGCCGATATTCGCTCTGGGGAGTTAGCCATGAAACATCAATATCGACGTCATTCCCTGCATACAGCGGTGTCCCGCCCCCGCCACAAAACCCGACCAATACGCCGGCCCGTGCAAATTCACGCATAGCGGCTTGTGTGACGGAAGTGCCGGTTCCCAGCATCACAACGCTGGTGTTCGCAATCGGGATGTTCCAATACAGCGACGTTTTTCCTTCGTCAGTGACGTACTCAACACGTCCGCCGTTGACCAATACCCGGCAGTATTGCAGGTAATAAATGTTTGCACGTTTGGAATGCAGAATGGTTTTCAGATCAGACGGGGTGATTAATGCAGTGGACATAATAGAGACTCGTCTAATAAGAGCGTAACGAAATACTCTTTTTAGCGAGGCACCAAGGCAACGCAGCCGTGGTGATAATGAGAGCAACACAGAAAAAAAATACGTTATATCAAAGGTTAATAACCATTTTGGCAACAAAATAAGATCATGCCCCGAACAAAAAACAAATGAATCAATAAATCCATGCTTATATATTCGTCAACCAAATAATTTAACGCCAAGAAAAATTACTGCTCCTCTTAATGGCTCAGAACTACCCACTCTACATGCTGGCTGATAAGTATTTTATGGGCGTTGAACAGTTGGGTCTGCGCCAGGCGGCGGATAACCGTTTCCGGAAGAGAAAGATTTTTCCACGCCGCCCAGGCGCGGTCGGTGAGGTTGTCTGCCGGGTGTTGCTGCGCCAGCAAGGCATCCTGATGTGCGGTCAGAGCGTCTGCGGGTAACGCGGCAAGTTCTGCGGTCATACTGTCGAGAAAGTCGTGGGTGTGGCGCAGCAGTTGTGCGGCCGTCAGGTGCGGGGATTGCAGGGCAAACAGCATGCCCGGATGATCGGCGCTGTGGTGGAAACGGCAGCTCACCACATAGCCGATATTCATCTCGACCCGTAACCGCTGGAAGAAACGCGGCTCGTAAAACATTGCCAGCAGTTGCCAGGCGGCCAGCGTGGGGGCGGTTTTCGTGTTCAGCGGGCAGAAGATCAGCAGCGCGTGGTCATGGCTGTCAGAACTGAGCGTCCATTCGCGACGTGCCGGTTCTGCAGGCAGAGTAAGGGCAGATGGCGCGTTAATCGTGCCGGAAAACGCCGCCAGCAGGTGCGAGAGCCGGTGATGCAAAGCCGGGCTGCCGCCATAGAGACACGCCGCCCAGTGTGTCGGGAATGCACCCTGATCATGGGCAGTCAGCACGCGCGGCAATTGGTTCAGCAGTGCCCGCACCGGGATCTCGGTACGCTGCGCTTCCTGCTCCTGTCTGGCAGCCCGTGCGCCCTGCGCTATCACATTGGCCGGCATCTGCCCAAGCGTGCGCGTCA
>Ga0268252_1002092_pt1 | contig 10396 bp, 10 predicted proteins | sample AgamicMgSfrz_FD_200244 | JGI IMG/M metagenome (GOLD analysis project Ga0268252, IMG submission 200244) | Agave microbial communities from Guanajuato, Mexico - Mg.Sf.rz (v2) (version 3) | ecosystem: Host-associated > Plants > Phyllosphere > Phylloplane/Leaf | place: Guanajuato, Mexico | collected... | reverse complement strand
AAAGATAAGATTTGGCAAACTGTTGCAAAGGAAAAAGAGAATGAGACTTGCAAGAAATTTGAAATTCAAATTCATTATGTTTTTCATTCCATTTTCTTTGTATCCAGATGGCTAATTCATTCTCTGACCATTCTTCTATTGAACTCTTATTATGTAATCCTTCCATCCCCAAAATGATTTGAAATGGAGTTGAATAGAGTTTCGCTAATAATTCAGAGAGTAGATAACGCTGATTTTCATAACCAAGTAAAGTCGTTTGTTGGACCTGCTCCACTACTTGCTTAAAGGAGTGATGGGGATGGATTTCAGTTCCTATAGGAAGCAAAACATTCGGATTCTCTCTTTGTTCGTGATCTTTTCCGATTACAGGAACCCCGATTGTGATCCTTTCTTGGTCTGTATAATGTACCAAGCAAACCCTTAAAGCAGCCTGTAACCAGCTAAATAAAAATAGATCCTGTGACTTACTTATTTTTTGTAAACTTTGACTAAGCTCTGCATCTATTATGACTTGAATATGGTTGCATGGATTGTCTTTATTCATTTGATAATCACTATTAAATAACGATAAATCGGGTACATCGCAAGATAATTGCTCTTTCCAAAACGATTCTGCCACTTTATACTCATGAATCGAACTCAGATATTTGACGTGCATTTTTATTTTCAGCCCCTTAACATTAATTTCTATCTATTCGCTAATTTTTAACCCAACTTCAATCCCATGGAGAAATACCTGATGGTTATCCAAACTTAAAAAACGATGAATATCCTCAAATTTCATATGCCCAACGGAACAAACTCCCAAGTTTAATGTCTCAGCCACCATATTTAACGTAGCAGTGATGATGCCTGATTCAATGCAGGCGAATAAATATCCATCTGAACCATATTTAGGCATGGAAGCGCGCGCATTATAGACTAGATAAACCGAAAAGGCAGACTGGGTAAATAATTCCTGGTTAATCATCTCATGATCACTCTTGATTACTCGGTCAATGTTGTTTACAAACAAAAGACTATTCTCTGATGGGCTATAATAATAAAAACCGGCCTTCATACCTTCTACACGTTTCGGTTTTATATAGACAAAAATATCAATGGGATAAACTCCCCCCGCACTGGCATAATGGTAGTAGATTTTTTCTTCTTTCCTCTGTTTGAGAGTAGAAAACAGTTGCGCGAATTCTGAAAAAGGTACGGGATTTTTTATATCAAATTGGCGGCAAGATCTACGCTCCCTGATCATGGCAGGAAGCTCATCTTTTGTTTCAAGTTGTATTCCGGTTGACCGCGCAGCAGGATGTATTCGATTTAATTGTTCACTGATATATTTATCTAGATCATCTTTAGAGAAGCGAATCTGATCGCTATATGGATTCGGAAAAATTTTTTCTTGTGTGGAGAATACTTCTCTTGGATGTAATATGTTACTTACTAACACCCGATTTTTTATCATAAGTTCTACTATTTTTTGTGTCTCTTCTTCATTCCCTAACGAAAAGCGCTCTAATAGCTGACTGATCGTCATCCCCTTTTGGGTAAGAAAATAAAACTCAGGAAACCACTCAGACATAACTCCTGTATATCTCGTTTCCCCTATCAAAACTTCATTATGCAACTTCTCCCAATGCTTAATAGGAGACCAATAATAAATTTGCTCGCTCATATTCCCCTCCATAAAAGGTTAATTTATTCTAAAAATACATTCTTCCAATCCACAAAGACAACCTTTACATAGTACATAAAACTATTCTATAAATGCGATTCCATTTCCTCCCAAAAATAACTCTATCAATCCATGAATTTTTACTTCGTATAAGAGGAACCGAATATTAAAAGCCCGATCTCTCAGTATTATTATGAGAAATCAGACTTTCATTACTTCATATTCTCGTCCATTAAGATTGGGGTAGTTATATTGAAAATTGCTTAGCGTTGTAAATTCGCATTTTCCTGGTGCTCCCCCTTTTTAGGGTCTGAAGTATACGATCGTTCCCACTCCTTCCTCTTACGTTCTACTTTAGAGATTGGGACATCTTGAAATCTCTCGTCCACTTCATGAAAAAGATAGACCACTAAGCTAACCCCAACATATAAAAAACTAAGCACCTCTTACATCACCATCTACTGGTCCCCTACTGCAGTAAGGGTTCTTTGTTATTTTTTGAGTGGACAGGCAAACTTACTGCAGTAGCTACATAGTATCTAAAGAATTACGACTTCATTACTTAATCAGTATCTAGTTCAGTAGCTCTATCGCGTTAATACAAGCTGTATACGCCTAGTGAAGCCATTCATGGAACCTGTAAGGGAGCTGAGCCGAAGAGGCGAAGGGGGCGACCGGATGCGTTGAGCTGAAATAATTGATATATATAAAGCAAAAAATTAAAAGAATGAAAGAAGGTACCAACATGAGAAAAACAAAAGGATTTACCTTTCCAAAAATCTTTCCTCCACCTCACAAACCACCTCTTACGAGACCTCGTCCCTTCAAGGCTTATTCCTTTGTTCCTTTTAGTCCACTAGCCATGCTTGACCCCACTATTTTGACCATAGGAGGCATTGTCTTAGGAATTGCTATTATCGAACGAATATTAGAGCGATGGGGTGTGATTGATCTGGTTGATCAGTTCGCAAAGGTAATGCGCTTTATCTTGCCTGTCACTTTCTATAGCGCCTTGATTTACTTTTTCGCGACATTTATGTTTTGAGGAGGAATATTGATGTTTGAGAAGCTCAAATTACGTGGCCAATTAATTAAAGCGTTTCGTACGGCAGAGATTTACCGGGTGGTGAAACGTGGAGATCGTACTTCTTATCTGTTTCCGAAAATTCATCAAATCGATCATCATCACACCTATACGCGGTACGCCTTTTCCTTACTGAATGGGATCGATCCTGAGCTTTTAACGAAAAAAAGGTGGGCGTTACGGCAAGTATTAGGCAGCAACATCGAAATAAACGGCAGCTTGAAGAATTTTAGCATCACGGTTCATCACAAAAGCCTACCTAAGATGCTTGGATACAATTATGAAGCTATTCATCCTCATATCGAAAAAATGGAGCTTCCGGTATGCATTGGTCAAGATATCTATGGTAACCCCGTCTCATGGGACTTTGCAGATTTAGAAACTTTGCTTATATCTGGAGAAATTGGAGCCGGAAAAAGCAGTTTGATGCGTGTGATTCTGACCACATGGGTGAAGTATGCCTCTCCTAAAGACTTGCGCTTAGTGTTAGTAGACCTTAAACGAGCCGATTTAGGGTTATTTCATGGAATTGATCACGTTGATGCGCTTTGTTTTGAAGCGAAAGATATGAGAAAACCTTTTGCCTTACTTCGGGCTGAAATGTATCGACGAGGCGACTTACTATTAGAGCACGGCGTGACTCACATCAGCAGGCTTCCTTTTAAGCTGCCTCGTATCGTTGTGGTAATTGATGAAATGTCCATCGTGAAGAGAGAAACGGAGCTTGTAGAGATGATTCAACAGTTTGCCAGCCAAGGTCGTGCACTAGGTGTTCATACGATTATTGCCATGCAGCGTCCGGATGCTGATTTATTAAACTCTGCGTTAAAAGCTAATTTAAGGGTGCGGATTTCTGGAAGGCAAGCCGATGCCACGAATGCGAAAGTAGCTGGAGTACTCGGAGCAGAAGAAATTGATGCAGCTGCCAGGGGTCGTATGAAAATTAAGATTGATGACGTGAAAGAGTTTCAAGCCTATTTCTTAGATGAAGAAGCGTGTAAGGAAATGCTTTCCCCTTATAAAACACATGTGAAAGATCCTGAACCGCAACTAGAGGTAGTACCGCAGCCTATCTTTGGGTTATTAGAGAAGGAGGAACAGCGATGAGTTTTCGGTTATCTCAGCGTGATAAAGACATCATTGGGTTTATCAATCAGTTTCGGGCTGTAGATCGCGACTCATTAGTAGAACTCTTCTTTAAACAGCTGAAATCGCCTGTAAATGCGTGTAATAGTGTCATGGTGCGTTTGTATCGATTAGGACTCATTGAACGCACACAGCAGTATTCTCCGACGGTCTATTTGCCTGTAGATGCGAAAATCAAAAAGAACTCTCAAAAAATCCTCCATTTCCTTTCGATTCTAGATATCTATAAACAAATGTGTACGTATAGTACGCCTAACCAGGTTATTGTCGAAGATAAGCCTACTGGACGAAAAGGAGGCATTGAACCCGATCTCTTTTGTATTTTTAAAGGATCTCCGTTTTGGATTGAAATTCAGAGAAATCAGTATTCAGAGCAGAAAATGCAAGCGAAGATTAATTTATATGAGGAGTATTTCTTTTCAGATGAGTGGAAAACGTTGCATTGGCAGCCAGAGGATCGAGCAGCTATATTCCCTTCCGTTATCCTGATTACGCCTATTCGTTATGCAGTGTCTTCAGATCATCTCCGAATTATTCAAGTGGCAAGTATTCATGAATTGATGGAGAAATATAAAAGTCCCAATAAGCAGCGTGATGCAAAAACAAAATCCAACACTTCTTCTAGTGGAATAAGAATCAACTTAACATAAACCTATGTCTCTAAATTAAGCTGCTATTCAAAGCCTAACTTTATTAGTTAGGTTTTGAATTATTTAATAGATAAATAATAATTAATATGTACTTAACATTATCTCTATCTATTTATATATCCCAAAAATCATTTATTTTAGCACTACTATCTATTCTACGGACTGTTTTTAAGATTTTCTTTATTATATCTTGTCGAGGAATATAATTTTTGTCATTACAAACTATACCTATTGTCTTTCGGCTAACTCCACAGGCTTTAGAAAATTCTGTAGTAGTGATACTATGTTTATCAAGAAATTTACCTAACTTACTTCTCTTTTTACCCAGTCCGAACATTTAAATCAACCTCCTAAAAGTATATTTGCCTAAAATGAGAAGAAAAATACTCATTTTGAAGAATAAAATACACATATTGGACAGGTAAAGACTCATAGGCTATATTAAGATATTAAAGAATGTTGTTAGTTAACAAGGAATCTCCAGCTCTTACGGTGACTATACAATAGAAAATGAAGAAAAGTAGGACGTTATTTAGAATACTGTCGATATTTTTGTCATAGACATATAGCATGAATACAGTTAAGACCGCCTTATACACTAATACATAATGGGCGGTCTTTGTTATAGATATACATAGAATTCTTATTTATATTTGAAAAAGTGGTTCCAAAGGCCAGAGCTAAATTTGTAGTCATGTTGTTCTGAAATATTTTCCATTTCTCACCCACAATCTCCGCCATTTGTGCTGTGCCTTCGCCTAAAGATCCTGTGTTTCCCCCTGAGTTTATTACTTCAATTTCTGCTCAATAAACATGATCTTAACGGGATCTACACGCCCTTTTTCCTCGTTAACGCTATGTGTTGATAGGGCGTTAACACCTTCTTTAACCATTGCTACTGCAATGTTTTCACCACTTCCACAGGTCTGGACCTAACCTGTTAGGTACTTAAATTGCGTTAACGCTTTAATGTTGTTATAAATATATTGAAAGAATACAATTAAGACCACCTTATACACTATTAAGTGATGCGTGATCTTTGTTGTGGTTATTCATTTATTTTCATAATTGTTTAGAATATTTTTTATAAAGGATGGTGTCTGACGGTTCGTATAATATTTTCTATTTTTATACATATCTTTCACATTATGGGCTGCAACTTTGGCTGATGTTTCTTCAATAAACCCGCAACCATATCGTTTTAATTTCTGCTCAATAAACATGATCTTAACGGGATCTACACGCCCTTTTTCCTCGTTAACGCTATGTGTTGATAGGGCGTTAACATCCTCTTTAACCATTGCTACTGCAATGTTTTCGCCCTTCCCATAGCTCTGGGCCTAATCTGTTAGATACTTAAATTGCGTTAACGCTCTAATTTTATAGATACATTGAATGAATACAGTTAAGGCCGCCTTATACACTATTAAGTAATAGGCAGCCTTTGTTATAGATGTACATAAAATTCTTATTTACGATTAAAAAGGCGGCTCCAAAATCCGGAGGCAGTTTCTTCTTGTGCCGCGGCAATTTCTAATCGGCGTTTTTCCATGCTCTCATTTAGCTGATTCAATAGTTTCTGGTCTCTTTGTTCTAATAAATTCTCCATTCTTTTGTAAACAGCTTCTGAAACTTGAGCAGAAGTCTCCTCTATTATACTTTGAGTATATTGCTTTAACTCCTGCTCAGTAAACGTAATCTTAACGGGATCTACACGCTCTTTTTCCTCGTTAACGCTATGTGTTGACGGTGCGTTAACACCTTCTTTAACCCTTGATACTATAATATCCGCAGCATCCTCATAGCTCTGTGTTTGATCTACTAAAGATTTAAATTGCGTTAATACGTCAATGTCCTTTTGATAAAAAATACGTTGTCCATTAGTCCCCTTATCATTTCGAGAAAATTCATATCCAGCCTTTTCTAGTTCTATAGCCCATCGACGTAATGTGTTAGGATTCACCCCTAGTTCTTGTGCTACATGCTTGGCAAAAAAGCCCAAATCTTTATCCACTCGACACGCTCCTCTCTTATGCGTTATTTATTCGTTTTCGGATACGAATTATCCTTTTATTATAACGTTTATACCGCATTAATAATACGTTATAATAATATTTTTAGTTTAACTTAAGGTAAACTAGAAATTCCCAAGATTCATATTTTTAAAAAATGCAGATTTTTAGTTGAACCAAAGGTTAACTTAAATTGAATAGGATGTACTTTTAATAAAACCAAAAAAGTTAAATACAAAAAGCAACTTGCTATATACAAGTTGCTTCGGATAAAGGAATACATATTTATCTGAAGAAAATCTTATTAATTATTTGTCTAAATTTTGATTCCTGTGATTCATCCATTTGAATCTGTGATAGTTCTTTTTGTATTTCTAATAAAGAAGCATCTATATCCTGGAGATCTTCAAAAGTTCTAAACGGTTTACAATATGGATCATTGTCCAATTCATCTGCAAGATATGCTGCAAACGAATTAGGGTAATCATCTAAAATTATTCCCATCGCTTTTGCTCTTCTAAATAAATCAGTCCTTTTAGGATCAGGCGTATAGACCGTTACTGTAGCATAAACGAGAGGAATTCTAGCTACTTTTGCAAACAGTACACGATGATTTCCATCACGAATAGAAAATTTCCCTTTGTATTCACTGAGTATAATTGTATTAGCTCCTAGGCCACCTCCATTCAGATCTATACGTTCCTCTGGAGTGCTTTTCAGGTATTTTAAAAAATAACTAGGGTTATCTAAGAACTGTCTACAGCGACCAGATTGCCTCGACTCTTCAAAAGCTTCTATAAGTGAACGATCTGAATACGTAGAGTGAAATGTGCTATTGATCTGTTGGGGATTAACTAACTTTTCTACTTCAGTTTTTGTACAACAGAATGGTTTAAATTCTGGCCAATCATTCATTTTTTTGAGTAGATAATCTGTTGGGTTATTCCTATCAATTTCTAGCTTTTGATAAAATTCGGCCACATCGTTTGTTTCCATAGGACTAAACAACTCCTTTGATAATTCTACTAAAATAAGTCCACATTTGATCTCCGGCCTTTAAAAGCACAATTATTTTTGATATTCATAGACAACAGGAACTTTGGCCATTTTAACGGTTTTGGCCACAATATAACGACGATAGCCATCTTTTAAGACCTTCGATCCTTTCTCAATCGTTAACGGCTTGTCAAGGTGTCCTGTACGCTTCACAAATTCAATGACTTCCTCTGTTTTCACAGGGTTTGGACGTGTCTTCAAGAAGGCTTCAGGAACGATAATTTCATCAAAATTCACGATATCCTGTGTCCCTTTTGGCTGAATAGGTAGCTGCTTCTTTGGTTGTGCAGCCTTTTTCTCTTGAACAGGTGTTTCTTTTGCTACAGGCTCTTGTTTTTCTTCCTGCTTAGTAGCTGTGACCTCTTGTTGTGCCTTAGAAACCTCTTGTTTCGCTTCTTTTTTATCTTTTGAATCATTGGCTTCTTTATCATTTTTATTCGGGAGAACGGTAATCTGAAAGCAGATGATGCCAATTTCCCCTGGGCACTCGTCAATGGGAATATCTAACGTTGGTTCCCCTTGAATTAAAATTTTTTCATGCATAATACTTTTCTTTGTGAGTCCGGTTTTATTAAAGGCTTTCTTCGCAACAAACACCGTATACGAAATAAACGTACTCTTCTTCAGACCTTTAGGTGCAGAAGGTGAACCTTTTTCACGCATATCAAAGGCAACGTAGCGATCGTATTCTCGTAATGGTCCTGTCGCAGATCCTGTTAGGGTCATTTTATGTGGCATAGTGATCTCCTCCTACGTAGATGTATAGTTAATGTTTATTTAGAACATATATCTAAATAAACATAATCTATTAAAAATTAGCTTTTAAGGGATTTCTATCTTTTTTGATTAAGAAACTGATCCTTTTAACTGGTCATGTTGGTGTAGTAAAGCTTGTTCCTCTGGTGTTAAGGCTTGTCCTAGATCCTGTTTCAGCTGCGCCATTTCTAACGAACTGTACGTAGTACTGTGCTCTTGGAGTAAGTTTTCTTCTTCTGGCGTTAGTTCTTGCCCTAAATCTTGCTTTAATTGAATCATTTCAAGCTGTTGATCCAGAGAAATAGCTGTTTCTTGTGTACGCTCTTTTTGCTCCTGTTCAGCTTTTAACCAAGCAGGAACCAATTCCTTACGGATGATATGTTCAGGCGTAAATAACGCTGCTGTATCAGCTTCAGTATGTATGTCTGACTCAGACGCTTGTTCTTCTTTATTCCCTTTTAGTAGATTTGTAAATTGATTGTAGGCAATTTGATAAACAAGACGGCACATTTCATCCAGTGGCAGGGAAGTACCCTTATGATTCGCCTCATGAACATATTTATCTAAGCCAACAATGGCTGTATAAGCGACTTCATGTACTTGTTCTTTCACAATCTCAATCTCTGTATCTCGTTTTACGGCTTTTGCTGCATTTTGAATACGCGCATAAAAGTCTTTTAGTTGATGACCATACTTGCCTGCATACACGTTATTTACTTTTTTAGGCACACCTTTGATATACGCAAATGCCTGTGAAACAGATATTAAATGATTATTTAAATGATTTTTAGGTAAATCAAGGTTAATAAAGGGGGACGATGCTTTTTCGTCCTCAAAGCTTGGTGTATCAACGTTTTCAGCACGTTCTGGACTTGTCACAGGACTTGTCACAGGAGTTGTCATTTCTTCTTGTTGAAGCGTTTGAACACCTGTCGTGTCATGGTCAAAAAAGATTTCCTCACAAATTTGATCAAAATTCGTATGGCTTTTAAGGATAAACACATAGCTATCAGGATGAGCACCTGTTGTATCTTCTTTGATATAACGTGCCACGATCATAAACGGTGTTTCCTTTAATGATTTTACAAAGCGAGAAACGGTACTTTGGGATACCTCAAATTTTTGCATGAGTGTTTTTGAGTGAATGGCTTGAATGCCTGTAGCAACAAGGTTATAAATCACGTAATCTAACATTTCCATACGTTTTTTAGGGAATACTTTATGTAGGGCTACTTGTTGTTGTTTAAAGTAAGTACGAAGGGTTTCTAAAAACGCTTCTTTCTTTTTACGAAGGGTAGGTTTTTCTTTCCATAACCATGTGAATCGTCCATTGAAGGTATTTACATCTTGTAAATAGCAGGTAAAAAGCTTTTTCATTTGTTCATCTTCTCCTTTAAGGAACACAAAAAAGACACTGTCTCCCTGATAAAAGGAAAACAATGCCTTGATTAAGATAAACTAAGCCCTTGAAATAGATGTCAATTTCGTATAAAATAAAACCATAAGTTTTATTTTGTACAAAACTAACTCTATTAACAAGAGACTTCGACAAGTGTTTTCCCTACCGTGAATAGGGGGAACGGTTTAAGAGTGGTAGCACACTACTTAAACAGTTGAAGTCTTTTTTCTATCCGCACGTTTTTGTTAGTTTTATTATAGCGTTAAGTCGTCTCATAATTCAATAAAAAATTAGCAAAATATATCAAAACAAGTATTTTTCGCTACGAGTGATCCTATATTGCTGCAGGAATCACCTTTATCATATATGAGGTTTTTAGATTAGGGGAGGGGAAAAAAGTTTCCCCTCCTCAAGTGTTTCAAAGTATGTTATAATATTTATTTTTTATTATTTTTGGATGTTTAGTGGATTAGTACAACTTCAATGGTAATGGTAAATGACAATATGCAGCATGTTTAGAATATGATATAAGCAGCTTCTATTTATGAAAATAGAGGCTGCTTTTTTTGTTAATGTATGAGGGGAAAATCGTCCTATTGGAAAATTAGTGATTACAAGTTAATC
>Ga0268252_1002091_pt1 | contig 10407 bp, 7 predicted proteins | sample AgamicMgSfrz_FD_200244 | JGI IMG/M metagenome (GOLD analysis project Ga0268252, IMG submission 200244) | Agave microbial communities from Guanajuato, Mexico - Mg.Sf.rz (v2) (version 3) | ecosystem: Host-associated > Plants > Phyllosphere > Phylloplane/Leaf | place: Guanajuato, Mexico | collected... | reverse complement strand
TTTGGCCTCCTGATAGTAGGCTGTTATTTTATCTGCATACATGGGATCATGTAATGCCATATCTTGACGCGTGGCATACCATCCGGCTAGTCGGGACCGAGCATAATCCGACAGTCTGCTCATGACTCCATAGGTACGGTCAGACCAGAGTCGAAAGGCTGCTGCTCTGCTGCTGATATCCTGAGAAGAATAAGGCACCCGAAAGGCCTGATGCACATAACTTCCCGTCTGTTCATCCCAATAGGCCACCGTTTCTCTTGTATCCGGTTCATCAACCAAATCGAACAAATTCTCAATGGTCTGCAATGTTCCCTGAAAGGCGGGATGTTCGGTTACCCGGACACGCTTGCCATCCAGCCATACGTTGCGCTCATCATTCAATCGGTGTATGTAAGCTTGTCCACGAGACATTGTGATGCTCATTATACGTCCTCCCTCTCATGCAAAAAGCCTACTATTCCTACAAATCTCAAGTACAACTGTCATGTGCTGATGTCTATGTAATGATACACTTTGTATCTAATGAAATAGTACTGTGTCCCGGATAGAAAAGTCAACAAACACCGAACGAAGCGTCCGATGTTTGCCTAGGTCATGCCAGTTTAGATTAATTTGGAGTACATATGGCGTAAATACCGCCAGCGCACAAGCGCAAAGTATAGGATCTGCATGGAGGCAAATACGATGAAGATACGCAGGCTGTATCCCATAACCGAAAAATCGACCAACTGCTGCAGCGCCACAAATGCTACTGAACTATGAATCAAAGCAATGAGTAATGGCAGGAAAAACATAAGCAGCAGCTGCTGAGTTACAATTTTACGAAGTTCAGGACGACTGAGTCCCATCTTGCCAATCATGCGATACTGTGCTTCATCCCTTTCCAGATCCGCGTAGAGTCTAAAATAGGTGAAGCTTGCCGCAAAGGTGAAGAACACAATGCCGATCAGACCGCTCAGAATCAAAATGATCCCATTGGTTTGTTTCGAATTCAGCCAGTCCACAACGAGAGCACTGAACATGAAGTAGCCTTTCGTACGCGGCTGATCCTGAATCGAATTAACCAGTTCAGGGGCGAAGGCCCGCGTGCCCATCCAATCTTCCACCACAAATTGAGTCATTTTATTGGAATAGTAATCTTCACTCAAGTCTAGGAATTCATTGTACGCTCGCTTCATCTTTTCAAACAATTCATCGGAAACGACGTAGATGTCCACTTTGAAATCAACAGGGATAACGATTTCGGTACCTGGAGGAGACAGCTGAACCTGTTGATGATAATTTTCAACTTCTAGATCGACCTGTGTTGGTGAGAACCCCTGCTCCACTTGTTTACGCAGCTCTTTGCGTGCTGTCAGATTCGATGGAGTCATAAAGGCCCCATTTTCCTTATCCAACGTGCGTTCTTCGTAACCAAGGGCCTTGGCCAGATGGTTGTATTCACTCAATTTGATGATATTGCTGCCATCTTTATTCTCATACAGCTGGGTGTAGCTGCCTTTTACATAGGGGACCTCATGGTCAATAAGCGTTTCCTCAATCTGTCTGATATCCCCCTCTGCCTCAGGTGTATCCCATGAATTCGTGTAAGTGAATGCATACGGATTCGTCATCGACGACAACCCTGGATCAGCGATCGCCAGCATGGTGCCAATGCCGGTAAATGCCGAGGCTGAAATGACACTTACCATGAAAAACATGACAGCATTGTCTTTCATGCGATACGTAAGCTCGGATAGAAACAGTACATTGGTTTTACGGAAAAACAAACGCTGATTTCGTTTTAATGCCCGAATGACATACACACTGAGCTGCGTGAACAGCAGGTATGTACCTGCGATAACCATAATGACACTCCCCAGGAGCAGCGGGAAGGAGTACGTCACCCACACAAAAGTGAACACCCCAGCATAGCCACCGCCAATCAACAACACGGATAGAAACGCGAGCAAGCGTGATGCCTTCGGCTCCGGCTTCGGCTTTTCCTCCGATTTCACCAAATCAATCAGTGTTCCCTTGCGGATAAGCAGAGAAGAAGACAGTGCAATGACAGCAAACAGAATAAGGAATGCGACAGCTGTCAGAGCGATTGCTTTTAATGGAAAATAAAATCGAAGACTGTTCTCCACAGCCAGCAGGGAACCGCAGATGAGCAGGATCAGTTTTCCGAAGATCATCCCCAGTCCAACCCCCGCTGCAATGGCGGCGATCCCGATACACATGTTCTCCATAAACAGGAGCCGATTCATCTGCTTGCGTGTCATCCCGATGATCAGGAAGATACCAAATTCCTTCTTGCGTGTTTTCAGAAATGAACCGACCGAGTATAGCAAGAACAGGAATGAAAAGATGAAAATAATGAACTCTGCAATCATAAAGCCCTGATTGGCAAGCACAGTAACTGTTTCACTTGATCCCCTCAGGCCATCCTTCAAATCCGGGTGAAATAGAAGCAATGCATATGTGAAAAATATCATGACGGAAAATGTGCTGCTCAGAAAATGAGCCAAATAAATCCGTTTGTTGCGAACCACATTATTAATGGCGAACTGGCGAAAATTCATGTCCTGACCCTCCCATTAGGGATAACACATTAATAATCTTTTGATAAAAAGCCGCCCGGTTATCGCCATAGTGAATCTCATTATAGAGTTTGCCATCCTTGATGAAGACAACCCGGCTGCAGTAGCTCGCTGCAACTGCATCGTGTGTAACCAGCAGCATCGTCGCCTGATCCTCCTGATTGCGAAGCTCCAGCATCTCCATGACATCACGTGCCGCCTTCGAGTCCAGGTTGCCTGTTGGCTCATCCGCCAATATCAGCTTGGGTGAATGGATTAGTGCTCTGGCAATGGCCGTTCTCTGTGCCTGTCCACCCGAAATCTCATAAGTCCGCTTGTCCAAAATCCCCTCAATCCCCAGCTTGCTTGCGAGCCGGTCCACACGAGCGTTCATCTCCCCCAGCGGCGTTCCATCGAGCGTAAGCGGCAGCACGATGTTCTCCTTAACCGTAAGGGTATTGAGCAGATTGAACGACTGAAATACAAATCCAAGCTCTTTGCGCCGGAACAGCGCAAGCTCATCCTGGCTCAGCTCGAACGGATTTTTCCCGGCAATGCGCAGTTCTCCCGATGTCGGATGGTCGATCGTGGAGATCATGTTGAGCAGTGTCGTTTTGCCGCTGCCGGATGGACCCATGATTCCTACAAATTCGCCTTCCTGGATGCTGAGGTCAATCCCCGATAATGCTTCATAAGAGACGATCCCTTTATAGATTTTGCTGATCTGTTTTACCGAGCATATTTCCATATGTACCACTCCTTTTTTACGTTGAACATGAGTCAACCATGACCAACTCGCATCTATTTATTCATTGGTTATTCATTGGTTATTCATTGACACTCTTGATGCCCTGACTTCTGACTTCAGTTTAACCGAAGTTTCGGCTAATCTCCTATGGCTTAACCTTTCACTTGCATGACAAAGTTGTAAGGTTGCTTCTATATAGAACAAAAAAGACGTCATTACCCCGGGGTAACAGACGTCGATTCTCTTAAACCATCCTCTTGGAAAACAATATAGAAAATCACCATACAATCACTAGACACTAAATGTAATCTGGACTGTTGTCCCTTCACCATATACCGATTCCAGATCGATCCGATGATTCATTCGAGTCAGGACCTCTTTTACAATGTACAGCCCCATACCCGTGGACTCCTTGAAATGACGACCATTCTCTCCAGTGAAGAAAGGCTGGAATACCCTGTTCAGATCAGACTTCGGAATGCCGGCGCCGTGATCTTGAACTTCAAGAATAATGGACCGTTCTGCTTCATATGCACGCAGATAGATCTTTTGTCCGTTACCGGAGGAGTATTTGATGGCATTGGAGAGCAGTTGGACCATGACAAAGCGAATCCATTTGGCGTCAGATTGTACGACCAGCGAAGCATCCATCTGTATCTCCGGATAAACATGATTGCGAATGAAGAAACGCTTCAGCTCATGGATGGCCTCTTCGCCTGCTGCCTTGAGTGTAACCGGTTCAACACTGAAGTCCTGTTCAAATGTGTCCAAACGGGCCACATACAGCACCGTTTCCAATCCGCGCCTCATCTGATCTGCTTCCTCACGAATACTCTTGAGGCGTGGGTCATCGTCCTCCTGGTCCTGTACGGTCAGTTCAATCACCGATAAAGGTGTTTTCATTTGGTGAACCCACTGATTCATAAATGTGAGATATTCCTGCTGACGCTGCTCCAGACGATGGAGATGGGCATGATAATGACCATATTGCGAATCCAGCAGTTTTTCCAGCGCCACCGATAAGGGAACGGTCTCTTCCAATGGAACAAATTCATTAAGCGAATTCATGGATTGTGTCATTCGGGTATAGAAAGACCGGTGTGACATATAACGGTACGTCAGGTAACATGCATATAAAAATAACCCCAGCGATACGGCATAGACAGCCGTCAACACATGGTCGTATCCGTCATACCAAAACACACCGACGACGGTAAGCAAGATGACAACCACCCAACAAGTCAAAGCAAGGTGTTCTCTCATAAACAGTTTCATGATGGCGAAGCTGCATTCCAGTTTGCATTCAACCGATAACCGGAACCCCTCACTGTTTCCAGTGCGTCTGTAATGCCTATTTCGGCCAACCGCTTGCGTACACGCGTTACATTGACGCTGAGTGTATTGTCGTCTACAAAGGAGTCATCCCACAGTTTCTCCAGAATAGTCTCCCGGCTCACCAGTTTGGGACTGCGACGAAGCAATGTTTCAAGCAGAATTGTTTCCTTCTTGGTCAGCTGCACTTTGCGATCACCGAGCTGAATTTCCAGTCTTTCCAGGTATACTGTCAACCCTTCCAGCTCGACCTTGCGCTCTTCGTCACGCGCAGCGTAATCTCCATATACACGTCGCAGCTGGCTTTTAATTTTGGCCATCACGATTTCATGTTCGAACGGCTTCGTAATATAATCATCTGCTCCGTTCTCCAGCGCCATCACCTGATCCATCTTTCCGCTCCGGGCGGAAATAAACAAAATCGGACACGTGGACATCGTACGAATCTGACGACACCAGTAGAACCCGTCATAGCTGGGCAAATTGATATCCAGAAGAACAACATGAGGCTGGATCTGCTCAAATTGCTGTACGACCAGCTCAAAATCTTCAACCAATACAGCTCTGTCCCCGTAGCGTTCAATATGGGATTTCAGCAGTCCTGCAATTTTGGGATCATCTTCGACGATCATTATTGTATACATAAAATGGGCGCACCCCTAACCTGTAGTAATGAAATGTAGTATCTTCTCTCTCATTCCAAAATCATAACACAGGATGGATTACTCGGCATGAACCTGTTTGCGCCATTGCACAATGTCTGCGTTCAATTGCTTGAGGTCACCGGATGGTTGCTGCTCATCAGACAGCTTGTACGACTGCTTCAGTGACAAAATACGATACACGCTTTCATCAATTCGAGATTCGGTAATTTTGCCATTCTTCACCGCATTTTTCAATGTATCAAATATGGTTTTGGCACTTTCATAGCTGTGAGCCACGAGCAGAATATCACTGCCTGCCTGAACCGTTGCGATCGCAGCTTCGTTCAGCTTATAATTTTTGGCGATCGCACCCATGCTTAAATCATCCGTAATGACGACACCGTCATAATTGAATTGGCCTCTCAAATGTTCACCAATAATGACATCCGATAACGAAGCAGGATGGTCCGGATCCAGCTTGGGGAATAAAATGTGAGCCACCATTACAGCCTCCACATGATCTTTCACCGCTGCCTGAAATGGAATCCACTCCTGTTCGGCCAGCTGCTTCTCCGTTTTGTTCACCACGGGCAGATCCAGATGGGAGTCCACCGATGTATCCCCATGACCGGGAAAATGCTTCACGACCGGAATCATTCCCTCGCTGCGCAGACCTTTCATCTCTGCGATGCCGAGACGAGACACAAGTTCCGCCGAACTGCCAAAGGAGCGGTCACCAATCACAGGATTATTTGGATTGCTGTTGATGTCCAATACCGGAGCAAAATCCACATTAAAGCCTGCAAGTTGGATCTGTCTCGCCAGCAACTTACCCATGGTTTCTGCCAGTTCGGCGTCTTTCGTCGCACCGACTTTACCGTTTGACGGGATACTCTCCACTTCTTCCGGCATTCGGCTGACTTTGCCGCCCTCCTGATCCACGCTCATGAAGATCGGCACCGGATTGGAACGGTTGGCTTCCTTGATGGACTGTACAAAATTCGCCGTCCCCTGCAAAGTCGTCACATTATTACCATAGAAAATGATGCCGCCTACCTTTTGGTCCGCAATCATTTGTTTGGCCTGATCATCCAGCGTAGTCCCCTGGACCCCGGCCAAAATCATCTGTCCAATCTTCTCATCCAGCGAGAGCTGGTCCAGCTGCTCCTGAACCGGATCTGCCTCTTCCGGGGGGAGAGCATGATCCTGCTGATTGTTCTCTGCATCTTCTTCCGCATCGGATTCACTATTGCCTTCCGGTACAGCTGGTTGTTCCGAATTAGAGCCCGCAGAAGAATTCGTCGTGGAACCGGGCTTCTGAGATTCTCCACATGCCGTCAATAGCATAAGGATTGCAGCAAGCAGAAACAACATTTGCACCGAGTGTCTTCGTTTATTTTTCATAGGATCGTTATGTACATACAAGGAAAGTCATCCTCCTATTTCATATTGGAATGTGTACGGTAATGTTCAGGCATAACATTAACATAAGCAACTATTTTTTCAAAATCACCTGCTTTGATTAAAAGAGTGAAATAATGCGTCTGATTTGCTCAAAAAAATGTTTGCATTTAAGAGGTGTCATATGGTTCCTAATGTTTTTTTCAACGAAGCGACGTGTGCGTTGTATGGATGAATGAGGATGGTAACTGCGGCCAAGAGATGGTTTACTATTATGAATTTTTCATATGTTGAAATTATTATTATAATGTATTGAAAAAGCCGCCTTTCGGCGGCACAAGGTTGTTGATAAATGATCTCGTTTTTTTGTCTTCATACGAGGTGAATATGCAGATGAATGGGTACTAATTCAGTGTTTTCAACACATCAGTCGTAAATGGAATGATCTCGGACTGGCGTCCTTCACGAACTTTTGCAGGCCATTCCGGATCACTAAGCAGTACACGTCCCAGAGCAATCAGCTCAAACTCATTGTTCTGTAACCTGGCATTCAATTGGTCCAGGTGAGCCTCGCCCGTTCCCTGATTCTCGGTAGACCGATCCACGAATTCGGCTTCCAGACCAACGGACCCAACGGATATCGCAGGTTTCCCGCTTAATTTTTGTGTCCAGCCTGCAAGGTTCAATTCAGATCCTTCGAATTCCGGCAGCCAGAAGCGACGCGTCGAGCAGTGAAAAATATCCACGCCTGCCGCAGTCAGGGGCGCAAGAAACTGTTCCAGTTGTTCCGGCGTCTCCACCAGCCGAGCATCGTAATTGCCCATTTTCCATTGAGAGAAGCGAAGTACGATCGGGAAATCCGGTCCCACCGCTTGGCGGCACGCTTCAATAACTTCGACTGCGAATCGTGTGCGTTTGACCAAGTCACCGCCATACTTGTCTGTACGTCGATTGGTATGCTCCCAGAAAAACTGATCAATCAGATATCCGTGAGCGCCATGCAATTCTATACCATCGAACCCGATCCGCTTCGCATCTGCAGCTGCTTGTGCATATGCTTGTACCAGGCCTTGGATCTCTTCTTCAGTTAAAGGTTCCCTGTTCTCTTCCCCTGCCATGCTGATGCCTGAAGGGCTAACAGGCTCTGCTTCTGCATGAGGCAAATCACCCGTACGACGAGCCGTGCCGACATGCCACAATTGAGGCATGATTTTACCGCCTTCGTCATGCACGGCTTGCACCACATTCGACCAGCCTTGCAGGGATTCATCACCATGAAATAACGGGATGCTCGCACCGCTTACAGAGGAAGGATGGTTAATCCCTGTCCCTTCCGTAATAATGAGCCCTACACCGCCAGCTGCTCTGCGTCGGTAATATTCAGCAACTTCCGGCCCGGGTACACCCTCTGGAGAGAAACCTCGAGTCATTGGTGCCATGACGATCCGATTGGACAATGTAAGCTTGTCTGAAGTGAAGGGTGTAAACAACGCTGAAGGTATATTCATTTGTTTATCGCTCCTTTATCTTGTGGAATGTCAAAACCCAATTACCTTTCCATTTTATAGTTTGTGAGTTTTATTTTCAATTCGCTAATGAAGTGATCCCTTATGTAATAACAAAAAAATAGAGCACCTCCGCAGCAAGTGGCATTACAATTACTCTGCTGCACGCGTATGCTCTGTGTTTACGTTTTAACCATTTTACATGTTAACCAAAAATAAAAATGAAGCATAGTATATACTCCCTGCTTTTTCATCCTTTTAATCCGAATTCACAGGAATATCGTTGCGATGAACTCTGAGTATTTTGCCTGATGAAGGTGAGACTACGTCCGGGTCAGTACCCAAACCGAAATAGAAGTCCCCTTCATGCTCTTCAAATGACTTCGCATACGTATCCTGGTTGAACCGGAGAATTTCATGCCAATTGATTAGGTCCGTGGTTTGGTATACCCGGTTAATATACAGGTTTTTGTTTTGGAACGTGTACGTGAGTACATATACTTTGCCGTCACGCAAAAGCAAGTCTGTTGGCAACGCTTTGGCATCTGGTAAAATCACCCGTCTAGCCTGATTAATGGCTGTCATAACATTCAGGGATTTGGGAAGCAGTTGACCGTCATTGAATACGCCACCAGCGATATAGACTAACTTGTTATCAAAGTTAACATTTTTCCCGATTTTATTATACGGAATCGTGCCCTGCTGATAGGTCAGCCCCGGCAGTATTTTGTTGCCGTAGATTACGACATCCTTTTTCTCCAGATTAGCGTTAATCTCCAGGAAATTGGTCTTGTCATTCCAGATTTTATTGGCCGGATACATCATGCCGGACGCATACAGCTTGCCCCCCAGCTCAAACAGGGTGTACGCCCTCAGCCCGAACGTATTAATGTTGGCATACTTCTGCCAGCTTACGCCCATATCATGTGAAATCAGAATCGTTGGCTTATCCTCTGTTCCAAGAGCGGCAAACATTTTGCCTTGAAACAGGGCAAGGTCATAAACGTGCACACCAAGCGGAAGGTTGCGGTATTTCGTCCATACATCCCCATCCAGCCGATAAAAGTTTCCAAGACTCCACTGCTCCCCATCGGAATCATTCCCCGGGATATAGAGCTTATCGTCCAGCACCTTGTAGATATCAATCTGCTCCTCGTCCACAACCATTTTGGTCGATGGAACAATTCCCGGATTGCTGTTGCTGACGGGCTGCCTATTAAACGATGAGCTTGCTGTATCATAATAAATGACCGGGATCGGACCCGAGTTCGGGGCTACCCCCATATTGCTGCTGTTTCCATGACCCAAATATATTTTGTCCCTGTACAACTGCATATCCCACACATTGTTGGCGTAAGGCGTTTTGGCAAAAGGTCGTCCTAGCAGCTCTATTTTGCTTGTCACATCCGCAGAAGTGATCGGTACATTGGATACTTTCGCCATAGCCCGTTCAACCGTCGGCTTGCGCTCGGCCTTGTCACTGTTTTTGGGCTTGGCACTCCCTGTAAGCATCCAGCCCACGCTTGCGACGATGGTCAAAATAAGAGCTGCCCATTTCGTGTTGTTATGCATACCCGCTTCCTCCTTCACTTTTTATAATGAATGCCTTTTCATATAAACGACGATACAATTTGTATCTTTTTATATTATGTAAAACAGAACAAGCATGCAATACATTCCGCCCGTTTCAACAAAAATAGACAGCTTCATCCGAAGATGAGCTGCCTACGCAGGGTATTCTATTTAGTCAAAATACCACCGTTTAAGAGAATAGAGAGATTTCTGAGTTTTTTGCTACTCGGCTTTGACCAGGATTTTCACCTGATTTTTCTCTTTCAGAAGAGCTTCAAACCCTTGATCCACCACTTCATCCAGTGAAATGCGTTTGGTCACCAGCTTGTCTGCCGGGAAGAAACCTTTATCCATCAGACTGATCACAGCCGGGAATACATCCCGATAACCAATAATACCGTTCACTGTACGTTCCTTCATGACAATGGAGTTAGGCAGGATCGGAGCCGCTTGCTCAAAAATGCTGACGATCATCAGCTCTCCGCCAATGCGTGTCGAGTCGATCGCCTGCTGCAGCACAGGTGGAACACCTGTCACTTCATAAGCAACGTTAACGCCGCCTTGCGTACGTCTATGAATCTCTTCCACGACATTGTATTGGGTTGGATCAATAACGATTGCGCCCAGCTCTTCGGCTTTTGCTT
>Ga0268252_1002081_pt1 | contig 10456 bp, 8 predicted proteins | sample AgamicMgSfrz_FD_200244 | JGI IMG/M metagenome (GOLD analysis project Ga0268252, IMG submission 200244) | Agave microbial communities from Guanajuato, Mexico - Mg.Sf.rz (v2) (version 3) | ecosystem: Host-associated > Plants > Phyllosphere > Phylloplane/Leaf | place: Guanajuato, Mexico | collected... | reverse complement strand
AGAGTAAACTCTGTAATACCCGAACCAAGCAATCTAGTTTCTTCAGAATCTATATCTATCCATTTATAAGAATGGATTTCTGTGTCAGGAGCAGGTTCTCCTGACACTTCCGTTAGAAAAACTGTAATTGTTAAAGGTTCCGTTCCAAACATAGAAATTGTCTCGTGTGTTCCTAACAATTCAGTCGAAACGACTTCTAATTTTAATTCTTCATGTAATTCTCTTGATAAAGTTTCTAACTTCGATTCATTATGTTCTGGTTTTCCACCAGGTAACATATATTGATCAGGATATTTTTTTTTACTAACCACTAAAAGTTTATTTTCTTTCACGATAGCTGCTGCTACTTTTGTTATCATAGAGTTAATACACTCCTTAAACTGTTAGAATTTCAGGATTATAACGAGTTCTTTCCACTACCTTTGCAGTATTAGTCAATAATTCCACGTGTTTGTGACAAATAGGCAATTTGTCTAAGATGTACTCTTCAACTTGTTTTTCACTTGGTTCGCTAAATGCATCACCAAAAATTGATACACCCTCTAGAGATTTTGAAGATAATCCTAAAGTTAATAAAGCATATTTTACATCATCTTTGCTGCCGTAATTATAAATAGGAGATTCATATTCAATTCCATATTTTTTTTCAAAGTCTTTTAAAAGTTCAAGAGCGACCTCTTTTTGCTCTGCCAAATCTTCTTGGTAACCAACACAGCCATCTACGATTCGATCGATACCATTTTGGATACAATACACTGTTGCTGCTGCATGTATAGCTAATTTATCTCCTAATAGTACAAGGTTAATTCCCCAACGTCTAAAATCATCTTCTAAGTTTTCAATGGCTACACTTCTGAATAAACCATAAGTTGGTAAGTACGTTCTACCTACAATATTTTCCGGAAAACGTTCCATTAATTGCTCAACACGAATTTGTGATAATTCACTGCCAATACCGATACCACTATTACATGTTAATAAATGTACTTCATTACCTTGTAGCGCTTCTAAACTAGCTACTAAAGAAGAATCACGTCCACCAGTAAATAATACAGCAACTTTCTTTTTACTCATTAGAAAAACCTCCTAGTATTATATCAATCTATTTATATTCTTAATCAAGTCACTAATTTGTTTCTCGTCATTAAAAAAACCTATAGACACACGTATACTATTCAAGCGTTTTATATCATTTACATAAATATCTAATTTCTCTAATTCTTTACGAAAAGCTTTTGCATTTATTTCTTTAGGCAACTGGATACTACTTATACTACTTACGTTGTTAGTAATTACACTTAGGTTTGTTCTCCTGTCAAGATAATCTTGAAGAATCAACATATTCTCTTTGATTTTGGAGTATATATTAGCAAATCCTATATCATTTATTAGAAAATCTAATCCTGTAGACATGCCACTAATAATAGGGCGAAATCTCGTTCCTATTTCAAATCTTTTTGAACCTGTAGATGGGATAAAATCAACTTTTCCATCATGAGACAGAAAGGATGAATTTCCGGCAAATACTTGATTTAAGCTAGAAATTCCGGAGCTAGATATATACATAAAACCTATTCCTTCAGGTCCTAATAACCACTTATGTGCCGGGAACACATAAAAATCAGCTCCCAACTCTTTAACATTTACAGGCATAGTTCCTAAAGCTTGAGCTCCATCAATTAAAACCATAATTCCTAAACTTTTTGCATATTTACAAATTTCTTTAATTGGATTAATGTTTCCAGATTCCCAAAAGATATGAGATAAGACAATCAATTTTGTATTCTGATTAATTTTTTCAAAAAAAGATTTCGAATTGAAACTCTTATCTCTTTCTTTGTAATAATCAAAAAATTTAACTTGTACATTTCTTAACTTATGAACTGTAGATAAGCTTGCTAATGCCCCTAAGTGTTCAGCATTTGTGGTTAAGATTTCATCGTCTTTTTTTAAGTCCATTCCCCATACGACTATATTAATAGCCTCTGTAGTATTGCTAGTAATAGCAATTTCATTAGCATTTGCACCTATAATGGAAGCTATAGAACTTCTTAATAAAGATAATTTATCTTGAAATAAAGAACGTTGACCTTTATTGGCTCGACCAGTAAGTAATTCTTTTTGTACTTCTGACAAAATAGATTCGATTACACATTTGGGTAAAGGACCTGCGCCTGCTGTATTAAAATATAGCCCATTCTCTGCAAGTGGGATTTGTTCTTGTATAGTCTGCTTAATTTTTATTCCTCCTTTTTCAGATATTTATAAATTGATTAGAAAAGGTAAAATAGTGTAAATATAACAACTTTTACATATTAGCATAAATATAAACTAATTCAACATAAAAAATGTTAATGTATTGTTAAAAATTTGATAATTGGATACTTTTATAAAGAAAATATCCTTCTTTATTTACTAGGGTATGGGCTTAATTACCTTCAAAATTGGAAAATATGTATTAAAATGATTATATTGGATTATTAATACATTTTTTCTTGACCTAGGAAAATATGTGATGTAAATTAAAGTTAATAATCTAACAAATTGAATTAGTCACAATTTTATAAAAAAACTCTCATATAAAGTTAAGGATATGGCTTAAAAGTTTCTACCAGGCGACCGTAAATGGCCTGACTATGGGAGGGAAATGTTTTAGAGGTTTTACTTAACAGAAAATTAATAATAATTCTTTTGTTGTTTATAAGTAAAATCTATAGATCTTATATATATTTTTTTATGTATATATAAAGTTAAAACAGGAATTCCCTCACATTGGAATTCCTGTTTTTTTTGTATAAAAAAGTTAGATTATTATATTTATACAATTAAAGAGTTTATAGGTTGAGTGAAGTAATTAGTTTTTTTTATATAAAACTTAATTACAAAGATTATAAGGAGGTGTTAATTATGATTAAGAAAACATCTAAAAAAAATACTACTTTACGTACTACAACTCCGTACACTGCATCTTAATTAAAGTTAAAGGTGGACCGAATTTTTTATTTGGTCCATCTTTAATTTTAATTATTTAAGTTTAAAAAGGAGAAATGAAAATGTTTAATACACTTAATATAGACCAATTTCCTAGAAAAAGAGAGAATTATGTCGAAGATATTAGAAAAGCTTGGGTAAACACTGAATCTGCTCCAGAAGAATTTTTTCTTACGCTTGTGGGGGAATCTGGAAGTGGGAAACTTGATACTTTAAAATATTTTCTCTCAAAGGATAAAGGGGGTAGAACTACTTTATTTACAGACGGAAATAAAGTATCAAATGGCTATTTTGCTGGATTTTATGAGCTATTTATTCATATGTTTTCTACATGTGAAAAGAAATATCCGAAAATCATTGAAAAATATGAGCAATCTATTAAGAGATTATTCCCTTTTTTAAATTCTAATTCATATAAAGTACCTAAAGACTTAACAAATACAGCACCCCAAGATGAGAGAACAAGATTCTATCATCATGAATTCCAAGATAAGTTGTTACATGGTATATATGAATTTTCTCTAGATTATTGTTTATCTACAGGAGAAATGTTTACGTTGGTTATTGATGAAGCTAATCACTTATCGCCAACTATTCAAAGTCTGATTAAAATTATGGCTTCTAGAAAGAAGTTGAATAAATACATTCGAGTTGTTCTATTATTTGATGACAAAATAAATTTAAGCCATGAATTAAAAAGACATTGTTATGAAGTAGAGTTTAATCCTCTACAAAGAAATGAGCTTGTAGCACTTCTCAATGAAAATAAAAGAGAAGATTTAAGTGAAAAAGCAATCAATGATATATTACACCTCTCTCAAGGTAACATATCTAAGTGTTTAGTATTAATTAAGTGTATGAATGAATCATTGCCAGTATTTGATTATTTATCTTTTGATACATATGTTGATTTTTATTTGTCTCGTAAAGGAGAAGCTTATAAATATTCTTTACTGAAGAAGTATATTAATGAACATTGTACTATTGATAATCCAGTTTATTTAAGAAATTATCAAACTGCCTCAAAAAAGGTTGTAGATCATTTACACCGTGAAAAGATAAAGGAATTAGAAAATGAAGAAAAGATAATGCACTTAGTTCATTACACTTCTCTAAGTTGTGAAGTGGAGCAACTAACTTCATTATCACCTATTGCCATTAAACTACAAGAGATTGGTGTATATAACACTTGGTTTGATTTGTTCTCTAAGTATTTTACTAACCATGATTTAAGAAATTTGCCAAACGGTGATGAACTTCACAATGCAGTTTTTGTTCGTATGTCTTTCATTCTTTATTCTTTAGGTGTTTCTAAGATGTCTATTCCTTACTTAGACTTCTTTTACAATAATTTTCCTGAAAGTAAGTTAATTCCTATGATTCTTTACTCGCAAAGTATGACATACGGTCGTTATCAAGTACCAGTTGATTTAGAAAAAGCCGAGAAATATGCATTAATGAACCTAGAAAAAATTGATTCTATATTTAAAGATCACCCTAAATATGTCTATATTAAAGTATTTGCCGAAAATGCCCTTGCTTATATTAGAGCCCGTCAAGGTAGATTGCAAGAGGCTATTGAGCTTTGTACAGTAGGGTTAGATAAAATGAAAGACATCTATGGTGAAACTAAGTATGCGTTACATCAATCTATCCTTATTTACAATACAGGTCAAGTATATGAAATTTTAGGGGATTTTGAAAAAGCACGTGAAATGTATGAACACGCAATTAGGTTAGATCCTTATTATGGTGAATATTACAATGACTTGGCAAATTTACTGCAAAAGCACGGATATGTAGAAGAGTCTCTAAGCTACTATCAAAAAGCTATTGATTTATGTCCACCATATTATGAAGCACATATTAATCGGGCCGGAGCATATGAAAAGCTAAGTAATTTAGAAGAAGCTATAAGCGACTATGAAAGAGCGCTTGAATTAAAGCCAGATGCTAGCTATGTTTATAGTAATTTAAGTACAATTTTCTATCAAAAAGAAGAGTATAGTAAAGCGTTAAATTTAATAGATAAGGCAATTTATTATAACAATAAAGAAGCAGATTTTTATAATAATAAGGGGCTAATCTTACAGGAAATAAATCAACTTGAAAGTGCCGCAAGTTGTTATCAGAAAGCAATTGAATTAAACCCTAAATCATCCGAGGCTTATAGTAATGCTGCAATATTAGCTTATTCGGAGAAAAGGCTAGATGAAAGCTTAAACTTAATCAATAAAGCTGTTGAACTTAGTAATGATCCAGATTATAAAATTAATCGAGGAATCGTTTATAAAGAACTTAATGAGTATAAAAAGGCTATTGATGACTTTAATTTCGCAAAAGAAATTAAAAAAGAGGATTCATTTTTAGATAGTTTAATTCAAGAAGTATCTACTAGTTTAAAGATTTAAACTTAAAAGCTTAAAGAAGTGAGATAGTGTATTATCTCGCTTCTTTAGGCTAATTGTTTAAAAAGGGAGAACAAATAATGAATACAGTATTTAGAAAATTATGGCCCATATATTTAGCGTATTTACTTAGCCAATTTGGTAACTGGGCTTTTAGAACTGGTGTAGTGTACGCAATATATGATCAACAAAATGGCTCTAATACTGTGCTTGGCTGGACAATAGTATTAGTGTATGTACCTATACTAATTGGTGGGAAGCTATTGTCACCACTTGCGGATCGATTTAACAGCAGAAACATGTTGATATTTATTGACTGTATTAGGGCGCTATTATTAGTACCTATACTTTTCCTACCGGCACTCGATAGCAGTTTCTCAGTTACAATCTGCCTAATTATAGTTACATTGTTAAGTTTCTTTACGCCTGTTTTTTCTTCTGCACAATCAGTATATATCCGAAAAACTGTTGATGAAGAAAATATTACTCCATCTTTAGCTATTATTTCTAATTTAGATTGGTTTTCTACACTAGTTGGAACTATGTGTGGCCCCTTATTATTAATGTATTTTGACTTTAAAAACATTGTAATTGTTGACTTATTAACTTTTATAGCCTCTTTATTAATATTTATATTCCTTTTACAAAAAAGACCAGAGCATAAAAAAGAGGAAGAGAAAAAAAATGATAAAGAGGAAGCACAACGTCCATGGAGAGGCGAAAAGTTAGATAAGATGACTAACCTTACAATTCTCGCTATATTCTTTCTAAATCTCGGTGCGGGTGTTATTAACGTTTATCCTAATTTAGTAGCGAGAAATATTTATGGTGTAGGTGAAGTAGGTCTAAGTTATATTTATCTTGCCAACGGGATTGGTGGTTTCTTAGGTGCCTTTATGATTGCTAGATTAAGAAAGAAATTCAAATTAATTAATATTGTAACGTTCTCTAGTATCTTAATTGCTTGTTCCTTAATGGGTATGAGCATACTTATTAATTTTTATCTTTCAATAATAGCATCATCATTAATGTTGCTTTTCGGTCAATTTTTTGGAGTAGGAGTTCACTCCTATTTGCTTAAAAATAATCCAGCTAGTCAGGCGGGGCGAATTACAGGGCTGTTTATGTACGCTACGTTTTCTGGTGTAGCCTTAAATGCTATCCTATTTGCGACTTTATTGTCACAAGCTCAAGTACAAACTGTCTCTATATTTTTAGTCTTTTGTGCTGTTTCATCTTTTATATCAATGGTATTGCTTTTTATGTATAAGGTGCGACTAAGTAAGCAAGCAAATATAGATGAAATACATAAAGCTCACTCTAGCAACTAAACTTTACTTATAAAGGGGAAAATATGATGAAAACAATAGAAAAAATTAATTTATCGGAAACAACGAAACAAATCAATGTAAATCATACTAATTTTGTATTAGATAACGCAAATGACCATTGTGTCCGAATAGCAGTATTTAAAGGTGAATATCAATGGCATCATCATCCTGACTCAGATGAGATATTTATGGTAATCGAAGGTCAACTGCTTATAGATTTAGAAAATGATGTAACCCTTGAAGTAAATCCTAATGAAATTGTAAAAATACCAGCAGGTGTTTTACACAGAACACGTTCTAATGTAAGAACGGTAAATTTATGTTTTGAAAGAGAAGAAGCAGAAACAGTATTCTTGGAGAAAGAATCAGACAGATGAATGATGTAATTCAACTTAAATGGCAATATAAAGGTTGTATGAGTTTACCTTATGAATATTCAGATGAAGAGTTAAATGAAGTAATTGAACAGCTAGGCAGCAGTAAATATTTAACACTCCCAGATGAACATTCTAAAGGTAAGTATGGATCTTTACATGTGTGGCGTACCAAGTTGCTATTGGAGGAAGCAAATACAGTTAATTTAAATAATTATATAGAACAGAGCTGGACTTTTATCAATCGGGAGTTAGTTGATGAAAGTCATAAGTATTTACCGCCAGGTACTCATGACTTGATTTATATCGAATTCTTAAAGAATAATCGAATGGATATTAACCCCCGGCAGTATTTGACTACTGGACAAGGTGAGCATTTAAAAGAAGTAAACTCTATTCAAGCTAAGTATGGTATTCATAATATGTTAGACATAGAAGACTATGTAGAATGTGCTGTGTCTCCAGATGGTGAGTTTTTTTCTATAATTAAGAAATCTCAAGATTTTGAAGCCAATACTTATAATTATGAATTAATATTATATAAGTTAAATGTTCATAACAATGTAATAGTTCCTGTTTGGAGTGCCAGATACAAAGAACCTCACACAATGAGATTTTCGCCAGATAGTAAATACTTAGCTTTTATAACTATTTCTAATGAGGGTTATTGGGATGAAATAGTTAGCATTGGAACTCATAACATCTTAGAAAAAATTCTACTCTCTGGCTTACATAATGCTAATAATCTGTGTTGGGAAGGAAATTCTTTAGGACTATTCTTTATATGTGATGATAGTGATCAACCTGATGAATATAGTTCATTACATTATCAGTCTTTAGCAGATAGAATGCCTTGGTGGCGAAAGCAAAAAGTTATTGGTCATATTACATTTGATAATACTCATAATACTAGAGGAGTCTTACAAAGAATAACTCCCAAAATGTATGATGTAAATAATCTGCACATAGCTAAAGAACGAAATGAGTTAATATATATAGAAGAGCAAAGAGGGAACTTATCTGAGCCATATTTATATATAACGATATTAAACTTAAATAGTTATGAAAAAAAGGTGATAAAAATTCCTCATGCTTTTATTACAAGTATGCAGATATCTCCTTGTAATAACTATATTGCCTACATTGGTTCGCGTATAGAAAATGATACAGAGAATTTTATTAAGCTAAAAGATTATTTTAATGAGAAAGAAAAAAATTTTAAAGGTTATGGTATTAATATTTATGACACCAAAGCTTATTTACTTGATATAGAAAACGAAGCTATTAAGAAAATAGGCAATTATGAATGTGTACAAGCCAGTATCCCTATTGGTACTTCTAGAATTAATCAAGAAATTTATTGGTCTGATAATGATCACGTAAATTATATTGGAACCCTTAAAAGTCAAAGTTGTATTGTCTCAGCTAATATAAAGGATGGCCATCTTGATAAAGTATTTCCAATTGGAAAAGGAGTCTCTAAAAATCATTGTTTTATAAATGAGGGGACTTGCCTATTCTTTTATTCCTATGATGGAAAACCATTTGTTCCTGCATTATTAAATACTAAATTTCAATTAACAACGTTAACGGAAGAGTTTGAAAATAAGTTAGATGTTGCTTTTAATTGGGATACGTATGAATACCTTAATATAAGTGATATTCAAATTCCTGAAGGTTGGATATATATCCCTGAAAAAAAGAAAAATCTGAAGAAAACACCATTGGTTGTTTATTTATATGGAGGAGCATCACCACTCACTACCGGGTTTGATGATTTACATCAATGCCTTCTCACACATGGAATAGCTGTATTAGTCTTAAATCCATCCGGGTGCGCAGGTTATGGTTCTCAGGTTGCAAATTTACATGTGAATGATTGGGGAAAAAAAACGGTCCAAGAGATTTCTCATACAATACAAAGAGTGATTGAAAGTTATCCTATTATAGACGAAACGTCTATAGGTATATATGGAGGTAGTTATGGCGGTTTTTTAAGTAACCTACTAATTGCCCAAACGGACATATTTAAGGCAGCTTGTACTATTGGAGGAATAAGTAATATAACAAGTTATTGGGGAAGTAGTTATTTCGGTTATCTGTATGGATTATCAGCATTATCTAACAGTTATCCATGGTCGAATAAAGACATATTTGTAGATCAATCACCTATATATTTGAGTGAACAAATAAATACACCTTTATTACTTTTGCATGGAGAAAAAGATGTAAATGTCCCTCTCACAGAGTCAGAGCAAATGTTTACATCATTAAAAATTCAAAATAAAGAAGCATCATTTGTTGTGTTTCAAGGCGAGCCGCATTCTATAAAATCTAAACCAAGTGCTCATTATTATCAAAAGGCTTATATTATCTCTTGGTTTGAAAAGTATCTTAAAAACGATAGTACACTTTGGGATAAATTTATTGATGATGGTATAGAGCAAGTTTATTAAATAATTAAAAGATGAAGGGTGAAAGGAGCACGAACATGAAGCATTCTGAATATTTGATAGCTACTCATTCTTATCAGTATCATAAAGATAATACCGCAAAACCTGTTAATACTAAAAATAGCTACATTGAATATAGAGATAAGGATTTACAAGAGAAGGATCAAATTAGAAAATAAAAGTTCAAATGCGAATTAGTAAGAAAACATTAGATTTTATTACTCTACAGAGGGATCTTTGCGACTAGATAAACGAATTATTTTCATTGAATTTAAGAACGAATATATAATGTTTTTTCTAAAACCTCAAAACTAAATTGTTTTGCTGTACAGGGAAATATAAATGACACTCTTGCCAGGGCTCAGATTGCAGGATAAATATGTTGATTGAACAAAAAAAAGAGAAGGTTTCTACCCTTCTCTTTTTCTTATTCAATCATGTTTTCACGCTTTCCAAAGCTTAAGGTATATAATTCACTATATTTCCACTGATTCTCTTTAAGTTCTTCTCTACATATTGGGACATTTTTTAATCTCTCGCCCATCCTATGAAAAAGATAGGCCCTTAGGACAATTCCCGGCATATAAAACACGAGCACTCCTTACATCATCACCTACTCCTCCCCTACTGCAGTAGGGTTTCTTTTTATTTTTCGAGTGGACAGGCAAGCTTACTGCAGTAGCTACATAGTATCTAAAGAATTTAGACCTCATTACCTAATCAGTATCTAGTTCAGTATCACTACCGCGTTAATACAAGCAGTATACGCTTAGTGAAGCCCTTCATGGAACATGTAAGGGAGCTGAGCCGAAGAGGCGAAGGGGGCGACCGGATGCGTCGAGCTGAAATAATTGATATATGAAAAGCAAAAAAATTAAAAGATTGAAAGAAGGTATCAA
>Ga0268252_1002080_pt1 | contig 10459 bp, 11 predicted proteins | sample AgamicMgSfrz_FD_200244 | JGI IMG/M metagenome (GOLD analysis project Ga0268252, IMG submission 200244) | Agave microbial communities from Guanajuato, Mexico - Mg.Sf.rz (v2) (version 3) | ecosystem: Host-associated > Plants > Phyllosphere > Phylloplane/Leaf | place: Guanajuato, Mexico | collected... | reverse complement strand
CTGGCGCACCGACAGTATCGGTTCCGCCTCGCCAAAGGGTTTGCCCTGGTTCGCCAGGTAGAAGAAACAGCGCGCCAGTTCAAGGCAGCTCATTGAGAGCGAACAGTAGTGGAAGTAGGTTTGCAGCACGCTCTGTACATCGTTTTCAAAGTTGCCGAAGGATTTCATCAGCCAGGCAATAGCGGCATTACGCGCAGAGTGATCGAACTCGGAACGGGCAACATAACGGTCATAATTCACCGTTGGCTCGCCGCACAGCTGACGCACCACTTCCAGCATACGCTGACGCGGCGCGGTCAGGCGGGTTTCCAGCATATCGCAGATCACCAGCGCGCCCGCGTTAATAAAAGGATTGCGTGGCTTACCGCGTTCGATCTCCAGCTGAAGCAGCGAATTAAAGGGCTGGCCGGACGGCTCTTTTCCCACGCGCTGCCAGATCTCCTGCTCCTGATAACGCGTTTGCGCCAGCGTCAGGGAAAGCACTTTGGAAATAGACTGAACAGAGAAGCGAACGTCGGCGTCGCCCGCCTGAAACATTCTGCCGTCATGGGTAAGAACCGCGATGCCCAGCCCGTCAGGAGAGACCTGCGCCAGCGCCGGAATATAGTCGGCCACCTTTCCCTGTCGGGTGAGTGGACGCACCTGATGCAGGATCGCTGCCAGTAAGGCATTACTGAGTTCAGCCACGACGATGTTCTCCGTTATGTTAGATGGCGCAGCATGATCGGAGGTTGCAGGCGCGTCGTCAACGGCTGAAGAGAAAAAGAGGGCGCGGTTGCTGGAAACAGCGAAGAACCGCCAGCGCTGAGGCTGGCGGCCAGGATCAGGATGGGATAATACGATTGGCTTTCAGCTTATCAAACAGCGAGAAGAACGCATCACGGGTGGCACGATAGCCGGTAAAGCCCGCTTTGCGGCTCTTGCTGATATCGGTAAATACTTCCATCGGGCGCCCCAGATCGGCATCGGTATGCCACCAGGAGGCGAGACGATTAACGTCCGCTTCGCGTAGCTGGTATTTTTGCGCAATCTGTTGCCAGTCGTGATCGACGCCTACCATCCGGCGCTCCAGCGGCTGCATTTCGCCCGGGAAAGGCGCGGCCTCAATACCAAAGTAATCGGCGATCTGCTGCCACATCCATTTCCAGCGGAAAACGTCGCCGTTTACCACGTTGAAATCTTCATTTTTCGCTGACGACGACGTCGCCGCCCATTCCAGCTGCTCGGCAAGCAGCCCGGCGTCGGTCATATCGGTCACGCCGTTCCACTGCGCTTCTGAACCAGGGAAGATAAAGGGACGACCGGTCTCTTTACATAAGGTCGCGTAGACCGCCAGCGTCTGGCCCATGTTCATGGCGTTGCCCAGCGCATAGCCGATAACGGTGTGCGGACGATGCACGCTCCAGGTACAGCCATATTTTTTCGCGGCGGCAAAGAGCTCATCTTCCTGCGCGTAGTAAAAGTTATCGACCGGCTGACGGCCTTGCTCCTCGCGGAACGGCGTCATCGGCACGCTGCCTTTACCGTAAGCATCAAACGGGCCGAGATAGTGTTTCAGGCCGGTCACCAGCGCGACGTGGCTGCCCTGCAGACGTTCGCCCAGCGCTTCCAGCACGTTACGGACCATCGCGCCGTTAACCCGAATATTCTCTTTTTCATTGGCCTGGCGTGACCAGACGCTAAAGAAAACGCTGTCGAAGCGCAGGCCGTCCAGCGCGGTGTTTACCGATTCCGGCGAGGTTAAATCAGCGGTCAGTGAGTGACAGCCCTGCGGCACTGGCGCGCGTCCACGAGAAAGGCCGTAAACGTCCCAGCCGTCCGCCTGTAATTTTTCTGCCAGCGCGCTGCCTACCACGCCGCTGACGCCCACGATTAATGCTTTTTTACTCATTACGCCTCCTGTAACAGATACTAATAAGCATAGTGCGGAATTAAATTCATATCTGAGGTATAAATTCACAACATTTCGGAACAGGATTCATAAATCATGATCGGCAATGATTTGCTGAAGGGAATTATGCCGTTTGTCGCAACGGTGGAAGCGGGCAGTTTCAGCGCTGCCGCTGAACGGCTGAATCTGACCAGTTCGGCGATCAGTAAAAGTATAGCGAAACTGGAGCTGCGACTGGGTTCGCAGCTGTTTGAGCGCACGACGCGTAGTCTGCGTTTGACCGATGCCGGAGAAGCCTATTACCAGACCTGTCAGCGCGTTGTGAATGAGCTGAGCGAGGCGGAAACGGTACTGGCGGCACAGCGTAGCCATGCGGTGGGACGTCTGCGCGTGGCGGTGCCGATGACCTTTGGCCGCACACACGTGATGCCGCTGATTAACGCCTTTTGCCATGACAATCCCGATCTGCAAATCAATATGACCTTTGCCGATCGCTTTGTGGATCTGTTTGAGGAGAATATTGATATTGCGGTACGTATCGGCGGCCCGGCGGATTATCCCGCCTCGCTGGGGATGCGCTATCTCGGCAATGAGCAGTTAGTGTTTTGCGCCGCGCCAGATTATCTGCAGCGCTACGGCACGCCGCAGCATCTGGATGAGCTGGAACAGCATCGGGCGATTGCCTATGAACGCGTTGATGGCACCAACACGCCGTGGCGCTTTATCGCAGCCGACGGCCGCATCGCCAGCCGAACGATTAATCATGCGCTGGCTATGGGCGACAGCGAAGCGCAGCTGAGCGCGGTCATCGCCGGGTTGGGGATCGCGCAGATGGCGACCTGGCTGATCCGCGACGCTGAGCAGGCGGGCAGGGTAAAGATTATTCTGCCGCAGCTGATACTGGATGGGCTGCCGCTTTACCTGGTGTGGCCGCGGAAAAAGCAACTGCTGCCGAAGGTGGATGCTTTACTGCACGCGCTGCAGCACTTATCGATTCGCTAACAGCCAGCGGCAATAAAGTCACCGTTAGGACTTACAGGCACCACCGACAGAAAGAGAATCAATGCAAATAACAGCAGCAGCAGGCCGCCGGTAATACGTATCAGCGCAATGATGCCCTCGGTTCTGGCGGGTGACTCACGTAGCCAGATGGCGGTAACGGTATTCCGCAGGCGGCTGACCGCAATGGAGAGCAGCAGCAGGGAAAGCCCGGTGCCCAGCGCCATGGTCATGACGGCCAGCATGCCCCATTTCACAATGCCGATCGCGTTAGAGAACAGCAAAACGGTAATGGCGCCGCTACAGGGACGCAGACCAATGGCGATAATCACGCTTAGCAGCTCTTTCCAGTTGTTCGGCTGCTCCAGCGGAATATGATGATGTCCGCAACCGCAGTGATCCTGCGCGTGCTGGTGAGGCTGAGCGACGGAGCCAGCCTGCGCCGGAACGGCGCGCAGCGACGAGGCGGACGCCAGCGGCGCGAAATTAAGGGTATCGGCTTCACGATGCGAGGTATCGGTTTTCACACGATGTGAGGTATCGGTTTTCGTACGATGTGAGGTATTGGCTTCTGCGTGATGCGTTGTTTGGGTTGGGCCTGGTTGTGTTTGTAGCCGGAGGTAGCGCAGCCCGCGTAGCAACATCCAGCTGCCGAAAGCGGCGATCAGCAACGCGCTGGCTTTCTCCATGTACCAGCGGCCCAGGCTGAGATCGCCTGCCGCCAGGTTAAAGCCCACCGCCAGAATAAAGACAAACAGAATGGCGCTTAGCCCCTGTAACAGGCTGCCGGCCAGCGGGACCGCACGCAGCGCGGGCGGCGAGTTTTGCTGTTGCGTACTCAGCCAGGTGGTGATCACAAACTTGCCGTGGCCGGGGCCAACCGTGTGCAGCACGCCGTAGATAAAGGTAAAAAACAGCAGCCACAGCCCGCCGCTGTATTGCCCGTTGTTGATTTGCAGCAGATGCAGCACCAGGTAGCGATGCAGCGTGATCTGCGTCGCCAGGCTCCAGGCAAGAAACTCGCTCCAGTGCCACCAACAGAAAGCAGCCAGCAACGCAAAAAGCGTGGCGAGAGCGCCAGGGCGTAATCTTTATAACAAAAGGGAAACGCAGGTAGCCGTATCGGCCAGCATTGATTTCTGGCCGCAGCTTCGTCTGTGACGCAATGCGGTGAGCCGCATTGAAGCACATAAAATCGACCATGGCGGCCATGGATGATCCTTCAAAGATTATTGAGGTATTGGTTGCTGCCTGTATCCATCCAGAAGAGGAAATACCCGTGGGCTGGAAAGCTCATGCCGCGAAAATCTTACATAATCTTTTTCCAGATTTAACCGAGCGGATGTCAGCCAACATGCCGGGCGTGAGATTGACAAGGCATCTCCGGCTGCGCCAAACATTTTATGCCAATTCCCGCTTACCCATGTATGATCATCAATTTTTCCATCATCACGATAAAGAGCAAACCACTCGTATTTAATCACTGGCGTCGAAGTGGGCCAAGAGTAAAAATCATGAAGATCAGTGCGGATTACGCCCTTCCAACCGCCGGATGGTCTCTTTACTATGTAGTAGCGACCACTGGGGATTGGTCCATTATCTGGTATGCCGACACATCCAGCACGGTTGCGGTATTGATCATTCCCAGAATAGGCCAGAAACGTGCCAACACCATAGAAAATTAGCGGACTAAAATCGGCATCATTCACAATGAATTTTCCTTGCAGAGCCATAAATAATGAGTTCCTTTTCGTTAACTCCATAAACGATAATGCGATTTTAGCACACATTAACCTTAGCTTTTATATGGTTTGGCTAAAATTAGCAGGAACTGACAGCACAGTCACAAGTTCAATCAGAACGCTTTTTTAAACGAAAATTTTAAATATAATCAATGTCATAATCATATTGGTATGTGACCCAATCACCCATATTCCCCATGCTCATTACATCCATCAAACCCCATTCAGGACTGAAAACAGCACCGGCAGGAGGGCGATTGAATCCTCTGTAATATACACAGGAATGGTACCCAAGCCATGAACCAGAAAATGACTTCGATACATCTTCAATAACGCCTGTTAATTCATCAAGCCCTTCATTTTCTTCATCTTCGAAGGGCGATAATTTTTCTGCTATTTTTTGTAATTCGAATGAAATTGACATATTTCGGCTCTTTTATAGGGAATGATCAATAATATGAATTTCTTTCGATAAGAATCCCGAAGAACGCAATATTCCCCAGCCAGTTCCGTACCACGAAACCATATCATCGAAAACCAGCCCGCCCATTTCTCGAACTCCGGCAGCTTCCTTAAGAATTGGTTTGAATACCGGAATCAGAAGGGCGATCGCAAGTGGAGCACCCCAGCGAACTCCAACGTTATTAGATATTCTTTCGCCTGTATCTGACAGTGCCGGAGCTGATGTCAATATCGATATTACCATCAATAATAACTCAGGGTCTGACACTGGAAATAATGGCAATATAGATTTGGGAGAAGATCCCGGTGTAAAAGAGCCTGAGCTTGAAGAAACGCCAACGGCAAGAGATATTTTAACGCCAATCCAGATTGTCCGGCATCATGGTGATGACACTGAAGAAGTGGTGTTTGATTCCTCGTGTATCAGGTACAGATTTACCAACTGCAAACTGGATGAACAGGCCTGATTGGTGAGGTCAGGCCGTTCACTTACTGCTGACAGACATTTGATTCTGATTCGTTTGGAGAAACGGATGATTTTGAATCATTGTCGATAGCAGCCAGTTGACAGCCAGTGTCAACGATTCCCGCCAGATTCTGCCATTCTCACCCTTGGTTCGCATAATGTATATTATGTTAAATTCAATAACCCATTGATATCTTCTGCGTTCGCTTCGCCTTGCTCCTGTTGCCTCCTCACCTTTTCCTTTCTTTTGTCGAAGGCCCGCCTGTAAAACGTCCTTTACCGGTAAATAGCGCGCATGAGCTGAGCCGGAGATAAAGATGGGAAAGCACCGAATAAATTTGCCAGCGTCTCTTACACTATAAATTGCGTTTAACTTTAGGTTCCGGCGATGGCGGCACGCCGCATTATGAATATTCTCCGGGCCCGGCCGGTCCTTTTTCTTATTCATCCGATGACCGCCGCCTTGCTTGATATTGGCGGGATGTATCTTCTCTACCTAACGCCCTTTTATCGGGGTCTGACGCTCAGTGGAACGAAAACTCACGCTAAGAGATTATGGTAAGCCAATATAAGCAAAAAGATCCTAATTGGATCCTTTTGCATCTGAGAGGCTTAGCTGCTTATATGGCTCTGAATTGGCCTTATGACAAATATCAATCACCGTCAGTTATTTGATTTTTCCGGCAACCCCATTTCGACCGTTTCAAGGGATTTGAGCATATAGGGGGTGAAATCGATGTTTTTTCCGTCGACGAGATCGACCATTGAGCCTGAACCACAGAAAGAAAAATAGCTCTGGTTTTGTATCAGGCAGAATGACAATTTTTTCTTCACCCCTTTCTTTTTTTCCTCCAGGGGAATATTGCGGTTTACTACTGCATAGCCATGAGCATTGACGGACCAAATATTATACAACTCCAGAGGCTGAAGCTCGCTCAGGCTTTTAATGCCATAAATTTCCAGAGATCGCTGAGTACCTTCCTTGCTCAAAATGTACTTTTTCTTTTTCCAAAGCCCTGTTTTTTTATCAAGATAGACCTTTTCAGGTAATGCTTGCCCCGGTCCGTATCCGTTACTGATGACATCAACAGAGAAAAGACAAAGCCAGGTATCCGATTGTGGATATTCGTTACGTTCGGGAGGATGAAACATTTTTAATGAAATTACTTTGCATCCTGATATGGTCGCCAAATAATTACTTGAACTGATTTGATTAAATAAATTTTCATTGAATTTATCCGGATTAGCGATCTCCGGGGTTATTTTTCCTGAGGAAAAAAAAGGGATTACCATCAGTAGTAATAATTTTTTCATCAGCCTCTCCTTAGCTGGTCTGAGTACCGCTCTGCCCTATGCGATCCTTGCGCCAGACTCTGGCTCCGTCCCTGATGGCTGGATCCAGCCGCTCCCGGAGATGCATGTACAGGGAGTAGTACACGACGCTGCAGTTTTCCCCGATATCGGTTTCGTGTTTCAGCAGTACATACCCGTCATCGGTTTTGCCTGCGTAATTCAGTGGAAACGCATCGCGCTTTTCCAGGCCCGAAGGTTTACGGAAAGAGATCACCACGCCATCAGCGATGGCGCGGACAAATTCAATGCGATCGTATCCTTCCTCATGGCGGTCGGTGTGGAGAACATGCACGCCACCGTGCCATGAGGCGTGCCGGTTCAGTGGAAATCCCCGGTTGATATCCACGGGCATCATCCTGCTGACCCATGACGCGTCACTTTCTCCTGTGTTCCTTGGGCGGACAAACGGCGGGCTGATTATCATGCTGACTCCCTGTCTTTTCTGAAATCTGAGATAAGACAGGATACCGCCCCTTATTTAAACAAACGTTGAGCAGGAACAGAGAAACTGGTTTCGACATCGCAGTACTTTGCCTGCGGTACTGGCACACAAAAGCACGCCGGCCATGCCCGTAAAATAACGACCGTCGCTTATTGATGGCTATTCAAGTAAAAAACCACCTCCAGAGGAGGTGGCTTTGAGTGAGCCCCCCCTGAAAGGGGCCATTATTTATATCGCATCAGTCCTGTAATAACTGCATCTGCATCTCAAGCTCCTGATCTTTCTTATCCTGATGCCTCACGTATCGCCTGACAATTTCTTCGTTAACACTCACCGTATCGACAAAGTACCTTATCGGTAAGGATCTTGAAGCGATACTTGGGCGTCCAGACAATGTGATATTTGCAACGCCAGAATACATGTGATGAACTCCTGTAAAGGCCCATGTTGTGGTTATTTCCCTCTTACTTGCGGTGAGTAAGGTGAAATATTCCAGCATGGGCTTCCTTCAGGCTATAGCCTCACAGGAACAATCACCACCTCCACAGGAGGTGGTTTAAGCCTGATAATAAAAAAGCTGGTTAAAAACCAGCTTTTTATCAGCGAACGTATCAATGACTCACCGCGCTTATCAATGCGTCCGCATCGTCAGCCAACCTTACAGCGCCATATCGTGCTGAGGTTCAGCTGCTTTTTGCGCCTGTGGCTGAGCCGCTGGCGCTTGCGTGGTTTTGCCTGCCATATTGATTACTGGCGGTTTAGTCAGCTGCAGCGTAGCTGCGGTGTCGTTCCAAACCTGTTGCGCCAGCGCCGGATCGTCATTCAGTTTCTTACCGTAGCTCGGTACGAAATGACGAATTTTCGCCTGCCATTCCGGGGTTTTGAACTGTTCCGGGAACAGCTGCTTCACGACATTCAGCGCAATCGGTGCGGCGGTTGATGCACCTGGTGAAGCACCTAACAGGGCCGCCACGGTTTTCTGCTGATCGGTCACAATTTCCGTTCCCAGTTTCAGCACGCCGCCCTTCTCTTTATCTTTCTTGATGATCTGTACGCGCTGGCCCGCCTGGATCAGTTTCCAGTCTTCTTTCTTCGCGTTCGGATAATACTCTTTCAGCGCGGCGAAACGGTCGTCATCGCTCAGCATCACCTGACCAATCAGATATTTGACCAGGTCAAAGTTATCCATACCCACATTCGCCATCGGCACCACGTTTTTGGTGGTCGTCGTACTCAGCAGATCGAACAGCGAACCGTTTTTCAGGAACCTGGTTGAGAAAGTGGCAAAAGGCCCAAACAGCACAACCTGTTTACCATCCAGAAAGCGGGAATCCAGATGCGGAACAGACATCGGCGGCGCACCAACGGAAGCCTGGCTATAGACTTTCTGATTATGACGTTTTGCAATTTCCGGGTTTTCTGTAACCAGGAAAGAACCGCCGACCGGGAAACCTGCATAGTTATCCGCTTCAGGAATGCCGCTCTCCTGTAGCAACTTCAGCGCCCCGCCGCCTGCGCCGATAAAGACATATTTGGCATCAACGGCACGGGTTTCACCGTTTTTGGCATCTTTAATGGTGACATGCCAGGAGTTATCGCCGTTACGTTTAAAGTCAGTAACTTCAGACGAGGTTTCCAGCTTGAAGTTGTCGTTCTTCTTCAGGCTGCCAATCAGCTGACGGGTGATTTCACCATAGTTAACGTCGGTGCCGACCGGCGTCCAGGTCGCGGCCACCTTCTGCTGCGGATCGCGGCCTTCCATAATCAGCGGCGACCACTGTTCGATCTGCTTATGATCGGTAGAGAATTTCATGCCCTGGAACAGAACGGTTTTCTGCAGCGCCTGATAACGGCGGCTCAGATAGTCCACGTTCTTATCGCCCCAGACAAAGCTCATGTGTGCGGTGGAATTGATAAATGAGTGCGGATTATTCAGCACGCCGCTTTTAACCTGCGCTGACCAGAACTGACGGGAGATCATAAAGGCTTCGTTAATTTCCAGCGCCTTCGTCACGTCGATTGAACCGTCTGCACGCTCTGGCGTGTAGTTCAGTTCCATATTCGCCGAATGCCCCGTCCCCGCATTGTTCCAGCCGTTAGAGGATTCCAGTGCGACGCCGTCGAGTTTCTCAACCATGATCTGTTTCCAGTCAGGCTGCAGCTCTTCAAGAAAAGTACCCAGCGAGGCGCTCATGATGCCGCCGCCGATCAGCAGGACATCGGTTTTTTCTGGTGCAGTTTCAGCGTGCGCAGCAGAAGCCACTAATAAAGCCAAAAGGGAAAGCGAAGGCAGAACTTTTGTTGATTTAATCATGCTTAATCTTCAATATATCGCGTGGTGGTTAAAAAAAGACGGTTGATATTAAAATATTGTTACTTGTTGGTTGATTTATTTTTAGTTTTTTAATTTAAAAAACAGTGCCGCCACTTTCTTTAGTTTCAAAACCTACTGCATTGAGAATTAAAGCAATCTTGTGAACCCGTCCCGGCAGTTAAAATCCGCGCCGAAGCGCCCAATGAAACTCAGCATGTTGACCGCGTTAATGATGAGTGCGGTGATATTTACCGTACTGCTTAGCGTTCATTCCCTCTATTTTATTCAGATTGATGATTTCACCCATTCGCATGTGAAAGATAAGGCCCTGACCGTCGCGCGCACGCTGGCCGAAGATCCGCAGATTCAGCGCGGCCTGACGTTGCCCGCTAATGAGGGGCTGATCCAGCCTGTTGCCAGGGCGGTGCAAAAGCGCAACGACCTGCTGTTCGTCACCGTTACCGATATGCGCGGCATTCGTTATTCTCATCCGAACAGCCAGTTAATTAATAAACGTTTTATGGGTGACGATCTGCAGCCTGCGCTGGCCGGTCATGAAAACATTTCCTGGAACCACGGCACGCTGGTTGAAGCGTTGCGCGTATTTACGCCAGTATTTAACGCCCGTCATCAGCAAATCGGCGTGGTGGCGATCGGAATTTCACTCAGCGATGTTACGGCGCAGATTGGTAAAAGCCGCTGGAACATTTTCTGGAGCATTCTGTTAGGCGGCTCGGTGGGATTGCTGGGCGTGCTGATGCTGGTGCGACGGCTGAAAACCATTCTGCTG
>Ga0268252_1002079_pt1 | contig 10460 bp, 9 predicted proteins | sample AgamicMgSfrz_FD_200244 | JGI IMG/M metagenome (GOLD analysis project Ga0268252, IMG submission 200244) | Agave microbial communities from Guanajuato, Mexico - Mg.Sf.rz (v2) (version 3) | ecosystem: Host-associated > Plants > Phyllosphere > Phylloplane/Leaf | place: Guanajuato, Mexico | collected... | reverse complement strand
AATCAGCACTTGTCGCTAACGCGATGCCTGCGGCCCTCTTGTCATGCGTCTATCCTCAGTTGTCCGTTCTACATGTCAAAAGGGAAAAATTCACCCCTGAAGGGGGCAACCCCTTCGGAGGTAAAAACGAAAAAAAGGAGCCAAAAGATGAAAACATTTACTTTATTTTGTATAGAAAATTTGATTGAGGTTATTCAAGAGAAAAGGGCATTGAAAATGGATATATCAACACTTAATTTGCAAACGACAGAAAATATTCAACTGGATGTTAAACAGGTTCAGCACATGCGAAAAGCATGGGAAGACGAATTGAACTTATTCTTTGTCCATGTGAATACTTACGGATTCATCTATACAAATCCATTTTCTAATTTTAAAAAATTTGCAATTGAAGCCATTAGCTTTGGTATGACGTATCTGTTACGTCAATCACCAATTGCAAAAAAACATTGGGATTATCCGATTGATCTAGCTGACATTGCAGATCAAATGATCAAAGAAATTAGTGCGGTTGAGTGCATTAACTTTCATGAAGAATTGGAAGTCGATGAGGAATATGTTCACAGATCGGAATTTTTAGAGTTTGGTGATCGATCATCATTTAAACGCGTATACGAGGCAGGAGAAGGGATATACACGTTGTTTAGCAAGAAAGGACACACATTCAACATTAAGGAATTACCTTTGTATAATCCAAATTTGGCTTCAACTTTGATGCTGAAAGAAAGCGAATACCACCGTCTATTAATTTTGGCTTCAGTAGCTCATGGGCATTTAAATGATCTGCTAGAACGCGGCAATTCATATGATTTTATGAGTTGGTCAGTTGAAGAATTTAAAGAAAGGGCGAAAATTGAAACGAACTTTTATGGCAAGGGGAATTTATCCTTTGGAGGGCAAGTTGATCAAGTAAAAGTTGATTCCTTCCATCATTTCAATTTGATTGTGGATGGTCAAATCTTCATGCATATGACGGTTGAATCTGATAATGAATTGAGGGCATTTCCTCATATTCTATTGAATAGGGGAGATGTCAAGGAACGAAAGGCGTTTCTCCATTATCGTGACCAAGATTCATACAAATGTGTTTTTTCTGAAGGTCCCAATCATTATTCCTTTGAAAAAATTAATGGGAAGATTTTTGATGTAAGAGAATTACCTTTGTATGATCATACTATGGTTAAACTCACAGGAGAGAAAGGATTCAACATTGATGAATACCACTCCTTTCTTATTTTAGCCTCAATTGTGAATGGTCATTTAGATCAATACATGCAAGCACCATTTCATCATGTTATCGATTATCGCGATTTTTCAATAGATGATTTCAGTGACAGTGACAGATTAAAGGTCGTCATGGAGATATATGGTGATGGGTATTGGAATGTCAGTGAGGGAAAATCAATTGATAGAATAGACATTTATTCATATATTAGGTCAACTATTATTTTAGATGATGAGCTTCTATTGGAATATGAACTTGAAAGTGAAAATAGTGTGGTTGACAAAGATATGCAAATGAGGACACTCTTTGATATTATGTTCAACTTCAAGGGCAAGTTAATAGCCCAATATTAAAGCGAAAGGCTAGGAGAACCTAGCCTTTTTTGTTGCGAAGCACCAGCTTTTCGCTGGCGTTCGCATGGTAGGAAAGCTGAAGCTTTCCTTTTATTAAAACGCAGGCATCGAGCCTGCTGGGTCAGCTAACGCTGCCCAAAAGACAAAACCTTTGCTATGCTCTGCCAACTTCGTTGTCATCGCATAGCGTTCCTTCTCCTAAGTTTTAATGTCATCACCCTCATTATGCCTTCTGTGGACGTAATAAAGCCTTATAGTTCCATCTAACAGCAATTCCATTGTTTTAGAAAAGACATCTTATATTCCTTCTATAAAAACTGCATTCCAACTACTTAGGGCTGCCCTCCGGGTCTACTCATGAACTGTAAGCCGGTACAGAACACCGGCCAACATTTCATGGTATCTCGCTCCACACTAAACCATGGGATAACAAACATCTGTAAGCCCTGGTTGCACCAGGACAACAGCTGCATTGTTCCTCCATCGTTCTTTACGCGCGGCCGACTGCGTGCAGGCTAGAGCCTGCTTGACGGAAGCTGAAGCTTCCTAAACCCATCGGTAGCCAGCCTACGGCTGCCGTTAAAGTGACATTTCCCTTTTGACCTCCGAAGCGTACAACATTCGGGGCCGGCTAATCAAAAAGCGTGCCAAAGTTTGCGCCTGTGGCTCTTTACCACACTTTTTGATAAGACGGGCCAGACGCACGACAAGAGCAAATGCTGATCAGTCGTAACTCGTAAGCCCCAGGAATGTTTAGCAGTAGAGCCTATGCTAAACATCCCTGAAGCAACGGTTACGCTACCTAAAGGCAAATCAGCACTTGTCGCTAACGCGATGCCTGCGGCCCTCTTGTCATGCGTCTATCCTCAGTTGTCCGTTCTACCTGTCAAAAGGGAAAAATTCACCCTGAAGGGGCGTACCCCTTCGGAGGTCAAAAATAAAAAACAAAAGGAGCAAAACAAAAATGAACCTATTCCAACGATTAGATGCAGTTGAAATTGATCACACAAGCCGTATTTCACAAGAGGATGAACAATTTTGTTTAAATGAGGCAAAGTCTTATGAAGTCGCATGGAAAGCCTTAGAACATGCTTATAAGAGCGTAAATAAATTACTGTTAGTCGATTCGATTAAAGATAAGTATATTCGGAAATATGGCGTGGTTAGTCAAATCGAAGAAGCTCAACATGAATGTAATAAAGCATTTATTAGAGCGATTACAATTTATTTTTCTAAAAAATACAATGTTGAATTTGATTCATCAAGTATTTATAAAAGTTACTCTTTTGAACAATTAATCACGTTTGAAAAATTGTTAGATCATTTATTCGAACAATTAGGCGGCTACTCTTTTGCAGAAATGGCAAACGAGCAAATAAAGAACAAAATAAAAGATGCCGTATATAAATTTGAAGTCAAAAAACACACTTTACATTTACCCAATTATCTACATATTGAAGATGATTGGTACGGAAATTTAAGAATTTATTATAGAAGTGAAGAAAAATTAGATAAGTTATTTGGTGCTCTATCACTGTTTGAAAATGCAGAGCCAACAAAAATTAATAAATTTGTATCGATTGAAAGAGAAATGCGGGAAGGTTCAAAAGAGGCTCCTATTTTTGATAAATATGAAATGGAAAATTTCAATAAAATCAAAAGCTTCAAGGCGTTCAAAAATGGCAAAGTGTCTATTGAGTTTCATTCAAATGAATTTGCAAATGAATTTGCAAACACATATCTAAAAAAGTAAGGAGATCCGGCAATGTACAAAACACTAGAACAAATCATACCAAACAATCAAAGAAAACAAATCAATGAAAAAATCTTATATCTCATTGAAAATAATAAATGTGAAGAAATGCAAATCACAAAGGAGGATATCTTCAATTCCTATACAGGAGAAGGGGGGCTACATGGTCTTTCCTTTTCTTCCTTCGAAAATTATCACCTTTATTCTGAAGCTAAAAAGGAGATCGAAAATGGTCAATTCTTTACGCCTCATGAGTTTTCAAGGTTTTTAATGGAGTGTTTAAAACCGACTGAAAAAGATTTGATTGCGGATCTAACATGTGGAATGGGTAATTTCTTCAACTACTGCCCGAATCATGAAAACGTGTACGGAAATGAATTAGATATAAAAGCGTATAAAGTGGCGCGCCATTTGTACCCTGAAGCTAACCTTTCTAATGAAGACATTAGATTCTATAATCCTGATGTTAAATTTGATTTTATTGTGGGTAATCCTCCTTTCAATTTAAGATGGAAAGTTAACAGCAATGAGATTTTAAGTCAATTATTCTACGTTCAAAAAGCCAGTGAATTGATGAAGCCAGGGGGCGTATTGGCTTTAATTGTACCTAATAGCTTTTTGAATGATGACTTTTACACCGGCATGATAAAAATGGTAAATGATTCATTTAATTTTATTTGTCAGTTTACTTTACCGACTAATGCTTTTAAACAAATGGGGATTGATCATTACGAAACAAAAGTAATGATCTTTCAAAACAAAAGTGAACACCTTCCGCCTGTCCCATATGAGATTAATTACACAGCTTTAGAAAGTTTGGATTCACAATTCATCTATGAAAAATTTGTTCATCCTGCGCTTCAGCAAAAAGAACAAGTTCGGCATAAAATTCGTTCTGAACTTGCGGAACTACACGAAAGTAAAAAAGGATTTTTAGACAAGGTTAATAAGCTTCTTTTTGATATAAAGAGGCATCCGGCAATTAGCCATAAAGCCGGAAAATGTGAGCAATATGTGGAGCGCTATTTCACGCAATCAAAACCGCGTGAAATGGACATGGAGGAATGGAACAAAAAGAAGCTAACCGAAAAAAAGGTGCTTTCATACTTGAAAAGAGTCTTAAAAGAACAACATGGAAAGCCCAAGGATAAAAGAACCGCACTTGTGAAAACAAGATACGGTTTGAAGATGAAAGCATACAGCCATAAAGAAAAACGGCTGTTAAATATGCAGAAAGGAACAAAAAGCGCGGACTTTTCGGACTTGCTGCGTGATGGTTATTATCCTTTTCAGGATAAACGCTATTTAAAGCTGTTCCTGAAGAAACAGAGAACACACACACTAGCACAAAAGAAGTTGACGGAGATCGAGCCGACCGAACAAATAACAAGCTTTCTGGATCAATTAGAGATTCATGATTCAGAGAATCAAAATGTTATTAAGCTGAATGACATTCAAAAAACTGATACTGGAAAACTTCTCATGAAAGATCATGCATATCTTCAGTGGGGAACAGGATCAGGAAAGAGCATCTCAGCTATAGCGCAAATCATGTATAGGCAACAACACAGCAACATCAAAAACGTTTTTATTGTTGCGCCTGCTATCGCGATTAATAACAACTGGCACGATATCTTGATAAGTTATGGTTTCAATGTGAAACAGATCAAAAGCATGAAAGACATTAAAACTATTGAACAAGGACAAATCGTCATCATGACATTTAACATGCTGACAAAGTACGAAAGGTTTATAAAACGGTACATCAAGAGACAATCACAAAAAGTCATGCTTGTGCTGGACGAAGCCGACAACATTTCTAATCCTTCATCCAAACGCACAAAAGCCGTTTTAAATTGCTTCAGACGCGTTAGATATAAGGTGCTATTAAGTGCCACCAGCACAAGAAATAACGTGTCAGAGGCCTTCACAGCATTTGAATTGATGTATAACAATTCGGTCAACTTCCTATGTGCATGTGAAACACTATACGAAGAGGACCGAAAAACTAAAGAGCTGGGACAAAAAGAAAATAAGCATTACAACAAGCCTTTTCCGGCATATAAAAAAGGGCATCGCTTGTTCAAGCAATGCTTTTCACCTGAAAAAGTAACAGTCTTCGGGATCGGTAAACATGATCAATCTGTATATAATAGCGATCATCTTAAAAGCTTGATTGATCGTTCAATGATTACGAGAACTTTTGAGGAAGTGGCAGGAAAGGAAATATACCAGATTAAACAAAACTTCTGTGAATTTAATACAAGTGAAAAACACCTTTACAACACAATCATGAAAGAATTTTATAGAATGACAGAGCTTTATAAAAGCACTGGTAACACCAGAAAAGACTCTCTATTAATGATCATCAACCAATTAAACAGCCTTTTAAAAGCCTGTGTCCTTCCTAATAGTTTCAAAGAGCATAGCGCAAACGTAATGCCGTCTAAAGCTATTGAAACGATTAACCTTTTGAAAGAATGGCAGCATGATAAGGTCGCTATTGGCTGCACACATGTAGAAGCTGTGAACCGATATGCCAGTTATATAAAAGATCATTTCCCTGATCGTCCTGTGTTTGTCATCACAGGAGATAAAGCGACATTTGAACAAAGAAAACAGATCGTCAAAAATTTAAAGAATACAGAAAATGGAATCTTAATTTGTACCCAGCAATCCCTTCCAAGCAGCATGAACATTGATTTTGTCAATCGTGTTCTATTGCTAGAAATGCAGTGGAATTTCTCAGCCATGCAACAATTTTTCGGACGCTTTGTCCGTTATACGTCAACGGATCAAAAAGAAATCCACTTTTTGACCGTTGAAAACAGCATAGAATCAAACATGTTACAGCTGGTCATGAGCAAAGAGAAAATAAATTGCTTCATGAAGAATGAGGATCTTGATAGCTCAGAAATTAATGAACGTTTTGGGCTTGATGGTGATATTCTCGACATGCTCTTGACCAAAGAACAGGACAAAGACGGTAAAACGTACATTGCCTGGGGAGATCAAAAGTTTTCTAAATGCTCCTAAAAAAGGGGCGTAACACCAGCAATTCGCTGGCGTTACGCATGGTAGGAAAGCTGAAGCTTTCCTTTTATTAAAACGCAGGCATCGAGCCTGCTGGGTCAGCTGACGCTGCCCAAAAGAAAAAACCTTTACTATGCTCTGCCAACTACGTTGTCATCGCATAGCTGCCTGGTGCAACTCCGCGATTTTAGATCCTCTCATTACGTTCATCCTCTATATGAATTCTTCTATCTTATGTATTTTCATGTTCTTCAATAAGGTCCCTACACTTTTTTAGTTTTTTCTCTCAAACCCTTAAATTCTTTTGTTGGGCTGCCCTCCGGGTCTACTCATGAACTGTAAGCCGGTACAAGACACCGGCCAACATTTCATGGTATCTCGCTCCACGCTAAACCATGGGATAACAAACATCTGTAAGCCCTGGTTATACCAGGACAACAGCTGCATTGTTCCTCCATCGTTCTTCACGCGCGGCCGACTGCGTGCAGGCTAGAGCCTGCTTACGGAAGCTAACGCTTCCTAAAACCATCGGTAGCCAGCCTACGGCTGCCGTTAAAGTGACATTTCCCTTTTGACCTCCGAAGCGTACAACATTCGGGGCCGGCTAATCAAAAAGCGTGCCAAAGTTTGCGCCTGCGGCTCTTTACCACACTTTTTGATAAGACGGCGAGCCGCATGACAAGAGCAAATGCTGATCAGTCGTAACTCGTAAGCCCCAGGAATGTTTAGCAGTAGAGCCTATGCTAAACATCCCTGAAGCAACGGTTACGCTACCTAAAGGCAAATCAGCACTTGTCGCTAACGCGATGCCTGCGGCCCTCTTGTCATGCGTCTATCCTCAGTTGTCCGTTCTACCTGTCAAAAGGGAAAATTAATCCCCTGAAGGGGACAACCCCTTCGGAGGTAAAAATGAAAAAAGGAGCGAAAACATGCCATATAAAGAGGTAGAAGTGCCAGCAGAAATTTTCTTAACCATGAATGACATCAATATTTATTATTCTTATCGACATGATAATTTTAAATATCGAAAAGAGGGAGATGACGTTTATTCATTTTCAGGTTATGAAGTGGATGAATTTGACGTCACTGAACTTCCACTTTATGACGCCCGAGTTGAACTCACTTATGAATTTGATGAAGATTACCACCGTCATTTAATTATTGCATCTTATGTGTTAGGAGATTTGGAACTTATAAATGAGGAACTCCCCAAATTCAAATATGCTGATAAGTTTATGAACTATACAGCAGATGATCTTGGGAAAAAACTTAAAGCAATTGTTTCATTGGAATCTGATGGAGAGTGGATTTTCACTGGTGGGGGATTTTTAGGCGAGTTAGAAAACATTCAATATCAGTATCTAACTCTAAAAAATGATGAGGATGAGGAGGATATGCTTAAAATACCTGTAAAAGATGACGAAGACATTCAACGGTTTTTAGAAGTCCTATTTACTTTAAAAAGAGGAGGCAATTCATGAATAAACAAGTATTATTATCATTTTCAGATTGTTATTCCAACGATATCACTGTTTACATTGAAGAAGAACTTGGTCTTTTTTCATTTGAAAATAATTGTTTTCACGTTAGAGAGTTACCTCTCTATAAAGAAGACATGCTCGAATTTTTAACAAAAGAAAAGGGCTTCACTTCAAGAGATTATGAAAGATATGTAATCTTAGCATCTTTAGTGAATGGGCATTTGGATAATTACATGGATCAACCGTTTCCGAATCCGATTGACTTTAATGACTGGAAAATTAAGGATATTATAGAGGGACGAATTTATGTTTCGATCCAGTTAACTGGTGATGGATTTTGGGATTTAGACTGGGGCGGAAGTATTGAAACCGTCGATGTAAGTTCATATGACTATTTGAAAATCTATGTAGATGATGAAATTCTCATAGAGGATTACAGCATAGAGAGTGAAAGCAGTATGGTTAATAGAGACTTACAAATAAAGGCGTTAATGGAAATTATGCTTGACTTGAACGGAGAATTGATTTTTTATAATGAAAAACTGTAAAGGGTTTCTCTTTGCATTATTAAAGAGGGAGGGGGGATGCAAATATGATTAATTTTTGTAAAGGTCGAATCAACATAACTGGCGATAACCTCCCTTTGTTCCTTGCTGATTGTTTGAATTTTCAAGAATTTCAAGGATCTAATAATGAAGTAAAAGGAAAAGTGTTAACCATGATAAAGGGCAGCAATGCCAACTTTATTCGAACAAGCGATATTTCATATGAAAGCACTACTAAAATATCGCTTCCGTTTGAAGCTGCGAGAGTTGTTGACGAAAAACTTCTTACTCATTTGTCTAAACAATTTAAACTGACATTTGAAATAGAAGTACATTGCCTTGCTGATTTAACCGATATTCGCCTGCTGATCTGTGAGGGTCAGCTTCATAAAGAAATAAAGCAATATGAAAAAGATGAAAAAATTCACTAGGAGTGTTGAAAAAGATGAAAAAAGAATTGTTTAGTAAAGAAATCGAAATGTTTGAACGTAAGTTAAATGAATATGCGAAAGACTGCTCTCACTATCGAAATGAGGACTTACGCGGGGCTGAACTTTTAAAATCAGCCTTACAAAAAGTAAAGTTGTTGCAAGAAGAAGGACGTATTTTTGTTGAGTCTCTTGTTGAACACCGATGTCTAAAAGCCGGGGCTGCACATTTAGGTTCTGAACTTTTAGCCATTTGCAACAGACCAAAAGTTATGACATATGACCAATTCAAAGATTCATTTGAGGTTAAAGTGACAATTCAAAAGGTCGAGACCATAACCTTAACAGAATGGTATGAAGATTACTTAATTAGCAAAGCAGATGATGAGGGAGAAATGCTTCACTTTGCTGTAATTCACAAAGACACACGGTCTATCGTCTTGGATGGCTCTATAAGCTCTGTGGACGAGATAGTAAATCGAATGAAAGAAAAATTCCACATAGTTGAGTGGAATTAAAAAGGGGAAATTAGATGGACAACAAGCAATACTTAGTGAAAATAGAAGTAGAAGTTGGCTCTACTTCTCAACAAGAAGCAAAAGCAGAAGGAATACAGGATATTTTTGAACATATTGCATATGGCTCTATAGAAGCTGATGTAAGAGAGATTCATAATGGACTGAATACTAGTCAAATCAATGAAAAACTGATTGATGTTCAAAATCGGATTGAAGCCTTAAAACAATCATCTTGTAATGAGCAAGATTGCCTTGAAACCGAATTGAAATATTTAGAGAAAGCTATTCAAAAATTACATGAGGGAGATCAGCAAGCCCTTATCGTTATAGAATATATCAGATCACTCACTTACAATGATGACTTGTTTGATCTTTCATCAGATGTATTAAAACGATTCGAACAAAACCACTAGGGGAGTACCCTAGTGGTTTCTTGTGTTGTCCAGCTAATCGCTGGCCTACGCATGGTAGGAAAGCTATAGCTTTCCTTTTATTAAAACGCAGGCATCGAGCCTGCTGGGTCAGCTAACGCTGCCCAAAAGACAAAACCTTTGCTATGCTCTGCCAACTTCGTTGTCATCGCATAGCGATACAAAACTATGATGGACTATTCTGTACCAATACTTTATTGAGAATCGAAAAATACTTTTCTTTTTCTAGCTCTGTTAACTCATCTATGTGTACTTCTTCTATTTCACCATTAACCATAATACCAGGTTTGAACGGTATTCTTTTTTCATTCAACGGTAATTCTGTATCGTTCTTTATAACTGCGATTATACGCTCAGTTTGCATGAAATATTGCTCCTTTAAATAAAGCACAATTATATTCTAAAAACATTTTAATGTCTACGAGATCCGGGCTGCCCTCCGGGTCTACTCATGAACTGTAAGCCGGTACAAAACACCGGCCAACATTTCATGGTATCTCGCTCCACGCTAAACCATGGGATAACAAACATCTGTAAGCCCTGGTTATACCAGGACAACAGCTGCTTTGTTCCTCCATCGTTCTTCACGCGCGGCCGACTGCGTGCAGGCTAGAGCCTGCTTACGGAAGCTAACGCTTCCTAAAACCATCGGTAGCCAGCCTACGGCTGCCGTTAAAGTGACATTTCCCTTTT
>Ga0268252_1002073_pt1 | contig 10472 bp, 11 predicted proteins | sample AgamicMgSfrz_FD_200244 | JGI IMG/M metagenome (GOLD analysis project Ga0268252, IMG submission 200244) | Agave microbial communities from Guanajuato, Mexico - Mg.Sf.rz (v2) (version 3) | ecosystem: Host-associated > Plants > Phyllosphere > Phylloplane/Leaf | place: Guanajuato, Mexico | collected... | reverse complement strand
TCCCATCTAAAAATGCTTCGCATTTTTTGAGGAAGGAGAATTGGGCTTATTTGTTGTTAAAAGATGAAAAAAAAGTAGAAGAACGTAAAGTACTATTACTGTTCCAAATACTTGAAGAAGCTGCGTATTTACATGTAGAAAAAGAAAAAAGTTATGAAGAGAAACTAAATAACCTCGATGAACAAGAAGAAAAGGCTCTGTTTAACGAAAAAGATTATGAAAAAGCCCTAACGTATTGTATTGAAAGAAAACAGATAAGAATGGAACGTTTTGATAAAATATCTGCTATAGTAGAAGGGGTTATAAAAGAAAATCAACTTTTATTAGATTCAGTGTATCGAACTTATAGTCGAAAAAAAAGAATAGAAGAAAACGATAAAGAAACAAGATATATTGATTATCATCAAAGAAAATTAAAAAAACAAAAAAAGCAGTTAGTTTAACTGCTTTTTTTGTTTATAAAAACATTTTTCTGTTTTTTTCACATTTTTGTTTTTTACCTAGTATCATATTTTCGAAATACAACTTTACTTCTTAGGAGGAATAAGGATGATTAAAAAAATGATTTACGTAGTATTTGTTGCAACATTGCTTTGGACAATGGGAATGGAAACAAAACCAGCAGAAGCAAAATCAACACAAACGTTTGAGCAATTTTATCAAACATTGCCAAAACCAGTTAAAAATTATGGAAAAGAAACGTGCAAACTATTTTATAAAGTAGCAAAAGAAGAAAATATTTCACCAACTACTTTAGCAGGTATCTATCATTTTGAAGGATTTAAATATAATAGTAAATTGGATGAAGCAGAACTAAAAGAAACATCTGTTTATTTAAAATTTTATAAACCAATCATCGATAAAAATATTCCAAAAGTGGTAAAAACAAAAGATGGACGTGTTATCACTGAAAATGAAAAATATTGGTTAAGTTACGTTTGGGGTCCTGGAAATGTTGCAAAACAAATGAAAACAGGTATCTTTGATTTGAATAAACAACCATATGAAATTAAAAACTTCGATAAAAAGATGAGTGTATTTCGAAATTAAACAAAGAAAATATAATATGGAAAAAGCAATCAATCTGATTGCTTTTTTAATGATATAATAAAAAAGATATAAAAAGAAAAGAGGGACATTCCATGAACATTATCATCCATGAAGATGTAAAAGAGGTATTAAACGAATTAAATGAAATAGGGAAAGCTTATATTTTTGGAGGATACATTCGAGATCGTTATTTAGGATTTACACCAAGCGATGTAGATATTGTAACAAATATTCCAATTGAAAAAATTGAAAGTATGTATTCCTCATATGAAAAAGCAGCTAAGCGAGTAACCGTGAGCGGGCATCATGTTTTTTCATTTAAATTACATCGAAAAGAAAAAATATTTGTTGAAATTGTATCAACAAATAAAGAACTATTAATGAAACCAAAAGAAGCGGATTATACCATCAATTCTTTGCTTCACGACGGAGAACAAGTCATTGATCGAACAAATGGAATAAAGGATTTAGAAACTGGCATTATAAAAGAAGTAGATATTTACATTATTCTCCATGATTTAATGGAAAGACCTTACTTATGGTTAAAAACATTACGATTGGTTTCCATGACGAATTTTGATGTCTCTTCTAAGGTAGCGGAAGCGTTACATGAGAAGAAAGAGCGCATTCAACAAATAAATCCATCTATTATGCAAACAGAAGGGTATAAAGTGTTAAATGGAAAAAATCCATTTAAAGCAATGAAACTATTAGTTAATATGAAATATATGAACGAATTTTATGTAAGTGAACAATTTCATGTAAAAGAACTTTCACTTCAACCTCATCAAAAACTATGTTATTATGCTTTGTTATCGAGTAAAGAAACAATAAATGAATTTATTTCGTTTTTTCATTTACCAAATGAAATACAGCAAAAATTCAATGAATTATATGAGTCATATCATCAAGAAGGGTATGTTCCAAATCGATTACGCCATCAAATCAAAACCATTCGAAAGGAATTGGAAAAGTGAAAGAACTTAACATTTATGAAATAAAAGAAAATAAATTGGATGATCAAATGAGGAGAATGTGTTTGTATATCAAATTCACATTAGAAGATAAACGATTTCATACGCGAATTGATATCGAAAAAGGAATGTTTGAACCAGCTCCTATTTTACATGATTTCGAAGGGTTGTGTCCGATTTGTCATGAGGCAGATGAAATACTTTGTATAAAAACAGAAAGCATACAAAAAATCATTAAAAAGAAAATAATGAAACAAGAAGCGTATAAACGATTTTTTCATAAACATCGACTGCGTTTACTTACATTGTATGGAATACAATTACCTTAATATAAAAAGACGATCAAAAGATCGTCTTTTTTCACGCGAGAAATGGTCCAATCATACTTTTGAAAATGGTTTTGTAACGAAGAGAGCTCCATGATGAAACTCTCTTTTGTGATACCATCTTCACTTTTAGTATGACACGATATAATATTTTTATACAAAGATTTCATATGGATTTTTAATTCACTAACATTCTCACGCGTACGCTAAAATGTTGAACAATAGGATCATTTTCCGAAGTATTCATATATTGATAAGTCCATTCTTCGTTTTCAAATTTATAAATGTCTAATCTGTTCAGTTCGTTGAAGAGGATTTTGTATGTTAGTGTTTTTTCAATAACCTCCTCAACCTCTTGCAAAAGGGTGAATAGGCGCATGAAGACAGACTACCCCCTGACAAGAGAGAGTAGAACTGGGCTTGCAAAACGGAGCCACAGTGTGCACTTCGACCGCGTTGTATTGAATCCATGTACGATTTCGTACATATTCAAGTCGCCCAGGTGGTTAAATTTACCGACCTCATCACCATAATGAATACAACACGCTACCTGATCTAATGATCAACCGACGGGATATTCTTATAGGCTACGCCTATAAGGCGTAATCTATAAGATCTGGGAAGTAGAAGGTCCCTCTAACGGACGATATTTCCGATTGGTAAGTCGGAAGCGAGTTAGACGGGAAACTCCACGCATTTATTACGTCTTTTTTGTAAGTGATAAGCGCCTGCCACTTATCTCTTAAGCTCTCTGCTAATGATATGAATTTTTTTCAACTTCGTTTCCGTAGGAAAACGAGGAACAAAAAAACCTGCTACCGTCCACCATAAGCAGCTGAAAAGCTGGTTATAATAACAGTAACAGGTTTAGATAAGGATGAGTTGTGGATAGAAAGAAACGATCCACACTCCGAAATATATGTATGAAAAAAACATATATGACTTTTTACGTAATTTTTTCCGAATCTATTGAAGGATATCGTAAAATCTCTTATAATAGACATATATCTACTAAGAAAGTTTAACGGATAACCAAACCTGATACCGTGACGTGAACGGTGTCGGAGCTGAATGAGTGGGGACTCGATTCAGACCGTTAGGCTTTTTTATTTTGTTGAATATTAATTAATGCATTTTGGAAATAATCCTTTTTTTTATTATAATACATTGTGATAAAAAAAGAAATGCTAGAAAGAATGAAGGAGAAAAAAGATGAAAACATTACATGACAAATTAAATCAAAGTCCCCTTTCCCAATTTTACCTATTTTCGATTAACGACGTAAACGAAATTGAAGCAAAACATAAACAAACAAATCAACTTGCATTAAAAATTACAGAAAAAAAAGAAAAAGAACAAATAACGATACGAATAAAACTCTTTATTTATATGAAAAACAACAAGAAAATGCCTCTTATTTTAGATGAATCTCCTATTGTAGCTACTATAAATAAATGGCTTTTTACTGAATCTGTGCATCGCATTCGATTGATGAATGGAATGTTAAGAAGTCTTGTTTATATACGTCCAGAAAACATATACGAAGATAAGTTATTAGATGCGTCAATTAAAGAATTGAATCTAACGATTCGGGCTTTTAATTGTTTATGGAGAGATGGTTATGAAAAAATTGGAGATGTATCGTTGCTTTCGAAAAAACAACTACGATCGATTCCTCAAATGGGAAATTACAGTATAGAAAGCGTAATGGAAGAAATGAAAAATATAGGATACATATTAAAAGAAGAATAAAAAAGCAGTTCTCAAGACTGCTTTTGCTTTTTACGTAAATAACTTTCGTCATCTATAATAGCGAGACCTGTACTTACTAATGTTTCAGCAAGATCAATAGAAGCGGTATAACGTTCATCTTTTTTATAGGTTTTACCTGCTGATTTTGATTCAAAATCTCGAATGAATTTTACCCAGACAGTGTCTTTGTATAATTCTTCAATCATTTTTTCAGTGTCTTCCAACTCAGAACTCCACTCTGCTTCGCTATCGTCAATATAATATCCATTTATACGTGCATAATGTTTAAAATCTTCAAATCTACAAACGCCATCAAGTTCAGGCGGATTAAATGAAACAATTGGGATATTTTCAACCTCAATTTTCATGTAACCGTTGCGTAAATAAGCATCAAAGAAATGACCTTCTTCTGTTTCTCCTGTGTAGTGTGTCGGACAGGCTCCGCATTGTTCACGCAATGAAATAAGTTTAATTAACATAGTATTCATCCTTTTACTATTATTTTTTTATAATTGTTCCAATAGTAGAAATAAAATCAATATCATTAGATAAAGGGACGCTTGTTGATTTTTTTTGTTTACGAAATAATTTAGATAAAAAACCGAACACGTTAGATAACCTTCTTTCTTTTTTTCACCTAATAATAACATATTTATCTTTTTTTGTCACAAAAAAAATTTTTATGCTATGATGACCAAAAATAAATTAGAAAAGAGGATATACATATGAACGTTTATTTTAGAAAAGTCATGGTAGTTGCTATTTTACTTGGATGGATTTCATTTGGTTATGAAGTGTTTGCGAAAGGGATTTTTGATCCAGCTGTATCGTTGCCGTTTGAATTGTGTAATATCATGCAAATAACAATTTGTTATGCACTTTGGAAAAATAAAGAAAACTTGATTCATATGATCAGCTTTCCTTTGGTATTAGGTCCTATTATTGCGTTAAGTCATCCTGTAGGATTATACGATTTAGGAGGTTACTTTTCATTTTATTTCGTTTACTACCATGTAACATTGATTGTAACAGGTATTTACGCGCTATACTTGAAAAAAGGACATACAAACTGGAAACAAGTAAGAGATTCAGGAGTATTTATGTTTTGTTGTAGTCTTCTTGCGACAATCGTAAATGTCATTACAAATGGAAACTACATGTTTATCGGACAGCCTATGTTCGGTATGACACATGTTTCGTTCTATGTTGTATTGTTCGTTGTTTCATGGTTCGGTTTATCACTGTTTCATCTTTTCTTTACAGGAATTCATGCATCGCTTGCATTCTTCAGAGGAAAACAACATGGTAAAAAAATAAAAATGACAGTCCAATCATAAAAAAGACAGTAAAGATACTGTCTTTTCTTTTTTTTAGTTTTTCTTTGATTTTTGAAAACTTTTTAAAATTTGATTATAAAACGTTGTTCCTTGTAGTAATTCAATGGTGCTTTTTTTCATTTATTTTCCCTCATTTCTTTTAGTGATAAGAATATTATACGTCCATTTTGTCGAATTTCAACATTTTTTTATTTTTACACAACGAACACATGTAATGGTACAATGAAAAAAAACAGAAATGGAGCGATAAAGATGTTTCCAAAATTACTAAATCAATTTCAAACGATGAATCAGTTACTAAAAGAGCACTATGTAAAATGTGAATACACAAATGTAGAATTAAAATTAGAACCTAATTTATTTGATTTGTACAATTTATATATTGATGATAAAGTGTATAGTATAACAAAAAATGAAGAACCTATGCGTTTTTTTAAAGAAGTGATAAAAAATTTATTGAATGTATTGATTGAAGAAGAAAAATATATCATTTTTCATAAAACAATGAATCTTGATTCGATTAAAGAATATGAGGGATTGAAAGAATTTTTAAAAGAAAATACGTATAGTTCGAAATGGATAGAAGGATATGTGGAAATGCAACCTTTTTTTTATGATGAAATAAGCAACGCTTATTATAATTTAGAAGAAATGGAAGAAACAGAGATGGATGAGTTAGACGATCTTACATTCTGTATGTCTTTTGAACATCAAGATCAAGAATATTTTCTAGAAAATTGGCTCAATTCTCCTGATCGCGTTCGAATTATGCTAAATGTGATGAGTAATCCAAATGAAGATGTACAAGAAATTCTTCTCGAATTTTTCACACAAGAAGCAGCGATGAAAACGGCGGATGATCATAAACTAGTAAATGAATTTTACAGTGATTATGAAAGAAATCAAGTGGCATTTGATATTAAAGTGTATGAAGATTTTGTCCACCCAGACTTATTAGCGTGGGAAATCCTAAGTTATGACGAAGAAGGGCAAAATCGAAGTCATGCTATTCATTCTTTAATAGAAGAAATAGAAAATGATGAAGAATTAAATGATTTAGATGTATATAACTGGGAAATTGAAGGAAAAAGCGGCGGATACTTAGTATTGGAATTTGGGAATATAACCCCTAAAGAAATGGAAAAAATCATTGAAATTATTGAAAAAGCAAAAGAAAATAACTGGAAAGAATATCAATCCTTAGAATATTATCGCGATATATGGGATGACATCATTGATCGATTAGAAGAGCTTAAGGAATATGCTGAAGAAGAAGATGTTGAAAAAATGGAAAAGATGCTAAATGAAATAAATGAAAAAAGAAAAGAAAGAGTATGATTGAAAAAAAGAACCTTTATTGGTTCTTTTTTTAAGGAAAAAACGAAAAACGTCAGAAATGAAACAAGTAAATTCAACAAGAAGAGGTGCACAAAATGCAAAAAATTGTTTTTTTTGTCGGCGTAGCAGGTACAGGTAAAACAACCGTTGCCAAAAAAGTAGCAGAACAATACCGAGCGGCTTTTATTGATCGAGATACAGTCGGCGGACGTTTTGTTGAAAAAATACTAGAGATGAATGGTATGGATAAAAATGACCGCGATTCATCTTTTTATAAACAACATTTGCGTGATTTAGAATATGACACAACAACAGATATTGCTGTCGAAAATGTAGCGGCAGGTCAAGATGTGTTTATGATTTCTCCGTTTACGACGGAACTTAAAAACAAAGACTACATAAAAGAACTTCTTTTGCGAAGCGGGAAAACGAAAGATGAAGTCGATGTTAAAATTGTGGTCGTAACTCTTCAAGACATTGAAAAGCAAAGAAAACGGATTGAAGAACGAGGAACCATTCGAGATACGTGGAAACTAGAAAATTGGAAATCATACGAGACGCGTGTCGATTTCATGCCTGAAATTGCATGGAATCTTCCTGAAAATGCCGTATTGGCATTTGATAATAGCGGAGAATTAACAGAAGAAAAAGTAAAAAATGTTATCGCATTTATTGAAAATTAAAAAATGAACACCTCGCATTAAGCGAGATGTTCATTTTCTTTTAGTTGTTCCCATTCTTTTGGTCGATTTAAATAACTAGTGAGTATATGTTCTACCAACATTTTTCCGTTTTCATGTGCTGAAATTCTTTTTAAAAATAACTTTCGGTCTTCAATGGTCAATAAATGAAAAAAAGTTAAAAATAATTGTAAATCTATGGAGACCTCATAAGGTGAATGAGCATGTTCTAATGATTCATGAAGTAAAGATGATACTACTTTTACTTTTTCATTGTAATAATTTGTTTGTACCATAGAAAAACCTCCCCTTTTTCATAAGTATATACGTTTTTTAAGCAAAAAAGTATTTTTTTTAGAAAAAGATAAGCCCATTTTTACGAAAAGAAAAGCCCAATTTCGCGCTTTGCGCTTTCATTTGAATCGGAACCATGTATAACATTTTGTGTTTTACAAAAAGCAAAGTCTCCGCGGATTGTCCCAGGTAGCGCTTCTTTTGGATCTGTTTTTCCGATTAATAAACGACAAACAGAAACAACATCGTTCCCTTCTACCACAAAAGCAAAGACGGGTCCTGATGTGATGAACGAAACCAGTTCATCAAAAAAAGGTTTTCCTTCATGTTCTTTGTAATGCTTACGAGCAAGCTCTTCAGTAATCGTCATTAACTGTCCTTGGATGATTGAAAATCCTTTTGTTTCAAAACGTTTCACAATTTCACCAATTAGTCCTCGTTTAACACCGTCAGGTTTGACCATCAAAAAAGTTTGTTCCATTTTCACCACTCCTTTCTTTCTTTTTTTCTCATTTTTTCTTTACTTTCCTAAAAAAAAATAACTTTACTATAGTAAAGTTATTTTTTTATTTTTTTCAAATATTGTTCAATCTCTTTTGCAGGAACAGGAGGGCTAAAATAAAACCCTTGATATTTTTCGCATTTTTGTTCACGTAAAAAGACTAAATCCTCTATCTTTTCAACACCTTCTGCTACTACGTTTAAGTTTAACTGATGAGCCATAGCAATGACTGCTGAAACGATAGTTGCATCATCTTCACTTGAAGAAACATTTTGAATAAAGGAACGGTCAATTTTTAAGGCATGAATTGGAAGTTTTGCTAAATAACTTAAAGAAGAATAACCTGTACCAAAATCATCAATGGAAATAGTAATCCCTAATTTCTCAATTTCGTGTAACATTTCAATTGCTTTTTCGATATTTTTCATGACCGTTGTTTCAGTAATTTCAAGTTCAAGATATTTTGGTTCAATTTGATATTCTGTTAATGTTTCTTGAATTAAATCAATCAAATCGCCTTGTAATTGCTTAGCGGATAAATTGACAGATACCGTTATCGGGTCATACCCTTGATCCATCCATTCCCTGATTTGTTTACAAGCTTCTTGGAAAACCCACTTTCCAATCGGTAAAATAAGTCCTGTTTCTTCTGCAATTGGAATAAATTGAGCAGGTGAAACAATACCTAAATCTGGGTGATTCCATCGAACCAACGCTTCCATCCCAATAACTCTTCCTGTTGGAATATCAATTTGCGGTTGGTAAAATAACATTAATTTTTCATCTTCAATTGCTTTTCGTAAATTTGTTTCTAGAACTAATCGTTCAAACATACGAACGTTTAAGCTTGGTGTATAAAATTGATACTTTCCTTTTCCGTTTTCTTTCGCACGGTATCTGGCTAAGTCTGCAGCTTTAAATAATTCATCTTCGTTTTTTCCGTCATTTGGAAAAATACTAATTCCGATATTAGTTGATAAATAAATTTCTTGTTTTGAAAAAATAAAAGGCTCTTCTTTAAACGAATGAATAATACGATCTACAACATTTAACACATCTTTTTCTGTTAAAATATCTTTTAAAATCAACGCAAACACGTCTCCGCCCATTCGGGACATTAAGGTATCAGCGCCTACAATTCGTTTTAATCGCTCGGAAGCAATATTTAAAAAATTATCTCCAACGGCATAACCGAAACTTTCGTTAATATATTTAAAACTAACAAAATCAAGAAAAATAACAGACACTTTTTTACGTTTTCGTTTTGCTTCTTGAAGTAAAGAAGAAACCATTTCTTTAAACATAAAGCTTTGAGGAAGACCTGTAATAAAATCTTTATAATGATTTTCTGTTCCTGCTTCTAAATCTAATGCTTTATCTTCAATAGAATCGCGACCAATCACAATGTAATGATAGTCTCCGCGATCGCTTCCTTCATTGACAAAAAGTGTTCGTCTTGCTAAAAAAATTTCCCCATTTTTTCGTCGATTCCATAACTCTCCTTCCCAAATTCCTTTTTCTTCAACAGATTCCCACATATGATCATAAAAAACTTTGTTTTGTCGATCTGAACGAAGAAAATCCAATGTTTTCCCTATCACTTCTTTTTCTTTGTAGCCTGTAGCGTGTTCGAAAGAAGGATTAACTTTTAAAATTTCACGGTGCTCATTTAAAAGAATGATACTATTGGCTGTTTTGCGTAAAAAATCATCCGATAAATACAACTTTTTCATAATATTACTTACCTCCTTCTAACTTCAAGACACAACATAACCATATTTAAAAGAATTTCAAGTTTTTGCGAACAAAAAAAGGAGAAGCAATAACGTATGCTTCTCGTTTAACTGGATTGTCTCCCATATAGGTTTCTAAAAAGTCTAATACTTTTTGTTCATATTCGTTTTGAGCATATTTATAGCTTCGAATATGCCCTCCTTTATTAGTTAACCAAAGTTTGATATTATCTTTGATTGAACCATGTGCTTTTTGGTAAATTTTCTCGCTTTCTTGGTAGGAAATAGCGTTATCTTTTTTGCTATGAATTAGAAACAGTCCTTTCGTTTTATACTGTTCTGCCGCTTTGTAAGGGCTCACTTCTTTTATTTTGATGGACGATACCGCTTCTGTTGTTTTTAAAAAAACAGGATTTAATGATTTAGGAAGTCCTGTCCAATAGGACATTTCTTCGTTTAAGTAATGATCTAAATCTGAAAATGGAC
>Ga0268252_1002070_pt1 | contig 10481 bp, 10 predicted proteins | sample AgamicMgSfrz_FD_200244 | JGI IMG/M metagenome (GOLD analysis project Ga0268252, IMG submission 200244) | Agave microbial communities from Guanajuato, Mexico - Mg.Sf.rz (v2) (version 3) | ecosystem: Host-associated > Plants > Phyllosphere > Phylloplane/Leaf | place: Guanajuato, Mexico | collected... | reverse complement strand
GAAATCGGAATGAAACCAGCTTCCTGCGTCAAGTGTGCGCAATTGCTCGTATGTTGTATCCTTAACCCAGCCAGATGCACCTGCAGTCCGGTTCAATGTCTCATCATGAATCAGGACCAGCCTGCCATCACTGGACATCTGAACATCCGTCTCAATGCCTGTGGCTCCGAGCTCCAGACAACGTTCGAACGCAGCCATCGTATTCTCGGGACAGACGGCGGAAGCTCCCCTATGCGCAATAATTTCAATCGCCATAATTCCAGCACCTCCTGAATTCAAACGTTAACTCTAGCATTTCCACTATACGACCCGTTTGTCATAACCGTATTAACAGAACGTTTAATGCGTGTTCGAGTTCACATTTGATGTAAATGGTATGGGAAAATGTCCAGTCAGACTGGGGATTCACTCATTTTTGCGAACTCAATCTGCAAATCGACATAACATAGTATGAACGAGAGAAGTTCCGTACTCCGTCATAAGGAGGTTGACGATTGAAGCCCTTAAGGAACAAACCCCTTCCCCCGCGCTCTCGCATCTCCCAATCACCGTCGGCTTCCAGGCGTTCCAGTCCCTCTGTGCATATCAAAAACCAGTCCACCAAAAAAACAGTGTCAGATCAGCGGAACACGAACTACATCTCTTCCAAGACATTGGATCAGCTGGCTGTTGTCGCTGCCATTCTCTCCTTGATTGCAGCCGCCATCGGACTATATATCGCCTGGAAATCACTGAGTATACCAGACGAGACCGCCGTTGTGGTATAAAGTAATGCATATTGCTGAACAGATCTATATGCCTGACGGTTAACCCTGCTCCTCATCATCATTTTGGAGCAGGATTTGTTTGTTCACGAGGATCCCTTTCTTCGCAGAAAAAACAAAAAACCGTTCCCCCGAAACGCCGACAGCAGTCGGCGTTTCTTTGGAAAGGCTAGTTCTTCATCCCGTGTCTTACATCCCCGTCAGGATGACTGACCGAATTACAGAATGAAGGTACGGGAGATAATGACCAGGAGAATGAACAATACCAGAATTGCGCCCGTGGATGTCCATGCTCCGCCGCCGAAGCCTCCGTATCCATACCCGTAACCTGTGCCTTTGATTTCGCTCATGAGTGACACTCCCCTCTTTAAGAAAGTACACTATAGACTATGTCTCAGGCCTCAGCTTGCTTGGGCAGAACGGAAATTTTTCCGCAGGTGTGGTGGTCAGATGTCATGCATCACTTTTGTTCAGTTCATGAAGCTGAGTCCATTTCTGGGTCAACTGTGCGGGAACATAAGCCGCCATCTTCGCCAGCAGCTCGGCCGGTTCCGATTCAAGACTCCACAGGCTGAGATGCGAAGTATTCGAAAATCCTTCATGGACACTATGCTCCACAAGTTTCATCAAAGGTTCGTAATATCCGTTTACATTCAATAAACCGACCGGTTTGCGGTGAATGCCGATTTGAGCCCAGCACAGCACTTCGAACAATTCCTCGAAGGTGCCCATGCCACCAGGAAGGGCGACAAATCCATCCGACAGTTCTGCCATCGTTGCCTTCCGTTCATGCATCGTCCCTACTTCAATCAGCTGCGTAAGGCCTCCATGCACAATTTCTCCACGAAACAATCCGGTTGGCATAACGCCAATGACTTCTCCGCCATTCTCGAGGGCTGCATCGGCCACCGCACCCATTAATCCCATGCATGACCCGCCATATACGAGCGAGAATCCGTTATCTGCAATCTGCTTCCCCAAGTTGATTGCCTGCTGTGTATAGTCCGGATGATTCCCGGGATTGGAACCTGCAAAAACACATATACGTTTCAAAGGGCTTCACTCCTTCTCGTTGTCTATCTCATTAGTATATAACAAGATTGTCATTGCTATGTTACCCCTTCGCATGATCTGGTGACAAAAAAACCCGACCGTTTGCAGCCGGCCGGGCTCCCATGTTATTACACATCATTTAGAAGGGGTTGTTACATTTAATATAAAGGCCGAAGATTAAATCCATGTGATCTTTACATGAAATGAATATTAAATATGAAAGACATATTAGCGTATGCCCCTTCTGGTACGCACTACAAACATGTGCTTGTCCTTGCGAAGCAACCGGCCGTCTGCAAGCTCGACCTGATCTTCATCATGGCGAAGAATCGTCGTGGATAGCGCAACAATTTTGGCCCGCCGCCATATCATGACCTGTGATTTAAAGTAAATGGCATTGTCAAACTGAATAGCCTTTTTCATCACATACCCGACCTTATGCACCTCAGAACGTGCTTTCTTCAAGGGAAGACTCTCTTCGGGCAGAGGTCTGATCATTGCGATATTGTCGAACGATACCTTGATCCGCTTCGGTCCGATTCGTACACAATCCGCTTCTTCATCCCATTCTACCAGGGTCCCCTTCAGGGGCTCTCGTATCCCCGTTGTCCGATATACTGCTACTTTTCGTCCAACCCAATGCCGCAATGTCCTCACCTCCGCTTATCTAGTTTTCCGGTATAGTCCAATCAATCGGTTGAATACCTTTGGAGGTCAGGAACGCATTGGCTTTGGAGAACGGCCGACTGCCCAGAAAACCACGATGGGCTGCAAGTGGACTGGGGTGTGTGGATTCCAGCACCAGATGTTTGTCTCGGTCAATAAAAGCACCTTTTTTCTGTGCGTGACTGCCCCACAGCATGAACACCATCGGTTCCGAACGTTCGTTCAACGCACGGATCACCGCATCGGTGAATTTTTGCCAGCCCAGTCCCTGGTGAGAATTCGGCTCACCCTCGCGTACTGTAAGTACATTATTAAGCAGCAGTACACCTTGTTCCGCCCAATGCACCAAGTATCCGTGTTTGGGAATCGGCAGGCCCAGATCTGCATGAAGTTCCTTATATATATTTAGTAGTGAAGGCGGTATACGCACACCTGGCATGACCGAAAAGCTTAATCCATGGGCCTGTCCAGCTCCGTGATATGGATCCTGACCCAGAATTACCGCTTTGACCTGATGATACGGGGTGAGTTTGAGTGCGGAGAACAGATTTTCTTTGGACGGATATACCGTTTGCGTTTTGTACTCTCCTGCTAATGCATAACGAATATCGTTAAAATACTCCGCTTCGATCTCTTCTTTAAGAACTGTGTCCCAATCGTTTCCAAACATATGTATGGGCTCCTTTCCCTGATGAAAACATACCCGTGCTGCCAGAAACCTCTGGCTGCCCTTGTGTTGAGCCTGATTAAGGGCTCATAGACTATCCATCATTTTAACATACCTCCGGGCGGCAGGCCAGAAATGTGCTATTAAGGCATGTCTGTTCAGGTACTGAGGGATATACTCTGATTATTCTTTAAGCCAATCTCAGAGGCTATAAACAAAAAACGAGCCCCCAGGTGGCCAAGCCAACCGGGGACCCACTTTGTATAATGCATCCATTTTGCAATAATCCATGCACTACTTCTGCATTTAGTACTTAATCAGATCCAGTGTTTCGTCGAACAGGAAGCCTTGCTCTTCGATCTTGCTTTCATTGCCGACGACACAGCGATTTCCTTGCTCAAGGATTGCAGATACGAGGGCAGCCGAGTCGATGATATGGGCTTCCGTTGTGCTCAGCACTTCATCCCGCTCCTGTTGAAGGTCTGCTTCGGTAACGTTAGACAAGTAGCATTCCAGTGAGAAATTCCCTTCCGAATACGGTGTTCTCGGGGTATCCAGATCCTGAATGGCTCCGATAATATACCGGGTCATTTCACGTGCATCCGCTTTGAAATTTTGCAAATATTGCGGAATGTCTTCATACACTTTGTAGGTTTTCTCAAGGTTAGGGTCTCTGTATGAGGCCAGATAGCTGTCTCCATTCCGTCTGAAACCGCTCATGCAGCCGTACGCGCCACCCTTGGCCCGGATATTCGTCCACAGATAATCAAGTGACAAGATCCCCTGAAGAACCCGCAGCGAGCCTGTATACTGGAAGCCCTTGGTGAGGAAGTTACCCGTCTGAACAACATATTGCACTTCCGAAGGTGACTTGAAGCCCTCATTATGATGAACCTCTTCGAATTCAGCGTGCTCCTTCGCCACATCATGGGTAAACAGCTTGGATTTCAGGTCAGACACCTGCTGCTCCAACCCTTCGTACCCTTTCTCATCGGCGGTATAGCTGACAAGCAGCAGCTCTGGTCTGAAGATCATGCCTGTCAATTCTTTAAGGCGAGTGACAAGTTCTTCTTTTCTCTCATCATAGTTCGCCTGAAGCTCTTCAAGCCATTGGTAAAAGGCGATTCCGCTCACAGCTTCCCGGAAGGCAGCCACTGCTGAATGCTTGGCAGAGGATCTGCCCATCGCTGCCGAATGTCCACTGTTGATCAAGCTGCGCTGCAATTGTCCCTTCAGTTGGGAAATGATCTCGTACAAGCGCTTTGAGTCGTCGAACCGGGAAGTCAGAATGATCTCTTGGATCATGTCAAACGCAAATCCCAGCTTGCTGTACAGAACTTTCGCTCCGAATTCGAAGTGAGCCCGGTACGCGTTATACTGTTTCGCATCCGCACTCGCACCTACACTTGCACTGATTCCACCTGAGTGGATATGGATTTCATTAGATAACTCATTGAATGAGAAATTCTTCGTATCCACATAACCGAGCACGCTTTTCAGAAGGCCGGCATAAGGCAGCAGATGCTGCGGAATCTCTTTGATATCAAATAAAAGCTTCAGATAACCAATCCCGTTGGTGTATAGATTGTGATGCAGGATCGTCGTGCCTTCTACCGTCTTTAGGGTTTGGTACAGGGTTGAAGCTTTAGGATCTATATCTTCAATCGACAAGGTTGGAATGACCTGCTGTTGTTCTTTGGTCGAAGGTTCATTTTGATAATCCGCGAGCTCTTTCGTTTTTTGCACCAATTGTGCGATTTCGGTCTCATTCAGACTGGACTGATAGGATTTCAACCGGGTACGCAGCGCTTCTTCCTTCCGCTGATTCAGCCCCTTATCCGGAGTCACCGCAACAAATGAGGTATGTGTGTTTTGCAGCAAATACTGCTCGATCAACTGCTCGAAGTATCCTTCATTCATTTTGGTTCGGAGCGTTGCAAATACATCATTGGCCTCCAAATGTGCAAATGGTGCCTGATCATCATAGAGCCAGCTCTGAAGTGTATAGAAGCCATAGATGAGCCCTTTCGGCATTCTTCCAAAATCGGCTTCACGATGGTTGAACTCATAGGAATTAATGCCCGCAAGCAGTGCCTTGGGATCAATCCCTTCCTTAACTACACGCTGAAGCACTTCATTCACGGTATCCAAAAATATCTGTTTGCTCTCCAGGTTACTCTTCTTCAAACCGATGGTCAGTACAGGCTGATACAAGCTGTCGTCATACGATCCGTAGACTTCTTTTGCGATCCCCTTATCCAGCAGTGCCTGCTTCAGAACAGCTCCCGGCGCACTTAGAAGTGCATACTGCAAAATTTGAAAGGCAATGTTCAGCTCCTGATCAAGAGTAGTCCCAATCACGGCATTATACGTCAAAAAGCTGTTGTCCACTTCCGACTCGGTACTTCCGGCAGAATAGGTTTTAACCACATCAACCCGCTCGGCGAAGGCTTTCTGTACCCCAATCTCCGAGTCAGTCACGATTCGATCGTACTGGTTCAAATAGGCTTCATCCAGCCATTTCAGCTTCTCTTCCATATCCATATCACCGTACAAGTATATGTAGCTGTTCGAAGGATGATAGTATTTCGTGTGGAAATCGAGCAAACCCTGGTAGGTCAGATCCGTAATCTCATCCGGAATTCCTCCTGATTCGCAGGAATAGGTTGTATCCGGAAAAAGTGAATTCAGAACGGCTCTGCGTACAACACGCTCCGGTGAGGAAAAGGCCCCCTTCATCTCGTTGTACACCACACCGTTATATGTCAATTCATCCTCTGGCGAGGCTAGATTGTAGTTCCAGCCCTCTTGCAGGAATATTTTCTCGTTCTCATAAATATTGGTGTTCAGTACCGCATCCAGATAAATATCCATCAAGTTGTGGAAGTCATGATCATTGCGGCTGGCGATTGGGTAGATCGTTTTATCCGGGTACGTCATCGCATTCAGGAAGGTATTCAGTGAACCCTTCAATAGTTCCACAAAGGAATCCTTTGCAGGAAACTTTTTGGACCCGCACAGCACGGAATGCTCCAAGATATGAGGCACGCCCGTATTGTCACTTGGAGGTGTTCTGAAACCGATACTAAATACTTTATTGTCATCCTCGTTGGATAAAACGACGATTCTGGCGCCTGACTTTTTGTGTTCAAGCAGGTAGCCATCTGATTTCAGTTCCTCCATCCTGCGTTCCTGTAAAACCTGGTAAGGCTGAAGTTGTTTCAACATATGCTGATCCTCCATCAAAAGAAATTTATTTTGCTTCCTTGAGTTCCGCAAGATAAAGGTAATTTATGCCTATGGACAGTATACACCATCGTTACATGTCTTCCTAACTTACAGGCTGAGGCAACTAGACGTCTTCTGATATGTATTATGTACAATTTCGGTTTATGAACCCGAAAGGGCTGGAAATTCAATTCAACATGTTCAAAAAGAGCAAAAAAAGATCACATCGACAGCTTGTTCAACAAGCGTCATGCGATCTTCTTTATTAGGATGCCGAGGACCGGGATCGAACCGGTACGGTAGTCACCTACCGCAGGATTTTAAGTCCTGTGCGTCTGCCAATTCCGCCACCCCGGCATATGTATGTTTTACTTTATCACTTGAGGCGACAAGAAATATCTTATCATAGGATTAAGTTTTATGCAACATATAATTTATTGGATTTTTTTATTTTGATAGAGGTATCACAAAATAATGAAAAGGCACTGCCAGCATCAGCTGGCAGTGCCTAGAAAGTCCGAGTTGCGGTCCCGGACTTTCTATAAACCATCTATATTAAGGGAGGTGTGAGATCATATTACCGCCCCAACATTAAAGAAACCTAAAATCAGGCTTAAATTAAACTAAAAAGTTGCAACAATCATGTTCTATGCATCATTTCGCTTCACGATGGGTGCGATGCGGACAGCATCTCCCTCACTGCATTCCACCACGATAAGCAAATGATCCTGAAGAAGCCACTGTTCATAGTACTGGGCATCCTCTTCGGCAATTCCCGCTTCTGCCAGAGTAAGGACGAGATCATCCGTTTCTCCTCCAATTTCGTTGCCAGCCAATCGGCGAACCGCTTTGCCCGCAGAGATCGTCTGATCCATGCGTTTCCCCAATGCTGCCAATACGCCCTTGAAGACGCCAAACGCACCATCTGTTCCTGCACCCTTCAAAGGTTTGGGCAGACCTGCTTTTTCGCTGATCAAATCCAGATTCAGATGTTCCTTCGCCACAACACCCATCGCATCTGCTTCTATCCCTGCTTCCCTAAGCTTGTTAAGCATTACAATCGCTTCGTTCTCCGTTTGGACCAGCCCAACCAGTAATTGTGTCATTCCGTTCCCTCCCTAATAGCACATGTAAACCTAATATATTTAATACCCCTTGGATCAAGGCTTAAAAACCAATCTATTCCATAAGTCAATTCACCTAAATCAGAATCATTTTTTTCTTTTCTGGAAATCCATACCTAGTTCTGATAGACTAGATAAAGAAGCCAAATTAACCATTGAAATTATTGACATATTAAGCAACCATCCCACAACCAGGAGCAATGTCTTATGAAAAAAGAGGTAGAAATTGCCATTCGCCGCAATCAACAAATTGTAGTTCGTAACACCAGCGGTCAAACGGTGACCGGATTCCCTGAGCGTTCTGCTGACTCATCCATTCTTACCCTGCGTACGGTCCAGGGAAACCTTTGGATTCCATTTGATGAGGTTGAACAAGTTACTCGCTTGCTGAGTATCCGTTCCCATCATATGAAGGGTATGCATTTAAGTATTGCAGATCTATAGCTCCATAGTGGTATAAAACCAAAACCAGACCCACGTGGGTCTGGTTTTGGTTTGGGTCTATGTGTCTGTATCCTCATACTATTTCACAACAAACTTTACCCGTGTTCCATCCGGATATGTACTCAGCTGATTACCAACCCATGAACCTGCTCCGCGATTGTCCTTGGGTGTAATATACTCAATATCGGCATTTGCCCCACCTTCGGCACACATGGCCATTGGCCATTCATCACGATCCTTCCCTTTCTTCACGGGTACACCCTTGAGTGACAAATCACGATTCGCGTCTGCACCATTACGATCAATCGTGCATACATCCGAATGTCCTGCCTTGATGGCGTCCTTAATATGCTTCGCCGTCTCCGGATACCGCTCGGATGGAAAGGTAATGGTGTGATCCACGCCCTGACTGCTTCCGTTAAAAGGAGATGGCAGATCCAGCGGCAACGCTCCCTCGAACCAGGCAAAAAAAGCCACAACCACGAGGGTCACCAGCGTAATAAACGATTTTTTAAGCCTGCTCCATCCTTTGTTTTTTCTCTTCCTTGTGCGCTTTCTCTTCATGCTGTTTCCCCCGTTCCCTCTTGCATTATACCAGAACGTTCGTTCGTGAAACAATACCAAAAAGACAGCCCGCGCCTACCCCGAACTGTCTTTCTTCCATTTATTCTTATGCACCGCCTGTTATCCCACGTGTGGAATAACCTGCTGCCGTAACAGCGGCAGCGTTACATAGAATTGCGTTCCCTGCCCTTGTACACTCTCTACGGCAATATCCCCCTGCATCAATTCGAGCAGTTCCTTGCAGATGGTCAATCCCAGTCCACTCCCACCAAATCTGCGGGCATGGGATACATCTGCCTGGGTAAAAGCCTCAAATAACTGATGTATCTTCTCTTCGGGAATACCGATTCCCGTATCACTTACGGAGAACAACAAGGTAACGAAATCCCCATGTTGTTCCTTCACATCAAGCTGCAATGACACTTTGCCTTGCTCCGTGAACTTAATCGCATTGCTCAGAAGATTGTCCAGTACCTGACGCAAACGCAAAGGATCTCCGACCAAAACGTCCGGTACCTGCATATCGGCCTGACAGCGCAATTGAACCTTCTTCTGTTCAGCCGCAGGCTCATGCGTTCTAACAATCTGTTGAATGAGCTTAAAGGGCTGGAATTCGACCTGTTCGACTTGCATCTTGCCGCGGCCAAGCTTCGCCATGTCGAGACTGTTATTCACAATATTCAGCAAGGCTTCGCCTGACTGACGGGCAAGTTCCAAATATTCTTTTTGCTCCTCACTAATTTCGCCCATGCTCGTTAACTCGATCATCCCCATAATTCCATTGAGCGGTGTGCGCAGTTCATGATTTAATTTCCCGATAAACTCCAGATGTCCCCTGCTGTTCATCTCGGTCATCTTGGCTGCTCTCCGAAGCTGCTCCTCGGCATATTTCCGTTCAGAAATGTCATATTGGATACCAACAAAGAAGAGACACTGTCCTTCATTATCAAATATAGGATCAATATTTAATTCATTCCAGAATCGTTGACCACTTTTGGTATAGTTTAAAATATCAATTTTAATAGACTCCTGCCGATTAAGCGCCTTACGGATTTGGCTTATGGTTTCGGGATTCGTGTCCCTGCCCTGAAGGAATCGGCAGTTCTGTCCAACCACTTCATCAAAGGTATACCCTGTTAGCGCAGTGAACTGTTCATTGACAAAGATCAATGGCTGCTCTGGTAAAGTTGCATCGACCACAGTTACGGAAGATTTAAGCTTGGATATTAAAAACTCCCACTGAATGGGTATGGAGTGCTTATTTTGGATGCTCATGCTTCCCCTCCTGTTTCATATGGTCCGTTTCGTCAAATGCATATATAATAAAAATGATAACAATTGGGTCTTGAATCAACCAAAATCAATATATTTAATTGTAACACAGTTATTCAAATGATGTGGTTTGTGGTTAAAATACGCTTAACTCACACCAATCCGTCAGGAGGAAAACATCATGAAATTTCTGTTAATTGTTATTATTGTTATCCTGGTATTGTACTTCTTCACCAGACGCAGACGTCGTTAATTCCGATTCGGGTCATGCAAACAAGGAAGGAAGATCGGGCATGAGAACCCTCTTTTTTATTTTCATGACACTTTGCATTATCAATTTCTGTTTTCCCAAGTTCGGATGGTATCTCCGTTATGGATGGATTTCTAGGGGAGAGTCCGAACCCAGTAAGCCTTATATGACGTTCACCCGAATGACCAGTTTGGTTATGCTGATTATTGCTTTTACACTTGCAGCAGCCTGAAGACCATATACTTATGAAGCAGTTATCCGGACGGATAACTGCTTTTTGAGCTATCAATGAACAGAAAATGATAATTTTATTTGTGGTGCATTGCCCTCCATCCCTTTACTATTAGTATTGTTATTTCAGCAAGTACTGAATATATATGAACCTAGAAAGGGCATCTATGCATGAACATCATTTTCTATCCATACTGGGCTGCGAAGACACTCCTATC
>Ga0268252_1002068_pt1 | contig 10486 bp, 10 predicted proteins | sample AgamicMgSfrz_FD_200244 | JGI IMG/M metagenome (GOLD analysis project Ga0268252, IMG submission 200244) | Agave microbial communities from Guanajuato, Mexico - Mg.Sf.rz (v2) (version 3) | ecosystem: Host-associated > Plants > Phyllosphere > Phylloplane/Leaf | place: Guanajuato, Mexico | collected... | reverse complement strand
GGTAATTCATAATTCGCTCTGTACTGGTTCGCACCGACCACCAGCTCTCTGAAATCAGAAATCGAAATACTACTAAATCCTATCAACGCCGATTCATATGATGTTAGTTAAATTTTTATCATATATTCGTCTTACATGTCAATAAAAATGTTCAATAATTTTTTTGGGAAAATAAAGGAGAAAGATTTTAATACTGTGAAAATGTGCGTTATAATGAATTTGAAAGGGGAGGAAAGAGTGAAGAAAAAAATAATTCTTTTTACCACCTTACTAGTCATTGGCGGAAGTGCTGGAATTTACACAGCTTTTGCAGCTGAATCAGAGCAGTCAAAACAAAGTCGAACAAAGCAGTCAGAAGTGAAGAAAGTAAAAGAACTAGAAGAGAAGAAATCGATGGAAAAAGCAGCTGAAAAACTAGGAGTTTCTACTGAAGGGAAAACAAAAGAAGAGGTTAAGAAAGAAGTAAATACTGCAAGATTTGAAAAACGTCACGATCTATTAATTGAACATGCAAAACAACTTGGAATTGATACAGAAGGAAAAAAAGATGAAGAGATTATTTTAGAAATTGGAAAGATACAGCACGGAAGATAGAGCAACTTATCGTATGATAAGTTGTTCTTTTTTAAGAACTTTTTGATTTAAAAATAATTGACAGCAATTTAGATTTAATGTTAACTATATTTATAAACAAGTTAACATTAGGGGTGACAATTGTGACTGTTAATAGTAATACGAATGAAAAATCGTCTTATACATATGAAGAGTTATCGGAAAAAAATAAAGCCTATGTATGGCACCCATTTACACAAATGAAGGATTTTTTAGAAGAAGATCCTGTCATTATTGAACGCGGAGAGGGGAGAAAGCTATACGATGTAAATGGAAATGAATATTGGGACGGTGTTTCGTCTATTTGGTTAAATGTTCATGGACATCAAGTACCGGAACTAGATGAAGCAATTCGTGAGCAATTAAATAAAATTGCTCATTCTACTATGCTAGGACTTGCTAACGTTCCATCTATTTTATTAGCAGAAAAAATAATTGAAGTTGTACCAGAAGGTTTGAAGAAAGTATTCTATTCAGACTCTGGTTCTAGCGCTGTTGAAATTGCAATTAAGATGGCATTTCAATATTGGCAGCATAAAGGAAAACCGAAGAAACAAAGATTTGTTACATTAAAAGAAGCGTATCACGGTGATACAATTGGAGCTGTTTCAGTAGGAGCGATAGACTTGTTTCACCAAGTGTATAGTTCACTTTTATTTGAGGCAATTAAAATGCCTTATCCATATACATATCGTTCTCCTTATGGAAATAATAAGGAGGAAATTGTAAAAAAACATTTAGAAGAAATGGAAGAGCTGCTGAAAGACAAACATGAAGAAATTGCAGCAATTATTGTAGAACCTTTAATGCAAGGTGCTGGCGGTATGATTACAATGCCAAAAGGATACTTAAGAGGACTACGTAATTTATGTACAAAATATAATGTTTTATTTATTACAGATGAGGTAGCGACTGGATTTGGGCGTACCGGGAAAATGTTTGCATGTGAACATGAAAATGTAACGCCGGACATTTTAACTGCCGGAAAAGGTTTAACAGGTGGATATTTACCAATTGCAATCACCGTAACGACAGATGAAATTTATAATGCCTTTTTAGGAGACTATGAAGAACAAAAAACATTTTTCCATGGTCATAGTTATACAGGGAACCCGTTAGGGTGTGCGGTAGCAATTGCGAATCTAGAACTATACGAGAAAACAAATTTAATAGAAGAAGTAGCACGTAAAACAGAATATGTGGCGACGCAATTAGAAGCACTCTTTACATATAAACATGTAGGGGATATTCGTCAGTGCGGATTAATGGTTGGAATTGAACTTGTGAAGAATAAGGAAACGAAAGAAGCGTTTGAATGGACAGAGAGAGTCGGTGTTCAAGTATGTAAACGCTCAAGAGAGCTGGGCATGATTTTGCGGCCGCTCGGAAACACGATTGTATTTATGCCTCCTCTTGCTTCTACAATTGATGAGATTGATGAGATGTTACGTATTTTATATAAAGCAATCTCGGATGTTACGGAGGGAGAGTAATGGGCGGTTTTTTCATAACAGCAACGGATACTGAAGTGGGGAAAACTGTAGTTGCAGGTGCATTAACAGGTGTATTTAGAGAATTAGGATATAACGTAGGGGTATATAAACCGTTGCAAAGTGGACATGTTGCATCAAATCCAGAGGGAGATGCAGCAAGGTTAAAAGCATTATCGGGTGTACCGACAAAAGAAAATGAAATTTGTCCTTATTCTATTGAAGAACCGCTTGCTCCGAGACTTGCCATGAAAAGAGCTGGAAGAGTAGTACGTTTAAAAGACATTATTAATCACTATAATGAACGATTGAAAGAGTTTAATAGCCTATTTGTAGAAGGAGCAGGTGGACTAGCTGTTCCATATACAGAAGACGCTTTAGTAATTGATTTCGCAAAAGAATTACAGCTTCCTCTTATTATAGTAGCACGTCCTACATTAGGGACAGTAAATCATACAGTTTTAACGATTGCTTATGCAAAGGCACATGGCTTAACGGTAGCAGGTGTCATTTTATCTGGTTGCAAAGAATGTGAAATGGAAAGAGTGCAAGAAAATAAAGAAATGATTGAAGAGCTGAGCGGGGTACCAGTTTTAGGTTTATTACCATTCTTTGCAGGTAACTTTACAAAAGAAGAAGTATTGGAATCTGCTAAAGAATATATAATGATTTCAAAATTAGAGGAGTTCATTCAAAATGAATCAAACGTGGCACGCACATCTTCAATCTAAATTACAACAATTACATGAGCAAGGGCAGTATCGTAATTTGTACGTAACAGAACAAGCAGAAGAGACATGGCTTATTCGAGATGAGAAAAAGATGCTAAATTTAGCGTCAAATAATTATTTAGGGTTAGCTGGAGATGCGAGGTTAAAAGAGGCTGCTATTGTGTGTACAAAAAAATATGGAACTGGTTCGACTGCCTCTCGTCTCGTTGTAGGAAATTATCCATTGTATGAAGAGGTGGAGAGAAGTGTATGCAACTGGAAAGGTACTGAAAGAGCATTAATCGTAAATAGTGGGTATACAGCAAATGTAGGGGCAATATCTTCTTTAGCCTGTCGTCACGATATTGTATTTAGTGATAAATTAAATCACGCAAGCATTGTTGATGGAATTATATTAAGCGGGGCAGAACATAAAAGGTATCGGCATAATGATTTGGAGCATTTAGAGAAGCTGTTGAAAACAGCATCTCCTGAAAAGCGGAAATTAATTGTAACTGATACTGTTTTTAGCATGGATGGTGATACTGCGTATTTGAGGGAGTTAGTGCAGCTAAAAGAGAAATACGGGGCAATCATTATAGTTGATGAAGCGCATGCGAGTGGAATATATGGAATCGGCGGAGCTGGATTGTCTCATATAGAAAAAGATCTTGCTCAAAAAATTGATATACATATGGGGACGTTTAGCAAGGCTTTAGGGTGTTATGGTGCGTATTTGACAGGTGATGCAATTTATATAGAGTATTTACAAAATATGATGAGAAGCTTTATTTTTACTACTGCTTTACCACCAGGGACTTTAGGAGCGGTACAAAAAGCAATTGAAATTGTGAAAGAAGATAATGAAAGAAGAGAGAGACTTATAGAGAATGGAGCTTATTTCAGAAACCATTTACGAGAAGCTGGTTTTGATATTGGGAATAGCTCAACTCATATTGTACCGATTGTGGTCGGTTCAAATGAAACAGCTTTACAGTTTAGTAAAAAGTTACAAGAGGCAGGTATTGCAGCTATTGCAATTCGTCCGCCAACTGTACCAGTCAATAGTTCTCGAATTCGCTTTGCAGTTACATCGCAACATACAATAGCTGATTTGCAATGGGCTATTGACCGAATTATTCACATTGCGAAAGAAGAGGAACTTTTCGTATGAAAGAGCTGAAGATTATTTTTATCCCTGGATGGGGAATGGAAGAAAATATTTGGGATTTAGTACTTCCGCATTTTAAAGAATATCCTGTTCAATGCATTGATTGGCGTAACGTGAAAGAACAAAGTGAATTTGCGGGGCGAATAATAGATGTAGCAAAGGATGAAAATATAATTTTAGTTGGATGGTCACTAGGAGCGTTAGCGGCAGTTCAAGCTCATAAAAAGATTAAGGCAAAAGGTATTGTACTAATTGGTGGTACTGCCAAATTTACAAATACGAGCGACTATACGAGTGGATGGAATGCTTTGCATGTGGAACGGCTGAAAAAGAATTTGACTAGAAAGAAAGAAGATACGCTCAAGCGGTTTTATGAAAATATGTTTACGAAAGATGAGCTGAAAGAGAATAAAAGTTTTGAAGACATCGTAAAACATTTTAAAGGTGATTCTATCCAGTCTTTACAATTAGGTTTGGATTATTTAATAGAAACAGATATGAGAAAAGAACTGAAAGAAGTGAAAGTACCTATACTACTTATTCATGGGGAGAAGGATGTAATATGTCCATTGTCTGCAGCGCGTAGTATGGCTGAGAATGAGACTGCCATGCTCAAGGTAGTAAGTGAGGCTGGACACGCATTATGCGTAACGAATTTTGAATATTGCGCGAATGAGATAATTCAATTTATAGAGGGGATACGACATGATCAATAAAACGTTACTACAAAAACGGTTTAACGTGGCAGCTGTATCCTACGATCAATATGCAAGTGTACAAAAAAAGATGGCACATTCATTACTTTCTAAATTGAATCGGCGATATAGTGCAAATTCATCGATACGTATTTTAGAACTTGGATGCGGGACAGGTTATGTCACAGAAAGACTATCAGAGTTATTTCCGAAAGCACATATTACAGCCATTGATTTTGCTGAAAGTATGATTTCAGTTGCGAAAACTAGACAAAATGTGAAAAATGTAACGTTTTACTGTGAGGATATAGAAAGGTTACGACTAGAAGAAACATATGATGTCATTATTTCAAATGCAACATTTCAATGGCTAAATGATTTAAAACAAGTGATAAGAAATTTATTTCATCATTTGTCTATAGATGGGATATTACTTTTTTCAACGTTTGGACATGAAACATTTCAAGAGTTGCATGCTTCGTTCCAGCGGGCGAAAGAAGAAAAAAATATACAAAACGAAACATCGATTGGACAACGTTTTTATTCGGAAAATCAGTTGCGCCATATATGTGAAATAGAAACAGGGGATGTGCATGTTTCTGAAACATGTTACATAGAGAGTTTTACAGAAGTTAAGGAGTTTCTGCATTCTATTCGAAAAGTAGGAGCGACCAATAGTAATGAAGAATCATATTGTCAAAGTCCCTCACTCTTTCGTGCGATGCTTCGCATATACGAAAGAGACTTCACGGGAAATGAAGGGATAATGGCAACGTATCATGCTTTATTTGTGCATATAACAAAAGAGGGGAAGAGATGAAATGAAACAAGTACAAACAAAAAGAGATTGGAACAAACTTGCATACGACGTAGTAGAAGAGAAGATGATTACGAAAGAAGATGCAATAGCGATATTGGAGGCTGACGATACAGAGATTTTAGAGATTATGAATGCAGCTTACATCATTCGCCATCATCACTTTGGTAAGAAAGTAAAATTGAATATGATTATTAATACGAAGTCTGGATTATGTCCTGAAGATTGTGGATATTGTTCTCAGTCTATTATTTCAGAGGCACCGATTGATAAATATGCATGGTTAACGCAGGAAAAGATTGTAGAAGGAGCACATGAAGCGATTCGCCGTAAAGCGGGTACATATTGTATTGTAGCATCTGGTCGTCGTCCGACGGATAAAGAGGTGAATCATGTAATTGGAGCAGTTAAGGAGATTCGTGAAACGACAGATTTGAAGATTTGTTGTTGTTTAGGTTTCTTAAATGAAGATCAAGCGGGACGTTTAGCGGAAGCTGGCGTACATCGTTATAACCACAACTTAAATACACATGCAAATAATTACGAAAGTATTTGTTCAACGCATACGTATGACGACCGTGTTGATACAGTTCAAAAAGCGAAACAAGCGGGTATTTCACCATGCTCTGGGGCGATTTTTGGGATGGGGGAGACAATAGAAGAGCGTGCTGAAATTGCATTTGAATTACAACGTATAGATGCAGATTCAATCCCATGTAATTTCCTTGTTGCTGTAAAGGGTACGCCGCTTGAAGGACAAAAAGAGTTAACACCAGTAGAATGTTTAAAAGTGCTGGCGATGATGCGTTTTGTAAACCCGACGAAAGAAATTCGTATTTCAGGGGGACGTGAAATCAATTTACGTGCTGTGCAGCCAATTGGTTTATTTGCAGCAAACTCTATTTTTGTTGGGGATTACTTAACGACAGCTGGACAAGAACCGACTGCAGACTGGGGTATGATTGAAGATTTAGGATTTGAGATTGAAGAATGTGCGTTATAAGATAGAGGAAAAAGCAAACTTGTAAAAGAGTTTGCTTTTTTTGTAAATAAAATGTAATAAAAAGGTGTTAACGCTTGATATGAATGGGTTTTGAGTGAGAAATATAATTTTTGCGGACGAATTTTCCAAGCCCTAATTGTACATAGTAAATATGTAATTTATATTGGGTTGGAGGATTTTACATGCACAAATATATATTAGCGATTATGACTTGTCTAATTTTACTAAAAGCAATAAGTGCTGATCCAGTTAAGGCCGCTGAAAATCCTGAACAAAAAGAGATGCAACAACGAATTGAACAACATTTTCGAACGAAAGCTGAACATTTTGGATTGAAAACAGAAGGGAAAGATTTAAAGGAAGTACGAAAAGAAATTACTATTATAGAAGAAGCGAAGAAAAGAGAGAATGTATGGAGAACAGCACAAACGCTTCATATACAAACAGAAGGAAAAACAATGAATGAATTAATAAAAGATGTACGGAAAAAAGTAAAAAAATAAAAAGAGGCCGCAGCCTCTTTTTATTTTTTATGCCCATTGTTTTGATAAGTGAGCCATTTCAATGGCAGCAACTGCAGATTCATAGCCTTTATTACCAGCTTTCGTGCCCGCGCGTTCAATCGCTTGCTCAATCGTTTCTGTCGTTAATACACCGAAAATAACTGGAATGTCTGTTTGAAGTGATAAAGATGCAACACCTTTTGCTACTTCATTACAAACATAATCGTAATGTGTTGTAGCACCACGAATTACAGTGCCTAACGTAATAACAGCATCATATTTTCCGCTATTCGCCATCTTTTTAGCGATTAAAGGAATTTCGAATGCGCCAGGAACCCAAGCAACATCAATATCGTTTTCTTCTACACCGTGACGCTTTAATCCATCTAAAGCTCCGCCTAGTAACTTACTTGTAATAAATTCATTAAAACGTCCAACAACAACCCCAACTTTTAATCCTGTACCAACTAAATGACCTTCGAATACCATAATAAATCTCTCCTTTGATTATAAGTTTAATAAATGTCCTAATTTGTTTACTTTCGTTTGTAAATACGTTTTATTCTCTTCTTTTGTTGGCATTTGCAACGGTACGCGCTCCGTAACTTTTAAATCATAACCTTGTAAGCCAGCAATTTTTCTTGGATTATTCGTTAATAATCGTAAATGTTGTAAACCTAAATCTTTTAATATTTGAGCGCCGATACCGTAATCACGAAGGTCAGCGGGGAACCCAAGTTTTTCGTTTGCTTCTACAGTATCGAAGCCTTCTTCTTGTAACTTATAAGCGCGAAGCTTATTAAGAAGGCCAATGCCTCGTCCTTCTTGTCTCATATAAAGAAGAACGCCTTTTCCTTCACGCTCAATTTGAGCAAGTGCAGCATGGAGTTGTGGTCCGCAATCACAGCGGCACGAGCCAAATACATCTCCTGTTAAGCACTCTGAATGAACGCGTACAAGTACAGGCTCACCTGTTGAAATATCACCTTTTACGAGTGCGATATGTTCTTTCGTATCTAATGAGTTAGAATAGCCAATTGCTTGAAAAGTACCGAAATCTGTAGGTAATGTAATTTCCACTTCTCTCGTCACAAGTGTTTCATGATGGCGGCGATAAGCGATTAAATCTTCTATTGTAATCATTTTTATATCAAATTGTTTTGCACACTGTAGTAAATCAGGGACGCGTGCCATCGTACCGTCCTCATTGATAATCTCGCAAATGACTCCAGCTGGTTCTGCTCCGCAAAGCTGTGCTAAATCGACAGCAGCTTCTGTATGACCAGCACGACGCAGGACACCGCCTTCTTTCGCGATTAATGGAAAGATATGTCCAGGTCGATTAAAATCAGCGCCTTTTGATGCAGGGTTTAACAATTCTTGTATCGTAGTTGCACGTTCGTGAGCGCTAATCCCTGTTGTGGTAGAAACATGGTCAATGCTCACTGTAAATGCAGTATGATGCGAATCTGTATTATGAGATACCATTGGTTCTAGTTGTAGGCGTTCTGCGTACCCTTCCGTAATCGGTACACAAACGAGACCGCGTCCATGTGTAATCATAAAATTAATCGTTTCTGGCGTAATATACTCTGCTAAAGCGATAAAATCGCCTTCGTTTTCACGGTTTTCATCATCACATACGATAACGACTTTTCCTTGTTTTAAATCTTCTAGAGCTTCTTCAATACGATGAAACATAATGCTTCCCCCTTATAGAAATCCGTTTTCTTGTAAAAAGTTTTCGGTCATTGAACCTTTTCGTCTTACAGGCTTAGTAATAAAGCGTTCGATATATTTACCAATCATGTCACACTCAATGTTTACGATGTCACCGGCATTCTTTTCTCCGATAACAGATTCGCTTACTGTGTGCGGGATGAGTGAGATTGTAATGGAAGATTCGTCTATATCAAATATTGTCAAACTCGTTCCATCAACAGCAATGGATCCTTTATGCAAACAATAGCGTAGCAGTTCATCCGAAATAGCTATTTTGTAATAGATGGCATTATAGTGTTGTTTTTTGTTTAATATCGTCCCGATGCCATCAATATGTCCTGAAACGAAATGTCCACCGAATCGTCCATTTGCAGCCATTGCTCGCTCTAAATTTACTTTAGAGTGTGATTTGAGTAGGCAAAGTGATGTTGATTTCATCGTTTCGGGCATTGCATCAACTGTAAATGAAGTAGGTGTAAAGCTCGTTACAGTTAAGCAAATACCGTTAACCGCTATACTATCGCCTAAATGAACATCTGATAAAATTTCATTTGCATGTATCGTTAACTTCATTGCTTCCCCGCTTTGTTGCATATTTGTTATCGTTCCTAATTCTTCTACAATTCCTGTAAACATTTCGTCACCTCGTTTCGGGCATTCGCAACGATTTTTATATCATCGCCAATTTGTTTCATCTCTTGAATTTTTAAGGAAAGCGCATCTTGTAATTTTGAAAAACCATTTCCGCCAAATAAAGTAGGGGCATCTTTCCCGCCAATTAATTTTGGACTTATATAAGTTACAATTTCATTGAAATTATTTGTTTGTAAGAAACTTGCATGAACCGTTTGACCACCCTCAACGAAAAGAGATAGGATTTGTTTTTCACCGAGTAGGTCTAAAACATCTTGAATTTCAATTTGTTTCGTTTTCATTTGGAATATAAATATATTTTCAGATTCATAAGAAGCTATTTTCTCTTTATTTACATCCTTACCAACCATAATCCATGTCGGTGTTAAACAATCTGTTATGACATGAGAAGATGGTGGCGTTTTTAAATGAGTATCTAAAATAACGCGTATTGGATTTTTACCCCCATTAGGAATTCTTGTTGTTAAATGCGGATTATCAGCTATAACTGTATTCACTCCAACAAGAATTGCATCGTGTGTATGGCGATATTGATGAACATCAGCTCGTGCTTCTTCACCTGTAATCCATTTACTGTCACCAGTTACAGTTGCTGTTTTTCCATCTAAGCTCATCGCTGTTTTTATTGTTACAAATGGGCGTTTCGTTTTCATGTAGTGAAAAAAGTAGCGATTTAATAAAACTGCTTCTGCTTCAAGGACACCGGTAGTTACTTCGATTCCAGCTTCTTCTAATCTCCTTTTTCCATTACCAGAAACGAGCGGGTTACAATCAAGGGTAGCAATTACAACGCGCTTAACTCCCTTTTCGATGAGCAATTCACAGCAAGGTGGTGTTTTTCCAAAATGGCTACACGGTTCCAGTGTTACATAAACGGTAGCGCCTTTGGCGTTCTGACCAGCCATTTGAAGGGCATGAACTTCTGCGTGTTCTTTACCAGCACGTAAATGAGCCCCCATACCGACGATGTTTCCATCTTTTATAACAACAGCACCAACCATAGGATTTGGACTTGTTTGTCCTGATGTTCCTTCTGCTAACTGCAGGGCAATCCTCATATATTCTTGATCTGTCATTTTCTTCACCTCTCCTAAAAAAATCAAAAAACC
>Ga0268252_1002066_pt1 | contig 10491 bp, 7 predicted proteins | sample AgamicMgSfrz_FD_200244 | JGI IMG/M metagenome (GOLD analysis project Ga0268252, IMG submission 200244) | Agave microbial communities from Guanajuato, Mexico - Mg.Sf.rz (v2) (version 3) | ecosystem: Host-associated > Plants > Phyllosphere > Phylloplane/Leaf | place: Guanajuato, Mexico | collected... | reverse complement strand
GTGGAGTCCGGCATAACATCCTCTCAGATAACAGAAAAAAGCATTATCGTGAATTTTACGCCGCTGCCCCTTTCCGGCCAGAGCCACTTACCATTAATCTTAAGCAGGCCACTTTAGGTTTAACCCGGCCACGTTCTGCTTATCCAGGCCACGTCAGGCTTACCCCGGCTGCGTTGCCTCTTACTCTGCCGCCCAGGAGCACCATGCATATCCCTCTCGATCGCCACAGCGTGATTCCGCTCTACCTGCAAATTGAAGAGACGCTGCGCTGCGCCATTCTGGACGGCAGCCTGAAAGAGGGGGATAAACTGCCCTCCACCCGGGTGCTGGCCGCTGAACTGGCCGTCAGCCGCCTGACGGTGGAGAACGCCTATGGCGAACTGGCGGCCAAAGGCTTTTTACAGGCACGACGCGGCAGCGGGGCCTATGTGTGCCACCCCTATGCGCCGCCCGCCCGGCCGGTGGCCGAGGCGGCCACGTTCCCGGTTGACCCCTTTACCACCGGCGCCTCGCGGCTGGATGGGCAGGCCGACAGCCCGCTGCCGCCGGACGTCATCAATTTCGCCGCCGGAGTCGGCAACCCGCGCATCTTCCCGCAGGAGGCGTTCCGCAAAGTGATGCACTCGGTGCTGCGCCGTCATGCGGAGGAAGCGTTCCACTATGGCGACTACTGCGGCTACTACCCGCTGCGCGATACGCTGGCGCGCATCCTGTCGTTGCAGGGCATCCCGGCGCGGCCGGAGCAGATTCTGATCACCAACGGCTCGCAGCAGGCGCTGAGTCTGGTGAGCCAGACGCTGCTGCGCCCCGGTGACACGGTGCTGGTGGAGGAGCCGACCTACGCCGAAGCGCTGACGCTGTTTGAGCTGCAGGGCATCCGCACCGTGCCGATCCCCTGTGATGCCGACGGCCTGTGCGTGGACGCCCTGCCCGCTCTGCTGGCCGCGCACCGCCCGGCGCTGATCTACACCATCCCCAATTTCCACAACCCCACCGGCCGCTGCCTGAGCGAACCCCGGCGGCGGCAACTGGTGACACTGGCCGGGGCCGCCGGGGTGACACTGCTGGAGGATGACTTTGTCGGTGACCTGCGCTACCAGGGCGCGGCGCTGCCCTCGCTGCGCGCCCTGGCGGCCGAAGGCGGCGTGATCTACATCGGCACCTTTTCCAAGATGCTGATGCCGAGCATCCGCATCGGCTATCTGGTGGCCGATGCCGCGATCTACCCCCGGCTGGCGCAGCGTAAACATATGGACAGCTTCACCACCTCCAGCCTGCTGCAACGATCACTGGACGCCTTCGTGACCGTGGGCAGTTACCAGCGCCAGTTGCAGCGCGCCTGCCGCCTCTACCGCCGGCTGCGGGATGTCGCCGCTGACGCGCTGGCCCGCCACCTGCCGCCGGGGTGCCGCGTGGAACAGCCCGAGGGCGGGCTGTTCCTCTGGGTGCAGTTGCCGCCGGATATCCCGGTCTCCCGGCTGATGCCGCTGGCGTGGCAGCAGAAAGTGACCTTCGCCCGCGGCGCCTGTTTCTACCGCAACAACCCGCAGGCGGAATTTACCCTGCGGCTCAATTTCAGCGCCCAGACGCCGGAGCGCACCGTGGCGGGCATTGAGCGGCTGGCGCGGGCCATGGCGCTGTGCCGGGAACAGACCCGGGGCCTGGCGCCTGAAAATGCAGACGGAGTGAGCAATCGGCCGCCGCCGATGATTTAAGCGACATTCATCACTATCCGTGATGGGTACAGGTTGGTATCATTTGCCCACACTGCCGCCCCGGCGACTCCTCTGCGCGGCACCCGGCTGATACCACCCCGTATATTAAGGATCCCAACGCTATGCAACCATTGAGCGGCCCCGGCACCCCTCCGGTCAGTGACCGGCATTTGCCGTCAGCCAAAACCGGGCCGACCCCGCCCGGCGAGAACCAGCCGCTCACCTCCGCACAGCGCACCACGTTGGAGAAACTGGTGGTGAAAATCATGGCGCTGACGCCGATGAAAGCCGCCGAGCTGTGGGCCACGCTGCGCCACGACCTGCACGTGCCGAACGAGGGGGAGATCAGCGCCGGGCAGTTCCCGCAGGCCGAGCAGAATTTGCAGAACCGCCTGACCAGCGCGCAGGAGAGCCATGCCACCCGCCAGTTGCTGCAACAGCTCACCGAACTGCTGCCGCTCGGCAATAACCGCCAGGCGGTCAGCGATTTCATCCGGCAGAATTTCGGCCACACGGTGCTCAGCCAGCTGAGCCATGAGCAGCTGCATCAGGTGCTGGCATTGATCCAGACCGGCGGGCTGACCATTCCGCCGCCGCAGCAGACCCCGGTGATGGACCGCCCGGTGCTGCCTGCCGAACAGCGCAGCCTGCAACAGCAGGTGGCGCGGCTCAGCGCCGCCACCGGCGAGAAACCGGCCAAACTGTGGCAGGAGCTGTTCAACCTGGCCGGGGTCTCCACCAATGACCCGATGCCGGCGCGCCATTTCCAGGTCATCACCCAGTACCTGCAGGCGCGCCATACCCTGAGCCAGCAGACCAGCCCGACGCTGCAAAGCCTGCATGGCGCGCTGAAGCACCCGGCCAGCCCGGAGGAGCAGCAACAGCTGACGGAGTACGCCCAGACGCAGTTCAACGCCGGGCCGGCCACGCCGCTGACCGCGGCGCAACTGCATGACCTGCTCGGCATGCTGTTCAGCCGCCGGGTCGATCGCAGCGTGACCTCGGCATCGATGGTGCAGTCCGCCGCTGCCGCGCCGCAACCGCTGGTGAATCCGCTGATCGCCCTGCTGCCGCCGCAACTGCAAGGGTTAGGCGGCGCGCCGCTGCTGTTCGCCGCGCTGCTGGTGGTGCTGATCCTGCTCTGGCTGATGTTCTGATCTCAGCCGGTCAACGCCAGCAGCCCCCACCCCACCAGCGCGCTGACCAGCAAAAACGGCAGGGAGTAGAGGTGGAAGCGCAGCCAGATGCGCCGGTCACCGGCCATCCTGAGGGCGATCAGGTTCGCCAGCGAGCCGATGGCCAGGCCGAAGCCGCCGATGTTGACGGCATAGGCCACCAGCGCCGTGGAGGGTACGGCGTTCATCAGCAGGATGGTGGCCGGGACATTGCTGATAAGCTGCGACAACCCGATGCCGAGCAGGTAAAGCCCGCCTTCCGGCAGCTGGGCCAGCTGGGCAATCAGCGGCCGCAGCGGGGGCAAGTCCACCAGCAGGCGGATGTCGATAAACATCGCGATAAACACCAGAATCAGCCCCCAGTCGATCTGCACCAGCACCCGCCGCGCCAGCAGCAGCAACCCCACCAGCACCGCCAGCAGGCCATACCCGATTGCCCCCAGCTCCACCGACACCAGAAACACCCCATACAGCACGGCACAGGTCAGCAGCAGCGGTTTGCGGCAGGCGCTGCCTTCCGGCAACCTTTCCGCTTTGATCGGCCGCGCCGGGAAGCTGAACCAGGTCAACGCCAGCAGCAGCGCCATGCCGGCCGCCATCAGCGGCAGCATCTGGCCGGTAAAGGCGGCGAACGACACCCCGGCGCGGTTCCACAGCAGGATATTTTGCGGGTTGCCGATAGGCGTCAGCAGCGACCCGGCATTCACCGCCAGCGCCTCGAAAATGATCAGCCGTGTGACCGGCAGCGCGGAGAACTTTTTCAGCGTGATGGTCAGCGGCACCACGATAAACAGCGCCACGTCGTTGGTCATAAAGGTGGAGAGCAGCGCCGCCGCGGCCACCAGAAACAGCGCCAGCGTGCGCTCCCGGTGCAGGCGGCGGATCATCGCCCGCCCCAGCAGGTCAAAGAAACCGCTGCTCTCGACCCCTTTGGTCAGCAGCAGCAAGCCCAGCAGGGTGAGGATGGTCGGCCAGTCAACGGCCGCCGGAAAAGTGCGTACCGCCGCCGGGTTGAGCGCAGTGAGCACCCCGCCCACCAGCAGCAGCGCCTGCAACAGGCGGTCGTGGAACAGGCCGCGAAGTACGCGGTAAAACAACGTCTTGACCATACAGAACAGCTCTCAGGAAACGGGAGAGAGAAGGTAACGCGGCGTGCGGGATTATGCCAGTGCGGTGCGTGATTCTGGAAAGCGTCCCGCAAACTTCGGGTTGCGGGACGCGACAGGCGGGGAAACGCGATCAGCGCGTCAGGCTTTCACCCTGGCTGCGGATCACCTCCTGATACCAGGTGAAACTCTTTTTACGGCGGCGTTCCAGTGTGCCTTCGCCGTTGTCATCGAGGTCTACATAGATAAAGCCGTAACGCTTCGACAGCTCCGCTTTTGAGGCGCTGACCAGATCAATTGGCCCCCACGCGGTGTAGCCCATCACCTCCACGCCATCCTCAATCGCCTCGCCCACCTGCACCAGGTGGTCATTGAGGTACTGGATGCGGTAGTCGTCCTGAATAGAGCCGTCCGCCTCGATCTTGTCTTTCGCCCCGAGGCCGTTTTCCACAATAAACAGCGGCTTCTGGTAGCGATCCCACAGCAGGTTGAGCAGGATGCGCAGCCCCACCGGGTCAATCTGCCAGCCCCAGTCTGAGCTGGCGAGGTGCGGGTTCGGCACCATGTTGAGGATGTTGCCGCGCGCTTTCTGGTTCTGCGCCTCATCGGTGGTGACGCAGCCGCTCATGTAGTAGCTGAAGGAGATGAAATCGATGGTCTCTTTCAGCGTTTCGCGATCCTCACTGGTGATGTCGATCTGAATATTGTTCTCGCGGAAATAGCGGTTCATGTAGGCCGGGTAGTAGCCGCGCGCCTGCACGTCGCCAAAGAACAGCCAGTCACGGTTCTGGCGCTGAGTCTCCAGCACATCTTCCGGTTTGCAGGAGAGCGGATAGATCAGCCCGCCCAGCAGCATATTGCCGATTTTGCCGTCCGGGATAATCTCATGCAGCGCCTTGACCGCCGCGGCGCTGGCCACCAGCTGGTGGTGGATCGCCTGGTAGATCTCGCTTTTGCTGCTCTCCTCCGGCAGGCCGACGCCGGTGAACGGCGCATGCAGCGACATATTGATCTCATTAAAGGTCAGCCAGTGTTTGACCTTCGCGCCATAGCGCTGGAACACCGTGCGCGCATAGCGGGTAAAGAAGCCGATGGTGTCGCGGCTGCCCCAGCCGCCGTGGTTTTTCACCAGGCCGTAGGGCATCTCATAGTGGGAAAGCGTCACCAGCGGCGTGATGTTGTACTTTGCCATCTCATCAAACACCCGGTCGTAGAAGGCCAGCCCCGCTTCGTTCGGCTGCTCTTCGTCGCCCTGCGGGAAGATACGCGTCCAGGCAATGGAGATGCGCAGGCAGGTAAAGCCCATCTCCGCGAACAGCGCGATGTCTTCCGGGTAGCGGTGGTAGAAGTCGATCGCCAGATCCTTGATGCCGCTGTCACCCTCGCGGCGCTCAACAATCTCACCAAAGATGCCGCGCGGTTGCAGGTCAGAGGTGGACAGCCCTTTGCCGTCCGTCAGGTAGGCGCCCTCAACCTGGTTGGCGGCAATCGCCCCGCCCCAGAGGAAATCGGCCGGAAATGGTTGTGTCATGGTTCTCTCCTTGTGGATTAATGGATCACGGTCAGCAGCGGCGCCTGCCCCAGGGTGCGGGCGCCCGGTGCGCAGAGCACATCGGTGAAGTCGTCACTGTTACTGACCAGCACGGGGGTGGTGAGGTCATAGCCTGCCGCCGCAATTGCCTGGCGGTCGAAGGTCAGCAGCAGATCGCCGGCCGCGACCCGGTCACCGGCCTTTACATGGGCGGTGAAATAATCACCGTTAAGTTTTACCGTGTCGATGCCGACATGGATCAGGATCTCGCTGCCGCCTGTTGAGGCGATGCCGATGGCGTGGCGGGTGGCGAACACCGAGGCGATTTCGCCGTCCACCGGTGAGGTGACGCGCCCCTCCTCCGGCACAATCGCCACGCCTTTACCGAGCAGGCCGCTGGCGAAGGTTTTGTCCGGCACCTGTTCCAGCGCCACCAGCGCCCCGCTCATCGGGCTGCGCAGCGTTTCCCCGGTTGCGGCGTTTGGCGCAGGCGCGGCAGGCGGTACGTCCACCGGCGCAGGTGCGGCCGGGGCGGTGCGCGGCACCCCGAACAGCCGGGTCATCACCGCGGCGAACAGCAGCGCCAGCAGGGAGCCACCTACCCCCGCCCATACGGTGCGGTCGATGCCGCCGGGCGGGATAATCTGCGCAAAGGTGAAGATGCTCGCAAAGCCGAAAGAGAAGGCTTTGCTCTGGTAGAAGCCCATCACGGCGCTGCCCAGCGCGCCGCCCAGGCAGCCGAAGATAAACGGCCGCCGGGCGGGCAGCGTCACGCCGTAGACCGCCGGTTCAGTGATGCCGAACAGCGCGGCGGTAAAGGCGGAGCCGGCCAGCGCCCGCGCCCGGGGTTCGCGGCTGCGCAGGAACATGCCGAGCGCCGCCCCCGCCTGCCCCAGCACTGCCGGCACCACCAGCGGCATCAGGGTGTCATGGCCCAGCACGCTGAGGTTGTTCATCATCAGCGGCACCAGCCCCCAGTGCAGGCCGAAAATCACGCAGACCTGCCAGAGCGCGCCCATCACCGCCCCGGCCAGCCACGGCGCAACGATGTAGATCGCCTGGAAGCCGTGCGCCAGTTGCCGGCTGAGCCAGGTGGCGGCGGGGCCAATCAGCAGGAAGGTCAGCGGCACAGCGATCATCAGGCAGAGCAGCGGCGTACCGAAGTTACGGATGCTGCTGTGCAACCGGGGGTAGAGGATTTTTTCCAGCCGGCAGCTGACCCAGGCGGCAAACAGAACCGGGATCACCGAGCCGCTGTAGTTGATCAGCGTCACCGGCAGGCCAAAGAAGGTGAAGGGCGCGCCCGTGCCGCTGCTCTCCGCCTGAAACGCGGCCAGCATCAGCGGGTGCATCAGCGCGCCGCCGATCGCCATGGTGACAAAGGGGTTGCCGCCAAATTTCTTCCCGGCGGTGTAGCCTAACATCAGCGGCAGGAAGGTGAACATCGCGTCCCCGGCGGCGAAGAAGATCCGGTAAGTGCCGCTGCTCTCCTCCAGCACCCCGCAGACCAGCGCCAGCGCCAGCAAACCCTTCAGGATCCCGGAGGCGGCCATCAGGCCGATCACCGGCGTAAAGATGCCGGAGATCACATCGATAAAGCGGCTGAACAGGTTCTGCCGGGTGCCTTCGTCCGGTTCCGGCGCGCCCTGCTCGCTTATTCCCGCCTGCTGTACCAGTGCCTGATACACCTCGCCCACGTGGTTGCCGACAACCACCTGGAACTGGCCGCCGCTCTCCACTACCATAATCACGCCGGGGTGCTGTTTCAGCGCCTCTGCATCCGCCTTTTCGTGCGCCCGCAGCCTGAAGCGCAGCCGGGTGGCGCAGTGCATCACGCTGAGGATATTTTCCCGGCCGCCGACCCCGTTGAGGATGTCGCGTGCCGTCTGCTGGTTATCCATTGCCTCTTCTCCTGATAAGGTGACAGGCCGCCGGGGCAAAAAAAAACCTGAATGCCCACGCCGCCTGACGGCAACCGGGAACATTCAGGTTTTGCCCGCCTGACGGCAGTAACAATCCTGTGTGCTGAACGCTGTGTGACCCGGCTCAGCCGGGCGGCAACCGCCCTTCCTTACGCACCCGCTCAATGTGGATGGTCAGGAACATCAGCTCTTCTTTGGTCAGCGCCTGCTGGTACTGACCGGCCATATGCTGCTGGATCTTGCCCGCGCAGCGGTACGCCTGCGGGTAGGTGGCTTTCACGGCGTCATGCAGTGAGAGGTCATCACTCTCCACCCCCGTGCGGGCGTGCATCCGCTGGGCGAAAAACTTCAGGTGCGTCACAAAGCGGTGATAGCTCAGCGAGGCTTCGTCATAATCCAGCGCCAGCTGGTATTTGACGATCTGCAAAATCTCCCGCATCACCCGGGTCACGTGCATCACTTCCGGCATGTGGCCGTTGAGCTGGGCATTCACCAGGTGCAGGGCGATAAACCCCGCCTCGTCATCCGGCAACTGCACCTGAAGCCGCCGGGCGATCAGCGCCACCGCCTCCCTTCCGAGCGCGAACTCTTTCGGGTAGAGCCGGGCGATCTCCCACAGCAGGCCGTTGCGCAGCGGCGTGCCGAGTTTTTGCCGCTCAATGGCGTGGTAACAGTGGTCGGCCAGCGAGATGCAGAGGCTCTCATGCAGCGTGCCGAGTCTGGCCGCCGCCAGGGTAATGATGCAGTCACAGGCGGTCATCACCTCCAGCGGGATGTGGCTGAGCAGCTCGCCCAGCCGCGCGGTGAGATCGTTGCCCTTCAGGGCGAAAATCTTCTCCACCGCCGCCTGGCGGATAGCCTCGCCCACCTGTTTCTGGAAGCCGATGCCGCGCCCCATCACCACCTGCTCTTGCCCGTGGCCGTCCAGCACCACCACCACATTGTTATTGAGTATCTTGGCGATCTGCATTCTCATACCCTGAAAACAAAAAAACCCGACCGTCCGGCGTAAGCCGTTCGATCAGGTCTTGCCTGCGGTTGCAGTCACAATCCTACTGCGGTCAACGTATCATATTGATGAATACCAGCAATATGATGAATACAAAAACGTGATGTATCTCTCCCGTCAGCCATAAAAAAACCCGCCGGAGCGGGTTTTTATCAGCAGGCATCTGCACTTACCGGGCGAACTTGCGCATCACCAGGGTGGCGTTGGTGCCGCCGAAGCCGAAGCTGTTGGACATTACGGTGTTCAGCGCGCGTTGGGTCGGCTGGGTGATGATGTCCATGCCTTCCGCTTTCTCGTCCAGCGTTTCGATGTTGATGCTCGGCGCGATAAAGCCGTGCTCCAGCATCAGCAGGCTGTAGATCGCTTCCTGCACGCCTGCGGCGCCCAGCGAGTGGCCGGTCATCGCTTTGGTGGCGGAGAGCGCCGGGGTGGTGTTACCGAACACTTCACGGATTGCACCCAGCTCTTTCACGTCACCCACCGGGGTGGAGGTGCCGTGGACGTTGATGTAGTCAACCGGGGTATCCAGGCCCTGCATCGCCATCTTCATGCAGCGCACTGCGCCTTCACCGGACGGGGCGACCATGTCTGCGCCGTCAGAGGTGGCGCCGTAGCCGACGATCTCAGCGTAAATGTGCGCGCCGCGCGCCAGTGCGTGCTCCAGCTCTTCAACCACCACCATGCCGCCGCCGCCGGCGATGACGAAGCCGTCACGCGCCTGGTCGTAGGTACGGGAGGCTTTTTCCGGGCAGTCGTTGTAGCTGGTGGAGAGCGCGCCCATGGCGTCGGACTCACAGGCCATTTCCCAGCACAGCTCTTCGCCGCCGCCGGCAAAGACCACGTCCTGTTTGCCGAGCTGGATCATCTCTACCGCGTTGCCGATGCAGTGTGCGGAGGTGGCACAGGCGGAGCTGATGGAGTAGTTCACGCCGCGGATTTTGAACGGGGTGGCGAGGCAGGCGGAAACGCCGGAGGCCATCGCTTTGGTCACCATGTACGGGCCGACGCCGCGCAGCCCTTTGGCGCGCATGCCGTCAGAACCGGCTACCTGGTTACGCGGGGAACCGCCGCCGGAACCGGCGATAAGGCCGGTGCGCTCGTTGGAGACCATCTCATCCGTCAGGCCGGAATCTTTGATAGCCTCCTGCATGGACAGGTAAGCGTAAACAGAGGCATCACTCATGAAACGCATGACTTTGCGGTCAATCAGGCCGGTGGTATCCAGTTTCACATCGCCCCATACGTGGCTGCGCATACCGGAATCTTTCAGTTCCTGTGAGAAAGTGATCCCTGAACGCCCTTCCTGCAGGGAGGCCAGAACTTCCTGTTTGTTATTACCAATACTTGAGACAATCCCCAGGCCAGTAATCACTGCACGTTTCATGTAATACCTCTTCCACTTTTAAGTCGGGATTTTGCCACGCACTCTAGCGTACAGTTGTACGCCGAACAAGTCCGATCAGCAACACTCTGCTTATTATATGCAAATTTGCACCGGCGTGGCGGCACCGTTAAACTCCCCCGCAACCCTTGAGCCATGAGTATCGCGCGTGAATCACCCTCCTATCCAACCGGCCAGCCTGAGCTGGAATGAACAGGGTACACCTGTTTCGCAACAGTTCGATGATGTCTACTTTTCCAACCAGGATGGGCTGGCGGAAACACGCCACGTTTTTCTGCACAGCAACGGGTTTCCGGCCCGTTTTGCTGACCATCCGCGCCGCCGTTGTATCGTGGCCGAGACCGGCTTCGGCACCGGCCTGAACTTTCTGACGCTCTGGCAGGCGTTTGACCAGTTCCGCCGGGAGACGCCGGACGCCGCACTGCAACAGCTGCACTTCATCAGCGTGGAGAAGTTCCCGCTGTCGGCTGAGGATCTGGCGGCCGCCCACGCCCGCTGGCCGGAGCTGGCTGAGTATGCGCAGGCGCTGCGTGCGCAGTGGCCGCTGCCGTTCGCCGGTTGCCACCGGCTGCTGCTGGCCGACGGCGCAGTGACGCTGGATCTCTGGTTCGGGGATGCCAACCAGTGGTTT
>Ga0268252_1002062_pt1 | contig 10512 bp, 7 predicted proteins | sample AgamicMgSfrz_FD_200244 | JGI IMG/M metagenome (GOLD analysis project Ga0268252, IMG submission 200244) | Agave microbial communities from Guanajuato, Mexico - Mg.Sf.rz (v2) (version 3) | ecosystem: Host-associated > Plants > Phyllosphere > Phylloplane/Leaf | place: Guanajuato, Mexico | collected... | reverse complement strand
GGTCAGGGGCTTCCCGGCCTCACCGAGAGTGACTCCATGCACTGGTGTATAGACCGGGCCGTCCGTGCCATCCGCGAGCGTCCCCCGCCAGTGCAGGGTGAGTAGCTGACCGTCCATCATCCCGTTCCAGGCGGGGATATCGACGTGTACCACTTCCCCGGTCACGGAGGACAGGTCAATACTGCCGCTGGAAGCCTCCCGCAGGGACAGAGCCGGAAGCAAAGAGGCATCGCCAAAAGTGACATCGGTGGAGTTCTGAACCACAGGTGCCGCAACTGTCATGGCGGTCACATGAACCGTCTCGGCGACGGTGTCGGTAAGCTGCGCCTTCGCCGTGCCCAGAACGTCAGTGACCACGTTAGCCAGATTGCTGCCGGTCTGCGTGAAGCGGGCAGCTGTCGAGGCCGCAGCCAGGCTGATGGTCTCGCCGGCGATCAGGCTGTTGCCATCGGTCAGGGTGGCCGTGAGGGTGCTGGCGTCATTACCGTCAGCAGCCGCGCCGGGGGTAGCCTCCAGCTTCAGCATTCGGGCACGGGGCTGTTTTTTTTTCATATTAAACCCTTTATTCATATCAAACCTCTGTATCGGATGGTGAATAAAGAAATATAATCAGGGCAGCGGGGAATATACCTCTGACTATATTTCATAAACTAAAAGTCGGTAGTTAAAAATGAATATGTCACATCTAATGCTTTTAATTATTAATAAACCCTGGCCAAAACATCTCTATTTTTAAAATATATTTTATTACCCTGATGTGGTAAAAAATACAGATAAAACCCAGGGTGTTAATTTTTTAATTTAATGTAGAGCTGGTTAGATGATATCTATTTAAAAATATTTGATTACCCTGGTGTGGCAACAAAATTTAAATGAAAATCATGAACATTACCGCTAACTTCAGGTAATGATACCCTGACGACTGTTTCTTCAACAATATTGCAAACCAATTGAATTTCTGCTGAGTTATCGGTATTGAGAGACATTGTTCCTGTTTGTTCACCGAGTTCTACCAATGTGGCTTGCCCTTCGATGACCTGTACATGGACCTTCGTTACAGGCTGTTCCGCGGTTCCCGGTTTCGTTATGACATATACAGAACATGGCATTGTATTATCTGCCACACTTCCTGATGAAACACCGAATGCTCTGAACATTGGCGCATTAATATCAAACGTCCATAAATCAAATTCAGTGATACCGCTGACTTTTTCATTGGGATCCTGACTGTTAAACACGAGAATATCAACTACACCTGTGGCACCAGAATAAACAGAAAAACTCGCCTTTCCCTTCTGATCTAAAGTGGTGCCGTACACATTACTTCCTGATTCCCTGATAATACCTGGAGACGAGCAACCGATACGTACATTCATTCCTGCCGGCCCTGTAATGTACCCCCGGTTCACGGGAGTAATACTCATTGTATTACCATAAATTGGCGCGCCAGCGGTCATAATTAATTTGATTGTAGAGTCCATTGTGCTTACCAATTTTGTATTTACTGGAAGTGAAAAAGCAACACCACTATTATTGTGAATAGTGACCGAGTAATATGCATTGAGGATGCCATTATCTCCGACCGAAAGGGCATTTGTTAGTGGCAGATTAAAGATGATTTTCCCTGCTTCAATATCCTGCGACTCAGATAAGACAGATGAACTCCATGTTGCAGCCGGTACATTCTGGCCATCACTGTCCTGACCGGTGACATAAAGCGTTACGATATCACCAACAGCCATTGTGTCGTAATCAACATCAATCAGAACTGCTCCTGCCTGGTTAATGATGTCCTCATGAAGTTCATTTCCTGTTGCCTGGCTGAATACAGGAGGAGGCAATGTATTTGTACTGTTCATATCAATATTGACGCTTGCAGCCACCGAAATGTTATTTTCATTAACGACATAGTATGCGCTCATTCGGCCATTCCCGATGAGTTCAGCGATATCACTGTCAAATGTGAACAGAACATTTCCCTCATTCTCGTCTCTGGCCGAAACGGTCTTTGTCAGAGAAGTGTCCGCAGCAATGACGGGCAGGCCTGAATCATCATATCCAGAAAGAAACATGGTAATCTTGTCTCCCTCTCTTGGGGATGACCAGACTGCCAGCACATGAATTCCACTCTGCACTTGAGTCGGGGTTAACCAGCCATTACGGGCATCGATGAATAGTGGAGCTGAAAGGGATACTAAATTATCGAGTGATAAATTGGCCTGGCCAGTAAGTGACGAGATCATGCTATTGGTATTTGCTTTTTCGAGCAGATAACGGGCATTGCATACGCCTTCATCTGTAACAATGATACAGGCTTCCGGAACTAAAATTTTGATCCCATTATTGACATTTTCTTCCGTAACTTTATGAGTTGTGCTGAACTGTGAATTTGGAATTAGCTCCCCGCCGGATTTGTCGGTAACATAAAATATCAATGTAATATAATCATTTTCACTAATATCGTGCTGTGGAGATACCGCGACATGAGTACCTTTGTTTTGCTGGATGCTTTCATCATTGATTATCAGCTTCTGAGAATCAGCATCAGTGAATACCGGTGCGGCAAGAGAGCCTGTATCATTGCGATTAACTACTGCCCACCCTATGGGAGAACTTGATGAATTTTGAGCCACGTCAGTAATCTCATACCATACAGGCCAAATTCCGTCAGGCACAAGACTGGCATTAACAGGGAATAAAGCAATTGGCGAAGCAGTAACATCCTCAATAACAACTGAATAAGTAGGAACATTGCCAAAATGAAGCTCTATGAAATCTCCGATGCTAACACCATGGTAGGGCAATATTTCTATAACTATTTCGTTGTCAACAGACAAATCCCCTTGGGTAATGACACCATCCTTCATCTGAGGAAGATAAGGCTGATTAAGTTGTGTATTCATGCATGACAACCTTTTTCTGGATTATTCAGAGAAAAACAAAATTCCCGTCTCGTAAATTTTCACCATTCTGTCAGAAAGAAAATAATCCCAATCCTGTAGGACAGAATGTTAATCTGCATATCCGGTTTTATTTTGTGATCGGGATCCAGATATAAAGCAAGGTTAAATTTTAAGATTTTTGGAAAAAAATAACCTCACAATCTTAATTTGCGTTTTTATAAATTTACTTCAGGAGATGCATTTTATCTCCTCTGACAGAAGCCTCAAATCAAGGAACCATTCAACGTGTACACCATCATTAAATATAAGCGATGCCTTATAACGATCAATAGTGCAATTATTTATAGTCAAAACCTATCGCTGTAAAGAAAATGATCGTTTAAAGCAATTACCTATAGAAACATTTAGTATCAATCTAAGCGCACCTTCGTATAATTTCCTTTATAATCAAATATTTAATTTTTAAATAATTAAATATTTCAATCGGAAACTTTTTTAACCCTGAATTAATAATCCCAATAAAACAATATATTACTTCGACTGGAAGAATGTTAAATTTTTTTATCTGAAATTTCTGTGAAGTTCGTGTGTTTGCACAATGTATATTTTTTATATATATTTCCGCCGTCTGACAGGGAAAAGGGAAGTTATGTTGTTCTGCATTTTTGATAGCAATCATGACGGATAACTATGTTGTTGGGTTACGCCACAATCAACAAACTGTGGCGCATTTTAGTTAATTAAAAAATAAAAGTGCTGCGATGCGCATTATTACCAATAATTTATATCTTGAGAAAGGGTTGTTCTCTTTAGTTAGCGATTTTTATGATGAAAACATACACCAAAGGATAGTATTTATTGATACCGGGAGCTATTCAAATTTAACAGCTTATGATTTTAGTGGCTTTGTAATATATATTACTCCTGGAGAATATTCTCCAGGATGGAGAGAGCTATTTTGCGAAAAAGTGAAATATGGAGAGGTGATTCATATGAAAATGACACTGGATGAAATAAAACAAAAGGTGAACTCAATAATTGATGGTGAAAATATCAAAGTTAACGTTCCATCAGAATATAAATTAACGGAAAAAGAAATATACATAATTCAAAGTCTGGCAAAGGGCGTTCCAACACAAAGATGTGCGCTTGTTATGAAAAAGGACATAAAGACTATTAGTAATCATAAGCGAAAGGCTATGAAAAAGCTGGGTTTAAAGACAGATCAGGAACTTCGTCATACAGTAAATGCACTACAACGTTTTTCTGATGCGATAAGAAGATTTTGGTGAATCATCAACCAGGCAAAAATAATAGTGCCTTGCTCCATAATCGATAATAATTATGGATTATCAATAGTCTTATTTTCCCAGATTCACAAATAAAGGTGAAATATATTTGGATACTCTTAATTTCTTTTAAAGAGTCAGAAATTAAATTATCAAAGACAAGGAGACCGATATGTTAAAAATAATAGTTTGGTTACAGGTTTTTTTTTACAAATTATTCTGGCGACTGCCATTTCTGAAGTACAGGCTGCACAATCTCCCGTTTCAACTGACAGAAACGTGGCCGTGTTCAACGAATCCGGTCACAGGATAAATAATGCGAGTTCGGGTGGTGATGCAACCGGGATGGCAACAGGAATGGCCTCATCCGCAGCCAGTAACACACTTAATCAATGGTTCCGCCAGTTTGGAACTGCTAAGGTCGACCTGCGCACGGACACGCATTTTACACTGAAGGGTTCTTCACTGGATCTTCTTGTCCCACTGTCAGATTCCCCGGAAGATGTTTTCTTCACGCAAGGTGGCGTGCGTTATAACGATAAGCGGGTAACGACCAACCTTGGTCTGGGCCATCGTCACTTCACTGATAGCTGGATGTTGGGCTATAACGCCTTTTATGATGCTACATGGAACAATGTAAATCGTCGTTGGGGGCTTGGCCTGGAAACCTGGCGTGATAATCTGCGTCTGTCATCAAATTTTTATCATGGCATTTCAGGTTGGCATAATTCACATCAGCATGAGAAGTATGATGAGAGACCTGCTGATGGCTGGGATGTTCGCCTTGACGGTTGGCTTCCGGCGATACCGCAGATAGGTATAAAGCTAATCTACGAGCAGTATTATGGTAAAAATGTAGCCCTCTTTAATAATTTCTCTAACCGCCAGAAAAATCCTCACGCCGTCACGCTTGGCCTGAACTATACGCCCGTCCCGCTGGTTACTCTGGGAGCCGAACAAAAAATGGGAAAAGGCGGAATCAATGATACGCAGTTTATGGCGAATCTGAATTATCGTATTGGCAAGTCCTGGAACGAACAGTTAGCTCCTGCGAGTGTAAAAACCCTGCGCGACATCAGTAACAGCCGGCTGGAGCTGGTGAACCGTAACAATGAGATTGTGCTTGATTATCGCAAGCAGAATGAGCTGCAACTGAGTCTTCCCACGCGTCTTACCGGCGAAGAAAGTGCCATCGTGACACTTATCCCATCGGTGAAATCCAGTAATGGTTTGGATCATATCGAAATTGATGATTCAGCGCTGTTGCAGGCAGGTGGGCAGTTATTGTCAGTCGCTAATACAGCAATTCGCATCCGTATGCCGGTGTATCAGCCTCAGCCAGTACGATTGACTGGCGTAGCGGTCGATCGCAAGGGAAACCGTTCAAATGTGGCTGAGACTTTGTTGATTACTACGCCTAAAGAAGCGGTACTGTCTCTCACTCCGAATAAAAGAGAGGCAAGTGCAGACGGTAACGACAGTATAATTGTGACCCTACATCTGGCTGACCATAGCGGTGTTGCGCTGGCAAAACAGGCCGTTTCCTGGCGTTCATCAGGTGGGCTGCTTTCTGCTATTAGTAAAGAAACGGACAGCAACGGCAACGCCACTGTTAACCTGACCAGCGATATGGCGGGAAGCTTTACGGTAACGGCCATTGCCGCGAACAAAACTGCCACGACCGGTACTCTCCGTTTTACTCCCACGGTAAGGCCGCAGGTTATCGTAGATGTAGATAAAGCTATTGTACTGGCGAACAAAACGGACGCAGCGACTTATACCGTTACCGTGAAAGATGCCAACGACCAGCCGGTCGCCGGTCAGTCAGTTAAGTGGGCAACAAATCTCGGCACGCTGGCTTCCTCCTCCGGCATCACCGACACAAACGGCCAGCTTAAGGTAAAACTCACCAGCGCCGCTGTTGGTCAGGCTACTGTAACAGCCAGCACGGCCGGCCAGACCGTAAATGCACCCGTTGTGACTTTTATTGCTGAAACTCCGGTAGCAACGATTAACGTAGACAAAACGAATCTTACTGCAAATGGTATCGACACTGCCACTTATACTGTTACTGTAAAAAACAAAAAAGGTGAGGTGATAGCAGGCCAGTTAGTAAACTGGGCAACTAATTTCGGCACACTTTCATCTTCGTCAGGGACAACCGATACCCGTGGTCAGCTACAGGTAAAACTCACCAGTACAGTACCAGGTCAGGCCATTGTTTCAGCTGAGATTGCTGGACAGATTGTCACCGCTTCGCCAGTGACCTTTAACGTAAATACTTTTGGAAAACCTGAGATATCAACTCAATTTGCAGAGAGTACAGGAAGAATAAATAAGACCATCGCGGATATAACCAAATATTATGCTACATACCGTAATATTCAGGTTGGGGATGCAGTGGAAATGTCATTTTCGATCAATTTCTATCCTGAGAAAAATTTTACAAAGACCCATACCGTTACTGCTGCTGAAGTCGCTGCCGGAAAAGCTATATTTGGCCCCTATGGGGGGGAACTCTCTGGGATCACAAAATCTTCACTATTAACTATAAGCGCAAAAGTAACCAGACCATCAACAGGGGAAACTAAGGAAAGTGATAGTAGGGACTATATTATTGATACCGAAGTCTAGACGACTGATGAAGTATCTTTTGTCCTTATGGGGCAGGTACACTGCACTTTCTGTACTGACTATTAAAGCAAGGTAGCCTGACTGTTCACGGGAAAACGGTGGTAAGGATCACTTTGTTGATGGTCAGATGTGAGCAAAATAGTTGATATTAAGGTAATAACTATTTTTTGCATAAGGACCCGGAAAGATATTATTTTTTCCGGGTCCTTTCACGCTCACATGTTAATGTAATCCTCTGTGTTTATAAATATAGTTCCAGTTTTATGTTATCAGCTATATTAAACGCCGATGGAATAAGCATTAAACTCATTATAAAAAAAGCATATTTTAAATCATACACTTTCTGAATCGCCACGGGTTTAACAGACACCTCAGCGTCATTTAAGATGGCTTAAAAAGAGGCGCCCATGAGCGGTAAGCATTATCACGAAGAGTTTAAAATTGAAGCAGTAAAACAAGTTGTCGATCGCAATCATTCTGTTTTGAGCGTGGCAACACGTCCCGGTATTACCACCCACACTCTTTATGCCTGGATAAAGGCTTATTGCCTGGCGCCCTCCACCAATAAACTCCAGTCAGATGTTCAGGCTGAGATCCGACGGCTCCAGAAAGAGCTGAAGCGGGTTACGGACGAACGGGACATATTAAAAGCGTATTTCGCAAAGCTGTCCGACCGAGGTACGCCTTTCGTTGGGTAACGAACATAACGTATATACGAACTCAAGAAGGCTGTTTGTATCTTGCCGTGATTGTGACCTGTTCTCCCGCAAAGTTATCGGCTGCTCAATGCAATAAAGTTATTGCCCTGAATGCGCTTCTGATGGCCGTGTGGCGACGTACTCCCAAAAACAGGTGCTGGTTCATTCTGATCAAGGTAGTCATTACACAAGTTATGAATACCGTTCCTGAAATCACATGGTCTGGAGGGCTGCATGAGCCGTTACGGTAACCGTCATGACCACGCTGCTGCAGAAAGCTTTTTCCAGTTACTGAAGCGTGAACGAATAAAGAAAAAGATCCACGGAGCGAGAGAAGAAGCCTGAAGTAATATTTTTAATTAAGTCGAAATTTTTTACAACAGTAAACGTCGGCATAGTTCGATCGATAAGATGCCGCCTGTTGAATAGGAAAACCAATATTATCAACAGTTCAGAAGTGCCTGGATTATCCGTGACGATTCATTCGTTATAAGAATATTTCAGTATTTCATTCCAAAATTCTTAAAAAGACATAGCTAAAAGCAAGTATGATACGGGTCACAAGTTGTCACCCTAAAAAGAGCTATCGTTTTTTGGCACCTGGTAATATTAATTCATAGTTATGCATAATATTTCTATTGCTGATAATTAATTTCTTAATAGCAGCCATGGAAAAATTAGTCTCAACTGAAATATTGTAAGTATACATATGAAACATAAAGTGTAAACTTTATTCCAAAACCAGTCGTGAGGAAATGGACCGCAATCGTGCTCTAAACAAACATTGCTGTTAAATATAGATCTTACGGAGAATAATTATGCCGACAATCGTACTTGACCCCACAAATTTAAACCTTGTTGAAGGTGACTCGCCAAAAACTGTCACGGCAAAAACTACCGATATTCCTGATAATGAAACACTTCAGTGGACTTCCAGTAACACTGATATTATCACTGTTGGACAATCAACAACAACGGTGTCCGAAGACGCCAGCAGTAATACTGTAGTAGCTGTCGCTAAAGGAAGCGCAACAGTTACTGTTTCATATGATGACACGACGACAGAATTGCCTGTTACAGTCACAGCTAAACCTGAAGATAATTTCATTATTACACCCAGAACTGATGCCACTGTATGGTCTGCCAGCTGGGGGGCATCCGGTATCAATATGGTTGTCTTTGTCGCGATTACAGATCAGGATTATATGCCTGTAACCGGGCCTTATACAGTAAGTGTTGCAGGCGCCCCAGAAAATAGTCTGGAACATATCAATGGCCCAACGCCATTAAATAGTAATGGCGTTGCAGAATGTCATGTCATATTAACCGGAAATGTCGGCGATGATATTGTTATTACACCAACGCTAAACGGTGAAAATGTTAACCTGGCCGGCACTCCGTTTATTATTGAACTTGTTAAAACTGGCTCAATTCCTCCTGCTATACCAGCGATGGTTGATGGAGTAATTGATGATACAGATGTGGAAAACGGTGTCTATGTAAATATGAATCTGGCTATTACTGATCCTGGACAAACGGTTGTATTAATGATTGGCGGTGCAGAAGAGCGCTATACCACACCAGGTTCAAATAATATATTACCAGCCCTTATAGATGAATCATATTTAACCAATGGCGTGCAGCTTATTGGTTATTATCAAGTAGATGCTGTAGGCAATGCTACATTTTCATCATTAACACCTATTTATATTAACCGAACAAATGGTGGTGGTGGGATTAATGATTTAGAACAGGCCATTATTCCGGAGGCTGAATCCACAGGGTTTATTAATAAAGTAATTGCTGATAGCACGCCCCATGCGATAGTGAATGCACCAGCCGGTGCTGAAATTAGAACGGCCAGATTAATAATTACGGGCAACAGGAACAATGACGACCTTATTTACAGAAAGTCTGTTATAGTGGAACGTAATACTGATCAAACATTTATACCTCTGGAACTAAACGCGGATATTTATTTCTATCCTATTGGAGAAGGATATATTACTATCACTCCAAGTCTTGAATATGACGATGGTAAATACCATACTGCCGACCCTCGCAAATATATTGTAGATGTAGTTCCTCCCGGATCCGTGTAATTTATCAATGCCCAGAATGTTTTTATGTTACCTGAATAATTCATGCTGAGCGTATAAAAGATGGGGAGATCTCCCCATCTTTCCATTAATTTAATTTCAATTAACTTAACACAGGATGGTAAATAGATTGTCAATAACACCAAAAATATAATTTATCAGCGTAATGACTGGAAAAACTGTTAATTAAACATGAAAAATAGCTTGATAAGGAAATTCATAATGCTTAACAAAGATCCAATATTAAGTTATGTAATCACATGGTTTTTTATCAGTGCTATATCAGTATGGGGAGGGATTGTAAAATATATACTCAACAGCCGCAAATCTCAGCTGACATGGAATTTATCTAAAATCACTAAACAGTTAATTATTTCTGGATTTACGGGAATTCTGGGAGGTCTCATAGTCTATGAATATGGTGGGAGTGATTACTTCGCTTGCATCGTAGCGGGCGTCTTTGGAGCAACCGGAAAAAATGTACTAATATATTTCCAAAAGCGTTTCTTTCCCTGAATTAGAATAACCTCACATCTTTTCTAAAAAGGACTGCCATACAACCAGATGATTTATTTATTAAGCAGTAATGATTCAGCCGAATAATAATTATGTCCGGCATATTGATTTATTTCTTATTCGAACGTGAGGCGGTTAGTTACACTAATTATTGTACCAACATTCACAGGTTATATTCGCTCTATACGCGAGATAATAATAGCCTACAGTTCGACTTTTACATTGAAGGCTTCGGTACCGGTACTGACCAACCTGATAGCTTATCAGGACTCAGACAGATAACAGATAACAGATAACAGATAACAGATAACAGATAACAGATAACAGATAACAGATAACAGATAACAGATAACAGATAACAGATAACAGATAA
>Ga0268252_1002061_pt1 | contig 10520 bp, 19 predicted proteins | sample AgamicMgSfrz_FD_200244 | JGI IMG/M metagenome (GOLD analysis project Ga0268252, IMG submission 200244) | Agave microbial communities from Guanajuato, Mexico - Mg.Sf.rz (v2) (version 3) | ecosystem: Host-associated > Plants > Phyllosphere > Phylloplane/Leaf | place: Guanajuato, Mexico | collected... | reverse complement strand
TTTTTATGCATATGAGAAAGAGGAAATAATGGCAGCCCCTAAGGATATGGTGTCTGAAGGTCGAATCAATCCACGAGGAATTCCTTACCTATATATTGCATCTAGATCACAAACAGCTATAGCGGAAGTGAGACCGTATAAAGGCAAGAATGTATCAGTTGCTGTTGTTAGGCTATTAGAAGATTTGACGATATCTTCTTTTACTAACCCTATATTCCACGGAAAACCTTTAGATTCTCAGGTTGAGTTATACCATTTAACTGAACAAATAAACTTTGAACTTTCTAAACCTGTAGACGAAGAAACTAAGTATTTGGATTATATCCCCTATCAATATATTTCTGAGTTCGCTAAACATCTAGGATTTGAGGGTATTCAATATAAAAGCGCTTTAGAGGACGGCATTAATGTTTGCGTTTTTTATCCCGATAAAGTTGAATGGGTAGAAAGTGACTTATATGAAGTTACAGCAATAAAAGTTGAAGCTGCTTCTCTTAGTAATCCTCTCGATCACGTATTAAATCTTGATGTTTAGGACAAAAAAGAGCATCGATAACTCGAGTGCTCTTTTTTTATTTTACAAGCTTAAATAATCTTCCTTGTGTTCCTCCTTTTTATTGAAAAAAACTACATCTCTTTTGTTATGCACTAGCTCTTCATATTTTTGCATAAATGACATTGTAGGAGATTCCTTCATTCTTTCTCTTTTAGCTTCATTTTTATCAAATTTACTAGTGGCCTCTTCAATATCCTCATACTTTTCATCATTTATAGCGGCAATATGTCTAAATAGTTCCTTATTGAACCCCTCTTGTTCATACATGCCTACAAGTTCTTCTAAAAACTTTATATATGTCGCTGTTGGGTATCCCATTATAAATTCTATACTATCTGATCCATAAGAGTTTGTTTTAATCCTCTCAACAGTTACCCATCCCTTATCTTGCAGCTCGTTTACTTCTTTTGTAGTTTTTACAGTTCTGTAATTGTGATATGTTGTCATTTATTCTCTCCCCCTTTAAGTAATTTAATTATAAGGTACCCTTTCATACCTAGCAATTTATTAAATACTGCTACTTTATAATGTAATTTGTTATTATATAAAGGATTGTATTACCGCTATAACGAATCAAAATACTTAGCGGACGAAAGGAGGATCGCTATGTCAGATGGACAGAACTATACGCAAGTCTTTTACTCTCCTAGTGATTTGATCGCTATGTTGGACCTTAAAGAGTCCACTTTGCGTAAGTATGCATACGACTTGGAGAAAGCCGGCTGGAAGTTCGGTAAAAACGAATTAGGTCACAGGCAGTATAACGAAAAAGACATTCAAGCTATCAGAAGGTTAATTGCTGCTAAGAAGAACACCAGCATGACGTTCGAGCAAGCCGCTAAAGAGCTAGTTTCAATGCTTAAGAGTGAAGAGTTAGCGGTGCCCGCTAAAAATAACGGACCAGCAAGTGACCAGCAAAATGATATAGCGGAGCTAAAAGAACTCATAAACAAGCAAACTGAAGTTATTAAAGCATTGTCTGAACGTTTAACTGAAAGAGATCAGTATATACAGAAAAAATTTGAAGAACAGGATAAACGATTATCAGAAAGAGATACTAAGCTGTTCGAAATGATTGAAGAACGTAAGCGAGAGCAAGCTGAATCTATAAAGTATATTGCAGCTGCAAAAGAAGAATTAGAGGAAGAACTAAAAACACAAAAGAAAAAAGGCTTTATCGCGCGTCTGTTTGGGAGAACATAAGCAACGATAAGACCTCTAATTTCAGATGTTTATTTGTAGGAATAAACGTATTATATATATTTCGATGTCTATAGGCTAAAACCTTTGAAGATCCTGGATGCCCTCCAGGATTTTTTTCTTACCTTAAATTATATAAGATAAATGGTGTGCTTCCAATATAAAATATATCGGCAATCACTTGTTGACCTTCATCCAACAAAAACAACGATTTAGCGACTTGGCGGTTAGGGATATCAACTGTAGAGCTGTATCTGCGCCATCATTTAGCGGTGCCCGCTAAAAATCACTTAACGCTATGAGACCAGTAAAATATAAGATTATGAAAGTAAGCGAAATAACGCATTTTCTGCTCTCTAACACTTGTCTAAGACTAACGTTGTTTTACAACAACAAAATCCCTACCACCCGCTTTAAAACCACCGCTATATCAATAGGATTTATTCGATTCGTAAAAATGACCATTTTAGCGTGATATCGGTCTTATAATACCTTAAAATAAGTGTTTTTGTTATAAAGTTAGCGGTGCCCGCTAAAAATAATGTACCGCTGAAATACCAGCAAGAATAAATGAAAGAGACTACATTTTAAGTTACACTAAAGTTCAACTATAAACACAACTCTTTAATGTTATTGTTGTTTTTTAACGAATAAGTTAAACCTATTTCTTTAGGGAAATCACCGTTATATCAACGCTAAAAATGAACAGGTTCAACTTATAAGTGAAATTTTGTTAGTTAGATTAGAGTTTCGGAATTTAAATACATTTAGTTCAACTGTAGTTAAACTAGAAAAATAGCATTTTATTGTTTTTTCATTTTTAGGGTAATGATAAACCTTTTGCGTTAATCGAGTTCATTTTTTCTACAACACTTAGACTAAAAGTGTTTTTGTTAATTCTCTCAGACCCATCAGATGAATCTTTTAAATATGTAAATACGCGATAAAACTCATCCGTTTTGATGAAAACATGCACTCCTAACATGTGCTCCCATAATTCTTGTTGAGCAGATAAATGTATAATGCTGTTTCTTTCACTTGGGGTGAGCGTCTCTTGTATAGAGTTGATAAACTCACTAGATGTTAAAGCTTTGATAGCATCAAAACTAATTGTCTTTTTTCCTGTATAGGATTCTTCACGAATAATTGGTAAATCTGTTTTTACGTGTAATATAAAAATCGCCTCCGTATTGAGCATTTTATAAAGCAATGTTACAATAAAAACGCACTCCACCGCTAATGGAGTGCATCACCATACTTCAATCTTATTGTTGTTTAGAGGACTCTTCGTTTAGCTTCCCGGCAGGCGAAGAGTTTTCTTGTTTTATCCAAAGAATATCTTTTATATCAATACTTTGGTTCATTCGTTCCTGATCATACCCATGTATTTTGTAGTTAAGGTAGTCAATACTTATAACGCGAATTGAAATTTCTTGACCATCTTTAAACCTCACATTAACAAACTTTCCTAAATGCTTATTTAAGACGTTTTTAATACCATCCAAGGTTTTCACCTCCTTTCAAGAAAAAGGGGGATTATTTGTCTTTATAGCGTTTCTTGATCAACTTATTAATTCGTTCATATTTTTCAACATCTTCTAAAAGGTACAGCGGCAATTTATCATTTTGTACTCTCATTACTGGTTTAGGAAAATCATTATGCCTTGCTTCCCAATTATGTACGACTTGAGGTGTAACGCCCCATCGAGTAGCCATATCGGCTTTGGCTAACAATTTGGGTAAATCCATGTCTTTCACTCCTTTCATTTGCTCTTCTCGTTTATATTATAAACACATTTGTTTATGTTGTAAACAAATAAAATAAAAAACTCCTTATGAAAGGAGCTTTAGCTTATTTAATAACTCTTATACTTCTTGGGATTTTGGGCGTGTAGTCGATGATACCCTTTGATTTGAGAATATTGAGGTAGCGGGAAGTGGTACTAGTTGAATGGAATTCACAAATAGCGGTTATCTCCCTAAAGGTAGGAGGATAACCATGCCTTTCTACAAACTGTTTGATTGCATAAAGTACTGTCTTTTCTGTGATGCTCTGGTTGTATTCTTTTCCTTCACACATTGTATTATGCTCCTTTCCTCTTTTTATACGGCATAACGATCCTTCCAGAGAGCATGCTTTCAATTTTGAAAAGACGAACAGCTTTCTTGTAATAACAATAAGCTTTAACTGTGTGCTCATTTATTTCTAAAATTCTAATAACTCTTTGAGAAACTTCACCTTTACCTCCTAAGTACATGATTTCGATATTTCGGGACTCATTGAACGCTTTACGCAACTGATACAACATTCCCTTACCTCCTTTGCAGTAGTAATTACCCTTATAAATTCCATTGTAATCGAACAAACGTTCTTTTTCTAGTAGAACATGACCGGAAAATCCGTTATAATTGGATTATTATGAATGAATAGGTGGGAATTAGCATGAATGTAAATGACAGATTCATCGACGGATTAGCAGAACTTTTAACAACCGCAGGGATCCCTGTAGAATGGTTAGATTTAAACAAGATTGATCTCAAACAAATTTTCGTCAAGTTAAAGGAGAGCGGGAAAATCAGTGAAGAAGTTTATAATGATGTCGCCAGTAGCTTCACAAAAAAAGCCTGCTCATGTTGAGTAGGCTTTTTCATTTTAAGCAGCAAGTATTTGTAATGTTGCTTTCGTTAGCATAGGGAGTAATTGAATGATTACGTACGTAATAGATGTTTTGGTTAACCAACTTATGCTTTTTTCTCTTAAATTTAAGATGTATAACAGTCCCGCTATTCCAATGAGCATACTAGCTACTGGATAAGAAACGATCCCTAAGATATCTAAAAAAGGCTCAATCTTTTCATAAGCTATATTTACACCAACATCTTTTGTATGGTCCACAGGATGTAATGCCCAATCAACTAATTCACTAAAGGAGGCAGCCGTTCCTAGCGTATCTCCTTTACTCATGAAATCTGTGATACTTCCTACAGTTTGAACTTTGCCCCACATGATAGCCCTCCTTAAAATCCTGCTGTGACAGATACCAGTAAACGCATAAGCATAGGGGAGAGGTGAACGATAATGTAACCTATACTGGCACCTTGCATCATTTGTACCGCTTTTTCACGATTACCTAGCATCCAGTAAATGCCCGCTGCACTAAAGGCTAAGAAGGCGAGAGGGTAGGATAGACCACCTACTAAGTCAGTAAGCGGATCAAACGCTGTAATAATTTTTTGTGATACATCTTGCTTAATGCTTTCTGTACTAGTAGTGGTAGCTGCTTCTGCGAAAGAGAAAGTAGGCATGGTGTGTAAGAATAGAGGTAGTGCTGATCCCGCAACGATTAGAGGAACGAAATCTTTTTTTGAAGAGATAGTTGAAGAAGGATTTAAAAACTCACGAACTGTACCAACCGTCTGAATTTTCTTAGATGCAAATAACATTACTTTTTCCCCCTCTTAATTGTTTTCTTTTTAGTGCGCTTCTTTGCTTGTTTTCGCTTTCTTAATCCACGTTCTAAAGCAATGAATCCTACCTCAATAGCAACCTTTTTCCACATAAGCAGCCTCCTAATAAAAGTCTGATAGCAAGAATACCTGACAATCTAAATCCTTAGATAACTCCATTAGGCGTTTTTGTCTATAGATAGTTGTGGTAATCCAGATAAAAGCAGGGGAGCCATAAACACCACTTTCAGCAATTACTTTATATTTCTCAATCTTCTTTTTGTTTTCAGCCATTGTCTGAGTATTATCGACTTCTACAATGTACCGCTTTTTGTCTCGAGTAAAAGTAGCATCACATTTATTTATAATTTTCTTTTCCTTAATTCCTAACTTCACTTCGTTTTTCCAGTCATCCGGACACTCAAAGGCAATGTAAATGTAATTACGCATAATAAAGTGTTTAGCCTGGGGTGTTTTCTTTCGAATTTTAGTTGATCCTACACGGTCACGACCTTCTTTGTTTAAGTAATAGACGTTTTCCATATCACGAAATGATGATAAAAATTCATTACATTGTTGCAAGACACGATTGGCGTTTCTTTTCTGGCCAAGATCATGTAACTGCTGCAGCTGGGAACGGCTAAGATAATCTAATTTTTTAAGGGACTGAAGGATTTCTTCTACCCGCTGTTCACTTTCAATTTTAGCTTTTAGATTTGGCATAGGTACCAGCACCTTCCTTTATTCAGTTTCTTCGAAAATAGGTGTGTATTCTTCGCTTTCTTGCTCCTCATTTTTAAGAGTAGAAACATTTAACGGTTCTTTCGTGACCTTATAAGGTTCAACAAGTTTATCAATCTTCAAATTATCCACCTGGGGAGTTTGAACAAATTTTATCCCTTTTGGTGTTTTGTAAATGCATCGGCCGACTAACTGAATGTTTTCCGCTCCTGTTTCATCGAGAACAACACTAGATTGTGTAGCTGTTTCTAAGCGGAAACAAATCTTTGTTGTACTATTAGCTTTCACTTGCGATGGCATAATGCTTTTTAAAGGATATTGGGTAGCAAACACCAATCTGTAACCTAAAGATGCTCCCAGTTGAGTAATTTTGCTCATCAAGGACTGGCAACGTTCTGCAAGTTCCTTTTCAACTTTTCCCGTAACCATTTCCGGAGATAATTGTGCTGCCTCATCCACAATAATGAAGTGGCGCTCTGGATCCTTAGCCTCCCTAATATTCTCAAATCCTTTTCCCAAGTAGTATGCCTGCTTTGCCTTCATCTCTTGCACAATACTCTCAAGTACCGCTAAGGAGCTCTCTAAATCTAGAGCCAATGTTGAGCATTGTTTAAGAGAATAGTAGCGGGCAAAGGATAGACCTCCTTTTAAATCAATAAGTGTAAGCTTTGTATCATCTGGTTTGTTGTGCAAAAGGTTAGCTATAAACATTTTCAGAAAGTTAGATTTACCAAATGTAGTAGCACCGGCAATGACGATATGGCCACTTTCGGTATCGTGAATAATAGCACCATTACGACTTTCTCCTACATAGACTTTCCATCCAGTTGTTTGTTCAAATAGATCAGCATCAAAACCAAAGTAATCAATAAGGTTCTGCTCATAGACCTTAATACGTAGTGCCCCATCAAAAGACACCATCACTTCTTTACGTATTTTTTTCTTTTTAGAGAGAAGCGTTTTAATTTGCTGTATGAGGTCCTTATTAAGCCGAATTTGCTTAATATCGTCAAAACTAATATCTAGCACTTCTTTTTTGTTATTTAAGCCATCTTGAAGAACATGAGCCTTATCTTGAAAATCTTGAAAGGACATTCCAAGCGGAATTTTATAAATATACTCTATATGATCCTTGTGCCTCTTTTTTCGCTGGATAACAATTTCCTGTCTCTTTCCATTGGCTTTGTTGTATAAGCCGCAATTGGAACAAATTTGTTTAATCTTTTCATGATCATTTATAGCAGTTGAGCTACCTTTTTTTAGAGTAGTGAAAAGTAAAACACCACCCATTGCAGCAGACGAAATAATTTCAAACATTCAACACACCCCTTTTTCTTAATATCCTTTAGGATAGTTCACCGAAAACAGCATGGTATTTTTATAGACTCAGCTTTGATGTGCCGCTGTTTTTCAATTCCTCGAATATAAAACCATAGGGAAATGAAAAGGGCGCTTAAACGGGAATATAAAGGAAATGAGCTATACTTGTTTTTCGGGAATTTTTAATGAGTATAGTAAAGGGTATTAGATACAGAATGTCTTATATGCCTGAATCCGTGAAAAAAATTTACTGCTAGTTGTGAAAGTTTTGCATACAAGCAGTGAAAATTGGGCATGACTACAGGTATAAAGTTAGCGGAAAGGAATGAAAGTTATGCCTAAGCATCGTAGCAAGTTGGGGAAATGGATTGATAAAGAAGGAAGATCCCAAGAATGGTTAATTGAACATTCAAAGGTTTCTCGTAATACAATTAGTGAAATTTGTGCTGGAAAAAGAAACCCTTCATTCCCAACCATACAAAAAATTATGAAGGCAATTAAGAAGGTCGACAAAAAAGCTAAAGCGGAAGATTTTTTTGATATATAAGAAATACATCTTTTTTTGAAAAAAAGGGACAAAAAACCTATTTTCGACAAAAATCGTCAAGGAAACTTCTTTTTGAATCTGCTTATAATTAGATGTGGCCACAAGAGATACATCAAAATATATAATTAGATTGGAAAAAAGGGGAATTCGTATGAAAACAGATAACTTACAAGTTTTGAGTTTGCTTATTGAAGAAAGTAACTATCCAAGAGAGGAATTGCAGAAGGGAGTAGACTTAAAGCTTATCCTAGAGCACGCCTGTACTGTAGGTTATCTAACCGAGGATGAAAAACTAAAACTACAAGTAGCATTTCAATAAAGAAAAGCCTTCTAACTTATATAGTTAGAAGGCTTTTTTATATTCTTATCTACACATATAAGGCTTTGTAGGTGAAGCATTTGACTATGGAACAATCGATGTAATAGTGATGAATCCACCTTAAAATACAAGACTTTTTGCGAAGAGATGCATCGAATTAAGCGGTAGAGAAAAATGATATTTCTAAGTACAGAACAACTTGATAAAAGGGAGAGAAGTTTAACGAAAATAGGAGACTTTCTGCAAAAAGATGAGCCAAATCAAACGGAAGGCGCAATACGTCATTTTGAACAAAAGCACCTGCTGTTTTTGTCAAAACAGCAGGTGCTTTTTATATATTCTTTTTCAGCCCACAATTAGTGCATTCACGGAGAAACTTACCACCGCCTACACTACTTTTAAACTTCACGCTTCCACAATTGTCACAGCGGCCAGCGATTTTATCTGGGAAATCTTTATATTCATACACTTTGGTTAAATCAATGTTGCTATACTTATCATCTAATTCTTTCATCATCAAGACCTCACATTCTTATCGCCTTATTTATATTACCAGAATTGCCGCTACGTAGACATTAGTATTAAAAAACAGTTAAAAGAAGGGATTTTATAAGAGAGCTTGAAAGGTAAGTTTATGAAATAAAGTCTGGAGGGGTATTTATGGCATATGTTCGTGTAGAGTATGTAAAGATAATCAATGGAGTTAGTTCTCAAGGGAGTGTAATGCTTAGGGGTGAATTGTTAGACCAGGAGGAAGAGTTAGAGAAAGAAGCTAAAATAGAAGCAGCTAAAAAAGAGGGTACTACAAGCGATAACATTAAAGTATTGAGTTTTAAAGGGATTTAGCAAAAAGCTCCTACTCAAAAGAGGAGGGGCTTTTCACCATTTACTTTAAATATGTGTAAGATGATTAATTCTCTTCATATTTTCACGTAAGGTTTTATTTTCCTGTTCTAATTGTTTTACTTGCTGCTTTAATAGTTCAATTAAATTTGAGTCATTTATATCCTTTTCTATCTTCTCGATTCTTTGTTGTCCTTCTTGTTCAGAAATCATATCTTCCTCAAGAACACATGAGTAAAAATACCCGTCATCACCTTTTACATCGTATGCATTTGTATCTGGGTCATATTTAACAATTTCACCAACTCGCGTATCTTGGTAAATACCATTTATATGTACACGATCACCGTTTTTAAATTTTATTTCCATTTTCCACACCCCTATCTATATATTACCTATAATACCATCTTATTTAGGTATAAAGTTTTAGAATTTAAAATTTATTAAACCTAAAAACAGTGTTTATGGTCCGATGAGATATATTCAGGGTATAGTTAGTAATACTCAATGGTCACGTTAAAAGACTATCTGATAACATAATCGAGGATATACTATAAATAAAATAATCCCGCTACTCATAAAAAAGTAGCAGGATTATTTTATTATTGCTTATAGTACCAAACTTTTTTATCTAAGAACTGTTTTACTGTAACTAAATTAAGACCGCTTACTGTAATTTCAGCATCTGGATTCCCCTTAGCATGAAGGTTCAATTCACTATCAATACCTGATTCTTTTAAGAAAGCGCGGAATTCTACTTCCATTTCTTTGCTTAATCCGCCTGTAACTAGTGTAACAGGTAGCGGTTCAACTTCTTGAGCTTGTACAAATCCTCCAGGTACCGCGTATGCTTTTACCGCTTCTGTATAGCCATATACACTGAAAACAGTGTCTTTCTTCAATGTTTTAAAGTTCTGAGATAAATTTGCATGCTTATAAACACCAATATCCTTTGTAGCCTTCACTTGGAAAGAATATTTATCTCCTAGACTTGTTACTTTAGGGAGATTCTCTTCTTTAGGTTTATCAATTACCTCAATTAGCTCAACAAGCTTGGCTAGGGTTTTTTCGCCAGCAATACCATCTGCGGTTAATCCGTTAGCTTTTTGAAATGCAGTAACTACAGAAACTGTTTCATCACCGTATGAACCATCATCACCATGTTCAGGGAAATTATAACCAACCTTGATTAACTTTTGCTGCAGCTCTTTTACACCTAAGCCGCTATCTCCTTTTCGATATGAGCTTGGCGGATTTGCGTCCCCAACGACAACAACACCTGAATCGATACTCTTAAAGAACTCAAGATCCATTTCGTTAATATCTACATTTCCACTAATTCCTTTTACCTTACCTGAATCTGTATACTGGAACATAGCCCATGATTTCCAAACAGTTGCATCGCCCGGGCTATCAAAACCTTTTACACGGTTGCTAGCGCTATAACGGGCTACCCATAGCGGATACTTCGCTAAAGCACTAGTAAAGTTTGACTTAATAAAACTATAGCCTGTGTATAGGATAGGTGTAATTCCTGTTTTCTTTTG
>Ga0268252_1002055_pt1 | contig 10541 bp, 10 predicted proteins | sample AgamicMgSfrz_FD_200244 | JGI IMG/M metagenome (GOLD analysis project Ga0268252, IMG submission 200244) | Agave microbial communities from Guanajuato, Mexico - Mg.Sf.rz (v2) (version 3) | ecosystem: Host-associated > Plants > Phyllosphere > Phylloplane/Leaf | place: Guanajuato, Mexico | collected... | reverse complement strand
CTGTTTCTTCTGCCGATTCATTCAGCGCCTCTTCACCGGAGAGCCGATTAGCAAGCCCCGTTTTCCGAATTAAGTCGTCATTACGGGAAATGCCAAGCTTAAATGCTTCTTCCTCTCCGCACAGGATTAAAAACTGGCGGCTTCTTGTAATCGCCGTATACAGCAGATTCCGCCGCAGCATTCGGTAGTAGCTTTTTACAACCGGCAGAATGACAATCGGAAACTCACTTCCCTGTGATTTATGAATAGAGCAGCAAAACGCGTGCGTAATCTGGCCCAAATCATTGCGTGTATAGGTCACTTCATTGCCTTCATATGAAACAATCACCATGTCCTCTTTTTCTGTGTTTTCCTTGGCATAAAAAATGGACACAATCTCGCCAATGTCACCATTAAATACATTTTGTTCCGGCTGGTTGACAAGCTGCAGTACTTTGTCTCCAATCCGGTATTTCACCGGGCCGAATAGCAGCTCCTTGCGCCGGCCGTCTTCGTTCGGATTCAATACTTGCTGTAAAACCTCATTCAGCTTATCAATGCCCGCGGGCCCTTTGTACATAGGCGCCAGCACTTGAATATCCCGCGGCTCGTAGCCCTTCTTCGCTGCATTTTGAACAACTTTCTCGATGACATCCGCCATCTGTCCCGTTCCACACCGTATAAAGGAACGGTCTTTTTGCGGAGCCGCCAGTGTTTCTGGAACAACTCCGTCTTTAATGCTGTGGGCAAGACTAATAATGGAAGAGCCTTCTTCCTGGCGGTAAATATCGGTCAGCCGTACCGATGGAATCGCTCCGGAGGCCAGTAAATCTTTCAGCACCTGACCCGGACCGACCGATGGAAGCTGATCCTCATCTCCTACTAAAATAACCTGCATATCATCCGGCACTGCTTTAAACAGCTGGTGGGCAAGCCATATGTCTACCATCGATGTTTCGTCAACAATGAGCAGGCGGCCGCTTACCGCATTGCCTTCTTCTGCCGGGTCTTCCTGCCCGTTAAATCCGAGCAGCCGGTGGATGGTGACAGCGGGAAGGCCCGTTGACTCCATCATCCGCTTTGCTGCCCGGCCCGTTGGTGCACACAGCTTAATGGGAAAAGGATCCTCTTTGTCATATTTTTTTGGATCTAGCGGCAAGCCATGCAGTTCACCATACAATTCTACAATCCCTTTAATTACAGTCGTTTTTCCGGTTCCAGGTCCTCCTGTTAAAATCATAACAGGTGATGAAAGTGCCGTTTGAATCGCCTGTTTTTGTGAAGGAGCGTAAGAAATACCGGTACGGTCTTCAAGATCACCAAGCGCGAGTAAAAACTCTGACTCTGGAAAAGAATGCGGCTCTTGCTCCATGACCCGCTGTATGTTTGTCACAAGCCCTTTTTCTGAATAGTAAAGAGACGGTATATACACGCGCTGCTCTTCCCCTGCTACCTTGCCTTCTTCTTCAAGCTCGATCAGCCGCTTGGCAATCGCTTCAAACTGCGCAGTGCCGTTTGCGCTCTTATCAAGCAATTCTTTCACATTTTTAAGCAGCTCTTCTGCCTCGATATAGCAATGTCCATCTTGAAGACATTGCTGTTCAAGCGAGTATAAAATCGCCGCTTTCAGGCGGTCTGGGTGTCCACCGCTAATGCCGATCTGCGACCCAATTTCATCAGCCCGGACAAAACCAATTCCTTCAATATCTTCTACAAGCCGGTACGGATTTTCCTGAATGATATTCAATGATTCTTCGTAATACATTTGATAAATCTTCATCGACAACTGAGGCCCGAAGCCAAATTCATTCAAGACAACCATAATTTGCTCAAGGCCCTGGTGTTTCATCAGTGTATCGTATAGTACATCTGCTTTTTCAGCCGGCAGACGCGGAACTCTTTGCAGGCAGCTTTTGTCGGCAATGATTTTAGATATTGCCTGCTCGCCAAGCGTCTCTACAATCGATTCAGCGGTTTTTTTACCGATCCCTTTAAATAAATCACCAGACAAATACGCCACAAGCCCCTGCTTTGTCTGCGGCATTTCTTTTTGAGCGGTGCGGGCAATAAACTGCCGGCCGAACTTTGGATGGTCCTTGAAATGACCGCGAAATTCATACATTTCATGCTCATGAACCGCCGGAAAATAACCGGTTACCACTGCTTCTTTTTCGTCGTACGTTCCATCTGTTTCAGCAACGCGGACGCGAAGAACGGTATAAAAGTTTTCATTATTTCGGAAAATTGTCACAATATGCCGGCCTTTTAAAAACTGTTCTCCTTCTGTAAATAAATCCCGTTTCTCCTGCACGGCGCTGACCACCTCTTTTTACTCTGCCGTTTCCAGCATTTTTTTCCCGTAGCCTGCCAGCATATGGTCCGGCTGAATATCCAGCGCCCGGTCAAAAAATCTGGATGCTTTTTGGGCTTCTTCATAATGGCCTGCGTATAAAACGCCCAGATTATAAAAAGCATCAGCATGCTCCGGGTCCTGCTCTACAACTTTTTGCAGATTCTTTTCTGCTTCTTCGTACTGCTCTGTTTTCGCCAGGGCAAGTGCAAACTGAAAACGCGCTTCTACGTCCTCTTCATCCAATTCTACGGCACGCATTAAATAAGGCAGCGCCATAACCGTCTGATCCAAATATAAAAACGACAGCCCGAGCATAAAGTAAGCATCCGCTTCTTCCATTCCGTTGCGAACTGCCCGTTCAAAATATTGTGCCGCTTCTTCAAACCGTTCATTTGTAAAGTAAAAAGAGCCGAGAGCATAGTGGGCAGCACTTGAACCTGGAGCCACTTCAACCGCTTTTTGATAAAATTTTAATGCCCGCTCTGCATCATTCATTTCTGCCAGCACGTGGCCAAAATTAATGTATGCAGCCGGCTCCTCTGGTTTTGCTTCAATTTGTTCGGTAAAAAGCTTTAATGCTTCCTCCCATTTTCCTTCCTGCAATAATTCAATACCCTGCTGATTTTTATCCATATAAATCCTCCCGTTTTTTCTTTATTATAACAAAGAAAACCGCTCCACGTAGAGAGGAGCGGACTGCATTCAGCCGACGTAATCCAGCTGCTTATTTTCTTTATACACTTTGTCGATTGTTCCGCCGCCCAGGCATATATCCCCGTCATACAAAACAACTGCCTGGCCTGGCGTAATGGCACGGACCGGTTCATCAAAAACAATTTTCGCTGTGCCGTCACCCGTTTGCGTAACTGTTACACCTGTATCCGCCTGACGGTAACGGAACTTAGCGGTGCAGTGAAACGTTTCCGGCATCGGCTCGTTTGTCGTGAAGCCAACTTGTACAGCGTCGAGTGAATCGGAGTACAGAGACTCATGATGAAAGCCCTGCACAACATACAGCTCATTTGTTTCTAAGTTTTTTCCGCCAACAAACCATGGCTCGCCGCTTCCGCCGATTCCAAGACCGTGACGCTGGCCGATTGTGTAGTACATGAGCCCGTCATGACGACCCATTTTTTGGCCGTCGAATGTCACCATGTCCCCTGGCTGCGCCGGCAGGTATTGACCTAGAAATTCCTTGAAATTTCGTTCTCCGATAAAGCAGATACCAGTCGAGTCTTTTTTCGTCGCAGTCGCGAGTCCGGCTTCTGCCGCTAATTCCCGCACCCGCTTTTTCTCAAGCTCTCCGATCGGAAACATGACTTTCTCCAGCTGGCTTTGAGACAGCTGATTTAAAAAGTAGGTCTGGTCCTTGTTGTTGTCCACACCGCGCAGCATTTTAACTTCTCCGCCAGAACGGTCAATCCGCGCGTAATGGCCGGTTGCCAGGTAATCGGCACCGAGCTTCATCGCATGGTCCAGAAACGCTTTGAATTTAATTTCCTTGTTACACATAACATCGGGATTCGGTGTCCGTCCTGCTTTGTATTCATCTAAAAAGTAGGTGAACACTTTATCCCAGTACTGCTTCTCAAAATTAACCGCATAATACGGAATGCCAATTTGGTTGCAGACACGAATAACATCTTCATAATCTTCTGTTGCGGTGCAGACACCAAATTCATCCGTGTCATCCCAGTTTTTCATAAAAATACCGACAACATCATACCCTTGTTCTTTTAACAAAAGCGCCGCTACCGAAGAGTCAACGCCTCCTGACATACCGACGACAACACGGGTGTCTTTCGGTGCTTTCATTGCTTCATCCTCTTTCTATTGAAGCCGCTTTGCGATTTTCGCTGTTTCAAGCGCGGCTTGTTCTATTTGTTTCATCGTATTATTAAACCCTAAGCTGAATCGGATTGATGAGCGTAGTCGTTGGGAATCCTCACCAAACATGGCAGTCAAAACATGCGACGGCTCAATAGAACCAGCTGTACAAGCTGATCCGCTTGAGGCTGCGATGCCAGCCATATCAAGATTCACTAAAAAAGCTTCCACGTCTGTTCCGGGAAAAAATAAGTTTAGCACATGCGGCAGCGATTGTTCAACTTTGCCGTTTGCAGAAAATGAAACACCTTTTTGTTCCAATATATCCGTAAAAAGCTGCTTCATTTCCATATAACGGGCTGCTCGTTCCTCACGCGTTTGCTCGGCAATTTCGGCGGCTTTCGCCAGTCCAGCAATAGCTGCTGTGTTTTCTGTACCTGCGCGCCGTTTACGTTCCTGTTCGCCGCCGTATAAAAGCGGCGTAAGCGCAGTTCCCGGCTTTACATAAAGCGCGCCGATGCCTTTTGGCCCGTTAATTTTATGGCCAGAGACCGCGAGAAAATCAACGTTTAGTTTTTTAACATCAATCGGTAAAACGCCATATGCCTGCACCGCATCTGTGTGGAAAAGAGCAGGATGGCTGGCAAGCAGGCGGCCGATCTCTTCAATCGGCTGGACTGCTCCTGTTTCATTGTTGCCATACATAATTGAGACAAGAATCGTATTGTCCCGCAGAGCAGCTTCCACTGATGAAACGGATATAGTCCCTTCATCATTTACCGGCAAATACGTAACCTCATACCCTTCTCGTTCAAGCGCTTCGCATGCACGCAAAACAGCGTGATGTTCAACAGCGGATGTAATAATATGACCAGACTTTTTGGAGCGTGCTGCGCCAAAGACTGCCATATTGTCTGCTTCTGTGCCGCTCCCTGTGAAAATAATATCGTTAAAACCTGCATGAATGGTTCTGGCAATGATGGCTCTCGCATCATCGACAACCCGCCGCGACTCCCGGCCAAATGAATGAATGCTTGACGGGTTGCCATAGTTCTCGGTTAATACAGCGGTCATCGCTTCTGCCACTTCTGGGTGAACAGGCGATGTGGCTGCATGATCTAAATAAATTCGTTCCATATTGGCACCTCGTTAAATATAAAACATATAAGCATCTGATTCACCAGCTGCTGTATGATTCGCCAGGTCATCTAGTGTTGTATTTTCTAAAACCCCTTTGATCGCTTCGCTGATTCGAATCCACAGCTCCCGTTTCGCCGGTTCTTCTTCTTCAATTCCTTCTACAAGTGTAATGGGCCCTTCTAGTACCCGAATGATATCGCCCGCTGTAATATCCTGCGGCTCATGGCCAAGTACATAGCCACCGTACGCACCACGGATACTACGGACAAATCCCGCATTGCGAAGCGGTGCAATCAGCTGCTCAAGATAGTGCTCCGATAAATCATGTGCGCCGGCAATCACTCGAAGAGATGTCGGTCCTTCACCATGGCGTTTGGCCAGTTCGATCATGATCGTCAGTCCATATCTTCCTTTTGTTGAAATCCTCATCTATGTGTGCCTCTTTTCTGTTTTAATCCAATTATCCGTATAGTATATCACTTAATACGGACAAAAAACATGCCGGAATACTTGGGATATGATAAAGTGAATCTACCAAACGAGAAAGAGGGATTCCTATGAAGCCGCTCGCCTATCGAATGAGGCCGCGCACCATTGATGAGGTAGCCGGACAGGAGCACTTAACAGGTGAAGGCAGGATTATCAGGCGGATGACAGAAGCAAAAAAACTGTCTTCCATGATTTTATACGGCCCGCCTGGCACGGGAAAAACATCCATCGCCAGTGCGATTGCCGGCACAACTCGGTATGCGTTCCGCACGCTCAATGCGGTGACCAGCAATAAAAAAGATATGGAAATCGTTGCTGCTGAAGCAAAAATGTCCGGTACTGTTATTTTACTATTAGATGAAGTGCACCGCCTTGATAAAGGAAAGCAGGATTATTTGCTGCCTTTTCTGGAAAACGGCATGATTATCTTAATTGGCGCTACAACAAGCAACCCTTATCATGCTATCAATCCGGCCATTCGCAGCCGCTGTCAAATTTTCGAGGTAAAGCCCCTTCAGCCCGATTCAGTGAAACAGCTTTTGACCGAAGCGCTGCATGATAAGGAGCGCGGCCTCGGTATGTACAAAACCTATATTACAAACGAAGCACTCGCTCATTTCGCGGCAGGTTCAGGTGGGGATGTACGCAGCTCCTTAAATGCATTGGAGCTTGCTGTCTCATCCACAAAACCGGATACGGATGGTGTTATTTCTATTACACTCGAAACAGCGGAAGAATGCCTTCAGCAAAAAAGCTTTGCACATGACCGGGACGGAGATGCCCATTATGATGTGTTAAGCGCTTTTCAAAAGTCAATCCGCGGCAGTGATGTAAATGCGGCGCTTCATTACCTTGCCCGCCTTATTGAAGCAGGCGACATGGTCAGTATTGTCCGGCGCCTCTTAGTTATTGCCTATGAAGATATCGGCCTTGCCAGTCCACAAGCTGGTGAACGCACATTATCAGCGATTGAGTCTGCGGAGCGGCTCGGGTTCCCAGAAGCACGTATCCCGCTTGCAAACGCAGTTGTGGAGCTTTGCTTATCGCCAAAGTCTAATTCCGCCTATAAAGCGATTGATGCAGCGATTGCAGATGTACGTGCTGGCCATGCCGGCACAGTTCCTGCTCATTTAAAAGATGCTCATTATAAAAGCGCTGCAAAGCTTGGCCGTGGAGTTGGCTACCAGTATCCACATGATTTTGAAGGCGGCTGGGTCGCACAGTCCTATCTTCCAGACATGATCAGGAACAAACGTTATTTTGAACCGAAAAAAACAGGAAAATTCGAGCAGGCACTGGCCGGCATCTATGAAAAAATTGAAAAAAACAAAAAGTAACACGCCAGGAAGCACTGGCGTGTTACGTTAATTTTGCAGAAACAGAAACGGCACATATGCGGCAATATACAAAAGAAAAAAAACCTGGTGTTTTCCATTTTATCTTACTCCATCCTCCTGAAAACAGCTGCATCAATACCGATAAAACACTCGCTGCAAAAAATAAGATCGCTAAAACCAAAAATAGTTGAACCATTCTTGCTTCCTTTCTCATTTTTATTGCCTGTCGTTTCGTTACGCAGCAACATCCCGCTTTGTAAACACACCAAACGCCAGCAGCTGAAAAAGGAGAAAGTAAAGGGCCAGCATCAGGAGAGAGAAGTTCATTGTCATGCCTTCAACTATGACATTCCCTGTTTGAAATTGGGTAAGATCTGTATTGGCAAATAGACTATATTTTACCCAGTCATAGCGCATTGACAGCAGATAAGTCACATTCGGCCCTGTAAAAAGAAGGAACAGCGAAATTCCAATGGCGAGCGAGCTGCTGCGGAATACAGCGGAAATCATAAAGGCCATTGTAGCGAGCATAAGGACATCTACTAAGTTTATTGCATAAAGCTTAATGAGATACAGCAGCATATTTTGCTCTACGACTTCTCCACCCTTATATGCAAGATGAACGGATTCGCCAGAAAGTCCGAACAAGGCTGCCCCCACAATAACCGAAAACAAAAATCCTAAACCGGCGAGAAACAAGCCGAACAAAAGAATAGCCGCATATTTAGAGAAAAGAACTTTGGAACGGCTGATAGGCCTGATAAGCAAAAGCTTAATTGTGCCCCACGTATATTCACTGGCCACAATACCGCCTGCCACAATAATCATAAACAGCCCTGCAAATTGTAGAATATCACTCGACGTTTCTACAAATGACCACATATGCATCGATTGCTGAGACGGTATATTTTCCGACAGCCGGTACTCATTCACTGCGATCTGGCCTTCAAGATATTCTTTTTGATTTTTTGTTAGCTGCGGATCTTCACGCAACTGCGCTTCATACGCTGCATTTTCTCCTTGCACCACTTGCTTCCAGTCCATTTGATCGGGCTGTTTGCTTTCTTCGTATTTAGTGAAGCCTGCAACTGCAGCGATAAGAAGCAAGAGCAATGCAGTCATCACGTATGTGCCAGGACGCTTAAACAACTTGATCCATTCATTTTGAATAAGAGCGATCATTATCCGACCTCCTGCTCCTGGGTAATTTCAAGGAATCGTTCTTCCAGTGACTTCGATTCTTTCTTTACTTCATATACCGCCAGCTCTTTTTCAGCCAGAAGCCGGATAATAGCTGGAATGTGGGTCCGTTCCGCTTCAAAAATAAGATATTTCACTTTTTGTTTCACGTTAATTCCTGTAAATGCTTCCCTCATGAAACCCGCAGCAGCTTCAAGCTCTTCTTTTTCAAGCTCGATGCTGTAGGTTTCAAGCTCATTTTCCATCCAGTCTCGAACCGATTGGACACCGATCAATTTTCCTTTTTGCAAAATGCCAATTCGGTCACACATCATTTCCATTTCTGATAATAGGTGACTGGATACAATAACGGCCATGCCTTCTTTTTCGGCCAAATCACGAATATACTGGCGAATTTCTTTGATTCCTGCTGGATCAAGGCCGTTTGTCGGTTCATCTAAAATGAGCACTTTCGGCCGGTGCAGCAGCGACTGAGCGATACCAAGCCGCTGGCGCATGCCGAGCGAGTATGTTTTTACTTTATCGTGAATTCGTTCCCCTAATCCAACAAGCTCCACCACTTCATTAATCCGTTGCTTGCTGATGCCTTTTTGCATGCGGGCATACTGCTTTAAATTTTCATAGCCGCTGAGAAACTTATACAGCTCTGGATTTTCCACAATCGCTCCAACCTGCTGAATCGCTTCTTCAAAATGCGTACGGACACTATGGCCGGAAATAATGATATCACCTTGAGACATCTTCATGAGCCCAACCATCATGCGAATTGTTGTCGTTTTCCCGGCTCCATTTGGCCCAAGAAAGCCGAATACTTCCCCTTCGTAAATAGAAAAACTTAACGAATCAATAATCGTCCGTCCTTTGATCGTTTTAGTAACATTTTCAAGTTGTATAGCGATGCTCATGCCAGTTCCTCCTTTTGTACGTTTGCCTTCAGCCATTCCAGCACTGATAGCCCTTGCTCCTCCCGCACTTCCTCTACGTTACAGGAAGCAGTAACTTTTCCGCTTTCAAGCAACAAAGCTTTTTCTAAAATCGGCTCAATTTCGGTGATTTCATGTGTGGTAATAATCACAGTTTGTTCGCCGAAGTCGATAAAGGATACAAGCCCTTTGACAATTGTTTCGCGCACCATTGGATCAAGCCCGATAAACGGTTCATCCAAAAGAAGGATATCTGTTTTCCGAGCCAGCACAAGCAGCAGCTTTAAACGTCCCTGCTCCCCTTTCGACAGCTCACTCACTTTTTGGCGGCGGTCCAGTTCCATAAAGGTCAATAGTTCACCGGCTTTTCCCATGCTGAAATCTGGATATTGCGACTGAAAAAATTGGATCATCTGTTCCACGCGAAAGCTATTGTACAGCATGCCTTCTGTCGATAGAAAAGCTAGATTACGGGCGATACTGCGGCTGACAGGCTTTCCTTCAATTAAAACGGCTCCCTCATTTGGATACACAAGTCCAGCGATCATTTTCATCATGGTTGATTTTCCACTTCCGTTTGGTCCAAGAATACCGTATACTTTCCCCTGCTCAAATGTATAAGTAATATCGTGAAGCGGCTTTCGTTTTCCATACTGTTTCGTCACATGATCGAAGGTAATCACGATTCTCCTCCTCCTTTTAAGCACTCGTGCACAGAATCATGAATTTCTTCGTCACTGAGACCGATCTGGCGCATGTTATTGACAAACGCTTGAATCATTTCTCTTTGAATATCCGTCCGCAGCTTTTGCTTCATTTCATTTTTCTCCGTCATAAACGTTCCCTGCCCCCGCTTCGTTTCAACGACACCAAGACGTTCTAACTCGCCGTATGTCCGCTGAATGGTATTTGGATTTACACCTGATTGAATGGCCATTTCCCTGACAGACGGCAGTTTTTCTCCTGCGCGCAGTTCTCCCCGCACAAACTGCTGGATGATCCGGTCTGCAATTTGGCCGTAAATCGGCTTGGATGTTTTAAACTCTGTACTCATTGTTTACACCTCAACTTTTCGATCGAGAAGCCAGCTGGCTGCCCAAAATAACACACAAAGCCCTGCGATTGATAAAAATATCGGCCAGAGGAGAAGCTCTCCGCCTTTATCTGTGAAATCCAGCGCTATATTACCGAACTGGCTCGCACTCCATTTTGTTGAATCCATTTGCACCGACCAGCTCTGCATAAAGTTTCTCACCGGCTGCCATTCACTCAAGCGGGCGAGAACGGCCTGTG